>Ga0105242_10001757_pt1 | contig 17104 bp, 13 predicted proteins | sample KBSM24metaG_FD_81521 | JGI IMG/M metagenome (GOLD analysis project Ga0105242, IMG submission 81521) | Miscanthus rhizosphere microbial communities from Kellogg Biological Station, Michigan, USA - KBS M2-4 metaG | ecosystem: Host-associated > Plants > Roots > Rhizosphere > Soil | place... | reverse complement strand
CGCATTCGGGTGGAGGTGATCCACGTGCTGGTAAGGGACCAGCGTGTGCAACGGCGTATCGATCGAACAGGCGCGCGGGTTGAGATTAAAGACGCAGTGGCTGTACATCGGATACATTGCGTCCTCGACCGGGGTCTTCGGTCCCCGTTCGGGATCGCCGAGATAGACCGATTTCATCGAGCGCACTTTGTCGAGATAGAGCGAGGCGAAGCCGTCTCGCTTAGCGGTTCGCAGGTCACCGCCGGAACCCTTCACCCACAATACTTCGACGGCTTCGCCGGTCAGCGGATCTTTCTCCGTAATCTTTGACGAAGTGTTACCGCCGCCGGTATTGGTCAGGGTAAGATCTTCACCCAGCTTGTTGGATCGATAAACCAGGCGGTCTACTCCTGATAACTTGCTGGCAATTTCGTCCTGCCAGAGATATCTGACAAACACAAATTGTTCCCTTTTGCTCGTTTGCGTGCTCATCGTAATTCAATTTTCAGATCTCAGATTTCATATCTGAGATCTGAAATCCCAAAGCCACTCAATTTGCTCCAAACCTATTGCTCATCATTTACGAAAACAGAAGCTTCAGCATATCGTCCTTCCACCCGCTTAGCGAACTCTTCATCACCTCGCTTAATTCAGTGGCGCGCATCTGCGACATGGCGTCGACGATCTTCTCATGCATGATCGCGCTTTCCGTGTAAGACTCGGGTTCGCGACGCGTCTTCATGACGAAGAAAGCAAAAAGCGGAACTGTTACCCGTTCGAGCGCATCAACCAGATAACTATTGCCGGACATGACCCAGATTTTGCGATGAAAATCGAGATCGCTTTCGTAAAACCGGTCCATATCAAGCTCGGCCGCGGCCTGCTTCATCCTCTTTATTATGCCGCGGAGTTCTTCAATGTCTGCGGTGGTGACATTCTCGCGCGCCCACTCGATCGCCAGTCCCTCCAACTCGACCCGCAAGCGAAATATCTGCTTGATGTCGGCGGGCTCGAGTTTGGTGACGGTTGTTCCCTTGTAAGGAGTGCGCTGGACAAATCCGTGATTCTCCAGCTGGATCAGGGCTTCGCGCACCAGAGGGATGCCGGCGCCTACCTGTTGCGCGATCCGGGCTTCGACTATTGATGCGCCGGGCGGAATCGAGCCGGTGAGGATAGCTTCCTTAACGGCTCGCACAACTTGATCCCGCTTGGAGATTGGTTGAATCACTTCAAGCATGGCAGTAATTCTCAGTTCGGTTTTTAGACAGAAACGGATTTACGTTTCTTCATCTTCATGAAGCGTTTGGAAAGGAGCACCTCTGAACGATGCTCCGGGCAAGCCATATTCAGGATTGTGTGATTAATCGTAACGAGGAAATCGGCCGGCCGCCCGCGAAACTTTCCGGTGAGTGGTGGCTCGCTCAGGTATTCAACGAGATTCTCGCGCACCAGCTTCCAAAACTGCCGTGGCGAGATCCATACACTGCCGCCACGACACATGATTTTCGCTGAGCGTTTGGTCTTACTGGACACAATACACCCCAGACTAAGCCCTAATGGGAATCTCGCCAAGCACCGCAAATTGCTGGGTTTTTGCACGAGCGCCGCGCAGTTTATACCGATGTAACACAGATTACAAGATCATAATATGATCTTTTTCTGTGATGACCTTGAGTCTTAGGTCCGGTTAGATTTGACAAGGTCTGGGGCGGTGGCTCTGCCACTCCGATGGGCGGCAAGTCTTGGACTTGCCGGCTCTGGGCTTACTATTCTCCGGTCTCCGACCATGGTCATAGACCGCGAACTCTCAAAGAACCCTTTTCGGCAAGTCAGAGACTTGCCGCGCATCAGAGTGGCAGAGCCATCGGAAAGACGTGTGCTTCTTAATTCCCTGGATTTGGGGCGGCAGATGTACGAGTGAGTTCTATTCCACGCGGAACCAATCAAAGTCGGCGTATCCCATTTCCGAATTTGGACCGGTGCTGACGGCGAAGATACCCACCTTTGATCCTATCCATCTTCCCGGCCGGGCTGTAAATGGTTTTCCTATCGAAGTAAACGAGGTCCCATCGGTGCTAAAGCTGAAATTCGCCATCGCGTTCTCCTCAACTTTCACCCGCAGCCAGAACGGCGTCTGGTTAAGCTTCACCCCGGGCGTTTCAACCTCGGCCGCGCCCTTGTCCGCGCTCATGCAAACCGTCTGCGAAACATAGAGTCCGTCCTGCTGCTTCTTCACGGAAATGTAAGCGTAATCAGTGCCGGTCACGATTAGGCCTGCTCTATCGGCATCATTGCGAGCCGTAAAATTGATCCTGGTTGTTGCGGTAAACGCGGGCGCGGGAAACTTTTGCAGCAGAAGGTTCGGAACGTCCCAAAAGTTTTTGGCGCCACCCGCCGCCGGAATATTGAAGAGTCTTAGCAAACCATATGCGGCCGAAGGCAGCGCCCAGTTAGTCTGCGGATTCGCCTGCCATTGCCACTGGAGGCCGAGTCGATCCGAGTTGAATTCGTCCGTGTCGACCGGTGTCGCTCTGGGAATACTTCCCAGGACGTTTGGCTTCTTAAACATTGACACGGGCTCGCCCGTGCCGTCGCCATCAGGATCGCTGCCGATCACCGGCCAGTCATTTATCCACTTCATCGGCTGCAGATGAACTATGCGGCCGTAAGCGCCTTTGTCCTGAAAATGAATGAACCAGGACTCGCCCGACTGTGTCTCGACCCAGGCGCCTTGATGTGGTCCATTGATGTTCGTCTGACCCTGCGCCAAAACCACCCTGCGTTCGTACGGGCCATAGATGTTCTTTGAGCGCAGCGCCAATTGCCAGCCTGTCTCAACTCCACCGGCCGGTGCGAAGATGTAATAAAAACCGTTCCGCTTATAAAGCTTCGGGCCTTCGACCGTGGGATCGTTCGCGTGGCCATCAAAAACCATCACGCCCTCATCGAGCAGTCTGGTTCCGTCCTCGCTCATCCGACTGATCACGAGAAGGCTCTTGATGCCGGAGCGGCTGCGCGCGAACGCGCTAACCAGATATGCCTTGCCGTCGTCATCCCAGAACGGGCAAGGATCGATCCAACCCCTGGCTTCTTTGATCAGACGTGGCTCGGACCAGGGACCGGCCGGGTCCTTTGCCTTTACCAGGTAAATTCCGAAATCGGGGTCAGGGTAAAAGATATAGAACTCGCCGTTGTGATAACGAATGGCCGGCGCCCAAACGCCGTTTCCGTGTTGCGGGCGATTAAAGACATCGAAGGGCGGCTGGCGTGGTAACGCATGACCGACGATGGTCCAATTAACCAAATCCTGTGAATGCAGAATCGGCAGACCGGGCGCCGCATTGAAACTCGAGGCGACCAGATAAAAGTCTCGCCCCACGCGCACCACGTCAGGATCTGAATAGTCAGCGTGGATAATCGGGTTCCGATAGGTGCCATCCCCTTTGTCGGCCACCCAAACTTTCGAGACGGACGTTTGCGCAGAGATTGGCCGCCAGACCAAAATTGTCAGCAGCAGGATTAGCGCAGCGCGGCAGTAGTCAGGACGAGTCACCTTAGGATTTTCGGACACGAGAACAACACGCGAAATCGGGTTTGCAGCTCAACTCAAAGTGCCAATAATCTCACAAAGTTGTTTTCATGACACCCAAACGTGTGTTAAAGACGGTACGCACGCCTCCGGCGTGCTTCTATGATCAGACCAGGCACGCCGGCGGCGTGCGCACCATTTGCACGCCAGAGGCGTGCGTACCGAAGGAACACTATGAAGCTTATCAAACATTGCTGGCCGGCCATCCTGATAATCATTTTTCCGGCCTTTTCCCATGTCGCGCTTGAAAGCGCGCGGACGCAGGCCCAAACGGCCGGGAAGCAGGTTACCATCAAGGCCGTCAACAAATTGTCGCTCGCGCGTCCCAGCCAAACGATCGAGATCATGGCTAAAGACCTGACGGCGTTGGGCGAGAAGGATCTCAACAAGATGCATGTATGGGACACTGCCGGTAAAGAGGTGCTGAGCCAGTCAGTCGACACAGACTTCGACGATTATCACCTGCCCGACATGATAATTTTTCAGGCTGACTTTGCGCCGAATCAAACTCAGACTTTCACGGTGACGGCGGGAGCCAAACGCGAATACAAAAAAGATGATTTCCGCGCCTACGGACGTTTCGTGCGCGAACGTTTCGATGATTTTGCCTGGGAAAACGATCTGATTGCCCACCGGACCTATGGCAAAGCGCTGATCACCTGGAAGGGTGAACCGCTGACCAGCAGCGCGATCGACATCTGGACGAAGCGCACTGCAAAACTGGTCGTTAACGATTGGTACATGGTCGACAACTATCACGTCGATTTGGGCGAAGGCATGGACAACTACTCAGCCGGCCCGACTCGCGGCTGTGGCGGCAGCGGCCTGTGGGCCAACAATCAACTTTTCGCGCCGACGAACTTTGTCGATTCGCGGGTGCTGACCAATGGCCCAATCCGCGTGATGTTCGAACTGGTTTACGAACCCTTCGACGTGGACGGCGTGAAGGTTTCGGAAGTGGTGCGCATCTCGCTCGACGCCGGCAGTCAGCTTGATCACTTTGAAACCTCTTTGACCACGCAACCGGCCAACAAAGAATTGTCCCTGGCCGTCGGCATCAAAAAGGCCAAAGACCAACAGAAAGAATTCAATCCCGAGCATGGCTGGCTGGCTATCTGGGAGCCGTCCGAAAAAAACCAGGGGATGCAGGGACTGGCCGCGATCGTCGATCCGCGCGCCTTCGACAAGCAAGCGGAAGATACGCGTAACAACCTGGTAGTTCTGAAACCGGCGGCTGGAAAGACGTCATACTGGGCCGGTTTCGCCTGGGACCGGGCCGGCAAAATCGCTTCGGCCGCAGCCTGGAAGAAATATGTTGATGACTTCGCTCAGGGCGTACTGGCGCCGATCGAAGTCACTGTGTCTAATTGATCTGAGATCTTGATATCTCAGATCTGAAATCTGAAATTTGAGATCTGAATGTTTTCACCACTATGGAGAGCCACCGCATGCGTTTATCAGCCGCGAACTTAACCAGGAGCAGTTGTTTACTCCTTCTGGTCTTCCCTTTTCTTTTTGTCGCCACCGCCATTGCTCAGAACGCATCACTGTCACGCCAGGGCGCCGACACAGTGCTGACAATCTGGAAGGACTATCCCGGAGCGACCACCGGACGAACTCCCCGATGGACTTACGAGCAGGGCGTGGTGCTTTTGGGAATCACCCAGGTCTGGAAGAAGACCGGTGACCAAAAGTACTTCGATTACATTCGGCAGACGCTCGATCATTATGTTGCCGACGACGGCACCATCCGGACTTACCGGGCTGAAGAATACAATCTCGACAACGTGCTGCTGGGAAGAATGCTGCTGCTGCTTTATCGCGAAACGAAAGCAGAGAAATATCGGAAAGCCGCTGATCTGGTGCGATCTCAGTTAAGTAAACATCCGCGAACTTCGGAAGGCGGATTCTGGCACAAGCAGATCTACCCATCGCAGATGTGGCTCGACGGCCTGTACATGGCCGAGCCTTTTTATGCCGAGTACGCAGCCACGTTTCGTGAAGACGCAGCCTTCGATGACATCGCCAAACAATTCATCCTCGCCGAACGGCACACCCGCGACGACAAGACGGGACTGCTCTATCACGGATGGGACGAGTCAAGAAAGCAACGCTGGTCTGATCCGACCACCGGACGCTCGCCGAATTTCTGGGGACGGGCGATGGGCTGGTATGCGATGGCTTTGGTCGACACCCTCGATTACTTTCCGAAAGCCCATCCCAAGAGAGTTGAGCTGATCGCCATCCTCAGGCGTCTGGCAACCGCCGTCGCAAAATATCAGGACCAGAAAGCCGGCCTCTGGTACCAGGTCGTCGACAAGGCGGAAGGCAAAGGTAACTATTTTGAATCGTCAGCCGCGGCGATGTTTGTCTACGCGCTCGCCAAAGGCGCACACATGAAGTATCTGCCGGCTTCCTCGCTGCGGGTGGCTGAGAAGGCCTACCGCGCAATGTTGAGCCAATTCGTCGAGACGAAACCGGATGGCCTGGTAGATTACAAAGGGACAGTCAGCGTGGCCGGCCTCGGAGGCAATCCTTATCGCGACGGCAGTTATGAATACTATTTAAGCGAAAAGGTCGTGACTAATGATCCAAAAGGTTACGGCGCGTTTATCATGGCGGCCGCTGAGATGGAGCCGGCAAAAAAGAAGAAGAAAGTCTAGCAGGCTGCTGGAAACTAAATTCAAATTGCTGGAGCCGATAATTTGGAGTGCGGCGACTCGTCGCCGCTTTAGCGCCGCACGTTAGATTGCTACTAATTTCAATACTTGCTTCGGTGCTAATGCAAAAGCGGCGACGAGTCGCCGCACTCCAAAATCGTGGCAACTAATCAGATGAATTTTCTCGGGCTCGACGTGGGGACCGGCGGGTCGCGCGCGGTCGTCATCGACATGACAGGCAGCGTCGCCGCGGCTGCTACGGTCGAGCACCAGCCGTTTACCTCTCCTCATCCCGGATGGGCCGAACAGGATCCGCGGGATTGGTGGCGCGCCTCCGAAGCTGCGATTCGCGCGGTCTTAAACGAAGTCGAGCCGCAATCAATCAAAGCGATTGGTTTGTCGGGACAGATGCACGGATCGGTCTTGCTCGATGCCAGAGACGAATCGCTGCGCCCGGCTCTTATTTGGTGCGATCAGCGCACCGCCGATCAATGCCGGGCCATAACCGAAAAGGTCGGCGCTCAAAGTCTAATCGAACTTACCTGCAACCCCGCGCTCACCGGTTTCACCCTTCCCAAAATGCTCTGGGTGCGCGAGCACGAACCCGAAGTCTGGCAACAAACTCGCTCGGTTCTGTTGCCGAAAGATTATGTGCGACTGCGGCTCAGCGGAGATAAAGCCACCGACGTGGCGGATGCTTCGGGCACTCTGCTGCTGGATGTCTCGGCGCGGAAATGGTCCAGGGAGATGCTGGCCGCGACCGAGATCGACGAAAAACTTCTGCCGGCGGTCTACGAATCGACTGAGATCACGGGCACCGTTTCCGCGACAGGTAATCAGGCGACCGGTTTACCGAAAGGGACGCCAATCGTCGCCGGTGGAGGTGATCAGGCTGCGGGCGCTGTCGGCATGGGAATCGTTCGGGCGGGGACGGTGAGCGCAACCATCGGCACCTCGGGCGTGGTCTTCGCGGCCAGCGACAAACCTTCACTCGACCCAAAAGGTCGGGTCCACACCTTCTGCCATGCATTGCCGAACCGCTGGCACGTGATGGGAGTGACGCAGGGCGCGGGGCTGTCTTTACGCTGGTTTCGCGATCAGTTTGGCGCCGGCGAAGACGACGGCCGAGATCCATACGAACGGCTCACCGAAGAAGCGGCCCAGGTTCCGTCTGGTGCCGACGGTTTGCTGTGGACGCCTTATCTGATGGGCGAACGGACCCCTCATCTTGATCCGAATGCGCGGGCAGCGCTGGTCGGCTTGACGGCCAGTCACACTCGCGCTCATGTGGTGAGGGCTCTGCTTGAAGGTGTCGCTTTTAGTCTGCGCGACACTCTCGAGATATTTCGGGAAATGCAGGTGCCGGTGAACGAGATCCGTCTGGGCGGAGGCGGCGCCCGCTCAAAACTCTGGCGCCAAATTCAGGCCGATGTTTACGGGCGCGAGGTCGCCACGGTAAGGGCCGAAGAAGGCGCAGCGTATGGCGCGGCGATTCTGGCCGGCGTCGGCGCCGGCGCCTGGCCCTCCGTCGATGCTGCCTGCGAAGCAGTCGTGAGCGTAGCGGATCGCGTGCAGCATGACGCAGATTCGGCAAGGCTTCTGGAGAAGCAATATGCTCGCTTCAGAATGATTTATCCGGCCCTGCGCGCAGTTTCGTAACGGTCATTTACGGTACGCACGTCTGGCGTGCTCTTACTGGTACGCCGCCTCCGGCGGGTTTTGTCGCAATGGTTTAGCACGCCGGAGGCGTGCGTACCGTCATAAAGTTCTTGACTCTGCGCAGTTAGCGCTCCAGAATCCTGCGCCATCTGAAATCAGAGCCATGTGGCACGCGCGTCTTGCGCGTGTTTCACACGGGCGGGACGCCCGTGCCACTTTCAATGTCGGAGAATAAGAGAATGAAATCAAAATCATCTTTACTTTTTGTAGGCCTGCTTACCATTTCGTTACTGGCAATCGGTGGGTGTAAGAACCAGGCCGCAGGCAAACGCCACAAACTGGCTTTCGTTACCAACAATGCTTCCGACTTTTGGACGATAGCGCGCAAGGGCACTGAAAAAGCCGGCGCGGAACTTCCCAATGCCGAGATCGAATTCAAAATCGATTCTGATGGCACCGCGGCCGAACAGCAGCGCATGGTCGAGGAATTACTAGCCAAAGGAACGAACGGAATTGCTATCAGCCCGGTCGATCCGGTGAATCAGTTGCAGATGTTGAATCGCGCAGCGCAACAATCCGTGGTCGTCACCCAGGACAGCGATGCGCCCGCCAGCAATCGTGTCTGTTACATCGGCACCGACAATGTAGCCGCCGGAAGACAGGCCGGTGAACTCGTAAAAGAGGCGTTGCCGCAGGGCGGCAAGATAATGGTTTTCGTAGGTAGCCTGGACGCTGCCAATGCGCAACAACGCTATCAGGGCCTGAAAGAGTCTTTGCAGGGTTCGAACATTCAGATCCTGGATGTCCGCACAGACAGCACGGATCGAGTTCGCGCTAAATCAAACGCTTCAGATACTCTGGTCAACCAACCGGACATCGCCGGCATGGTCGGTTTGTGGTCGTATAACGGTCCGGCAATTCTGGGCGCCGTGCGCGATGCCGGAAAGATCGGCAAGGTCAAGATCATTGCGTTCGACGAGGAAGACGAGACGCTCCACGGAATTAAGGAAGGCGCGATCTTTGCGACCGTGGTCCAACAGCCTTTTGAGTTTGGTTATCAGTCGATGAAGTTGATGGCTAAGATCCTTGACGGAGATCGTTCAGGCATCCCGGCAAGTAAGCAAATCTTCGTACCGACGCTCGCGATTAAGAAAACTGAAGTCGAAGAGTTTACGAAGAAGATTCAGACGCTGCGCGGCCGTTAGTTTGAACAGAGTCAGTACCACCTCCGTGAGGAGGTGGGATAAGGAGGTGTTGCCAGTAAATGACGGTCCCTCCTGAACCCATCCGCTCACGCGGATGGTACTGATCTCGTGCATTGAAAACGTTTCTAACCCAATGCGTCCACTCCTTCAAATGTCGGCTATCAGCAAGCGCTTTCCGGGGGTGGTTGCGCTTGAAAACGTGCACCTGAAGGTTGACGCGAGTGAAATCGTCGGACTGATCGGCGAAAACGGCGCCGGCAAATCCACCTTGATGAAAATCCTGGGTGGAGTCATTCAGCCGGACCTGGGAGCAATTGAGCTCGACGGCGAAAAGGTCGTCATCGGCTCTCCCAGAGAAGCGAGCGGGCGCGGAATCGAATTCATTCATCAGGAACTGAGTGTCCTGGACAATCTCGACGTAGCCGCAAACGTCTTTCTGCGGCGTGAACCAACGAAGGGTGGCTGGTTGAAACTGATCGATCACCAGCGCCTCTATCGCGAAGCCGACGCTCTGTTGCAGAGACTCGGGCTGGATATTTCCAGCCGCACTCCACTCGCCAAACTTTCGCTCGCGCAGCAGCAACTGGTGGAAATTGCCCGCGCCATTTCCGCCGGGGCCCGGATCGTAATCATGGACGAGCCGACCTCGAGTCTCACTCTTTCCGAGGTCCGCCGCTTGATCGAAATTGTCAGAGACCTCAAGGCGAGCGGCGTCAGTGTCGTGTACATCTCGCATCGTCTTCATGAGGTGGAAGAAATCTGCGATCGCGCGGTGGTGCTGCGCGACGGTCACAATGCCGGTGAACTTGCGCGCACTGAAATCAACCATGATCGCATGGTGCGCATGATGGTTGGCCGGGACCTGAAAGACCTTTTCAACTCCGGCAGCCAGCACGCAGTGGACCCGAAGTCCGCTGATTGGTTTTCAGTTCGCGGTTTTCGCACCACCAGATACCCTCATGAAGCCGTCTCGATCAGCCTGGCCCGAGGCGAGGTCCTCGGAGTCGCCGGCCTGGTGGGAGCCGGCCGGACTGAGCTGGCCAAAACGATATTCGGAATTGATCCCAGCCTTGGCGGCGAGATTTTGCTGGATGGAAAGCGGATTGCCATCAACGGTCCGAACGACTCAATCGCGCAGGGCATCTACCTGATCCCCGAAGACCGGCGCACCTGCGGACTGATTGTCGACATGAATATCCGTGAGAACGTATCTCTGCCGAAATTGAATCGATTTGCCCGCCTGGGTCTGATCCAATTTGGGAAAGAAAGAACTGCGACAAAGAAGGCCTGTCAATCAATCAACGTGAAAGCGCCTTCGATTGAGATGAAGGCCGCGAACCTCAGCGGCGGGAACCAGCAGAAAGTCGTGCTGGCGAAATGGCTCACGCTTTCGCCCCGAGTTTTGATCTTTGACGAGCCGACCCGCGGCATCGACGTCGGCGCGAAAGCCGAAATTTACGCGTTGATTCGTGAACTGGCGAACCAGGGAGTTTCGGTCATTGTCATTAGCAGCGAGATGGAGGAAGTGCTGGGCATCAGCGATCGCATTGCGATCATGCATGAAGGTAAAATCACCGGCGTGCTCGGGCGCGAGCAATTCAGCGAAGAAGCAGTGATGGCCTTCGCTACCGGATCAAACAGGCCCGCGCCTGTGGTGGTGTAATTTGAATCGCACGGTTCAGAGTTCAGCTTTTAGGTTGCTGAAAAAATCAGGGGCGAATCTGATTAATGATTTCTCTTCTGTGGTTCTCTGTACCTCTGGTGAGAAAATTTCAGCACAGAGGCACAGCGCGGCAGAGCCGCAACGAAACGCGTTAAGCTCCGGAGGAGCAGAATGTTTATAGTTACACCGATTGCGACCACTCCAAGCTCTGAAGGAGCGCAATGAGGCCTCGGTACACATTGCGCTCCTCCGGAGCCTTGAAACCGTAGATCGTCAGTTGGTCTATAAACATTTCATCCCTTCGGGATTAAGAAACTTTGTCAGAAAAGCAGACTCCTCGAACTTATAACGCGAAGAATCCGGGGAGGATCGACTAACGCACTCGACCTGTTTTTTCAGCAGCCTGCCAGGCTGCCCGTGGTACAAGCTGTCGCTTGACCTCTAAAACTGCGCCGCGCAGATTAGCGAATAATGAAAAAAGAGCTTGGCATCTTCTTACTTCTGGTTTTGCTTTGTGTGATCGTTTCGGTCATCAATCCGAACTTTCTGCTGGCCATCAATCTACAGAACCTCGCGCGCCAAATCGGAATGTTTGGCATCTTCAGCATCGGACTCGGGTTGGTGATCATTACCGGCGGCATTGAACTTTCCGTGGGCTCAATGATGGCGTTGCTCGGGGTGCTGATGTCGATGCTCTTGACCGAATGGCATGTCGGCGTGGCTCTCGCGGTGGTGATTTGCATCGCCATCGGGATGAGTTTGACTCTGATTCACGGTTTGCTGATCACCCGCCTGAACATGCAACCCTTCATCGTGACGCTTTGTGGACTTTTGTTCTATCGTGGCGTGGCGCGTTTCATCACCAAAGACGAGACGAAAGGCTTTGGCACTTCAACGGGTTTGGATTTTCTCAGGTTTCTGGCGAACGGAAACCTATTCGGCATACCGATGCCCTTTGTGCTTTTGATTCTGATCGCACTGGTGACCTGGGTGCTGTTGCATCGCTCGGTTTACGGCCGGTATCTATTCGCTACCGGACGAAATTCTGAAGCGGCGCGTTATGCCGGAATCAATACGCGTTGGACTATTACGATTGCTTACGTGATTGCCGGAGCGCTGACGGCAGTGTCCGGGATCATGTTCGCTTTCTACACCAATTCAGTTTCGCCGGCGAACCACGGAAATGCTTACGAGCTTTACGGAATCGCCGCTGCGGTCCTGGGTGGCTGTTCTTTGCGTGGTGGAGAAGGTTCAGTGATCGGAATCCTAATCGGTGCGGCCCTGCTCCAGGTGCTGCGGAATCTGGTGAACCTGCTCGGGATTCCGAGTTCGCTGGACTTTGCCGTCATGGGCGCCGTCATTCTGATCGGGGTAATGGCTGATCAAATTCTTTCCGAGCGCAGAAATCGCCGGCGCAGGGCAACGGCCGCGGATGCCTGAGACGATTGTTTAAGCTGAATCAAAGATAGTGTCTTACTGTGGGTGGTAACCTAATTTCATCGTGAGTTTTTCTCTAGCCCAGACGTTCACACCTGGCAGCGGAAACCAGCTGCGGAGCAGCGATCAGAGTTAAGCCCAAGGTGAGGCTTTGCGAGCCTTGGGTCATGGTCACTCATATGTTGAGAGCCGCGAAGCGGCGACAGAGAATGAACGTCGTGCTGATTACTCGTGATCGCAGTCGCCCCTTCGGGGCTCGATCATTTTAGATGGTTCGTACCCAAGGATCTCAAAGCCTCACCTTGGGCTTAACTCTGATCGCTGCTCCGCAGCTGGACACTTAGATCAAAGATGACCTGGGAAGAACGCTGGCATCCTCTCCGCGAAGAGTGGGTAATCGTGGCGGCCCATCGCCAGGATCGCCCGTGGAGCGGCGAAGAGCTCGACCACACAAATGCGCCGCGTCCAAGGTATGTGAGTGATTGCTATCTGTGTCCCGGGAATGCGCGGGTAAGCGGCGCATGTAACCCAAACTACGACGGCATTTTCGTTTTCGATAACGATCATCCCTGCGTGGGAGTGAACGCACCTGAGCCGGCCGCGGCGCCGGGAATTCTGCAAAACCGTCCGGCCCACGGAATCGCCCGCGTCGTTTGCTATTCCCCGCGACATGACCTGTCGCTGGCCCAGTTGGAAACTTCTGAGATCGAAAATCTCATTTCTGCCTGGCAGGCGCAATACATCGATCTGTGCGGGCATCCCGAGATCGAACACGTTTTGATCTTTGAGAATAAGGGTGAAGCAGTAGGGGTTTCCAATCCTCATCCTCACTGCCAGATATATGCAAATAACTTTGTCTTCAAAACGATTGAAACTGAGGTGAGGGCGAGCCAGGAACATCTGGCAACTACGGGCCGGATCTTATTTCAGGACGTCATCGATGCTGAACAGAGCGACGGACGCCGGATCATTTATGAAAACCAAACGGCGATTGTTTTCATTCCTTACTTTGCGCGCTATGCCTATGAAGTGTTCGTTGCGCCGCGCCAGAGCCATCCGCACATTGCGGCGCTGAGCGCGACGGAGGTTTCGGACCTGGCCAAAGCGCTGAAAGAAACGACCGTCCGCTTTGATAATCTTTGGCAGACGCCGTTTCCGTACGTGATGCCCTTGCACCAGGCGCCCACAGACGGCGGCGACTATCGCGGGTTTCACTTTCACATTGAATTTCATCCGCCGTTGCGCAAGCCAAATCTGCTGAAGTACCTCGCCGGGCCCGAGATCGGCGGGGGAAATTTTCTCAGCGACACGTCGCCGGAAGAGAAGGCCGCCGAGTTGCGCGCGGTACCAAACGTCTATTATGAAGGTTAGAGCTGGATGACCCTCTCAAATAATCAACAGGAGTTGCTGACGCGACTGAAACGGCTCCACGAAATCATCCGCGACCAAGTCGTGGCCGATTGCGAACGCCTGGCTATCGAGTCGCTTAGCTCGATCGCGCGCGAGGAGGAAGGCGACACCATTTACGCCGTCGATCGGATCAGCGAGGACCTGCTGCTGGAATTCTTTGAGCACGAAATCGCCCCGGTTTCATCTCTGGTCCTGATTGCTGAGGGACTGGCCGGTGGCAAGGTAACCCTGCCGAAAGGAACACCTGAAGCTGATGCTGAGTACCGGATCATTGTCGATCCGATCGACGGCACACGTGGATTGATGTATCAAAAGCGCAGCGCCTGGATACTTACCGGAGTAGCCCCGAACCGCGGAGAGCAAACAGGTCTGACGGACATCGAGCTGGCGATTCAGACAGAGATCCCCCTGGTGAAACAACATTTGTCCGATTGCGTGTGGGCCATCCGCGGCCAGGGAGCATCTGCCGAGCGTTTCGATCGTCTGGCGCGCACTCGCACTCCTTTCAAATTGCATCCGTCGCGCGCTGACAGCATTGCTCATGGTTATGCGCACATATCCCGATTCTTTCCGGGAGCCCGCGAAGAACTGGCGGCGATCGATGAAGAGATTGTGTACGCCGCGCTAGGGCCGGCGGCGCCGGGGAAAGCGCATTGTTTTGAAGATCAGTACGCTTCGACGGGTGGCCAGCTCTACGAATTGATGAGCGGTCATGATCGATTCATCGCCGATGTTCGTCCCTTGATGGAAAATCTGCTGCACCAGCGCGGCGCGCCGCTCGGCATTTGTTGCCATCCCTACGACCTTTGCACCGAGTTGATAGCGCGCGAAGCCGGCGTGATTGTTACCGACGTTCATGGTCGGATGCTGAGCGCTCCTTTGAACGTTGAAGCTGATGTGGCCTGGGCCGGCTATGCGAACGAAGCGATTCGCGCGCAGATCGAGCCGCTCATGCAAACCGCGCTAACGCGACGGGGATTGATTGAGGGATGAGGTCAGTACCGGGAGCGGTAGCGACCGGGTACGCACGCCTCCGGCGTGCCATTCAAGAAGGATCAACGTCAACGCAGGCACGCCAGAGGCGTGCGTACCCGGTCGCTACCGCTCCCGATACTGACTCCAGAGCTAATGGATCAATACGAAATCATCTCCGGCTCGACCCACGGATTAAGTGACACCGGCGATTTCATTGATTCACTCGATCGCCTGGTCGCTTCCCTTCCCAACGACTGGCGCAGTCTTTTCAAATCCGAAAGAGAATTGATCGTCACTCGCGCTCCCGGACGGCTCGACGTCATGGGAGGCATTGCAGATTACTCCGGCTCTCTGGTTTTGCAGTTACCAATTCAGGCCGCGGTGCATGTTGCGCTACAGCGCAACGAAAGTCGAAGACTTCGAATCGCAAGCTTGCCGGACGCTTCCGGATCACACGCACGGCTCTTTGAAATGGAGCTGTCAGAGATTCGCCAGTTTCGCGACTACGAATCTGCACGAACTCGTTTCGCGGCTGATTTTGAAAGTCACTGGGCCGCCTACGTGGCCGGAGCCCTGTTGGTGTTGAGTCTTGAGAGGAATTGCGTGTTCGAGGACGGCATCAGCATCCTCATAAAATCAGCAGTGCCGGAAGGAAAGGGTGTCAGTTCCTCGGCTGCGCTCGAAGTCGCATCCATGCAGGGGTTGGCCGCCGCTTACGAAACTAAGATTTGCGCGCGAGAACTGGCCCTGTTATGTCAGCAGGCGGAAAACCTGGTCGTGGGAGCGCCGTGTGGTGTGATGGATCAGATGACCGCATCGTGCGGCGAAGCGAATCACCTGCTGGAACTCCTCTGCCAACCTGCCGATTTGCAGGGTGTCGTCGCCTTCCCGGAAGAGCTGGAAGTTTGGGGTCTTGATTCCGGCATTCGTCACTCGATTAGTGGTTCCGACTATCGAACCGTGCGCACCGCTGCGTTCATGGGCTACCGAATCATAGCCGATCGCGCGGGATTGGAGGTGCGGCCAGCCGAGTCCCCAGGCCACTTGCAGATTGATGATCCAAAATGGAAAGGTTATCTTGCGAACTTCACGCTGGAAGAATTCGAGACTCAGTATGCGACGATTCTTCCCGCGCAGATGAGCGGCGCGGAATTTCTTAAGGTCTACGGCGGGATCACCGACGGCGTGACTGAGGTTGACCCGGGCAGAGATTATCCAGTGCTGGCCGCAACCCGTCATCCTGTCTACGAAAATGCGCGGGTCAGATCATTCGCAGAGATTCTGCGCGGCGGGCAGGCTGTTGACCACGCTCGGGTCCTCGGTGATTTGATGTATCAATCGCATGAGAGTTATTCGCAATGTGGTCTGGGCTCGGACGGAACAGATCGGATAGTTGATTTAGTGAGGCGCTCAGCCGGCGGCGATCTCTACGGAGCGAAAATAACTGGTGGCGGCAGTGGCGGTACGGTCGCGATTCTGGGCCGGCGTGGCAGTGATGAAATCAAAATGATCGCTGCCAGGTATCGTGAAGAGACCGGTTACGAACCAACAGTCATTTCCGGTTCGTCGCCGGGCGCGAATACTTTTGGTTATTTGAAGTTGCAGGCGTAGTTCAAAAAGTAGATCTAACCGTCAGAAAGCGCACGGAGTGCGCGACAGCATAAAGCCCGGGGCGTGAGCCCCGGGAACACTGCACCAGAATTACCAAGCCCGCGGAGCGGGCGACAGATCTCGGGGGCTCCAATTAGCCGAGAGTATTTCATTTTTGTCGTAGTGATTGAACATCAGAATGATTCGCGAACGGCTGTCGCCCGCTTCGCGGGCTCGAAACAATCGCTCTCTGGATCCTGGGGCTTACGCCCCAGGGTTAATGCTGTCGCCCGCTTCGCGGGCTGCGTGATTGAACTAAAAAGTTGCCCTCCTAAGGGAGAGGGAGTCAACTGGTACAAAAACCGAGGAACCGATGAAACTCAAGACAAAATTTTCATTTACACTTTTGGTGTGCACGCTGATCTTGATCCTTAACGCTGTTGCCCAGGGCCAGGCCGGCGTGCAAAGAAATGATTTCGGCAAAACAGCGGAAGGTCAAAACGTCGATATCTACACTTTGACGAATAGCCGCGGCGCTGAAGCGAAGATTACCAACTATGGGGGGATCGTCACGTCCCTCAAAGTGCCGGATCGCACCGGGCAACTAAGCGATATCGTCCTCGGCTTTGACAATCTCGACGCCTACCTAAAAGGCCATCCCTACTTTGGCGCGCTTATCGGCCGCTATGGAAATCGGATCGCCAAAGGCCGCTTCAGTCTCAACGGTGTCGAATACAAACTGGCTGTCAACAATGGCGCCAACCATTTGCACGGCGGCATCAAAGGGTTCGACAAGGTAGTTTGGAATGCGAGGCCTTTGAAAGTTGCGAACGGCGCCGCGCTGGTTCTGACTTATCAAAGTAAGGACGGAGAAGAAGGCTATCCGGGAAATCTCTCAGTCAAAGTCACCTACACCCTGACGAACCGGAACGAGCTG
>Ga0105242_10001754_pt1 | contig 17134 bp, 14 predicted proteins | sample KBSM24metaG_FD_81521 | JGI IMG/M metagenome (GOLD analysis project Ga0105242, IMG submission 81521) | Miscanthus rhizosphere microbial communities from Kellogg Biological Station, Michigan, USA - KBS M2-4 metaG | ecosystem: Host-associated > Plants > Roots > Rhizosphere > Soil | place... | reverse complement strand
GCCGCCGATTACTCACAGATCGAGTTGCGGCTTCTCGCGCATCTCTCGGGAGATCCCGCATTCGTGCAGGCGTTCCAATCGGGAGGCGACATTCACCGCCAGACGGCGGCGCTGATCTTCGATGTTCCGCTCGAGGGAGTGACCTCGGAGATGCGCGCGCGTGCGAAGACGATCAACTTCGCGACGATCTACGGACAGGGACCGCACGCACTGTCTCGACAGCTCAAGATCTCGCACGCTGAGGCGAAGGAGTTCATCGACCGCTACTTCCAGCGATTCCAGCGCGTGCGCGAATACCTGGACTCGATGGTCCTGTACGCGCGCGAGCACGGCTACGTGGAAACGATCTTCAAGCGCCGGCGGTATGTGCCCGAACTTCGGGATCGCAACTTCAACATCCGCGCGTTCGGTGAACGCACGGCGGCGAATTCTCCCATTCAGGGCTCGGCGGCCGATCTGATCAAGATCGCGATGATCCGCATTCATGAGCGCCTCCGACAGGAGCGCCACAGCGCCCGGATGTTGTTACAGGTGCACGACGAACTGGTCTTCGAAGTGCCGGGGCCCGAAATGGAGGCAGTCACAGACCTCGTGCGAGAGGAGATGGAGGACGCCGCGAAGCTGTCCGTCCCCCTCGTCGTGGACGTCGGAACGGGTCGGAACTGGCTGGAAACGAAGCTGGGCTAACCGGGCATCGGGTCGCAAACGGCGACAAACGGCCATTGCAGAGTGCAGTGGTTCTGGCAATTCGAACCGGCTAAGATCACTTTTGGAGCGCCGTTCTAAATTGCGCAACCGATTGAAGTAGAAAGACTTACACAGCTTATCCTGACCGGGCATTGCCCTTGCCTTGCCTTGGGGTGCATCTGATCTCGCTTTCGTTGTGCCCTCCCTGCCTGCACCGACCTTTCTGCGGCGCCCCTGCCGCCCCTCCGCTCGCTTCAGGATCCCCGCGATGCCGCGCACCCGAACCGGCTTCACACTCATCGAACTTCTGATCGTCGTCGTGATCATCGGCATTCTGGCCGCGATCGCGATCCCGAAGTTCCAGAATACCAAGGGCAAGGCGAACGCTGCCGCGCTCCGCAGCGATCTGCGTAACCTGGCGGTCGCCCAGGAGGCCTACTTCTTCCAGTCGGCCGCGTACGCGAGTGACACGGCGCTACTCAACTTCCGCCCGTCGCCCGGGGTGATCCTGACCCTCTCGACGCCTGGAGTGGGAGAGTGGGTAGCCACGGCGACCCATCCCCTCTCCTATCCGCTGCAGTGCGTGGTGTTCTATGGTGCTGTCTCGCCGACGCCGACCCCGGCCACGGTCGAAGGAGTTCCGGCCTGTCAGTGATCGAAGGCTGAGCGGAGCGCCGACGGGCGCTGCCGCCGCATTGAAGTGACCCGATCGCTGCCGACGAACGAGCCCCTATCGGGCCCGGAATATCGAGAGTTTCGGTCCCGCCGCGCCGGGATGATTCACGCAATGGATGGCGGCTTGTGGCTGCACCGCCACGTCTGGAAAGGGCGCCAGATGGCGCACCTCGTGTCGACCGATCGTGAGCGATTGCTCCGATTTGGCGCGACAATCGGGCTCGGGGAGGCCCGCCTCCAATTCAAGCCACTGAAAGATCCGCGGACAGGCATTCGCCGCGATGCGTGGCACTGGGATCTCGGTGGACCGCTGCTCCCTCCCCCGACACACCCTCGCTGAGAGCTCCACCGCACCCTCTCGTCTACGGGTGTGCGGACGCCTCCCGCAACAAGGCTTGCTCGAGTGACACCGACTGCGCAACGAGCGCGTCGGACTCGACGATGAGCCGTTGCTGCAACTCGCGATTGGATCGGAGTGCCAGGAATGTTCGTGCTCGACGCAGTGTGCGTCGCAGTCGCCCGCGACCAAGTCGGAACGCATGGGCCGACGAGAAGATCAGGAGCAGCCCGAAGATGGCTCCTGCCAAGCCGATGAGATGGGCGAGAACGAGGAATAGCGCGACGTACCAGACGACCAGCGCCACCAATCCGAGGATGATCGTCCGCATCGCTGGTTGATCGCGCGAGGGGTCGTGCCGGAGTGAGCGAAGTGCAATCGCGCGGGCCGCTCGGATGGGAATCCAGTGGACTGCTCGTCCGAGGATGAACAGCACGCCGAAGAGAAGGAGGATCGGCCCCTCTCGAAACAGAAAACGCACGCCGTCCCTCCAGCGCACTGAAACACGAACATCCTCGAGCGCGATGCCCTTCCGATCGAGCTCGTGCTGAAGGGTGTCGAGACGAGCCGAAAGATCGTCTGCCGCGTCGATGGTCTCCGGGGATGCGTCGGCCAATGCCGACGTGGCGCGGTCGATTCGACGCGCAAAATCGGCCTCCGCGTCGAGAGACCTGGGTCGAGCAACTGGCGCAGGCTCCATCGCCAACGCCGAGAGGATGTGGGCCAACCGAACCGCACGGACGGCTCGCTCTGCCGTGGCAAAGTTCAGCGTGACCGCGCGCAGCTGGGCGTCGAGCGCGCGGGTCAGCTCACTGGCGTTTTCCTCCCCATGTGCCGCGAGCCATGTGTCGAGCATGAAGGGGTCGCCGACCCGGACGAGCACATGACTATTCGGGCGCTCCTTCTCCTCGTAGATCAGACCGACGGCGACCAGCTGAATTCCACGCACGCCCTCCGAGTGTGCCTGGAGGACGATGCGGGCTGCACCAGATCGAAGCGGAGCAATGGTCGTGGCGTCGTGGCTGATCCCTTCCGGGAAGATCAGCACCGCACCCCCGCGGCGCAGTGCAGCGGTCACCGAGCTGAACGCGGCGGCATTCCTATCCGCCCTGGCCTCGCCCCGCACGCCGCTCTCCTCATCCTTGGCACGACGCAGGGGCACGACACCGACGGCACTTAACAACGGCGACAGCGCGGGGTTCTCGAACAGCGTCGCCTTGGCCGTGAGCAGTACAGGCTGGGCCAGCGTGGTCCCCACCAGCAGCGGATCAATGAGCGCATTCGGATGGTTTGCGACGATGAGCAGGGGGCCGGAACGTGGAGCGCGCTCTGCCCCCTGCACCACGATCTCCGCGTAGTACCATCTCAGGGCGATGGCAGCGATGACCCTGAGGAGTCGATAGAGCATCGACCCTCAGCTGGCCTGCGACCGATGGGGTACGGCTCGCAGGAACAGGAGCGAGATCGCAAACATCACCGCGACGCTCATGACCGCTGCGCGGTACGCAAGCCCCGTCCCATACCCAGGCTCGAGGCCGTCGACGGTGAGGCCCCATACGAGAGGCCCGACAACTGCAGCGGCACGCGCCGAGAGGAGCATGAGGCTGAAGTAGCGCCCCGCTTCCTCAGCCGGCACGAGCGCCAGAAGCAGGGGACGCTCGGCGGTCGGCACGCCCCCGAAGATGAGACCGATTCCGAGGCCGACGATCCAGAACCCCTGCTGCGTCGGCACCAACACCATGGCGACCAGTAGCACGATCCACGCAGCGATGATGGCAACCAGCGTATGGCGAGCGCCGAAGCGATCGACGAGTCGGCCAACGATGTAGCTGCCGAAAATCGCCGGAATCGTCAGGACGAGAAACAGCGTGATCTCGCTACCGCGTTGGAACCCCATGGCCTTCACCGCATAGATCGCCATGAACGAGACGATGGTGCCGATCGCGTCCTGATAGAGAAAGGAGGCGATGATCAACGGCAGCGCACCAGGGTGACGCTTGGCGTCGCGAAGCGTGTGGCCGACGTCGGCAAAGGCGGCACGCCAGGCGATCGGAACGTGCTCCGGCCGCGGATGATGGTCGCGGCAGAAGAAGAAGAGGGGCAGCGAGAACAACAGAAACAGTATCGCAGTCGGCACGAAGGTCGACACACGGCCGGCGTGCGACGAGAAGGGAACGACGGCGTGCAGCAGGGAGATGCTGGCGGCCGGCAGTGCGCCAAGGAGCGGAAGAGCTCCGTTGAAGAAGGGAGCGACCATGAGAAGACCGACGATCGTGCCGACATAGCCGACCGCCGTACCGATTCCGGAGAGCCGGCCGCGCTCTTCGGGCGGCACGAGATCCGGAAGCATGGCGTTGTAGAACGGCTGCGCTGCCTGATACGCGTAGTTGGCGATCACGAACGCGACGAGCACCCAGCCAAAGGTCGAGATGGTGGGGTGCCATCCCGCCGGCAATGGCGTCCCGCCAATGGTTTCCGCACCGCTGATCGGCAGAGTCAGCTGGCCGAGGAGGCCGATGGCGGCGCAGGCGATGCACGACACAATGGTGAATCCCACCACCCATGGCTTGCGTCGACGGCGCGCATCGGAGACCGCGCCGAGCACGGGTACGGACAACACGACGAGGATGGACGAGATACCGTTCCCGACCGCATATACGGTGTTCGATGCATGCAGGTCAGCGATCAACCAGACCGAGAAGTAGAGCGTCGCGACGTTCATCGAGAAGATGGTGTTCGCGAAGTCGTACACGGCCCAGCTGGCGCGCTCGCGCACCGAGGCGCGTTGCGTCACGGGGCCGGATATCGTCGAAACACTCCCGCGTGCTTCATCCGCCTCGGCGGTGAAGGATTCGGCCATAGCTACTCCTGTTCGTGTTGACGCCCTGAATTGGCGGTCCAAATTACCTCCTATGATCCCGCCCCGCTTCAACCTCGTTCGCGCACTGCGCCGCGCCGTCGGACCGCTCTGCGCGGGACTCCTGATCATCGGGTGCAAGCAGGACGCACCGGCGGTGCGGGTAGGTACAAAGGCAGTCGCGGGCAGTACGCACGTGGACTCGGCCGTGGCCGCGCCGGCCTCCAATGGCTGGAATCCTGTCGCTGGTCCGGTGCTGCTCGTGGCAGGTGCAGCCCCTGACGAGGCCATCGTCTTCTTCGGCCCATCGGGTGGTGCGACCGCAGCCGTTGATACCGGTGCGGTTGATCAGGCGACGGCAACGTTGTTCGGTCGCGATAGCTCGCGGTTCACAGCGACTCTCGAGCTCCCCGCCGGAAATGACAACGCGGAGTGTCGGATCTGGCCCCTGCGAAACCTCCGTGCGACCGCAGGCGCCGGCGCGTGGTCGGTAGGGTTTGTCAGCTCGAACGTGACAGCGATCCCTCTCGATTCGGTGGACGCACTTCCGGCCCGTGACAGCATGGCACTCGCTGCCGAAGCGTCACGCCTCGCCTCCGCAGTCACGGCGAACACCTCTCCCTCCTTCCAGGGGCTGCGATTCACCGCGCACGATATCCGTCGATTCGAGGCTGCTCCCGGTGTCCAGGCTCTGGCGGCACAGCTCATTCGACGTGTCAACCAGGAAGCGAATCCCCAGGAAGAGCAGACCCTCGTGATCGCGGAGCGCGACAGTGGCGTCACGACTGGGCGCTATCAGCTCGCGTACGCCGAGCGGTCGTTCGGGACAGAAGACGAGGTGGTGTCCACCGAGCTGGTTGCGCAGTTCGACTGGGTCCCAATGGAGCTCCCTCGCTGGTCATCGCGCGGGACAGCGATGCAGGACTTGCCTACACGCTGGTCGAGCGCACTGGCCCTCGGCAGTGGGTGACGCGCTGGACGAGCAACATGGCGAAGTGCGCTGACTAATCGCGCCGCACTGCCACATTCGCGATCATCGATGAGGTTCGAGCGCCTGGCCAAGTGAGGCCGGTGCTCGTGCGCGTCCTACCGCACCAGCCAGTGCGGCGAGGGTAAGTAGATAGGGCACGGCGAGAAAGACCTGATACGGCGCGTTCCACCCCATTGCCTGAAAGGCGAACTGCAGGGCGCTCGCCGCACCGAACAGCAGTGCTGCTCCGACAACTCCAATGGGGGTCCACCGGCCGAGCGCCACGATGGCGATCGCGATGAAACCGCGGCCGGCAGACATCCCTTCGGCGAACGTTCCGGCTTGGGCGAGGACGAGGGTTCCTCCGGCGAGACCGCCCAACGCTCCGCCAACAAGGACAGCCAGTGCCCGCGCCCGGTCCACCGCTATCCCCGCCGCCTCGGCTGCGTCGGGGCGATCGCCGATGGCGCGCAGCGCGAGCCCGGCATGTGTGCGAGCCAGCCACCAGGCCAGGACGGGCGCGAGGACGTACACGAAGTAAGTGATGGGAGGCTGCGAAAACAGCGGTGCGCCGACAACCGGTAGGCTTGCGAGTCCGGGGATCGGCAGCGCGGCACTCGTAGGAATGCTCAACGCCGCTCCGGAGCTGCCGTACATGGTCCGATATAGCGTTCCTGTCGCGCCCATGCTCAGCAGCGTCAACGCGGTGCCGGTGATGATCTGATCCGCGCGTGCCCAGACGACAAAGGCGACGAAAATCAGCGCGACGATCAGTCCAGCGGCGGCCGCACTCGCAAAACCGAGCACGACTCCGTGCCCTGACGCTCCCACGAGCGCTCCGAATGCGCCGGCGAGGATGGCGCCTTCCAGGCCGATGTTGATCAACCCCGTACGTTCGACGAGTAGCTCACCGAGCGCCGCGAGCGCGAGCGGCACCGCCGTACGGATTGTCGCAGCGAAGAACGGCTCGACGACGTCTGTCATGCGGTGATCGGCGAGGTGTCGCTGGCGGGAAAGGACGATCGCCGACGCAGCGCTCCGGCGGCGACCACAGCGAGGATGAGTGCTGCCTCGATCACCGTCACCAGAGTTGACGGTACCCCGGCGTCGCGTTGCATGGCACCTGCCCCGGCCTCCAGTCCGCCGAATAGGAGCGCGGTCACCGCCACGCGCCATGGGTCGAGCCGCGCCAACAAGGCGACCGCGATCGCCGTGTATCCGTAGCCCGGCGAAATGTTCTCGTAGAGGGCGAAGGTGACGCCGAGAACCTCGACGCCGCCCGCCAGGCCGGCCAACGCGCCGCTGACGAGGAAGGTGCGTGTCGTCGTGGCCATGACGTCGATGCCGCCAGCACTCGTCGCGGCGCTGGGACTCTCGCCCGCTGCGATCAGGCGGAACCCTGCCGCCGTGCGCCGAAGGACCCAACCCGCTACGAAGCTGACGCCGAGCGCGAGCAGTAGTCCGCTGTGCAGTCGTCCAGCACTGACGATTCGGGGCAGATGAATGGCGTCGCCGATCGTCGACGACTGGGGATATACGTGCGTCGGCTCCTGGAGTGGCCCACGAACGAGATACGACACGGCGTACAACGCGACGAAGTTCAGCATGATCGTGCTGATGACTTCCAGGACAGCGAAGCGGGAGCGTAGGAACGCGGCAAGGGATGCCCACCCGGCTCCACCCACGGCCGAAGCCGCGAGTGCAAGCACCACGACAATCGCCGCCGGTAAACCGCCGAGCGTAAGCGCCACCGCCGCGCCAGCCGCCGCCCCCGCCAGCAGCTGGCCTTCCGCGCCGATGTTCAGGACGCCGGCGCGAAAGGCAATCGCCACGGCGACCCCGGTGAGCATCAGCGGAATGGCGCGCACCAGCGTCGCGGAAGTGAACGCGTACCACGACCCCAACGACCCACGCCAGAGTGCCGCCAGACCACTACTGACGGAATACCCGCCCACGAAGAGGAGAAGCACGGTAGTGCCGACGATCGCGAGCAACACCAGGATTGCCCGCGCGAGCTCCCAGGCGACCGAATCGCGCCGAAGGGCTGGTGCTTGCATCCCGCTTCTCATGCGGCGCCGACCATCGCCTGTCCGATCCGTTCCCGGTCGAGCGGTAGTTCGCGCACGGCACGCTCGAACACCACGAACACACGGGTCGCGAGAAGGAGTACCTCGTCGATGTCACTCGAGTAGAGCACGATGGCCGCACCATCGAGCGCGGCGCTGCGGAGGCGTGCGTGCACCTCGGCGGTTGCTCTCACGTCGAGCCCGCGAGTGGGATTCTCCACGACGAGCGCCCGCTCTGAATTGGAATCGAGTTCCAACTCGCGGGCGAGGACGAGCTTCTGTTGGTTGCCACCCGAGAGCGTTCGGATCGGGACGTGCGCGCTTTCGGCACGCACGTCGTACTCCAGCATGAGCCGTTCGGTCTGCGCACCGACCGCATCCCAGTCCATCATCCCTCGGCGAGCGCCGGCACCGCGAAGCGCCACGTTCTCGGAGAGACTTCGATTGAGCAGCACCGCGTCATGGTGGCGATCCTCCGGCACGAACCCGACTGCCGATGGGTGTGCGAGCACACCCGACGCGGGCGCGAGTCGGCCGGCGAGCGCACGAAGCAGTTCGCGTTGTCCGCTACCCTCGACGGCGGCAATGCCGACGATCTCGCCGGCGTTGATCTCGAATGTCGCATCGCGCACGCGCACGATGCCATCCGCATCGGAGAGTGTGAGTCTGTCGGCACGGAACACCGCTTCGCTCGCCGCACGAGGCCGGGAGTCTCCGGCGGACGATTTCGCTCTCGTTCCGTTCAACTCCTCGCCGATCATCGCGGAGGTCAGCGTGTCGGGTGTCACGTCGTCACGCCTGGCCGCGAGGACGGTGCGACCGCGGCGCAGCACGGTGACGTCGTCCGCAACGCTGCGCGCCTCGCGCAGCTTGTGCGTGATCAGGACCGCCGCGTTTCCAGCATCTGCATAGGCGCGCACCCAGCGTAAGAGCTCGGCGCTCTCGGCGGGTGCGAGGACAGCGGTCGGCTCGTCGAGGATGAGAATGCGTGCTGCCTGGACGAGCGCTTTGGCAATCTCGACGCGCTGTTGAGCCCCAACCGAGAGCGTCTCCACTCGCGCGTTCGGATTCAACGCAAAGCCTGTCGAGGTCGAAAGCTCGTCGACACGCCTCGCCACGGCGGCCAGGTCGAGTCGCCCATGACCGCCGAGCGCGATATTTTCGGCGACGGTCATCGTCGGCACGAGCGTGAAGTGCTGGTGCACCATCCCAATGCCGTGTGCGATCGCGACGGCCGCGCTCGTGACCCGGACGCGATCATTCCAGACGAACTGCGCACCGGCATCCGCGCGTTCGAGACCGTACGCGATCCGCATCAGCGTCGATTTTCCGGCGCCGTTCTCACCGAGCAATGCGTGGACAGTGCCGGGTCGAACCTCCAGCGTCGCGGCGCTGAGTGCTTGAACGTTGCCATAGCGCTTGTCGATTCCGCGGAGCGCCAGGGCGACCGGAGCGTCGTGCGAGTGCGGCAACGTCATCGGGCCATCAGAGGCCCGTCGGAGCGGCGATGAAGCTCCATGGAATGCCGAACGTTCGCTCGATCTCCGCGCCCAATGCGCGCACACCGAAGGTTTCGGAAGCGTAGTGCCCGACGTACAGCACGGCGATCCCGTATTCCTCCGCCTCGATGGCGGTGTGATGGGGGCCCTCCCCCACGATGAGCGTATCGACCTGGGCCGCTTTCGCTTCACGTAGCGTGTCGCTCGACGCGCCGGCGCCGGTGCAGATGGCCCAACGCGTCGTTCTCCGTTCGGGAGTCACGCCCACCGTTATGAGCTGTCCGCCCTCTCGACGAGAGATCTGCTCGCATCGCTGCGCGAGGACACTGGTCATCAGATCACAGGTCCCCTTCACACCGACATCGATCGACTCGAATCGCGCGAACCCCGATTCGGGAGCGAGACCGAGCTCGCGGGCGAGCAGCACGTTATTGCCAACGGTGGGGTGGAGGTCGAGCGGAAGATGCGAGGCGTACACCGCGACGTCGTGCGCAATCAATCGGCGCACGCGCTCGTATACGTGCCCCCGAACGGGTTGAACGCCCGCCCAGAAGAGTCCATGGTGAACGATCAGCAGGTTGGCTCCCCGCTCGATCGCCCCTTCGATCGTGCGAGATGATGCATCGACGGCGACGGCGCACCGCGTGACAGGTCCGACATGCTCGACCTGGATGCCGTTCATGGCACCGCGGTAGTCCGGTATCTCACTCGTGCGCAGCAGATCATCGAGGTACGCCGCTACGTCGCCGAGCGTGCTGTGTATGGCGGCGGTCATCGCGCGTCAGGGCTGCGCAGCACGAGGATCGAAGCGACCAGCGGCGAGCTCCTTTCGCACCGAATCCACGACGCGCATCGCAGCGGGTGGGATGTGTGACTGGAATGCCGGGTTGATCACCAGAGTCACGACGTCGCTCTCGGATCCGAGCCTGATGAGCCGTGGCTTGAACGTCTTTGATTTGACTTCGCGCGCCACGGTCAGGAAGGCGTGTGGCAGATTGATCACCACACTTGCGATGGTGATGTCGGGGGCGACGGCATTCTGATCGGAGTTGGATCCGACGACGAGGGCCTTCTTCGTCTCGCGCGCTGCCTGGAAGACTCCAAGTCCCGCGGCATCCGCATTCTGGAAGATGACATCAGCGCCGCGCCCAATCTGGGCAAGCGCCTGCTCGCGGCCGGCGCTGACATCATCCCAATTGCCGAGATACGAGGTGAGCACCGTAGTCTTTGGATTCGCCGCCTTCGCACCGCGCGCAAAGGCAGTGAAACTTTCCTTGACGGGTGGGAGCTCCGTCCCTCCGATGACGCCGATGACATTCGTCTTCGTCATTGCGCCGGCGAGAAGGCCAGCCAGGTAGGACGCGTCCGCAAAGCCGAATTCGATCCCGGCCACATTCGCGCCGACGCTCGATCCGGATGTCACCACGTAGGTCGTTCGCGGATAGTCCGGCGCGACGCGCAGCGCTGCGTCCTGGAATTCGAAGCCATGACCGAACACGAGGTCATAGTTCTGGGCCCCATACTGCCGGAACTGCTCCTCGAACTCGGCGGGGGTCTTGGTCTGAATGTGGCTCACGGTTGCGCCGAGGCTGTCCCGTACGCGGAGCAGGCCCTGGTACGCGCCCCCATTCCACGATTGATCGCTGATTGGTCCCGGGGTCAAAAGCGCCACGCGAAAAGGACCGTTGGCGGCGTTCGCGTTTCCAGCGGAGGAAGCTTTGCCCTGCGCGTCCTCGCGTCCCGAATTGCAGGCCGTGGCCAGGAAGAGAACCGCGCACCTGAGTAGCAACGCTGCGCGGCTCGTGTGGAAAGCTGTGGAAAATCTCTGTTTACGGTGCACTAGCATCTAGTTAAGTGCCTTGGCAACAGCGCCTTACGCGATGTTGACAACTCTTGGGAGTTCAGGGACCGGACGGCTGCCGTGTCAGTCGAAGTCGCTTCGAGCGGGCCCAACGATCGCGTCGAGAAGGCGCTCCAGATCATCGGCGCTGTAGAAGGTGATCCGGACGACCCCCCGTTCGTTACCGAGCATCTGCACTTGGACATCGGTCTGGAGTCGCTTTCGAATCTGGTCCTCCACGCGCTTTAGTGCCGGTGTAGTGGCGCGATTCTGCGTCGAATCCTGGCCTCTATCGCTGGTTCGATCCGGCACTTTCCGCTCAACCGGAGTTGGATTCGTGATGTCGCGCGCACGGGCCTCGGCCTCGCGGACCGAGAGCTGATGGGCGACGATCTCGTTCGCCAGGTCGAGCTGGCGGCGCTCGTCCTTGATCGGAAGTAGCGCTCGAGCGTGCCCCGCCGTGATGTGCCGAGCTTCGACAAGCTGACGAATGGCGGTGGGCAAGCTGAGCACGCGAATCAGATTCGTGATGCTCGTTCTGTCCTTCCCGACGGCCTCAGCCACCTGCAGCTGAGTCAAGCCGAATTCATCGATCAGACGCTGGTACCCTTCAGCTTCCTCGAGAGGATTGAGATCGGCGCGCTGGAGGTTCTCGACGAGGGCGAGCGTCAACATCGCCCGATCATCAAAGTCCCGCACGACAGCGGGAATATCGGTCCATCCGAGCCTGGTCACCGCTCTGAGCCTTCGCTCGCCAGCTACGAGCTCCAGCTTCCCGTTTCCTATCTCACGCACAACGATCGGCTGTAATAGCCCGTTCGCGCGGATCGACGACTCAAGCTCGACAAGCTCGGGCTCGGTGAAAGTGCGACGGGGTTGAAAGCGGTTCGCGATGATATCCGTGAGACGAATCCGTTTCAGGTTCGGTCCCTCGGACCCAGCTTCAGCGGACGGAGCGGCGGATGGCTCCCGTTGCTGCCGAGCCGTCGAGATCAGCGCTTCGAGGCCCCGTCCAAGCCTTCTGGGTTGATCTGCGCTCATGCGCTCGCCTCGGATATGGAGGGAGATGTTGGTATGATGTCGCTATGGAGTTCCCTAGATGACGCTAATTCTCGGCGCATTAGCTCATCAGCGACGGCGAAATACGCCTGCGCCCCGACGCTCTGCACATCGTAGAGCACGATGGGTTTCCCGAAACTCGGCGCTTCAGCGAGCCGAACATTCCGCGGGACGACCGTATCGAAGACCTGATTGCCGAAATATTCGCGTGCCTCGGTGGCAACCTGGCGCGAGAGGTTGAGCCGAGCATCGAACATTGTGAGAAGCACGCCTGCGATGCCGAGCGACGGATTCACGCTGTGCTGAATCAGGTGGACCGTATTCAGCAGCTGGCTCAAACCTTCGAGGGCGTAGTATTCACACTGGAGAGGAATGAGCAGCGCATCCGCAGCGGCCAGCATGTTCAGCGTGATGAGTCCTAACGAAGGCGGGCAGTCGATCAGGATGAAGTCGTAGTCATCGCGAATTTCCGCGATAGCGCTCCGCATGCGTCGCTCACGGTCGGGCGCATCGACGAGCTCGACCTCCGCGCCGGCGAGGTCCGGGGTTGCAGGTACGACATCCAGGTGCTCGAACTGAACGCCGCGGACTCGAGTTTCCGCGAGGCTCGCGGCTCCGATCAGCACGTCATACGTCGTGCGCTCGAATGTCGTTCTCTCGATTCCTGTTCCGCTTGTGGCATTGCCCTGCGGGTCTCCGTCGATGAGCAACGTCCGGCGCTCAGCAACCGCGAGACTCGCCGCGAGGTTAACGGCAGTCGTGGTCTTCCCGACTCCCCCCTTCTGATTGGCAATGGCAATGACTCGGGGCACTGGCACTCCCGGGGTTCAGCGTCTCTCTCGGGGGCGGGACCGACGTCGGCAACCCGTGCGAGAGTATGCGAATCCTGCCGAAGCTCGAACTCCGGCCAGGTGCGGGAATGTAGTGCACGACGAGCCCCATGCGTCAACCATGATTTTTTCGGATGGGCGCTAATGTGCCACGTGGCACTCCCTCGCACGCGGGACCCATGTAAGCGAGCTCTACAAAAGAGAATTTGAGGAGTGCCACGTGGCACATAAAGAGAAGAGCCCGCCGTTGAGCGGGCCCTTCTCGACGGAGGCGATCTCAGGACCTTGATCAGCTCTTCGGCACGAAGGCCCAGCGCGCGGTGACGAAGACGGTTACCGTTTGCTGCCCGGGGTTGATAGGAGTCGGCTCCGCCATCGCGACTTTCGCTCGAGCGGCGAGGTCGAACATAGGTCGGGGAGGGATCGTTGGCCCTTGCGTGGACAGCTCCAGCAGCGCCCCCAAGTTCCCTCCCGCAGCCTGCGCCATCGCCTCAGCGTCGGCCCGTGCGCTGGCGACCGCTGCTCCGATCGCCTTGCGGCGCGCCTCCTCGATCGAGGACGCATAGAACGAGAGTCCGTTGATCAGGTTCGCGCCCGCACCGAGCGCGGCGTCAATGATCGGGCCTGCCTGCTCGACCCGCTTCGATTCCGCTCGCACCGAGTTGGTCACGACGTATCCGACCACCCTAGGTGTGTTGCCAGGGCGATCGTAGTTCATCTCGGGATACGCCGTATAGCCTTCGGTCGACAGTTGATCTTTCGACAGACCAAGTGCTGCGAGCGCATCGAGCACCGCCCGCGTGCGTTTGGCATTGTCCGCCGCCGCCGCAGCGGCGGTGGCTGCACGCGTCTGGACATTGACGAGCACCGAGACGCGATCCGGTGTCACCTTCTCTTCCGCCTGGCCAGATGTCACCAGAGACGGAGGGAAGGCCACGCCCGTGGACGGCGCCTGCGCGTCGAGTGTGGCGACGTGCGATGAAACGGCGAGAGCGGAACACGAGATCGTTCGTGCCAGATAACGAGGAAGTCGAACCATGTTGTCAGCCTCCGAGGGTATCGCGAGCGACGAATGAAATAAGTATCACTTCGCTACTAATATGCAGCTCTCGAATGGCGCATCGACAACGTCACGCGAGAACGCGAGCGCATTCGTCAAACCGCTCGGTACAGTGGAGACGTCACGACTTCGCAGACTTGCACAGCGGATCTCACCACCACGCGCAGAGCGGAGCACACCGCGAGCCCGTCCGCAACAACCGGACTCGTTCGAGTTGTCAGGGTACTTCGTGCCGCGCCCAGTCGGCGCGAAGCGAATCGCGCGAGATCGGCCAGAATCGCGGCAGGGCGCCGTCACTGTCCGAGGGCGGTCGAACCAGATACACCGAGCGGGACGGATAGCGAGACAGAAGCGCCGAATCGCGAGCGTGAAGATCGCGAGCGTACACGATGCGCTCTCCGTCGGCTACCAGGAATGGAAAGTAGAGCGTGAAGCCCGCGTGATCGTCCTGTAGTCGGCGCACGCAGCGCGGGCCATACGTCGAGCCAGGAAGCACGCGCTCCGTCGAATCCGCCGAGAACGGAGAGCGTACGACGCGAGCCGAGTCGGCGAGCAGCGGCAGGAGCAGTGCACGCGCTGCCGCGCCGCGTGCGTTGCTGCGCTCCAGGGAATCAACGCCTCGCTCGAGAGCGCACGCGTCGACAAAGTGATACAGCGCTTCCGCCTCCGGGTGCGATAGATCCAATGCCCAGAGGCGAACCATCAGCTGCGCACCCCAGCTCTCGCGCACGAGAACGATCGCGTCATGCACACCGGCTGCGCGAGCAGCTGCATCCACGTCCCAGCGCATGGGCTTCAGCAAACTGCGATGTTCGCGTGCGCGCAGTGGAATGGAGAAGGCGAGCGAAACGAAGACGCTGACAGTGGCCGTGGCGACGAAAACGCGATACGAGGCGCCGCTTCCCCAGCGTGCTCGCCACTCGGAGAAACAGCGCGCCGTCCAGAGGGCGAGCGCCGGCAGCAGGCACACGAAGAAGCGAGGGCCGAGATAGAAGCCGTTGTGCCAGTACGCGAAGTAGAGCAGGACGAGCAGGGCCGAACCGGTGAGCAGCACGCCGTCCATGCGGCGAAGCCGCGGCACCAGGGAGAGCGCGACGATGCAACCGACCAACGAGGGTACGGGCGTCTCGAACAGGTACGTCTGCAGTTGGAGAAAGTAGATATTTACGAGCTCGACTCCGCGCGCCGGAGTGTGCGCAACGCCCCATGGCGCAGCGTGGAATCCCAGCTCGTGGCCCTTTCCCCAGAGTGCCTCGTAGCCGAACAACAACGGCGCGCCCGTCGTGCGTGCGTTGAACCAGAACATCAGGCCAACGGGAAGCGCGACACCGATACCCGACGCGATCAGTGCCACGATCATCCCTCGATCGCGCAGCGCGTACCAGATCAGCCAGATTGCGATCGGCAGCGCGAACGCTGCGGCATCGACGGGGCGCACCGTTGCCGCGAATCCCAACGCGAGCCCACACAGAAGTGCGTACATCGCTCGAGAGCGGTCTGAAGGACCCGCTGCCGTCGCGCGCTCGAAGGCGGCGAGCGCCGCACAGATGCCGAGCAGTGTGGGAACGTGATTCATCTGCGACCCCGACATGAACACCATGAACGGGGCGAAGGCGAAGAGCAGCGAAGCGAGCAGCGAGACGCCGGGCCGATCAGCCTCGACGCGTCGGGCAAACGCGACGAAGAACCACACAGCGAGCGCGCCGCACAGCGGCACGGCAAGCCACTGTGCGCCGACCAGGATGCCCAGTGACAACACGGCGGGGCCGCCCGGCGGAAACTGCGAGAACACCTGTCCGTTCCGCTCGACGAGATGCGGAGCGCTGAAAAGTTCCGGCACGCTGTCCAGCACTCCCGCAATCCTGCCCTGGGCGAACTGACGCGCTTGAAAGACCTGGGCAATCTCGTCGATCAGCAGCGGCCGGCCGCCGAAGACGAACCGCGCAGTGATCAAGTAGGGGATGAATGCGCAGATCGAAAGGACGACGCTCGCGGCTCGCGGGCGGAGCGTCCATGCTCGTATCAGCGGTGACAGTGCGTCACTCCGCCAGAGCGCGGGATACCGCCGAGTGGCGATGAGATAGAGAATGCCGGCGCCGACAGCAATCGTGGTTCCGGCGATCCACAGCTGCAAGTCGCCATCATAGCGGCGCCAATCCCAACCGCCGCGAATCCAGTTTGCGATGGGAAAGAAGCCGAACAGGAGGAGGACCAGCGCGGCGAGCCTGGCCCAGAGACGATTCCTGCTCTGTGCGGGAGCCGTCACCGCGGATCGGTGACGGGCACGGTCACTACATCGCGACGACGCTTCTCGATCTCGATGACGAGGTTCTGCAAGTCGGTCGGACTCACGCCCGGCACGGATGCCGCCTGGGCAAGGGTGATCGGGCGAACGGCCGCGAGCTTCTGACGCGCTTCGAACGAAAGGGAGCGCATCTCGGCGTACGGCAGTGCAGGATCGAGCGCGAAGGCTCCCATCCGCCGCAGCTTGTCCGCCTGTACGCGTTCGCGCTCGAAGTATCCCTCGTACTTGAGCTCCAACTCGACGCTCACCACTGGCTCGGCAGCGAGCTCCTCACCCACGCCGACGGCGCGAAAGAGGTCGAGCAGGGCGACGTCCTGCCGGCGGGCAACCTCCGCGATGCGCACGCTATGCGCGAGTGGCGCGCTGTTCGCCGCCGCCAGGACAGCCGCGGCGACTTCCGGGCGAATGGATGTCGACTCGGCGAGTCGCTTCGCTTCGTCCTCTGCCGCAAAACGGCTCGAGATGATCGCACGCTCGTCTTCGTCGTAGATACCGTGCGCCAGCCCGATCGGTGCGAGCCGACGGAGCGCGTTGTCCTGACGAATGGTGAGTCGGAACTCGGAGCGCGACGTGAACAGCCGATACGGCTCGTCCACTCCGCGCGTGACGAGATCGTCGACCAACACGCCGATGTACGATGACTCGCGACCGAGCACCAGCGGCGAAGTACCGAGCGCGCGTGCCGCGGCGTTCGAGCCTGCGACCACTCCCTGCCCCGCAGCTTCTTCATACCCGGTCGTCCCGTTGATCTGTCCCGCGAAGTACAGACCGTCGAGGGCACGAACCTGAAGCGTCGCGTCCAGCTGTGTGGGGGGATAGTAGTCGTACTCGATCGCATAGCCGGCGCGCGTCATCGCCACCTCCGAGAGGCCGGGAATCGAGCGCAGAATCGCGAGCTGCACCGGCGCAGGAAGAGACGTGGAGAGTCCGTTGACATAGAGCTCGTGCG
>Ga0105242_10001748_pt1 | contig 17181 bp, 16 predicted proteins | sample KBSM24metaG_FD_81521 | JGI IMG/M metagenome (GOLD analysis project Ga0105242, IMG submission 81521) | Miscanthus rhizosphere microbial communities from Kellogg Biological Station, Michigan, USA - KBS M2-4 metaG | ecosystem: Host-associated > Plants > Roots > Rhizosphere > Soil | place... | reverse complement strand
CGGAGACCGCGACCTTCACCTTGCCCAGCGTCGAGTTGCGGATCTGCTGGACGATGTCGTTGGCGGGGCGCTTCGGCGCCACCTTCTTCGCTGCCGCTTTCTTCATTGACGCCTCCGGCTGTTCGTTAAAGCCGTCAACACAGAGGACACAGAGGAACTACGGAGGACACAGAAAAGGCCATATCTGAATGGTGTTCGTGCCCAGGGATCCACGGACGCCGACGACCCGTTTTGCCTTTCCTCTGTGTCCTCTGTGATTCCTCTGTGTCCTCCGTGTTGACGGCTTTAGGCTTTTGGGGTCTAGAGGTATCCAAATTTGCGCAGGGCGGCGTCGCTGTCGGCCCAGCCGCTTTTCACGCGCACGTGGGTCTCCAGGTACACCTTGGAGCCGAAGAGCTCCTCCATCGCATGGCGCGCCTCGGTGCCGATGCGCTTCAAGGTCGCGCCCTTCTCGCCGATGACGATCGCCTTGTGCGCCGGCCGGTCCACGTAGATCACCGCGCCGATGCGCCGCAGGTTGCCCTCGTGCTCGAAGCTCTCGATGTCGACGGCGATCGAGTACGGCAGCTCGTCGCCCAGCAGCCGGAAGATGCGCTCGCGCACCATCTCCGCGGCGAGGAAACGCTCGGGCCGGTCGGTGATCTCGTCCTCCTCGTAGATCGCCGGCGCTTCGGGCAGGCGGTTCCGGATCTCGTCGAGGAGCGGCCGAAGCTGCGTGCCCTTCTCCGCGCTCACCGGGACGAGGGCCGCGAAGTCGCGCTTCTTCACCGACTCCTCGAGCGTCTTCGCGATGCGCGACTTGTCGGCCACGCGATCGACCTTGTTGAGCGCGAGGATCACGGTCGCCTTCTTCGGCAGGAGCTCCAGCAGCGGCAGGTCGCGATCGTCCCAGCCCGCGGCCTCGATCACCAGCACGACGACATCCACCTCGTTCGCGGCCTGGCCCGCGGTGCGGTTCATGGTGCGATTGAGCGCGTTCTTGTGCTGCGTCTGGTAGCCCGGCGTGTCGACGAAGACGAACTGCGAGCGCTTGTCGGTGAAGATGCCCTGGATGCGGTGGCGCGTGGTCTGCGCCTTGCGCGACGTGATGGCCACGTGCGCGCCGACGATCTTGTTGAGCAGCGTCGACTTGCCGACGTTCGGCCGGCCGATGATGGCGACCGTCCCGGTGCGGAACGGCTCCTTCGTGCCCTTCGCCTCGCGTCCGTAGCTCATGGCTTCTTCCTCGCGCCCGCCTTCTCGAGCTCGCCCAGCACGCCCTCGGCGGCCGCCTGCTCCGCCGCGCGGCGGCTGGCGCCCCGCCCGGTCGCCGCGAGGCCCAGGTCGTCGACGCGGCACTCCACGGTAAACGTCTGGTCGTGCGCCTCGCCCTCGGTGCGCTGCACCGAGTAGCGCGGCAGTTGGAGCTTGCGGCCCTGCAGATGTTCCTGCAGCGCCGTCTTGGGATCCTTGTCGACCGGCAGCCGGTCGCGGCCCTCGAGCTTCTCGGACATCAGGCGTTCGACTGCGGCGCGCACCGCGTCGAATCCCGCGTCGAGATACACCGCGCCCAGGAGCGCCTCGAACGCGTCGGCGAGGATCGAGGGCCGGCGGAATCCGCCGCTCTTCAATTCGCCCTCGCCCAGGCGCAGCAGCTCGCCCAGGCCCAGGCGTCCCGCCACCTCCGACAACGACGACTGGTTCACGAGCGAGGCGCGCAGGCGCGACAGGTCGCCTTCGGGAAGCTTGGGAAACCTCTCGTAGAGGAGGGTCGCGACGGCGCAGTTGAGCAGCGCGTCGCCGAGGTATTCCAGCCGTTCGTTGTGCGGGGTGCCGAAGCTGCGGTGCGTGACCGCCTGCCGCGCGAGCTCGGAATTGGCGAACCGGTGCCCGAGGCGGCGCTCCAGCTCGGCGAGGCCCTCGGGCGGACCTGCGCCGCGCGCCGTCCTGCGGGTCACTTGGCCGTGGTCACCGAGAAGTCGAGGCAGGCGTTGACGTTGGACACCATCGGGATGCGCACCGACCAGTTGGCCGTGATGACGGCCTCGCCGCCTTCCTTGCTCACCTCGAGGTCGTCGCCGCGGACGCTCTTCACGTCCTCGATCGCGTTGCGCTTCTCGTACGAGGCGCGGATGTCGCGCACCGAACCCTTCAGGTCGCCGCCCTGCTCCATCGCCGAGAACATCTTCTTCACCGCGAAGTACTCGACGTACGCCGGCATGAGCTTCGCGGCCATGACGCCGAGGAAGCCAAGCACGCCCAACGTGATGATCAGGCTCCACAACGAGATGCCGGACTGCTTCCGCATGTATCGCCTCCCTGCGTTCTGTTCTTGTTCGTCGCTACTCGATGCTGTTGCCGATGCGCTTGAAGTCGCCGAAGTTCATCCACACCAGGAATGCGCGGCCCTTGATGTGGTCGTCGGGGACGAATCCCCAGTAGCGGCTGTCGCTGCTCTGGTCGCGGTTGTCACCCATCATGAAGTAGTGTCCCGCCGGGACCGTGCAGCTGAAACCGTCGTCATTGTAGTCGCAGTTACCGCGGTTGGCGAACTGCTGCACCTGCGCGAGGTCCACCGGCGGCTGCCCCGGCACCACCATCATCTGGTGCGCGTGCTCGCCGAGCTTCTCGGTGTAGGTGGGAAGCCGCAGGTAGTTGAGCTCGGCGTCGGTGTAGTAGCCGCTCGGCTGCCACGCAGCGGGCTCGTCGTTCACAGTGAGGCGCTTGTTCCTGTAGACCACGCGGTCGCCCGGCGTGCCGACGACACGCTTGATGTAGTCGACGTTCGGATTCGCGGGATAGCGGAACACGACGACGTCGCCTCGCCGCAGCGGGTTGATGTCGATGATCTTCTTGTTCACCACCGGCAGGCGGATGCCGTAGGTGTACTTGTTCACCAGGATGAAGTCGCCCACCAGCAGCGTGGGCTTCATCGACCCCGAGGGGATCTTGAAGGGCTCGACCCAGAACGAGCGGATCAGGAACACCACCACGATCACCGGGAAGAACGCCCGCGCCATGTCGACCACGACCGGCTCGGGGATGTCGGAGGTGCGGCGCTTGCGCGCGAACTTCGCGTCGTAGAGCCAGATGAGGCCGGTGATCACGGCGGCCAGCAGCAGCACCGCCGCGAAATCCGTGAACTTGAGCAGGAGGCCCATGGCGGCGATGAAGAACACCGGCCATGCGACTTCCAGCAGTCCCTTGCGGGCATCGGAGCGCGGGTTGCCGCCGCGGCTCGCGAGCCAGTCCCAGCCGATCACCGCGGCGCTTGCGGCGGCCGCGATCATCGCGATCAGTTCCCAGTCCAGACCACCTTGCATAGTTTTCCTGCGCTTCTCTAGAACATTACCGATTGGACCACGGAGAACACGCGGGCCGCTGCCCGACCCGACCAGCATTCACCGGCGCCGACGAAACCACGGAAGCGAGGCTCGAGCCGCATCACTTGGACTCCACCTGCAGGATCGCGAGGAACGCTTCCTGCGGGATCTCCACCGAGCCCACCTGCTTCATGCGCTTCTTGCCCGCCTTCTGCTTTTCCAGGAGCTTGCGCTTGCGGGTGATGTCGCCGCCGTAGCACTTGGCGAGCACGTTCTTCCTCAGCGCCTTGATGTTCTCGCGCGCGATGATGTCGGCGCCGATCGCCGCCTGCACCGCCACGTCGAACATCTGGCGCGGGATGAGCTGGCGCATGCGCGTGGCGAGGTCGCGGCCGCGGAAACGCGCCGTCTCGCGGTGCACGATGATCGAGAGCGCGTCCACGCGGTCGCCGTTGATGAGGATGTCCAGGCGCACCAGGTCGCCGCCGCGGAACTCGCGGAACTCGTAGTCGAGCGAGGCGTAGCCGCGCGACGTGGACTTCAGCTTGTCGAAGAAGTCCATGACGATCTCGTTGAGCGGCATGTCGTACGTGAGGATCACCTGCCGCCCCACGTACTGCATGTTCACCTGCGTGCCGCGCTTCTGCTCGCACAACGTGATGACGGGACCCACGTACTCCTGCGGCATGATGATGGTGGCGCGGATGATGGGCTCGCGGATCTCCTCGATGCGCGAGGGATCGGGCAGCTTCGAGGGGTTGTCGATCTCGGTCACCGTGCCGTCGCGCGTCACGACCTCGTAGATCACCGTGGGGGCCGTGGTGATGAGGTGCATGTCGTACTCGCGTTCGAGCCGCTCCTGCACGATGTCCATGTGCAAGAGGCCCAGGAAGCCGCAACGGAAGCCGAAGCCCAGCGCCTGCGAGGTCTCGGGCTCGTAGCGCAGCGACGAGTCGTTGAGCTGCAGCTTCGCCAGCGCGTCGCGCAGCGCCTCGTACTGGTTCGACTCCACCGGGTAGAGGCCCGCGAACACCTGCGGCTGGATCTCCTTGAAGCCGGGCAGCGGCTCGGGCGCCGGATTGTCGGCGAGCGTCACGGTGTCGCCGACCTTCGCGTCCTTCAGCTCCTTGATGCCCGCGATCATGAAGCCCACGCCGCCGGCCGAGAGCTCGTCGCGCGCGACCGACTTGGGCGTGAAGACGCCCACCTGCTCCACCAGGTGCAGGGCACCCGTGGCCATGAGCTTGATGCGGTCCTTCGGGCGCAGGACGCCGTCGACGACGCGCACCAGCATCACGACGCCCACGTAGTTGTCGAACCACGAGTCGATCACCAGCGCCTTGAGCGGCGCGTTCGGGTCGCCCCTGGGCGGCGGGATGCGCGCGATGACGGCTTCCAGCACGTCGTCGATGCCCTCGCCGGTCTTGGCGCTGCAGCGGATCGCGTCGGTGGCGTCGATGCCGATGACGTCCTCGATCTCCTGGATCGCGCGCTCGGGCATGGCGCTCGGCAGGTCGATCTTGTTCAGCACCGGGACGACCTCGACCCCCAGCTCGGTGGCGGTATAGCAGTTGGCGACCGTCTGGGCCTCGACGCCCTGCGAGGCGTCCACGACCAGCAGCGCGCCCTCGCAGGCCGAAAGCGATCGCGAGACCTCGTAGGAGAAGTCCACGTGGCCCGGGGTATCGATGAGGTTGAGCTCGTACTCCCGGCCGTCGCGCGCCTTGTAGCGCAGCGCGGCCGTCTGGGCCTTGATGGTGATGCCGCGCTCGCGCTCGAGGTCCATGGAGTCGAGCACCTGCGCCTCCATCTCGCGGGTCTGGAGGCCGCCGGTGCGCTCGATCAGGCGATCGGCCAGCGTGGACTTGCCGTGGTCGATGTGGGCGATGATGGAAAAGTTGCGGATGTGGTCCAAGGGTGCAGGGGCCTAATCGAACGGGCCAAATCAAAAAAGGCCACTGGGACGTGGCCTTTTGCGGTGCAACATTTTACTTCATCCGGGCGAGCCGCGCATCCACCGCGTCGACGTCCAGGAAGTAGTGGCAAATCTCCAGCTCGCCGTCGAGCAGCACCGGCACCTTGTCGCCCCACTTCTCCTCGAGCTTCGGGTGGCGGTCCACGTCCACCACCTCGATGTCGAAGTCGTAGCGGCCCTGGAATACCTTCAGGGCCGTGATCAGGTCCTCGCAGAGGCTGCAGTACTCGCGAGACAGGACCGTCAGTTTCGGCCTCACTCGCCTTCGGGCCGGAAGGTCACGAAGCGCGTGCCGTTCTCGTCGCGCACGAGGAGCGCGACCGGCTTCTTCGAGTCGAGCTTCGCCACCGTCTCGTTGAAGGCCTTGGCGTTGGAGACGTCGACGTTGTTCACCCGCAGGATCACGTCGCCGGCTTCGATCTGCGCGGCGGCCGCGGCGCCCTCCACCGACTCGACCATGACGCCGCCCGCGATCTTGAGCGCCTTCTTCTGCTCGGCGGTGAGGTCGATGACGGCGATGCCCAGCTTGCCGGGCTTGTTCTCGGCCTTCTTCGACTTGCCCTTGGAGGCGTCGGCGGCCTTGGCGTCGTCGTCCTTGAATTCCGCCACCGTGACCGGGACCTCGCGCGCCTTGCCGCCGCGCCAGATGCCCAGGATGATTTTGGAGCCGGGCCTGAGGGCCCGGATCGTGCGCGAGAGGTCCGCCGAGCCCTCGACGGTGCGCCCGTCGATCTTGAGGATCACGTCGCCCACCTCGATGCCGGCCTTGCCCGCGGGCGAGCCCTCTTCCACGTTGCTCACCGCCGCGCCCGCCGCCTTCGGCAGGCCCAGGCTGTCGGCGAGATCCTTGTTCACGTTCTGGATGCCCACGCCGATGCGCCCGCGCGTGACATGGCCGGTCTTCATGATCTGCTCGGCGACGTTGAACGCGTAGTCGATCGGGATCGCGAAGGAGATGCCGGCGAAGCTGCCGGTGCGCGAGAAGATCTGCGAGTTGATGCCGACCACCTCGCCGCGCATGTTCAGCAGCGGGCCGCCCGAGTTGCCGGGGTTCACCGCGACGTCGGTCTGGATGAACGGCACCGCGTCGAGGTTCGGGTCGCCGGAGAGGTTCTCGCGGCTCGTGGCGCTCACGATGCCGGCGGTGACGGTGTTCTGGAAGCCGAAGGGCGAGCCGATGGCGATCACCCATTCGCCCGGGCGCAGCTTCTTGGTGTCGCCGATCTTCACCACCTGCAGGTTGGTGGCCTCGACCTTGATGACGGCCACGTCGCTGCGCATGTCGGCGCCGATCACCTTCGCGGTGAGCTCGCGCTTGTCGTTGAAGCGGACGGTGATCTCCTCGGCGTTCTCGACCACGTGCGCGTTGGTGACGATGAAGCCGTCCGGCGACACCACGAAGCCCGAGCCCAGCCCGAAGGGACGCAGCGGCCCTTTCGGAGCCTCGGGCGCGCCCTTGGGGGCGTTGCGGCCGCGGCCGCCCGGGGGCTGCTGGTCGGGCATGAAGCGGCGGAAGAATTCGAAGAACGGGTCGTTCTCGTCCACGCCCGGCAGCCCCTGCGAACGGCTGGCGCGGCTGCGGGTGTTGATGTTCACGACGGCGGGGCCGTACTTCTCGACGAGGTCGGCGAAATCCGGTAGCACCTGGGCCGGCGCGCCGGGGGCGATGTTCTGCTTGGGGCCCTGCTCCTTCGTGGGCGCCTGAGCGTGCGCGGCGAGGCCGAAGGCGACGATCGTCCCGAAAATGGTGGCCTGGAGTCGTTTCATGGGGGTCCTTGTTATAGGGGGCGGGCGGCGTCGAGGCCGCTTCCCGGTGAGTTGGGGTAGGACGGATGCTAAATCAACGTCGGGCGACGCTGCGCGCGACCTGCTGGGCGGTGGCCAAGGGCACCTCCCCGAGGACGGTGACGAGCTGGTCTCCCATGGGACGGACGAAGAAGGTGGTGGTGCCGTCTTCGGACGACGCCTCCGCGGTGCGCGTGGGCGTCGGGTTGGGTTCGACGAAGACCGACATGCTGGCGAGGCCGTCGGTGAGGACGAGCTGCGACACCGGCTGCGCGCGTCCGGGCAGCGTGCGCTTGAGCTCCGCCACCTTGCTGAAACCCGCCGGCGCCTTGGTCACGGACCATCCGGTCTCGGCGTTGGCGGCCTCGTCGCGCGGCTGGCCGTCGGAAACCCATTGCTTGCTGCGCGCCTTGAAGATGGACTTGAGGTCGGTGCGCGCGGCCTTGTCGCCCAGCTTGAGGTCGGTGAAGGTGTACTGCTCGATCACGTGCTTCTCGGCGTTGAGCACCTTCGCGCGCAGGATGAGGCCGGTCGCCGTCTCCGAGCACACGCGCTGCGGGAAGCGCAGGCCGTCCTTCGGCTCGAGGCGGATCCACTGGCACTCGTAGCCCAGCACGCGCTCGGTCTTGCCGAGCGTCACGTCGTAGCTCGCGGAAATGGTCTCGGCGTTCGCCGCGAGGATCGCGGGGAAGAAGCGATTGGTGATGCGCGGGTCGAGACGCACCGTCTTCGCGTCGGGGAAGCGGCAGAACATCTCGTCGTTGCGACGGACGATCTCCAGCGTGTCGGGCCCGTCGAGGGGCTCGATGCGCTCGTGCTCCTCGCCCGCGCCGTTGAGGTGCGTCACGCGGACCGTCGAGATGCGATCGCCGTTGGCGTGGACGTAGACGCCCTCGTAGGACGCCTGCTTCGCGGCCTGGGCCGCGCGGTGCAGCCAGGCGAGGGGGTCGCTCGGCGCGCCGTGCGCCGAGCATGCGAAACCCAGGGCGAGCGCGGGAAGGATGCGGCGCACGCCCGGGGCTGTTGCCGATCTCATCGAGCCGCGGCGGCCGGGGCGGTGCGGTTGACGGGTTGGTAGAGCTGCGCCGACGGCAACTGCTTGTGGGCCGCGACGTAGTCCTGCATCTCCGCCGGCTGCGCCGGCACCACGATCGACACGGGTTGCACCGCCGTCGGATTCTTGGCGATCACGGCACCCGTGGGCGATTGCTGCATGCCCTGGGTTCCGATCCAGCCCACCACCCCGATGGTAGCCACCGAGGCCGCGGCGGCGAGGGCGATGCGCCCCACCGGGGTCTCGTGGATGCGCTTCGGCCGCGCGATGATCGCGGGCTCGCCGGCGAGCTGCGCCAGCACCTTCGGGGTCTTCATTCCGCCCGGGGCGTGCCCGCGCAGCGTCTCTCCGATGACGTGATAGACCATCCACGTTTCGGTCGCCTCGCGGCTCGCGCAACACGAGCGAATGGTGCGCTCGGCCTCCTGGGGCTCGAGCTCGCCATCCATCAGCGAGGAAATTTCCTGGGTCATGTCCTGCTCCTGTCGATTCGGCCGGCGCATCGCGCCGGTCGCTTTTTATGGGGTCTGCGGCCCCGATATTCGTTGTTACCCGCGTGTCTGTCCCGTTGTGCTGCCGTTGTCTACCACCTCTTGTCCTTGCTGGTCCCGAGCTGCGGGCGCAGCTTCTCCGCCACCGCTTCCCGCGCGCGGAAGATTCTCGACCGGACGGTGCCGATCGGGCAACTCATGATCTGGGCGATCTCCTCGTACGAGAGCCCGTCGAGCTCACGCAGGGTGATCGCGGTGCGCAGCTCCTCCGGCAGGGCCGAGATCGCGTCGTTCACGGTCTGGGCGATCTGCTTGGAGGCGAGCTCGCTTTCCGGTGTGTTGATGTCGCGCAAGCCCGCCGCGTCCTCGAAGCCCTCGGCTTCCTCGCTGTCGAATTCCGTCGAGGTCGGCGCCCGGCGCCCGAGGGCGATCAGGTAGTTCTTGGCCGTGTTGATGCCGATCCGGTACAGCCACGTATAGAACGCGCTGTCGCCGCGGAAATTGGGCAGCGCCCGGTAGGCCTTGATGAAGGCTTCCTGGGCGACGTCCTCGATTTCCGCCGGATCGCGGATAACCCGGGAAAGGAGCCGCTCGAGCTTGCGCTGGTACTTGACCACCAGCATCTCGAACGCCTGCTTGTCCCCCCGTTGTGCTTTCTCGACCAGCTGCTGGTCGATTTCCCGGTCGCTCATTCGGCCCTGTGGAGTTGGTCTTGTCGCGGGGGCGATGCCTGCCAGACCCGTCGGAGGCGGGGGAGCCACGAAAGGTTTCCGTGCCTCCTGGGGTAGTATAAACGTCAAGCTTTTCATTCCTTTGGCGCGCATTCTCGGAACACGTCGGTCAGATTGGGGGACCGGCAAATAGTTCCATGGTTTGTAGGGTTTTTATCCCTTCGACGACATCGAAAAACCTAATCCACTTGGCATACGACGTCCTGATCATCGGCTCCGGCCTCGCCGGCATGTCCGCCGCCCTCCACCTGGCCGAGCGCTACAAGGTCGCCCTGGTCACCAAGCACGAGCTCCTCGACGGCGCCTCCAGCTGGGCCCAGGGGGGCATCGCCGCCGTCCTGGACCAATCGGACAGCGTCGAGGACCACATCCGGGACACCCACGTCGCCGGAGCGGGCCTCTGCCACGACGACGCGGTCCGTTTCGTGGTCGAACGAGGCCGCCGGTCGGTGGAGTGGCTGGTGGCCCAGGGAGTTCCCTTCACCCGCGACGAAGGCAACCCGGACGACCTCCACCTCACCCGGGAAGGGGGCCACAGCCACCGGCGGATCGTCCATGCCGCCGACGCCACCGGCAGCGCGGTCCAGAAAACCCTGGTCGGGCAGGTAAAAACGCACCCGAACATCACCGTCCTCGAATGGCACATCGCGGTCGACCTGATCACCTCCCGCCGCCACCTGGGCGACGTGAAGGGGCTCAACCGCACCTGGGGCGCCTACGTCCTCGACCGGAAGGCGGGCACGGTCCGGACGATTCCGGCCCGCTTCACCATCCTGGCGGCGGGCGGCGCGGGCAAGGTCTACCTCTATACGACCAACCCCGATACCGCGACCGGGGACGGCGTCGCCATGGGGTGGCGTGCCGGGGCGTCGGTGGCGAACATGGAGTTCATCCAGTTCCACCCGACGTGCCTCTTCCACCCGCATGCCAAGTCGTTCCTCATTTCAGAGGCGCTCCGCGGCGAAGGCGGACTGCTCAAGCTGCCGAACGGCGAGCGCTTCATGCCGAAGCACGACCCGCGCGCGGAGCTGGCCCCGCGCGACATCGTGGCGCGCGCGATCGACTTCGAGATCAAGCGGCACGGCATCGACTGCGTCTACCTCGACATCACGCACAAGGGCGCTGACTTCATCAAGACGCACTTTCCGACGATCTACGCCCGGTGCCTGGAATACGGCATCGACATGACACGCGAGCCGATCCCCGTCGTGCCCGCGGCGCATTACACCTGCGGCGGGCTCACCACGGACCTTCGCGGGCGCACCCAGGTGGCGGGGCTGTATGCGCTGGGCGAGGTCGCGTGCACGGGGCTCCACGGCGCCAACCGCCTCGCCTCCAACTCGCTGCTCGAGTGCCTGGTGTTCTCGGAGTCGGCCGCGAAGGACATCCTCGCGCTCGAGTCGCCGCAGCCACCGAAGCTGCCCGAATGGGACGAGAGCCGCGTGACCGATGCCGACGAGGAGGTCGTCATCTCGCACAACTGGGACGAGCTTCGCCGCACCATGTGGAACTACGTGGGCATCGTGCGCACCACGAAGCGCCTGGAGCGCGCGCGCCATCGCATCGCGCTGCTGCAGGCGGAGATCGAGGAGTTCTACGCCAACTTCCGCGTCTCCAACGACCTCATCGAGCTGCGCAACCTGGTGCTCACCGCCGAGCTCATCGTGCGCTGCGCCCTCGCGCGCAAGGAAAGCCGCGGGCTGCACTTCAGCCGCGACTACCCGCAGATGCTGCCCGAGGCGCGCGACACGCTCCTCACGCCCGAGAATCCCGGCGCCGCGCCGCAGCCTCGCGTGGCCACCGCGCGCTAGCGCGCGATGCGCGCCCCCGTCCTCACGCTGGGCGAGCTGCGCGAAGTCGAGGCGCGGTTCGCGCGCGCCGATCCCCCGCTCATGGATCGGGCCGGCCGCGCCACGGCGGAATGGGCGCGGCGCATGGCCGCCGACACCGGCGCGCGCATCCTCGTGGTCGCCGGGCCGGGCAACAATGGGGGAGATGCGTGGGTCGCTGCGCGCGAGCTGCAGCAAACCTTCCACAAGGTGGCGGTCCTCGACGTCGCCGGCGGCGAGCCCAAGGCGCCCGAGGCGCGCGCCGCCCGCTCCGCGTTCGTCGCCGCGCGCGGCGAGGTCTCGCAGGAGTGGCCCGAGGGCCCCCCGCCCGCCCTCGTCGTGGATGGGCTCCTGGGAATCGGCCTGCTGCGCGACGTCGACGCACGCATCGCGGCGCTCATCGATCGCATGAACGGCGCTCGCGTGCCGATCCTCGCCATCGACGTGCCCAGCGGCCTCGACGCCACCACCGGCCGCATGCGCGCAACGGCGGTGAAGGCGCAGCGCACCATCACGTTCATCGCGCACAAGCCGGGTCTTCATACGCTGGACGGTCCCGAGCTCTGCGGCGACGTCGTCCTCGATGAGCTGGCCCTCGGCTCCGCGGTGCGCGAGATTGCGCGCGGCGAGCTGCTCTCGCCGAAGGACGTGGGCGCATGGCTGGCACCTCGCAAGCGCAACTCGCACAAGGGCGATTTCGGCACGCTCGGCATCGTGGGAGGTAACCGCGGCATGGTGGGCGCGGCGATCCTCGCGGCGCGCGCTGCGTTGCTCGCGGGCGCCGGGCGCGTGCGCGTGGGGCTGCTTTCCCCGGATGCCCCGGCGGTCGACCTGCGGCAGCCGGAGCTCATGCTGCGTCCCGTCGAGGAGACGCTCGAGTCCGACGTGCTGGTGCTGGGACCCGGGGCCGGGCGCTCGCCTTCGGCCACCTCGATATCCCTCTTCGAGCGCTCGATGCTGCCGAACGCGGTCGCATCGAACAAGCCGCTGGTGCTCGACGCCGACGCGCTGAATGCCGTCGCCTTCAACGACACGCTACGCGCCGACCTCGTGCGACGCGCCGCACCGACCCTCGCGACACCCCATCCCGCGGAGGCCGCGCGCATGCTCCGCCGCGAGACCGCCGACGTGCAGGGCGACCGGCTCGACGCGGCGCTCACCCTCGCGCGTTCGCTCAACCTGCACGTGGTGCTGAAAGGCGTGGGCAGCGTCTGCGCCTCGCCCGACGGATCGTTCGCGATCAACACCACCGGCAACCCCGGCCTCGCCAGCGGCGGCACCGGCGACGTGCTGGCGGGACTCATCGGCGCCCTCCTCTGCCAGGGACTCGAGGCACGCAAGGCCTTGCGCTACGCCGTCTGCCTCCACGGCGCCGCCGCCGACACCCTCGTCGCCCGCGGCCGCGGCCCCATCGGCCTCACCGCCTCCGAGATCGCGCTCGAATGCCGGCGTCTTCTGAATCTCTGGACATCGCAAAACCCAAGCTGATCACGAAGGCCACGAAGAAGGCACGAAGAACACAAAGAATGAATTGCCTCAATGATTGAATCGTCGTGCCGAATTTGCCGTTCTTTGTGTTCTTCGTGCCTTCTTCGTGACCTTGGCTTCTACGGCTTGAAGGCGCAAGCGATAAAATTCGGAACATGAGCGAACAACGCGAAGCGATGGAGTACGACGTGGTGGTGGTGGGCGCCGGGCCCTCGGGGCTGGCGACCGCGATCCACCTCAAGCAGCTGTGCGCGAGGCAAGGCAAGGAGTTCACCGTCTGCGTCGTCGAAAAGGGCAGCGAGGTCGGCGCGCACATCCTCTCGGGCGCGGTGATCGATCCGCGCGGCCTCGCCGAGCTCTTCGCCGACTGGAAGGAGAAAGGCGCGCCGCTCAACCAGCCGGTCACCGAGGACCGCTTCATGTTCCTGCGCGCGTCCGGCGGCGCCTGGAAAGTCCCCGGCTGGATGCTGCCTGAATGCTTCAGGAACCACGGCAACTACATCGCGAGCCTGGGCAACGTCTGCCGCTGGCTTGCGACGCAGGCCGAAGCCGTCGGCGTCGAGATCTATCCGGGATTCGCCGCGGCCGAGGTCCTGTTCACCGACGACGGCAAGGTCCGGGGCGTGGCCACCGGCGACATGGGCATCGGCAAGAACGGCGAGAAGACCGCGCGCTTCCAGCCCGGCATCGAGCTCCATGCGAAGTACACGGTCTTCGCCGAGGGCGCGCGCGGCCACCTCGGCAAGATGCTGCAGGAGCGCTTCGAGCTTCGTGACGGCGTGGCGCCCCAGACCTACGGCATCGGCCTGAAGGAGCTGTGGGAGATCAAGCCCGAGCTCCACCAGCCCGGCCTCGTGGTCCATACGGCGGGCTGGCCGCTGGCCGCGGACACCTACGGCGGGTCGTTCCTCTATCACCTCGAGAACAACCAGGTCGCGGTGGGTTTCGTCGTGGGCCTCGGCTACCGCAACCCGTACCTCTATCCGTTCGAGGAATTCCAGCGCTACAAGACGCATCCGGAAATCCGCAGGTTCTTCGAAGGCGGTCGCCGCATTTCATACGGCGCGCGCGCGATCGCCGCGGGCGGCCTGCAGTCGCTGCCCAAGCTCGCGTTTCCCGGCGGCGTGTTGGTGGGCGACGACGCGGGCTTCCTCAATGCGGCGCGCATCAAGGGCACCCACGCCGCGATCAAGTCGGGGATGCTCGCCGCGCAAGCGGCGTTCGATGCGCTGGGTGCCAACCGCAGCCACGACGAGCTCTCCTCCTACCCCGCCTCCTTCCAGTCGAGCTGGTTGCGCGAGGAGCTGCACCTCACCCGCAACTTCAAGCCGCTGATGTCCATGGGCCTGTGGACCGGCACGCTGCTCTTCGGCATCGACCAGGTGCTCTTCCGCGGCAAGGCGCCGTGGACCCTCACCCACGCCCATGCCGACAACGAATCCCTCGATCCCAAGTCCGGCCACCAGCCGATCGAGTATCCGAAACCCGACGGGGTGCTCACTTTCGACCGGCTGTCCTCCGTGTTCGTGTCGAACACGAACCACGAGGAGGACCAGCCCTCCCACCTGCGGATCAAGGACCCCCGCATCCCGGTGGAGGTCAACCTGGCCGTTTACGCCGGGCCCGAGACGCGCTACTGTCCTGCTGGGGTGTACGAATTCGTGACGGAGGGAGGAACCCCCAGGCTGCAGGTGAACGCGCAGAACTGCGTGCACTGCAAGACCTGCGACATCAAGGATCCGCGGCAGAACATCCAGTGGGTCGTGCCGGAAGGCGGCGGCGGCCCGAACTATCCGAACATGTAGTCGGGGATGACGATGGCGAAAGGAGGGCTCAAGATGAAGACCGTTGCCGAGCTGCTTCGATCCAAGCCCGCACGCGCGCTGGTCACGGTGCGGCCCGAGCAAAGCGTCCTGGAAGCGATCAAGATCCTGGCCGAGCAGAACGTCGGCGCGGCCGTCGTGATGACGGGCGAGCGCCTCGCCGGAATCTTCTCCGAACGCGACTACACGCGCAAAGTGATCCTGAAGGGCCGCTCCTCCGACAGCACCCGCGTCGAGGAGATCATGACCGCCAACGTCGTGGTGGTGAACCCGCGCACCCGCGCACGCGAGTGCATGGCGCTCATGACCGAGAAGAACATCCGCCACCTCCCGGTGGCGGACGAGGGCCGCGTCATCGGCATGGTCTCCATCCGCGACATCGTGAGCGACATCATCGCGGACCAGGATTTCACCATCGAGCAGCTCGAGCATTACATAAGCGGGCAATAACGACGCTGCGTCCATCACGAACGGCGTTGAAGCGGACCCGAAGCCGCTTGACGCCAACAAGCGAAAGGAAAGCCTGAATGTCGGGGCACGGAGTCCATGTGCACGGCCCGCACGATCATGCCGTCGAGCATGAGGGCCACAAGGCGGGCCTGGGCCAGCAGGTCGCCATCTTCACCGCGGTGCTCGCCACCGTCGGCGCCATCGTGAGCTTCTTCGGCGGCGACACGCAGAACAAGGCGATGCTCTTCAAGAACGAGGCGGTCCTCAAGAAGACCGAGGCCTCGAACCAGTGGAACTACTACCAGGCGAAGAGCATGAAGCAGAACCTCGCCGAGTTCGCCGGGGCGCTCGCGACCAATCCCGCCACGGCCGAGAAGATGCAGGCGGAGGCGAAGCGCTACGCCGCCGAGAAGGACGCGATCCGCAAGGACGCCGAGGCGCTGGAGAAGGCCTCGAAGGAAGCCAACGAGCGCAGCGAGCACGCGTTGCACCCGCACCACTACCTCGCGATCTCCATGACGCTGCTGCAAATCGCGATCGCGCTCGCCTCGATCACCGTCCTCACCCGCAAGACCTGGTTGCTCTACGGCGCGGCGGCGGCCGCCTTCACCGGCGCGGTGCTCGGCGTCGTCGCCTGGCTCTGAGTTGCTGCGTCTCGCCGGCCTCGAAAAGTCGTTCGGGTCCGGCGCGCCGCTCATCGCCGGCGCCGACCTCGAGGTCGCGGCGGGCGAATGGGTCGCCATCGTCGGCGAGTCGGGATCCGGCAAGTCCACGCTGCTGAACGTCATCGCCGGGCTCGACCGCCCCGATCGCGGCGAGGTGCTGCTCGAGGGCCGCGCGCTCGACTACGGCGACGACGACGCGCTGGCGCTCTGGCGCCGGCGCCACGTGGGCTTCGTCTTCCAGTCGTTCCACCTCCTCCCGTACCTCAGCGTTGCCGAGAACGTGGCGCTGCCGCTGGCGCTCCTCGGCGTCGCCGCGGGCGAGCGTCGGTCGCGCGCCGCGCAAGGCCTTGCGTCCGTCGGGCTCGCGGGATTCGGCGATCGCAAGCCCGCGACGCTCTCCGGCGGCGAGATGCAACGCGCCGCCATCGCCCGCGCCCTCATCCACCGGCCGCGGCTGCTGCTCGCCGACGAGCCCACGGGCAACCTCGATGCCGCCAATGCCGCGGCGGTGCTCGATTGCCTCGCGGCCGCGGTGAGGCAGGCGAACGCGGCCGCGCTGATGGTGACGCACTCTCCGGTCGCGGCGGGCCGCGCCGATCGCGTGCTGCGGCTCGCCGCGGGAACGCTCGCGCCGTGACGCCCGGCGTCGCCGTCGCGCTCGCGCGCGGCACGTTCACCGCGAGCCGGCTGCGGCTCGCCCTCGCTCTTGCCTGCATCTCGCTCGGCGTGGCGCTCGCCGGAGCGGTGCACACGGTGCACTCATCCGCGCTCGCCGAGATCGATCGCGCGGCCCGGGCGCTGGCGGGCGCGGCGGATCTCGAGATTCGAGGGCCGCGCAGCGGCTATGACGACGCGGTCTTCGCGCGGGTGGCCTCCCTTCCCGCGATCGCGGCCGCGAGCCCCATCGTGGAGGTCGAGGCAGCCCGGCCCGGCGGCGACTCGATCCGGCTCCTCGGCATCGACGGCTTCCGCGCGGTCCAGCTGCAGCCGGCGTTCGTGGCGAGCTCCGCCTCGACATCGGCGACGGGCATCACCACCCTCCTCGATCCCGACGCGGTCTGGCTCTCGCCGCCGGCCGCGGCGCGCCTCGGCATGCAGGCGGGCGCGATGCTGCCGCTCGTCACCGCGGCGGGCATCAAGCGCTTCCGCGTCGCGGGCCTGCTGCCGAACCTCCACGCCGGCGGCGAACTCGCGGTGATGGACATCTCCGCCGCGCAATCGCACTTCGGCCGCGTCGGAAAGCTCTCGCGAATCGACCTCAGGGTGAAGCCCGGCGCCGACCTCGCGCGCGTGCGATCGGAGCTGGAGGCGATGCTGCCCGCGGGCGTCGTGGTTTCGCAGGCCGCGTCGATCTCGGGTCGCGCCGCCGAGATCACGCGCGCCTATCGCGTGAACCTCGACGCGCTCTCGATGGTCGCGCTCGCGACGGGTGCCTTCCTGGTGTTCTCGACACTGGCGCTGCAGGCGGCGCGGCGCCGGCAGGAGTTCGCGCTCCTCCGGGCGCTGGGCGTCACCCGCCGCGGGCTCGCCGCGATGCTCGCCTTCGAGGGCGCCCTCATCGGGGCCGCCGGTTCCGCGATCGGCACGG
>Ga0105242_10001746_pt1 | contig 17183 bp, 20 predicted proteins | sample KBSM24metaG_FD_81521 | JGI IMG/M metagenome (GOLD analysis project Ga0105242, IMG submission 81521) | Miscanthus rhizosphere microbial communities from Kellogg Biological Station, Michigan, USA - KBS M2-4 metaG | ecosystem: Host-associated > Plants > Roots > Rhizosphere > Soil | place... | reverse complement strand
TGGAGCGCGAGCCGCCGCAGAACTTCGACGTGATCGCCGTGGACGCGTTTTCGGGCGACTCGATCCCGGTGCACCTCATCACCGTCGAGGCTTTCACCGAGTACCTGCGCCACCTGCAGCCGAAGGGCGTGATCGCCTTCCACGTCTCCAACCGCTTCCTGGACCTGAAGCCCGTGCTGCTCGCCATCTCGGAGAAGCAGCACCTCGAATATGCCTTCATCCACGAGACCGGCGAGAACGGCGGCACCACCAGCGACTGGGTGCTGCTCACGCGCTACAAGCCGCTGATCCTCCAGCCGTCGATCGTGGAAGCGACCGAGCCCGTGGCGCCCCAGCCCGATTGGCGGCTATGGACCGACGATTACAACAATCTCATCCAGGTGTTCAAGCGCTAGCCGAGCGCGTGGGCGACACGATCCGCGATGAGCGAGCTCACGCGTTCGTTGGCCTCGACGGTGACGCCCGCGATGTGCGGCGTGAGGAGCAATCGAGGCACGCCGGCGAGCGGTGAGCCGGCCAGGAGCGGTTCCTGGTCGAAGACGTCGAGCGCGGCACCCCCCAGCCTGCCTTCCCGCAGCATCGCGGCAAGCACCGCCTCGTCGACGATGCCGCCGCGGGCCGTGTTGATGATCACCGCGTCGCGCTTCATGCGCGCAAGGCGCTCTCGACCCAGCAAGCCGCGCGTCGCGTCGGTGAGCGGCAGGTGCAGGGACACCACGTCGCTCTCGGCGAGCAGCACGTCCAGCTCGCGCCGGTCGGCGCGCGTATTCGCCCAGGAGGGATCGTCGGCGCCGATGAGCGGGTCGTAGCCCACCACCTTCATGCCGATCGCGGCCGCCTTGCGGGCGGTGAGCCGGCCGATGCTGCCGAACCCCACGATGCCCAGGATCTTGCCCGCCGCCTCGCGTCCCTGGGAGAGCGTCTGGCGCGGCCAGGTGCCCGCTTCCACCGCGCGCGTGGAGAAGTAGGCGCCGCGCAGGAGCACCAGCGCCGCGGTGAGGACGTATTCGGCGACCGACTCGGCATTGGCGCCGGTGGCGGGAATGACCTCGATGCCGCGGGATTCGCAGGCCGCCACGTCGATGTTGTCGAGCCCGACACCGAGGCGACCCACGACTCGCAGGGCTTTCGCCGCCTCGAGCAGCGCGCCCCGCACCTGGGTCCGGTTGCGCACGATCCAGCCCTGCGCGCCGGCAAGCGCAGTCGCCAGGGCCGCGTTGTCGTCCACGAGCTTCGGGCGATAGTCGACGTCGAAGCGCGCCGACAAGCGTTCGACGGCGGGGGCGTCCATGAATTCGCTGATGACGATGCGGGTGCTCATGCGGCCGAGTGTAGCGGCTGCGCCGCGCGCCGTGCGAGGTAGCCCGTGACTTCCTCGCGATCGTGATAGAGGTGCTTGAAGCGCAGGTAGTACCCGCCGCCACCCAGCGCCGCGTCGATGAGGCCGCTGCAGCGCTCGACCTCCTCGCGCCGCTTCTTCATCGGCAGCTTCAGGTTGAAGACGGTCTCGCGGCACCAGCCTTCCGAGATCCAATGGGCCGCGAGCTTCGCGATGCGCGACGGGCTCTCGACCATGTCGCACACCATCCAGTCGACGGGGTCCGGCGGCCGATAGTGGAAGCCGTCGTCGCGCCGGTGCTTCACCTGGCCGCTGTCGAGGAGCCGCGCGTCGATCTCGCCGTTGTCCACCGCCGTCACCATGAACCCACGCTGGACGAGCTGGAAGGTCCAACCGCCCGGCGAGGCGCCCAGGTCCACGGCGCTGCGGCCCGGCTCGAAGCGCCGTCGGGGGACGAACTCGAGCAGCGCCTCGGCGAGCTTGAGCGTCGAGCGCGACGGTGCACCCGAAGGCATGCGAAGACGCGGAATGCCCATGGGCCAGCGCGACCCGTTGGTCACGGCGGACAGGCCGACGTAGCAGGCGCGACCCCCGACGAAGAAGACATGCAGGCGCTCCTCGGCCTGCGGGTCGTCGAACGTCACGCCCGATTTTCGCAGCGCCTTCTCGAGATGCGCCTGCAGGGGCCGCGTGAGCGTCGCGAGCGCCTTGCCGTCGTTGGTGTCCGGCATCTCGAGCCAGAGCGACGCGAAGCGGGTGCCGAGCGAGCGCACCGCCTGCACGATCGGCGTCACGCGATCGGCCTCGGGGAGCTGCGTGAGCATGTCGAGCACGCGCACCATCTGGCGCGCGAACACGAGGCGCGAGAACTCGAGGTGCAGTCCCAGCTCGACGCCCATCGCTTCCTGGTGCGCCTGAAAGACGGCGAAGCCGTTGTCGTCCTTCGCCTTCACGAAGCCCTCGACGCCCATGTCGGCGGCTTGCGCAATCACCTCCTGGGCGAGCTCGCGCTCGAAGCCGGCGCGCCCGTAGAGCAGCAGGTGGGCGGGCCTCACGCGGGATGCGCGTGCCGGAAGAGGCGGAAGAAGTTCTCCGTCGTGCGCCGCGCCACTTCCTCGAAGGGAATTGCGCGAAGCTGGGCGATCTCCTCGGCGACGTGCTTCACCCACGCGGGCTGGTTGGACTTGCCGCGGTGCGGCACCGGCGCGAGGTAGGGCGAGTCGGTCTCGACCAGCATGCGATCGAGGGGAACGCGCTTCGCCACGTCCTTGAGCGCCGCGGCGTTCTTGAACGTGACGATGCCCGAGAACGAGATGTAAAAGCCCTGCTCCATCGCGGCCTCGGCCACTTCCCAGGTCTCGGTGAAGCAATGCATGACGCCGCCCGCCACGCCCGCGCCCTCTTCTCGCATGAGGCGCAGCGTGTCCTGTGCCGCCGCGCGCGTATGGATGACGAGCGGCTTGCCCGCGAGGCGCGCGGCGCGGATATGCGTGCGGAAGCGTTCGCGCTGCCACTCGGTGTCGCCCTCGACGCGGAAGTAGTCCAGGCCGGTCTCGCCGATCGCGATCACCTTGGGATCGTCGGCCATCGCGACGAGGTCCTCGACGGTCGCCTCGCGCTCGTCGCCGCGTTCGTCGGGGTGAACGCCCGCGGAGCACCACAGGTTCGCAGCCGAACCCGCGGCGCGGCGCACCGCCGGGAAGGTCGCGAGGGTGGTGCTGATGGTGAGCGCGTGGGTGACGCCGTTGTCGCTCATGCGCGACAGGACGCCCGGAAGATCCCCGTTGAGCTCGGGAAAATCGAGGTGGCAGTGCGAATCGACGAGCATGGCGCCATTTTACCGGTCGCCCGGTAGGACTCCGCTTGCATGCAAACCGGACAGAGGGAGTTGGCCCTCCGTCGCAGGAGTCCGATAGTGGTCTCTGGCACCACGCAACGGAGGACACATCATGGTAACGAAGACTCTCGCGCCGCTGGTGGCCGCGGCGCTCGCCGTCGCCGCCGGCACGGCATCCGCACAAGCCTTCCGCGAGGAGCAACAGGTGCGCATCGCGCGCGCCGATCGCTGGGAACCCGGCGCACCCGACGGCTTCTGCCGCATGCGCGTCTACGTGGACGGGAATGCGCGTGTCGAGCTCCACGGCGACCAGGTGATCGTTCGCACGCGCTCGGGCCGCCGCAGCTACGACACCGGTACTCGCTGCAACCAGCCGTTGCCTGCCGCGACGGTGACCGATTTCCGGGTCACGACCGAAAGCGGTCGCGGCGCCGTGACGGACGTCGTGGCGCCCGCGCCGGACAACGGCTTCACCGCCGGCATGACCGTCAACGACCCGCGCGGCGGTGGCGATACCTACGAAATGCTGGTGGCGTGGCACAACCCCGAACCGATCGCGCCGCCGGTCGCGGTCGCGCAGGCGCCGATGCCGGTCGCAGTCGTTCCCGCGCCGCCGCCCGCCATCGCCGTGGCCGAGGCCCCGCCCTTCAACGAAGAGCGCGCGTGCCAGGACCGCATCCGCCGGGACTTCCTCGCGCGCAACGACGAGACGGCGTACCTGGAGTTCACGACGCAGCCCTCGCATTCCGACACGGGTCCCGTGCGCGAGCGCATTCGCGGCGAAGCCTGGGCACGCAACCGCAACGAGTCGCGGCCGATGACCTATGAGTGCCTGGTGAACCACATCACGGATCGCGTGCTCGCCTCCAGCTACGAGCTGGGACCGCGCAGGACGTACGGCTCGCTCTACTAGCGGTATATCCAGTCGCGCGTCATCGGAAGCTCGGTTCGGCCGGGCTTCCGCTGCTTCGAGGCGAGGATCTGGTAGATCGAGATCCACCCCTGCTCGAAGGCGTGCGCGCAGCCGGCGAGGTACAGGCGCCAGATGCGCGCGACCCGCTCGCTGGAGGCCGCGGTCGCCTCGGCAAGGCGGCGCTCGAAGTTGGCGCTCCACGCCTCGAGGGTGCGCGCGTAGTGCGGCCGCAGGCTCTCGACGTCGCACACCTCGAACTGCTTCTCGCTCATGTCGTGCACCACGCGATGCAGGTGGGGGAGCTCGCCCTTCGGGAACACGTAGCGTCCGATGAACTCCCCGGCGCCAAGTCCCACCGCGCGGTTGTGGGTGTCCGACGAGGTGATGCCGTGGTTGAGGAAAAGTCCGCGTTCGCGCAGCAGCCGCTGCACGGTCGCGAAATAGACCGGCAGGTTCTTGAGCCCCACGTGCTCGAACATGCCGACGCTCGCCACCTTGTCGTAGAAGTCCTCGCCCGGGTGGTCGCGGTAATCCTGGAGCAGCACCCGGCAGCGGCCCTGCAGGTTGGCCGCACGGATGCGCTCGGTCGCGAGCCGGAACTGGTTTTCCGAAATCGTGATGCCGGTCGCGTCGACGCCGTACTTCTCGGCCGCGTGGATCGCGAGGGCGCCCCAGCCGCAGCCGATGTCGAGGAAGCGCTCGCCGGGTTTCAGCCGCAGCTTGGTGCAGATGTGGTCGAGCTTCGCCACCTGCGCCTTCTCCAGCGTGTCGGACGGCGAGTGGAAATACGCGCACGAGTACACCATGCGCGGGTCGAGCCACAGCTGGTAGAACTCGTTGGAGACGTCGTAGTGGTGCGCGATCGCCGCGCGGTCACCCTTCTTCGTGTGGCGCGCATTCGTGGGGCCCGGGACGTCGAACAGCCCCGGCGAGCGGGAGCGGGTGATGGCCTCGGCGCTGCGGATCGCCTCGCGCATGTCGCCGTCGACTTCGGCCCGGCCCTCGATGTACGCCTCCGCGAGCGAGAGCATCGTGGGATTCGCCAATGCGGCCGCGGCCCGTGGCCCGTTCAGGGTGAGCGTCACCCGCGGCTCGTCATCCTCGTCGGAAAGGTCGACCTCGCGCCCATCCCACAGCACTACCCGAATCGGCGTACGCACGCTTTTCTTGAGTTGCGAGAGGGCACTCTCGACCGGGCTCGCCCAGAACATGGTCCTGCTCCTTCGACTCCGCGAGCGCGGCGCCGCGGAATCAGATGGTGTGCGTCGGTCTCGAGGATTGCAGCGCGCCGGCGAGCAGGCCCTCGACCTTCTTCCTGAGCTCGCGTGCGGCTTCGCTATCGGAAAGCTGCACGCCGATGCCCTGGGGGCGGTTGCCGGTGCCGTGGGCCGGATTGATCCAGGCCACGCTGCCCTGCAGGGGGATCTTGTTCGGATCGTCCAGCAGGGAGAGAAGGATGAGCACCTCTTCGCCCAGTTCATGGGACCGGTTGCTCGGCAAAAAGATTCCGCCGCCCTTGAGGAGCGGGATCCACGCCGCGTAGAGCGCGGCCTTCGAGCGGATCACCAGGGTGAAGACCCCGGGTCGCGCTGCGGGGTCGGATACGGTTGCGAGCTCGCTCATGGCTATGGGACGGAAGTCGCCCGATTGTAGGACATGAGGAGATGCTCGGCCAGCAGGCGCGCATTGAGCGGATGCGCCGCGAGCGCCCTCGCCTCCGCGAGCTGGCGATCGAGCGCGAAGAGCAAGTCGAGGTCGGCGTTGCGCGCCCGTGCGCGCAGCGGCTGGGCGAGAGGGCCGTGGTGCCGCGGTTCGGCCGCGAGGCGCACGCGCGCGAGGTCGTGCACCCACGTCTGCATCCAGTGGATGAAGGGCTCGACCGACTCACGATCGATGGTGGCGGCGAACGTGAGGGCGTCGGCGCCGGAAGGCTTGGCGAGCTCGGCAAGAAGGCGCCGCTGGAGCTCCGCGTCCTCGGGCCGCGCCTGGTCGCGCGCGGCGAGCGGCGCGCCGCCCGCGGCCGCCAGCGCCGCCTCGGGGCTACCGATCCCCTGCTCGCGCAACCACGCGAGTGCCGCGTCACGCGCAGGCAGCGGGAGCGCCAGGATGCGGCAACGGCTGCGGATCGTGGGAAGGAGCCGCGCGGGACGGTCGCTCACCAGCACGATCAACGTCGAGGGCGGCGGCTCCTCGAGCGTCTTCAGCAGCGCGTTCGCGGCACCCGGATTCATCGCCTCGGCGGGATGCACCACCAGCACGCGGTAGCCTGCGCGGTGCGTCGACAGCGCTATGAAGTCCGCGACCGCGCGCACCTGGTCGATCTTGATGACGACGCTCTTCGCCTTCTCGGCCTTCGATGGCGCTTCGGCCTCGCCCTCGCCGGGCTCGTCCTCCATGGCGGCCTCGGGAACGATCTCGCGATAGTCGGGATGGTTGCCCTGGGAGAACCAGTGGCACGGCGGGCACTGGCCGCACGCGAGGCCCTTGCGCGGCGTCTCGCACAGCATCCCCGCCGCCAATGCGCGCGCGAACTCCGCCTTGCCGATGCCGGCGGGCCCATGGATGAGCAGCGCATGCGGCATGCGCGCGCGATCGGCGAGCAGGCGCTCGAGCGCCGCGCGATGCCAGGGAAACGGGTTCACGGGAAAGCCTTGTCGAACGCGGCGGCGAGCCGCGTCCTCACGTCCTCGAGCGAGCCCGCGGCGTCCACCACGTGGAAGCGGTAGGCGTGCTGGCGAGCGCGATCGAGGTAACCGTTGCGCACGCGCACGAAGAACTCGGCCTGCTCGCTCTCGAAGCGGTCGGGCGTGCGGCTCTGCGCGCGCTGGCGCTCGTAGGCGATGGACGGATCGAGGTCGAAGAGGAAGGTCGCATCGGGCTGGAGATTGGGATGCACCAGCGCCTCGAGCATCGAGACCGCCTGGCGCTCGAGGCCGCGCCCGCCGCATTGATACGCGTAGGTCGAGTCGCTGAACCGGTCGCAGACGACCCAGGTGCCGGCGGCGAGCGCCGGCTCGATCATGGTCGTCACGTGCACGCTGCGCGCGCCGAACATGACGAGCGCCTCGGCCACGGGGCTCATCGGTTGGTGGAGCACCACGTCGCGCAACCGTTCGCCCGTGGGCGTCCCGCCGGGCTCCCGCGTGAGCAGCGCGCCGTGGCCTTTCGCCCGCACGTGCTCGCAAAGGAATTCGAGGTGCGAGGATTTCCCCGCCCCATCGATGCCCTCCACGGTGATGAATCGGCCGCGGGGGGTCAGACCTCGATTCAAGCGCGTGTCGTCAGCGATCGCCATGGCAGTCCACGAAATCGGGCTCTGACCCCATTTATCTCTTCAATTGGTATTTTGCCACCCCGCGGTTGTGCTCGGTCAGCGTATCGGAGAACTGGTGCGTGCCGTCGCCCTTGCCGACGAAGTAGAGCGCGTTGGTCTCGGCCGGGTGCATCACCGCGGCGAGGGAGCCGGCTCCAGGCATCGCGATCGGCGTGGGCGGCAAGCCGTCGCGGGTGTACGTGTTGTAGGGCGTGTCGGCGGTGAGGTCGCGCTTGCGGATGTCGCCGTCGAACTTCTCGCCGATGCCGTAGATGATCGTGGGATCGGTCTGCAGGCGCATCCCCTTGCGCAGGCGGTTGGCGAATACGCCGGCGATGACCGGGCGCTCGCCCGCCTGACCCGTCTCCTTCTCGACGATCGAGGCGAGGATGAGCGCCTCGTAGGGCGACTTGAGCGGCACCGTGGCGTCGCGCCCCGCCCAGCCGTCCGCGAGGCGCTTCTTCATCGCGTTGTGCGCGCGCTTCAGCAGGTCGAGGTCGCTCGTGCCCGGCGCGAAGCGGTAGGTGTCTGGAAACAACCAGCCCTCCGGCAGCGGCTCCGCGATCCCGAGCGCCGTGCGGATCTCGTCCTCGGACTTGCCGGCGAGGGTCTGCTTCACGTTGGCGTTCGCGGCCAGCTGCGCCCGCCATTGGCGGAAGGTCGTGCCCTCGACGAAGAGGATCTCGGCCAGCACCACATCGCCGCGCTTGATCTTGTCGAGGATCTCGAGCGGCGTCATCGGGCGATCGAGGCGATACGTGCCCGCCTGGATCGCCCCGCCCTTGCCGAGGATGCGCGCGACGAGCCAGAAGCTCTCGCCCTCGGCGAACAGTCCCTCTTCGGCGAGGCGGCGCGACACGCTCTTCACGTGGGCTCCGCTTTTCACCGTGAATTCGAACGGCGTGCGCGGCAATGCGACGGGATGGGTCGCGAACCAGTAGAGCCAGGCGCCGGCCGCGACAGCGGCGAGGATCGCGAGAAGGAAGAGGTTCCTAAGGGCGCGCATCGTGGGATTCGATCAATGATTGCACGCGCCGGGTCACGGGTCCCACGGCCCATTGGTGCCCGTCCAGGCGGGCGATCGGCCATGCGCCGATCAGGCTGTTGGTGAGGAACGCCTCGTCGGCCGCCTCGACGTCGCCCCACGCGAGGTCGGCCACGCGGCACTCGAACCCGGCGCCCGCCAGCAACTCGCGGACGCGCTCGCGCTGCGCTCCCACGACGCCGCAGCGGGAGAGGTCGGGCGTGGCCACCACGCCGCCGCGCACGATGAAGAGGTTGCTCATGGTGCCCTCCACGACGCGCCCCACGGCGTCGGCGAGCAAGCCCTCGGCGATGGCCGGGTCCGACCACTCGCTGCGCGCCAGCACGTTCTCGAGGCGGTTGAGGGTCTTCGCGCCGGCGAGCCGCGGCTGCTCCGAGATCACCAGCGCGCAGCGGCGGACACGCACGCCGTCCCGGGCATTCGCGGCGTCATGGGAGGCAGGCGGGAAGGCGGCGACGATGCGCGTCGGTGCAAGCGCTTCGGGGATGCCATAGCCACGGCCGCCCACGCCGCGAGTGAGGATGACCTTCAGCGTCGCGTCGCCGGGTGCCACGCGGGCGATCTCGTCGCGCACCGTGGCCTCGGGCGGCGCGGTGAGCTTCAGCAGCGCGCAGTCGGCGAGGAAACGGCGCCAGTGCCAGGGCCAGTTGAGCGGGCGCCCGGCGCGCACCGCGACCGTGCGAAAGACGCCGTCGCCGAAGGCGAGCCCGCGATCCGCCGCCCGCAGCGCGTCTGCGGGCTTGCCGTCGACGAGGGTCGTGGACGTCAGTGGAAGCGACGGAACACGAGGGTCCCGTTGGTGCCGCCGAATCCGAAGGAGTTGGAGACCGCCACCTCGATCTTCATCTCGCGCGCCGTCTTCGGCACGTAGTCGAGGTCGCAGGCGGGATCCGGCGTGAAGATGTTGATGGTGGGCGGCGAGACCTGGTGGTACACGGCGAGGGTGGTGATGACGGCCTCGAGGCCACCGGCGGCACCCAGCAGGTGGCCGTGCATCGACTTGGTGGAGTTCACCGCCATCTTGTAGGCGTGCTCGCCGAACGCCGCCTTGAGGGCCGCGGTCTCGTTGGCGTCGCCGAGCGGCGTGGAGGTGCCGTGCGCGTTGACGTACTGCACGTCGGTGGCATTCGCCCCGGCGTTGCGCAGCGCCGCCACCATGGCGCGGCGGGGGCCGTCCATGTCCGGTGCGGTGATGTGGTTGGCGTCGGCGCTCATGCCGAGTCCCGCGAGCTCGGCGTAAATGCGGGCGCCGCGCTTCTTCGCGTGCTCGAGCTCCTCGAGGATCAGGATCGCCCCGCCCTCGCCCAGCACGAAGCCGTCGCGGTCGCGGTCGAAGGGACGCGACGCCGTCGCGGGATCGTCGTTGCGCTCCGAGAGCGCCTTGCACGAGCAGAAGCCGCCCACGCCCGAGAGATTCACGCACGCCTCGGTGCCGCCCGCGATCATCACGTCGGCATCGCCGTACTCGATGATGCGGCCGGCCTCGCCCACGCAGTGGGAGCTGGTGGTGCACGCCGAGACCATCGACACGTTCGGGCCCTTGGCCTTGAACTGGATCGAGATGAGTCCGGCCACCATGTTGATGATCGAGCCGGGCACGAAGAACGGCGAGATGCGCCGCGGGCCCTTGGCGATCATCTCGCGGATGTTGTCCTCGATCATCGGCAGCCCGCCGATGCCCGAGCCCACGTTCACGCCGACGCGCTCCGAATTGGAGTCGTCGATGACGAGGCCCGCGTCCTGGAGCGCCATCTTCGTGGCGGCGAGGCCGTAGTGGATGAACGTGTCCGAGCGGCGCGTCTCCTTCGGGTGCATCCAGTCGGCCGCGTTGAACCCCTTCACCTCGGCGGCGATCTTCGTGGGCAGCACCGACGCATCGAAATGCGTGATGGGTCCCACGCCGCTCACGCCCTTCAGGAGGTTGTCCCAGGCGGACGCGACCGTGTTGCCGACGGGCGACACCACCCCGAGGCCGGTGACGACGACTTTGCGCTTCGACATTGTCTGGTTCGGGGGCGCCGTGGGCGCCCCACGCGAGTTGCGGCGGGAGTTACTGCTTGACGTGGCTCTTCACGTAGTCGATCGCCTGCTGGACCGTCGTGATCTTCTCGGCCTCCTCGTCGGGGATCTCGCACTCGAACTCTTCCTCGAGGGCCATCACCAGCTCCACGTTGTCGAGCGAGTCCGCGCCCAGGTCCTCGACGAAGGACGACTCGGTCTTGATGTCGGCTTCGGCGACGCCGAGCTGTTCGGCGACGATCTTCTTCACGCGGGCTTCAATGTTGTCCATCGACTTCCTCCAAGCGGATTTCTAGTGGTTGGTTGGTGCGAAAAAAAGCGCGTAATTCTAACATTTAATCCATGTGCATCCCGCCGTTCACGTGGAGCGTGGCCCCCGTGACATAGGCGGCGGCGGGGCCGCAGAGGAAGAGCACCGCCTGCGCGATGTCGTCCACCTTGCCCAGCCTTCCCAGCGGCACGTTTTCGACCAGGCGCTTCACCTGGTCCTCGGCGAGCGCGCGGGTCATGTCGGTCTCGATGAACCCCGGCGCCACGCAGTTCACGGTGATGTTGCGGCTGCCCACCTCGCGGGCGAGCGACTTCGAGAAGCCCACCATGCCGGCCTTGGCGGCGGCGTAATTCGTTTGTCCCGGGTTGCCGGTGAAGGCCACGACCGAGGTCACGTTCACGATGCGGCCGGCGCGCGCCTTCATCATGCCGCGCAGCACCGCGCGCGACAGCAGGAACACCGAGCGCAGGTTGGTCGCCTGGATGTCGTCCCACTCCTCGTCCTTCATGCGCGCGAGCAGGTTGTCGCGCGTGGAGCCCGCGTTGTTGACCAGGATCCCGACCGGGCCGAAATCGGCGGCCACCTTGTCGACGAACGCCGCGCATGCGGCGGCCTCACGCACGTCCAGCACGCGGCCCGCGCCCTTCGCGTTCTTCTGCGCGAGGCGGTTGGAGATTCCCTCGGCGCCCTTCTCCGAGGTCGAGGTCCCCACCACGACGGCGCCTGCGCCCGCGAGCGCGTCGGCGATCGCCTCGCCGATGCCGCGCGAGGCCCCGGTAACGATTGCCACCTGTCCGTTGAGCATCGTCGTCAACCCTTCAGAGCCGCTTCGAGCGCGGCGGAATCCTGCAGCGCGACGCACTCCACCGCGGAGGCGATGCGCCTGGAAAGCCCGGTGAGGACCTTGCCCGGCGCGCACTCGACGATGCGTTGGACGCCGTGGCGCGCCAGGAATTCGACGGTCTCGATCCAGCGCGCCGGGTGGTCGAGCTGCTCGACAAGGGCGGCGCGGATCTTCGCGGGGTCGTCGAACGCGTCGGCGTGGCGGTTCTGCACCACCGGCACGACGGGCTTGCGGATCTCGATCTTGTCGAGGAGCGCGGCGAGGCGCTCGGCGGCGGGCTTCATCAGGCTGCAATGGGACGGCGCGCTCATCGGCAGCATCACGGCGCGCTTGGCACCCGCTTCCCTGGCGCCCGCCATGGCGCGCTCGACCGCGGCGCGATGGCCGGCGATCACGATTTGTCCCGGGGAATTGAGGTTCGCCGCCTCGACCACCTCGCCCTGCGCGGCCGCCTGCAGCACGCCGGGAAGCTTCGCGTCGTCGAGGCCGAGGATCGCGGCGATGCCGCCGGTGCCCTCGGGCACGGCTTCCTGCATCGCCCTGGCGCGCTCGCGCACGAGCGGCAGCGCTTCCTCGAAGCGCATCGCCTCCGCCGCCACCAGCGCCGAGTATTCGCCCAGGCTGTGGCCCGCGAAATAAGCGGGCAGCGGGCCGCCGCGCTCGCGCCAGGCGCGCCACGTGGCGACACCCGCGACGAGCATCAGCGGCTGGGTGTTGACGGTCTGGCTCTGCACCTCGGCCGGGCCCTCGCCCGCCATGGCCCAGTAGTCGATGCCGGTGATCTCCCTTGCCTGTTCGAACGTCTTCTCGACGGCCATGTCGGTGAAGCCGTTCATCATCCCGACGGATTGGGAGCCTTGCCCCGGAAATACGATGGCGAGTTTCATGCGGTCAGTATTTGAGGAGCACGGAGCCCCAGGTGAAGCCGCCGCCCACGCCCTGCATCAGCACGTTGTGTCCGGGCCGGATGCGCCCGTCGCGCACCGCGACGTCCAGGGCGAGCGGGATCGATGCGGCGGAAGTGTTGGCGTGGCGATCGACCGTGACGATGCACTTCGATTCCGGCAATCCGAGCTTCTTCGCGACGTGCGAGACGATTCGCACGTTCGCCTGGTGCGGGATGTAGGCGTCGAGGTCGGAGACCTGCATGCCGTTGTGCGCGAGGATCGAGCGCGCGCTCTCCTCCAGCACGCGCACCGCGAGCTTGAAGACCGCGCCGCCGTCCATCTTGAGCGTGGGATCGCCCTGCACCGTCCCACCGCAGACGTGGCCCGGCACATTGAGGATGTTCGAATAGCTGCCGTCCGCGTGAAGCTCGCTCGAAAGCACGCCCGGCTGGTCGGACGCTTCCAGCACGACGGCGCCTGCGCCGTCGCCGAAGAGCACGCAGGTGCCCCGGTCCTTCCAGTCGAGGATGCGCGAGAACACTTCGGCGCCGACGACCAGCGCGCAGCGGTGGCGTCCCGCGCGGATGTAGAGATCGGCGGTGGACATCGCGTACGCAAAGCCCGAGCACACGGCCTGCACGTCGAAGGCGGCGCCCTGCTTCACGCCGAGCTTCGCCTGGAGCAGGCACGCGCTCGAGGGAAACACCATGTCGGGCGTCGAGGTCGCGAGCACGATCAGGTCCACGTCGGCCGCGGTGCGCCCGGCCGCTTCCAGCGCGCGCCGGCAAGCGTGGAGCGCGAGGTCGCTGGTGAATTCGTTGTCGGCCGCGATGTGGCGCTCGCGAATGCCGGTGCGCTCGACGATCCACTGGTCGTTGGTCTCGACGATCGACTCGAGGTCCTTGTTGGTGAGGACCTTCGAGGGAAGGTAGCCGCCGGTCCCCGTGATGCGGGAGAAGGTCACGCGGCCTCCTGCGACGGGCCGCCCGCCGGCGAGGCCGGCGCCGCGAGGGCGTTGAGGCGCGAGATCTCCTCGCCGATGCGCTCGCTCAGGCCGTGGCTCGCCTCGCCGGCCGCGCGCTGCAGCGCCGCCGCGAACGCGAGGCGATCGGCGCCGCCGTGGCTCTTCACCACGATGCCGCGCAGGCCCAGGAGCGCCGCGCCGTTGTAGCGGCGATGGTCGACCCGCCGGCGGAAGCGCTGGATCACCGGCCACGCGAACACCGCGAGCAGCTTGGTGAGCGGGCCGCGGGTGAATTCCTCCTTGAGGAAGTCGCCCAGCATCTTCGCGAGGCCTTCGGAAGTCTTCAGGGCCACATTGCCCACGAAGCCGTCGCACACGACCACGTCCGTGGTGCCCTTGTAGATGTCGTCGCCTTCCACGTTGCCGTGGAAGTTGATCGGCGTGCGTTTCAGCAGCTCGCCCGCCTTCTTGACCACCTCGTTGCCCTTGATCTCCTCGGCGCCGATGTTGAGGAGGCCGACGGAAGGATTGGGCTTGCCCTCGACCTCGCGCACGAGGGTGGCACCCATGATCGCGAACTGCTGCAGGTTCTCGGCGGTGCAGTCGGCATTGGCGCCGAGGTCGAGCGCGTAGATCTGGCCCGTGCGCGTCGGCAGGACGGCGCAGATCGCCGGGCGGTCGATGCCGGGCAACGTCTTCAGCACGAACTTGGCGGTCCCCATCAGCGCGCCCGTGTTGCCCGCGGAGACGCAGGCCTGCGCGCGCCCCTCCTTCACGAGGTCGATGGCCACGCGCATGGAGGAGTGCTTCTTGGTGCGGATCGCAGTGCGCACGTCCTCGTTGCTCCCGACCACTTCGGTGGCGGGAACGACGATGGCGCGCGATTTATGCGGCGAATGCGCACGCGCGAGCTCCCGCTCGACGGGCTCCTTCAAGCCCACGAGCAGCAGCTCGGCGTCGGGATTCGACTCGAGGAAGTCGAGGCAGGCGGGGACGGTGACGGGAGGCCCGTGATCCCCACCCATGGCATCAACCGCGATAACGGTCTTCATTGCAGGTTATGCAATGCATGACGGCGCGCGGGCGCCAATCGACAACCGCTCAGTCCTTCGTCTGGACGACCTTCTTGCCGCGGTAGATGCCCGACGGCGAGATGTGGTGGCGCAGGTGCGTCTCGCCCGTGGTGGGCTCGACGGCCACCGCGGGCTTGCCGAGGTGGTCGTGCGCACGGTGCATGCCGCGCTTCGACGGCGACTTCTTGTTCTGTTGGACGGCCATGTTTCAGTTCTCCTATCTCTTGTCTTTCTTGAGGGACGCGAGCGCCGCGAAAGGCGATTCCTTCCGCACGGCATCCTCCCGGTCCCCCTTCGGCGCTTCCAGCCCCGGCTTTCGGGGCACCATCGGCAGCGAGAGGAGGACCGCGTCCTCCACCAGGTCGCGGATGTCCAAAGGCTCACCGGCGACGAGGTAATCTTCCGTCTCGCTTTCCTCCTCGATCGCCGGAAGCCGGTCCTCGGACTCCACGAGCACGAGGCGCTCCTCGATCGAAACGTCATGCCGGAAGGGCTCGAGGCTCGTCTGGCACGTGAGAAAAACGAAGCCCTCGATTATACACGACACCACCTTCCCTCGCCGAGGGTCCAGGCGCGCCGTGACGCGGTAGCGCAGCTCGCCGCGGTCGTCGGCGAGGCTGTCCTCGAGGCGCTCGAGGTCGGCCGGCGAGAATGTCCCCTCCATCACCGTGGGCTTGGAGGAGATGCGGTCGGGTTGCAGGAGATACGGGTCGTCCATCGCAATTTTGTGCTAGACTTTAGTTTAACAATATTTCATAAATCACTGATTTTGGCCAAGAACATAATCGTCCTCGCCTCCAGCTCGCGCTACCGCCGCGAGCTCCTCCAGCGTCTCGGCATGCCGTTCGAATCGTGGTCGCCCGAGGTGGACGAGAAGCCCCTCAAGTCGGAGCCGCCGCGCGAGACCGCCATCCGGCTCGCCCGGATCAAGGCCGAGGCCGGTGGACGCCAGTTTCCCACGGCGTGGGTCATCGGCTCCGACCAGGTCGCCGACCTGGATGGCCGCGCCATCGGCAAGCCCGGCACGTTCGAGAAGGCGCGCCAGCAGCTGCGGGACGTGAGCGGCCATTCGGTGCTGTTCCACACGGCCCTGTGCCTCTGGAACGCGCGCCTCGAGCGGCGCCACGAGCGCCTCGTCACCACCGAGGTGGTGTTCCGCCGCCTCACCGACGTGGAGATCGAGCGCTACCTCGAGCGCGAGCACGCCCTCGACGTGGCGGGCAGCGCCAAGGCCGAGGGGCTGGGCATCGCCCTCCTCTCGCGCCTGGGAGGCGACGACCCCACGGCGCTCATCGGGCTGCCGCTCATCGCGCTCGCCTCGATGCTGCGCGCCGAAGGCTTCGACGTTCCCTGATGGCCCACGGCCGCGTCTTCCTGGTTCCCGCATGGCTCTCGGAGGACACGCCGCCCGGCGATGCGGTTCCTGCGGCCGTGCTGGAACGCGTTCGCGCCCTCGATTGCTTCGTGGTGGAAGACGCCAAGTCCGCGCGGCGCTTCCTCGCCGCCTGCGGCCACCCGAAACCGCTGCGCGAGATCGAGATGCGCGAGCTCAACGAGCACACGCCGCGCGCGGACGTCGCCGCCCTTCTGGCGCCGGTGCTCGCCGGACGCGACATCGGCGTGCTCTCGGAAGCGGGCGTTCCGGCGGTGGCCGACCCGGGCGCGACGCTGGTCGCGGAAGCGCACGCACGCGGCGTGACCGTCGTGCCGCTGGTGGGGCCTTCCTCCATCCTGCTCGCCCTCATGGCGAGCGGTCTCGAGGGCCAGCGTTTCCGCTTCGCCGGCTACCTGCCCGCCGAGTCGGCGGCGCGGCGCGCGGCCCTCGCCGATCTCGAGAAGCGCTCGGCGCGCGACCGGGAAACCCAGGTCTTCATCGAGACGCCCTATCGCAACGACGCGTTGCTGGCCGACATCCTGCAGGCGTGCCGTGGGGAAACGCGGCTTTGCGTCGCAGCCGAGCTCACGTCAGCGCGCGAGTTCGTACGCATGGGGCGCGTCGAGGAGTGGCGCACGCGGCACGAGCCCATCGGCAAGCGCCCCGCGATCTTCCTTTTGCTTGCCTAGCGGGTTAAAGCGGAAAGGGACTTGCCTAGCGGGTTAAAGCGGAAAGGGAAGGAAGGCGAAGGAACAGCGAAGGAAGCAAAGGAACCCTGATGTTTGCGATTCGTGCGTGAGGTCGCCGCTTCACGAACGACAACGTAATTGCTTTCCTTCCTCTCCTTCGCTTTTCCTTCGCTGTTCCTTCGCCTTCCTCCCCTTTCAGCTTCGGTTACTTCACGTAGAGATTGTTCTGCTTGAGCAGCGGGTACAGGACTTCCGCGCGCACCGGCGCCGAGAAGTAGAACCCCTGCCCGATGCGGCATCCCTTGGAGCGCAGCAGCGCCAGCTGGCCGGCGGTCTCGACGCCCTCGGCGATGGTCTCGAGGTCGAGGCTCTTCGCCATGTTGATGATGGCCACCACGATCGCGGTGTCGTTCGGGTCCACCGTGATGTCGCGCACGAACGACTGGTCGATCTTGAGCTTCTGGATCGGCAGGCGCTTGAGGTACGACAGGCTCGAGTAGCCGGTGCCGAAGTCGTCGATGGCGAGCTGCACGCCCATCTCCGAGAGCTTGTTGAGCAGCATGATCATGCCCTCGGTCTGGCGCATGACCTGGCTCTCGGTGATCTCCAGCTCG
>Ga0105242_10001743_pt1 | contig 17186 bp, 12 predicted proteins | sample KBSM24metaG_FD_81521 | JGI IMG/M metagenome (GOLD analysis project Ga0105242, IMG submission 81521) | Miscanthus rhizosphere microbial communities from Kellogg Biological Station, Michigan, USA - KBS M2-4 metaG | ecosystem: Host-associated > Plants > Roots > Rhizosphere > Soil | place... | reverse complement strand
TCGGTGGCTCGGACCTGGGACCTGTGATGGCCTACGAATCCCTCAAGCACTACAGCGACCGAACCATGGTGTTTCGCTTCGTTTCGAACGTAGATAGCACTGACCTGGTAGAAGCGATCCGCGATCTCGATCCTGCGGAAACACTTTTTATCGTTTCGTCGAAGACGTTTACGACACAGGAGACGATGACAAATGCCCACTCGGCACGCTCCTGGTCGCTGGCAGGGCTCGGACGGGATGAGAAGTCGGTCGCGAGACACTTCGTGGCCGTCTCTACAAATACGGCGGCGGTGGCGAAGTTCGGCATCGATACTGCCAATATGTTCGAGTTCTGGGACTGGGTGGGCGGGCGCTACTCGATGACGTCGGCGATTGGACTCTCGACTATGCTAGCCATCGGGCCGGAGAACTTCCGTGCGATGTTGGATGGCTTTCATCAGATGGACGAGCATTTCCGTACCGCCCCATTCGACCATAACCTGCCGGTGCTCATGGGACTCCTCAGCGTCTGGTACGCCGATTTCTTCCATGCGCAATCAGTTGCGGTGTTGCCATACGGACAGTACCTCAAGAGGTTTCCAGCTTATTTGCAACAGTTGACGATGGAAAGCAACGGCAAACATGTCATGCTCGACGGGAACCCGGTACCCTGTGACACAGGCCCGATCTACTTCGGCGAGCCGGGGACTAACGGCCAGCATTCTTTCTACCAGTTGATCCATCAGGGGACGCAGTTGGTTCCCTGCGACTTCATCGCGTTCGGCCGGTCACTCCATCCGATTGGCCATCACCACGACATCCTTATGGCCAATGTCTTCGCTCAGGCGGAGGCGCTGGCCTTCGGCAAGACGGCCGGGCAAGTCAAGGCTGAGGGGACTGTGGACTCGATGGTGCCCCACCGGGTCTTCGAAGGTAACCGGCCATCAAATACCATCCTCGCGGAGCGGCTGAACCCTGAAACCCTCGGAAAGCTCGTGGCATTGTATGAGCACTCCGTTTTTACCCAGGGTGCGATCTGGCAGATTAATCCTTTCGACCAGTGGGGGGTGGAGCTTGGCAAAGCCTTAGCTCAGCGCATCATTCCAGAATTAGAAAGCAAGGCAGAGCCCAAGCTCGACCACGACAGTTCAACCAACGCCCTCATCCGGCGCTACCGGAAATACAGGGAGGCAGTATGACCAGTCTCGGCTTTGAGAAGTCCCTCTACATTCTTCCCTTCGACCACCGCGGATCGTTTCAAACTCAGATGTTCGGCTGGAAAGGCACGGTCACGCCCGAGCAGACAGCGCGGATCGCCTCTACGAAGCGGGTCATCTACGATGGTTTCAAGGCCGCCATTGCCGCAGGAGTTCCCAAAGACAAAGCCGGCATCCTAGTGGACGAGCAGTTCGGCGCCGCCATCCTCCGCGATGCCGCCATGGAGGGATACTCAACCTCTTGCCCCGCCGAGAAGAGTGGCCAAAACGAGTTTGACTTCGAGCATGGTCAAGACTTCGCCACACACATCGAAGCGTTTCGCCCAACCTTTTGTAAGGTTCTCGTCCGCTACAACCCGGAAGACGACGAGACCCTGAACCAGCGACAGGCGGCTCGCCTCCAGCGGTTGTCCGACTATCTCCACGGCAGCAGTCAGAGCATGTTCATGTTCGAGCTGCTGGTACCGCCCTTGAAGGCCCAACTGGAGCGGGTTCGTGAAGATAGAGGCGCCTATGACCGGGAGCTTCGCCCGCAACTGATGGTGCAGGCGATCGAACAATTACAAAATGCGCAGGTTGAGCCGGACGTGTGGAAGATTGAGGGCCTCGACCACACTGAGGACTGCATCAAGGTTGTTGCCGCCGCGCGCCGGGGTGAGCGGGCGAAAGTCGGCTGCATCATTTTGGGCCGCGGCGAGGACGACTTGAAGGTTCGCACTTGGCTTATGACGGCTGCCGCTGTACCCGGCTTCGTCGGCTTCGCGGTAGGCCGCACGGTTTTCTGGGAACCGCTCATAGAATTTCTGAAGGCGAAAATCACCCGGGAAGAAGCCGTGGCCGCTATCGCTGGGCGCTACCGGAGTTTCGTGGAGATTTTCCAGGACAAGGCGTCTACGGCAAGCCTGACAATCGTCGCCGGTTCTAAATAGGGAGGATCGAATGCGGGTTGGAATCGCAACCGATCATGGCGGCTTCGGGTTAAAGAAAGATTTGGTCGAGCAACTCCGGGCCGCAGGGCATGAAGTGGTCGACTTCGGCGCTTGTGCTCAAAATCCAGATGATGACTATCCGGATTTCGTAATCCCGCTGGCGCAAGCTGTGGCGGGGGGACAAGTGGAGCGCGGCGTGGCGATTTGTGGCAGCGGCGTCGGTGTATCGGTTTGCGCCAATAAAATTCCTGGAATTCGAGCCGCCCTAATCTCCGACAATTTTTCCGCCTGGCAGGGGGTCGAGGATGATCACCTCAACATCATTTGCGTGGGTGGCCGGACGGTGGGCCCGTCCGTTGCCTGGGATTTGATCAAGACGTTCCTGACGGCGGAGTTCAGCCAGGCCGAGAGACACCTGCGCCGGCTCGGAAAAGTTGCTTTGTTGGAACACCAAGGAGTTGGGACATGAGCATCGCGCACGCCGCTGAACCGGCAACTACTACTGAGCTTGACCAACTAGCGATTAATACCATCCGCACTCTTTCGATTGACGCGGTGGAACAGGCCAAGTCCGGACATCCTGGAACTCCCATGGCGCTGGCGCCGCTGGTCTATACCCTTTGGAATCGCGTGATGCAGTTTGATCCTCAGGACCCGATCTGGCCTAACCGGGATCGGTTTGTCCTCTCCAACGGCCACGCCTCGATGCTCCTCTGGTCCCTGCTCCATCTCACTGCGACCAAGGCTGTAAACGCTGAATATGAACGTTTGGGACAGCCTTCGATCACGCTCGATGATATCCGCCACTTCCGGCAGATCGACAGCCGGGCGCCGGGGCATCCTGAATACCATTGGGTCTCGGGGGTGGAAACCACCACCGGCCCGCTGGGCCAGGGCGTCGCTACGAGTGTGGGCATGGCCGTTGCCGAGAAGTGGCTCGGGCAGCGTTACAATCGGCCCGGCTTCGAGATCTTCAACTACAACATCTATGCAGTATGCGGAGATGGGTGTCTGATGGAGGGAATCTCATCGGAAGCGGCGTCGCTGGCGGGTCACTTACGGCTCGATAATCTCTGTTGGATTTTCGACAACAACCATATCACCATCGAAGGGAACACGAATATCACCTTCACGGAGGATGTCGCGGCACGTTTCCTGGCGTATGAGTGGAACGTCCTGCGCATAGGCGACGCTAACGACATCGATCGTATTGAGCATGCCTTGCGAGTGTTCCAGCAAACCAAGGATCGTCCAACGCTGATCGTTCTGGATAGCCACATTGGCTATGGCTCGCCGGGCAAGCAGGGTACCGCTGCCGCGCATGGCGAGCCGCTGGGCGAGGAAGAGGTTCGTCTTACCAAACGCTACTACGGATGGCCTGAAGACGCGAAGTTCCTGGTGCCGGATGGCGTGTATTCCCATTTCGCGGAAGGCGTGGGAGCGCGCGGCGCGACGATAAGACGCGAATGGACGGATCTCTTCGCCTCGTATCGCGCCAAATACCCCGAACTTGCTACCGAGATCGATCAGATGCAGCGGCGCGAACTGCCGGCCCACTGGGACCGCGACCTCCCCGTTTTCCCTGCCGATCCCAAGGGTATCGCAGGGCGCGAAGCGTCGGGCAAAGTGCTGAATGCGCTTGCGCAGAAAATCCCCTGGTTGCTTGGTGGCTCGGCTGATCTTGGGCCATCGAACAAAACCGTCTTAACCGGCGCGGGAGATTTCCAAGCGAACAGCCTAGGTGGCAGGAATCTGCATTTCGGAATCCGCGAGCACGCGATGGCAGCCATTGTGAACGGGCTATCGCTGTCCAAGATCCGCGCTTACGGTGCGACCTTCTTCATCTTTGCTGACTACGCGCGTCCCGCCATGCGGCTTTCTGCCTTGATGGAGCTACCGGCCATCTACATTTTCAGTCACGATGCCATGGGCGACGGGGAAGACGGACCCACTCATCAGCCGGTAGAGCATCTGGCTTCATTGCGGGCAATCCCCGGCCTGGTCACGTTGCGCCCCGGAGACGCCAACGAAGTGGTGGAGGCGTACCGCTACATCATGCGGCTCCGTCATGAGCCTGCGGTGCTGGCGCTGTCACGCCAAGCTCTGCCGACGCTTGATCGAAGCAAATACGCGCCGGCATCCGGAGTGGCCCATGGCGCTTACGTACTCGCTGACCCGCCGGGCGGAAGCGCAGAGGTCATTCTCATTGCTTCCGGGAGTGAGCTCATTCTCGCCGTCGAGGCCCACGAGAAGCTGACTGCCGAGGGTATCCGCTCGCGCGTGGTTTCCATGCCATCCTGGGACATTTTCGAAAACCAGACACGGAAGTACCGGAATAGCGTTCTGCCACCGGACGTCGGCGTGCGTGTCGCGATCGAGCAGGCCTCCATCTTTGGCTGGGAACGCTACGTAGGCGCGTCAGGCCGCGTTATCGGCATGGAGACATTCGGGGCTTCGGCTCCACTCAAAGCACTTCAGAAGAGGTTTGGTTTCGAGCCGGACCGGGTGGTCTCGATAGCAAAGGAACTGTTAGGCAGAGTGTGAATCATGAGCGTTCTCGCACACGGGCTACAGGAATCAGTTCACGGTAAATCCGTTGATACTGCCGGCTGGAGCCATCCTCTCGGCGCAACCCCTGTCCCCGGTGGAGTCAACTTCAGCATCTACTCACGGGACGCTTCCAGCGTGGAGTTGGTGTTGTTCGATCGGGAAGATGATAAACGCCCCGCGCGGGTCATACCCATCGATCCCGCCGCCCAGCGCACCTACCACTATTGGCACACGTTTGTGCCCAATGTGGTGCCGGGCCAGATCTACGGCTATCGAGTTCACGGACCCTTCGAACCAGAGCGAGGTCTCCGCTTCGACGCAACCAAGCTCCTGCTCGATCCATACGGCCGCGCCATGGTGGTTCCCAAAAATTACAATCGCATCGACGCCGGCAAGGAAGGGGACAACACGGCCACGGCCATGAAGAGCGTGGTGGTGGATCCGCGCGCCTACGATTGGGAAGGCGATACGCCGCTACGGCATCCGGCATCGCGAACCATCATTTATGAGATGCACGTACGCGGCTTCACCGCCCATAGCAGCTCCGGTGTCGGCGAAAGGAAGCGGGGCACGTACGCGGGTCTGATCGAGAAGATTCCCTACCTTCAGGAACTGGGCATTACCGCGGTTGAACTACTGCCGGTCTTCCATTTCGATGTCCAGGATTGTCCTCCGGGACGGGTCAACTATTGGGGCTACGCGCCGGTTTCGTTCTTCGCCCCGCACCCGATGTATAGCTCGCGAACCGATCCGCTGGGCCCGGTGGACGAATTTCGCGACATGGTCAAAGCGCTGCACCGGGCGGGGATCGAGGTCATTCTTGACGTTGTGTTCAATCACACCGCGGAGGGAGACCATCATGGTCCCACGCTGTGCTTTCGCGGATTGGACAACCGGGCTTACTATATCCTCGAACCCGACCGCTCCCGGTACGCCAACTATAGCGGCACAGGGAACACCCTTAACGCAAACCATCCGATTGTCCGGCGCATGATCGTAGATAGTCTCCGCTATTGGGTGGAGGAAATGCACATCGATGGCTTCCGCTTCGACCTCGCCTCCATCCTCTCCCGTGATTCGTCCGGCCAAGTGATGTCGAGCCCGCCAGTGCTATGGGACATAGAATCCGATCCAGCGCTCGCTGGCACAAAGATGATCGCGGAGGCTTGGGACGCCGCTGGCCTATATCAGGTGGGTAGTTTCGTGGGAGACAGCTGGAAGGAATGGAACGGACGGTTTCGGGACTATGTCCGCGACTTCATCCGTGGCGCAGAGGACTCGGTGACACACCTCGCGGACAGCCTGATCGGGAGCCACCAGATTTACGGTCACCAGGGACGCGAAGTTGAGCAAGGCGTCAACTTCGTCACGTGCCACGACGGCTTCACCCTTAACGATCTGGTTTCCTATAACGAAAAGCACAACCAAGAAAACGGCGAGGACAACCGCGATGGAGCCAGCGACAACCGAAGCTGGAACTGCGGGGTCGAGGGACCTTCAAACGATCCCGCAATTGAGAACCTGAGGAATCGCCAGGTCAAGAATCTCCTGACGGTCACCATGCTTTCCCTGGGCGTGCCCATGATCGTCATGGGAGACGAAGTGCGCCGGTCGCAGCACGGCAACAACAACGCCTACTGCCTGGACAACGAGAGGAGTTGGTTCGATTGGACCCTGCTCTCCACACACGCCGACGTGCACAGGTTCACAAAACTGCTGATAGCGCGCCGTCTCCTGCGGGACGTAGAGCACGAGCGCCGGCGCACCAGCTTAAGCGAATTAATACGCAACTCGATTCACTCCTGGCACGGCGTGAGTCTAGGGCAGCCGGACTGGAGCCCCCACTCGCACAGTATTGCGTTCGATACGGAACTGCGCCAAGAAGGATTGCGGCTGCATCTGATCTTCAACGGGTTTTGGGAACCACTCCCTTTCGAGCTACCGCCATTGAGCGATCACCGGTATACCTGGCGCCTATGGATCGATACCGCGTTAGACTCGCCGCGTGAAATCGTCGAATGGCAGGCGGCGGCGCCGGTCCCGGGCCCCACGTACCAAGCCGGCCCGCGATCTGTAGTTGTACTGATCGCTGGCGCAAGACTTGAGGGGATCACTATGGCCACCGAGTTCGCGAAGAACGTAGTTTCAAAGCAATCATAAGGAGAAATAACAATGGCAAGTAAAACGATGGAGATCAAGGGAAACGCCGTCGGATCGGGCGCTGCAGCATCTGCGGCGAGAGATTTGCTCAGCGCCTACGGCAAGGCCAGGTCGACCGTTCCAGGATCACCGCTGGACGCCGAGGCATTGCGCAAAACCCACGCCTACTGGCGCGCCTGTAATTATCTCAGCCTCGGTATGATCTATCTGCAAGATAATCCCCTATTGCGTGAACCTCTCAAGCCAGAACACATAAAGAACCGGCTCCTCGGGCACTGGGGAGCAAGCCCCGGCCTATCGTTCGTGTACATTCACTTGAACCGAATGATCAAGAAGCTCGACCAGGACATGATTTTTCTTGCAGGACCGGGGCACGGCGCTCCCGGTGTCCTGGGACCGGTATATCTGGAGGGCGCCTACTCTGAGACTTATACGGATAAAAGCGAAGACGTCGTTGGCCTGAAGGAATTCTTCCGGCAATTCTCCTTCCCGGGTGGCATCGGAAGCCACTGCACTCCCGAAACCCCAGGCTCCATCCATGAAGGAGGCGAACTCGGCTACGTACTTTCTCATGCCTGCGGGGCCGCGTTCGACAACCCCAACCTCATAGTCGCCGCTGTCGTTGGAGACGGGGAAGCGGAAACGGGGCCCCTGGCGACCTCTTGGCACATCAGCAAGTTCTTGAACCCTATTCGCGATGGCGCAGTCCTCCCGATTTTGCACCTCAACGGCTACAAGATCAACAATCCTACGCTGCTCGCTCGCATTAGCCATGAAGAAGTGGAAAACCTGTTCCGCGGTTACGGATGGACTCCATACTTTGTGGAAGGGTCCGACTTCGACAGCATGCACCAGGCCATGGCGGCCACCGTGGAGCGGTGCATTTCGGAGATCAGGAAGTCGCAGAGTGAAACCCGCAGTTCCGGAATCGCCACGCGCCCCCGCTGGCCGATGATTGTGTTGCGTACACCTAAAGGTTGGGGTGCGCCCGCGGAAGTCGCCGGCCACAGACTGGAAGGCTTCTGGCGAGCACACCAGGTTCCCATGGCGGACGTGAAGAAGAAGCCCGCACAACTCGCCATACTCGAAAAGTGGATGCGCGCGCAAAAGCCGGAGGAGTTGTTCGATAAAGATGGCAAGCTGATTGCGGAACTCAAAGAGCTAGCGCCGGTCGGCGTCCGCCGCATGAGCGCGAATCCCCACGCCAATGGGGGACACATCAAAAAGCCTTTACGCATGCCCGATTTCCGGGGGTATGGCGCGAACGTGGACAAACCCGGAAAGATCGAAGCAGAAAACACCCGTCCTTTGGGCGCATTTCTTAGAGACGTGATGAAGTCGAACATGGACCGCTTTCGCGTGTTCGGTCCGGACGAGAATACCTCCAACAAATTGCAGGACATCTACGAAGTCAGCAAGAAATTCTGGATTGCAGAATACTTTCCGGAAGACGCGGACGGCGGGGAGCTAGCGACCGATGGACGGGTTATGGAGATGCTGAGCGAGCACACCATGGAAGGGATGCTCGAGGGCTACCTTCTAACGGGCCGGCACGGTTTCTTTTCCACCTATGAAGCCTTCGTTCATGTGATCGATTCGATGTTCAATCAACATGCAAAATGGTTATCGATCTGCACTAACTTGTCCTGGCGCGAAGAGATTGCTTCCCTGAATCTGCTGATCACATCGACGGTCTGGCGCCAGGATCACAACGGCTTCACGCATCAGGACCCCGGATTCCTCGATGTGGTAGTAAACAAGAGTGCGGAAGTGACCCGCATTTATCTGCCGCCGGACGTGAACTCCCTCTTGTCGGTCGCCAATCATTGCTTACGAAGCGAAAACTACATCAACGTGATCGTCTCGGACAAGCAGATGCACTTGCAGTACATGAATATGGACGCCGCGATCAAACACTGCACTAAAGGTATCGGTATATGGGATTGGGCCAGTAATGATCAAGGAGAAGAACCTGACCTAGTGATGGCGTCGGCCGGCGACATTCCAACGCAGGAAGCCTTGGCTGCGACGGCGTTGCTTCGCGAGGAGTTCCCAGAGATCAAAATCCGTTTTATCAATGTGGTGGATTTATTCAAGCTGCAACCTGCTGCGGAGCATCCTCATGGATTGCCGGATCGCGATTTTGACTCTTTGTTCACCGTCGACAAGCCGATCATTTTCAATTTCCACGGCTACCCGTGGCTGATTCATCGGTTAGCGTACCGGCGCACGAACCACGGTAATATGCACGTGCGCGGATACAAGGAGAAGGGCAACATCAATACGCCGATGGAACTAGCCATCAACAACGAAATCGATCGCTACAGCCTGGTGATCGACGCCATCGATCGGACCCCCAAACTCCAGAGAATAGGAGCTACCGCGAAGGAACGATGCCGCGATCTTCAGACCGATTGCCGCAACTACGCGTACGAACACGGCATCGACAAGCCAGAGGTCGTAAATTGGAGATGGCCGTATTAGGTGTCCTGCGATTCGGAAAGAACGCGAGACGAATATTCGTATGCTGTCTGAAGTCTTGTCGCATGGCTCCCTGTCTGGCCTCGGGAGCAGACCGATCCGCAGCCGCCCTTATTTCGATGGTATTCGTTTCACCCACGATCACTTGGAGCCTAGTCTCTAGTCGGGGTGCCGAAGCCTGGTTCCAGGCTGTGCTCTGACGAGACTCCGCTCGTGGCCGCGGCGGTCTGTTTCTCCGGGAACGGTAGGTTCGAGAAAAGAGTCGCTAGCCGCGCATCGGCATCATTCCTGCGGCCAGGGACGGACCCACCGTTTGTCGTTAATAGCGGAGCGATCCCTGGGTAACGGAATGAAGATCCTCAACACATTGCGAAACCGGGCCAAACAAACCCTTTGGGATTACCGCCGCCTGGATTTCGGTGTGACGATTGGATTGGTAGCCAGCGCCACTGTGCTCAATCTGCTGGCTTGGCCCAACGGATCAGATGAGGATGGCCATTACTTCGCTCTGGTGGCAGCCGTTCTCATCAGCGCACTGTACGGAGATGTGCTTCCGGGACTTCTAGCGACGACACTCGGCGGTTTGAGCAGTTGGTACTTTACACTGTCGCCAACGTTCTCGACAAGTGTTTCTGTCCCCGGCACCAAGGAACGTTTCATCGTGTTCCTAGTCGAAGGGATTTTGCTTACCCTAGCGGCGCATGTCATTCGGAGCCAGCACAAGTCCACAACTCTAAATGTCAGCCTGACGAGATATCTTACGATTCCACTTGCGACGGGTGCCGCTATCATCCCGAAATTGGTCTTTCCGGACCTCGGCCGCGAGCTGCCATTCGCCTTCAACTTCGCGGCGGTGTGCGCCTGCGCCTGGACCGGAGGAATGGTATCCGGCATCGCTGCTATCGTTCTATTGGCCGGGGCTACAAAATTCTTTTTCCTGGAGCCGGTCTATTCCTTGTCGGTGAGTAGTCACGCCGAGTCAATCCGCGTCGCTCTATTCGTAGGAGAAGGCTTGCTCCTCACAGCTTTGGGAGGCTCCCACGCGAAGTTAAAAGGCCTGGCGGCGAATGTTTCGGCCCGGGCGCGGGCCTACATGGCGGGAGCTATGAGTAACGAACAGGATACCGCGGCGATTCGGGCCATCTCTAGAGACACCATTTGGGAATGGGGACTGGATACTGGCGAAATTATCCGTACGCCGAGTTGGCAGGACACTCTGTCAGTCGCACTTCCCGTACGGGAGGACTTCACGTCCTGGGTTGAGCGCATTCATCCCGATGACCGCACCGACACCATTAAGCGATTGCAGCGCGCCATCGAAGAAGGCCGCCAGGAACTTCAATATTCGTACCGATTGTTGGGCCCTCGTGGGACGTTTCTCTCCGTCTGGGATCACGCTTTTATCGTCCGGGGAGTAGATTGGAAACCGTTGCGGGTCATCGGCCGCAGCGCAGAAGTTCCCCCTTACCCTGGGTCAGAAAGGTAACTTATCTTCGGTGAAAATGATCGGGAGTGAACGGATGAATGTCTTCGGTTACAGGTGGGAAATTGCGGCAATCCTTGCGCGAGCGCCGATTTACGCTCTTCATACTCAACCAGCCACTTCTCATGCCACGGCGGCTGCCACTTTCATCCGCCTCCATTCCGCTATCCATTCTAGGGCGGAGTCGGAAGGAAACGTCGCCAGAACGCGTCCCGGATCTCCAAGATCGGACCATCCGACGTCGCCCAACCGCGACACCAGCAGTCGCGTCGTTTCAGTCGAGAGTACTTGCTTGGAAAGGTCAATGGTGGGCATCCTCTTATAGAGGGAGTGCTCGATGTGGGTCTCCCGGCCCATCCAAAGCGTTGCGGTGGAGAGCACGGCGCCCAGTTCCGGAAGGGCAGCGTGGAACATCTCCAGGAAGGCCTTCACCCGTCCCACTATGACGAAGGTATTCCAAACAGAATCCCGGTTCAACAACAGCTCCCGCGCAATTTCAAGGGAGGGTTTTTCTCGAAAAGCGCGCACCCCAAACAGTGCGTGCTGAGGGAAGGGTTCGCCCAACTCAATCCATCCGTACTCTGTTTCCGGATAGTCTGGCTGCGCGCCCAGCAGCACTACAGCACTAGGAAAGTCCGATGCACTGATGAAGGCAGACTCCAGCGCGTCGGCAAAGAGCGATTCGTCCAAATAATGGTGGTCAGAGGGTAGAATGGCCACGAGAGCGTTTTCGTCGATCTGAGCAATGCTCAAAACACTGTGGAGTACGGCCGGAGCGGTTCCTCTGTTCGCAGGTTGTACTATAAGCTGATCGGTGCGTAACTCGGTCTCCTGCAAATACCACTTGCTGTGGTGCTCAACGACTGAAATCAGAAGTTGCTCCCGCGGAATTGTCAGTTCCGCTCGCCGGAGTGTCTGAGCCAGCAATGTACGACCGCCGAAAAGGGGGCAAAATTGCTTGGGACGCTCCTCGCCGCAGATCAATTTCACTAGGGATCGAAGGCGCGTCCCATCGCCTCCCGCTAGAACGACACCCCATCGGCTACCGTTCGCGATCGGTTGGGTCGGGCGAATGACCGGTGGCGTTGTCGTCTCCCCGGTCTTGTTTGTTGCCCAACCAAAGGCCGGCCCATGCGGGACCCGGCTGTCCATGTCCAGTTCGTCTCGCATTCTGCTCCTCATTTCCGGCTTCACAGCGACTACGGTCGATCTCCCTCTTGAACTTCCGTGCGTCTCAATTAAACCGAATGCCCATCGTCGCTGGCAGAACGCTTGTAGGAATTATTGAATCGAATCCGTGGCGGTGCCGGGCTTCGGTAGTCGTGGCCACTTCACCGGCGAACTCATGGCGGGTCGCCAGTGGCGTGTCTCCACAAACTGCGATGCGCTTGTGGTCACTTAGACTCTTTTTTTGTTAGGTAGCGTTAATCCTTAGTGAAAAAAAAGTTCCCGGGCACGGGAAATGAATCTGTGGGCTGGAGACGTGATTTTGAATGACGGCCCTACAAGCGAACGCCGATTTGCGCGGATGGGTATGATTCCACGCAAGGGGCGATTGTTCAACGGCGCGCATTGGTTAATCGCCATTGGGGTGATCCTGTTGGCAGTCTATGCCACGTCGGTGATTCATCGAGTTGTGTTTTCGCATTTGGCTCTCCAGGAATTCGACAAGGCGAGGGCAATTGCCAGGCCCGAAGACGGGAACGCTCTGCTCGACCGGCGGGCCGATCAACCAATTGCCTTCGGCGAGAATCTACGAAGGAAGAAAGGCTCGCTCCTGGCCATCCTACGCTGCCAAAGGCTGGGTCTCAGTGTTCCTGTATTTGAAGGAACTGATAATTGGACGCTTAACCGCGGCGCCGGATGGATAGCCGGTACGACACGGCCGGGCGAGGCGGGCAATATAGGGGTAGCGGCCCACCGGGACAGCTTCTTCCGGGCGTTGAAAGACATCCGTAAGGGCGACGTGCTGGAACTCATTTCTGGGGCTCGCACGGACGAGTTTTCAGTGGACCAGGTCGAAATAGTAGGTCCCGAAAACGTTTCGGTTCTTCAGGCGCGGCAGGTTCCGTCCCTCACGCTGGTTACTTGCTATCCGTTCTATTTCGTCGGCGCGGCTCCCTCGCGATTCATTGTGCATGCGGTTATTAACACGGGCAGGAGACTCAATGTTCTGGAATCAGGAATTCACGTTCGAGTTCACCCTGGGTGAACCATCTTACTTAGTCAAAGAGGAGAAGAAAAAATGACAACGAGAATCAACAAAATGCTGACGGCGCTAACCATCGTCGTCGGCTACACTATGGTCCTAACGACTGCGGTAGCGCAACCGACGCCGCAGACGACGAAGGAAGTTATCAAAGGCAACGCATCGATCAAGACGGAGCAACTGCAAGGCACGGTGGAGTATGTCGAAGGCAACACCCTGCTGGTTCGCATGACGGATGGAGCGATTCGAGAGTTCAACGTGCCGGAAAGCAGGAAGTTCATTATTGACGGGCGGGAATGGACGGTTCACGATCTGAAACCGGGAACCAAACTCAGCGCGACTGTAACTACCACTACGACGCCGATAACCGACCGGACCACCACGGTGGGAACAGGAACCGTGTATTGGGTTGCGGGAAAGACTGTGATCCTGACGCTGCCAAACGGCGAGAACAGACAATACACGGTGAAAGATGATTACAAGTTCAACATCGAGGGCAACAAAGATGCAACCGTCTTTGACCTGAGGAAGGGCATGCGGGTCTCTGCGCAGAAGATCGTGGAAGAACCCAGGACAGAGATTGCCTCCAACACCGTAGTGACTGGGCAAGCCCCTCCGCCACCAGCACCCAAGACCGTGGTCGCTCAGGCGCCGCCACCAGCACCTGCTCCTAAGAGGGAAGTGGCGCAGGCTCGTCCAGAGCCCGCTCCAGCTCCAGTAGCCGCTCCGGCCCCCGCCCCGGTCCAAGTCGCCCAAGCCCGGGAGGCACCAGCCCGGCTTCCCGAGACGGGCAGCAACCTTCCTTTGACAGGTTTTCTGGGGCTTCTTTTCATAGCCGCAGGGTTGGGATTGCGCCGTATGGGTGGAACTGGAAATGTCTGATCCAGACACTGGCAGCGACAAAATAAGCGGAGGGTTGAAAACAGGCCGAAGAGACAAGGTTCTCTTCGGCCTCACCACAATGTTCAACCTTGGCGTGGGTAATATATCCAGGGCGGCTTCTGTTCTGGCCTGCGGGCTCGTTCTTCTGATTTCGACCTCGGCGCCAGCTATCGCTGGAGACGTGCGCGCCTTCCCCGTCAATGGAGTTGACCTTGCCGCTTATCGCACCTACCGGCTTCTGCCCCCTAAAGTAATGACCAAGAGTGGACTGCACGAAGACGAGCCTACCGTAGGTCCGTTGATTCGAGGGGCGCTTAGCAGGGAGCTCACCGGCAAGGGCCTTAGCGAGGTTTCGGAGGGAGCAGATCTGGAAATCGCCTCTGCGGCGACGGCGGTGTCCATTCCTCAGATTGAGGCCCTGATTTACAACTGGATCGGAGGCGGCACTTCCAACACGGGAACCGCTCCTCTCGCTACCTTAGGTCGGTACAACAAAGAGGGAACCCTCTACGTAAATTTCATCGACCCGCGCACCAACCGGAGCGTTTGGCTGGGGATATCCACGCGCGCACTGGGAAAGCCATCTAATCTTGAGGGTGATATCAACAAGGCAATCCAAGCCTTGTTCAAGAAGTATCCGGCGATCAAATAGAAACTCGGGCGCTAGCAGTTAGTTCTCCCACTCCGGAACCGCGATTATATAGACGCCACGGCTCCGGCTGAGGGCCAGCAGTCGGTCAGGATTTCTAGGCAACACCAACAACGCGATCAAATCGTTGGGGTGTTCACCGCCGGCGGCGAGTGACGTCCAGGTGTTTCCGTGATCGCGGCTTGCGAAGATGTCCCCGAATACCGCTGCAAAGAAGATTTCAGGGCGCTTCGGATGTCCGCAGAGAGCACTGACTGTAGTATTTTCCAGCGCTCCTGGTACAAGTTGCCAAGTCAATCCGAAGTTGTTGGACCTTACCAGGCCACGAGAACTTGCAGCCAGTAGGTCCCCGCCTTGGGTTGTCACAACGTCCTGGATCCAGAGATCGTCCGGTTTGGCGGAGGATGCTGGTATTGTGGGCTGCTTCGGCTGAGGAGAGACGAGGAGTAGATCTTCCCATTCAGTTTCGGAGCCCGCGCGGCGAAGGATGGAACCGCCACTGGTGGTCACGTACAGAGCGTTCCCTACAGACGCAAGAGCAGTGAAGGGCCGGTTGCTGAATCCCCGGTTTATCGCGTGGAGAGACTCTCCGGCATCGTCGCTGCGCAGCAGGCCCGCATCATCCGTGGCGATGAATAGGCGATTCGGCCGCTTAGGATCAAATGCGATCCACCGCGTCGACTGTGCCGATAGGCTCCGCCACGTGCCGCCGCTGTCCACGGATTTAACCAACCCCTGTGATGTGCCGGCCAGCAGAACGTTTGGCTGAAAGGGGTCCTGCGCAATGTGGTAGGTGCGGAAGGATGCGCCTTTTGCCTCGCTCAGTCGCGTCCAGCCCGCTCCGCCTTCGAGGCTCCGGTAGATCCCCCCGCAGGTGGCCGCGAAAACCCGGCGCCGCCTCCGGTCATCGACGAGTATGGAGAAAATGTCTGAATCGTCGAGCATCCCGTCGTGGATCGACCTCCAGGTGTTTCCCCCGTCGGCAGTCTTCCACGCGAGGTGAGGGGTTCCTGCATAGAGAATCCTGGAATCCCAAGGGTCGAATGTCAGGGCGACTATGGGCGTCAGTTCTGCATCGTGCCAGGGCGTAGCCCGTTCCCAGGTTTCTCCACCATCGTGTGTCAGCCAGAGTCCATTTTCACCGCCGGCAGCAATCACTCGAGAATCCTGCGGCCATATGGCAATTGACCATACCGCTATCAAGCCAGGCACGGGAACTCGCTTCCACGTGAGGCCGCTGTCGGAAGTCCGCATGATTCCGGAGTATTGCGGCGTCTGGCTGGACAAGCCCACTAAGTACACGCCTGGATTCCGCTGATCTACTGCCAGGGCATGCAGGGTAGCGCGTAATTGGCCCGGGAAGGGAAGGGCCTTCCATGACTCGCCGCTGTCTTCGGACCGGAAGATTTGGGCGTTGCTGGTAGCGGCCAGCAATGCACCCGGGTGCTGCGTGTCAACCTGCACAATCGCCGCCGATCCTCCGAAAGGGCCAAGAGGATCCCACGCTCCGCCGATGGCATACGTAGCCGTTAGCCACGCCAGGATTAGTGTTCGCATCCAAAGACCGTTTGACTACCGTCAAGCGCGAAGTGCCCCATGGCGCAAGTCCGACTAGCGCGGACAGCCGAGGGTGCTCACGCCGCTTGTTGCTGCGCTTTTCGCCCCTTCCCCGGATGGCGGGGCCGCGCCGCCGCTCGGGACGAACCAGACTTCCACGCGCCGGTACTTGGCTGCATCGTCACTGGCGGTCACCGTCTGGCCCGGTCTTTCCGATACTGTCGTTGAGCCTCCGCAGAAATTTGACTGGAAGCTGGTTCCGTTGTCTTTTGAGCCGGCGCCGTTCACGAGGATCTGGGACGCCGGAAACGCAGTGCACACGCCCTGACCTGCGCTAATCACAGCCGCCGCGTTCATGGCGCGCTTCATATCCAACTGTTGGGAGGACCGCTCCCCCTCTGCAATGTGGCCAACCAAAACCACCTTCCCGGTCGGGTCACCATCAGTTAGACCTCGCAGTTGCTCCAGCAGCACGCGCTTGCCGCAGTTGTTCACACGGTCACTTTGTTGCGCGAAAAGGACATCGGGAAGTTGTCTTGCGGAAAGGAGCGCCCCTTGCTTGACAACCACGTTCGCCTGCGCAGACCCGGACCCTCGCTCGTCGGAGACGTTGGCTGCGATGGTGATCGTTCTACGCTGCTCGGAATTGCCGGGGGGCGCAAGCTGGACGCTCGTCGAGTCGTACTGGTCCCCCCTGATCGTACCCTCCGAAGCCGCGAACATGACCGGGCCCAGAGCACCCCCGCACTGGCCAGGACTGAACCTGGCGGTGAGAGTCGCCTTTTCGCCGAGCGAGATCTCGGATGGCGACACACTAAGAGTCCCGGACGGAGGCATGTATCCGAGCACGGAGATTGTCGTCTCCGCTGAGGCGTCATTATATCCTTCAGCCGTCACTTTGAGACCAATTTTGTACGCACCAGGATCGCGGCCCGTTCCGCCGAACTCGAGCCTTTGCGTTTGGCTGACCGGTTCTCCGTTGATCGTCCACTGAGCCACGGCGCTTTCGGGTAAGGGACTGTTCGGCGTCACCGCGACAGTGGCTCCCGGGCAAACCTGGTTGGGGTTGGCCAGGATTCCCAAATTAAAG
>Ga0105242_10001737_pt1 | contig 17212 bp, 16 predicted proteins | sample KBSM24metaG_FD_81521 | JGI IMG/M metagenome (GOLD analysis project Ga0105242, IMG submission 81521) | Miscanthus rhizosphere microbial communities from Kellogg Biological Station, Michigan, USA - KBS M2-4 metaG | ecosystem: Host-associated > Plants > Roots > Rhizosphere > Soil | place... | reverse complement strand
CGAAGCGCGGCGGTCCGGGCAGCGCGCACGCTCGGTCTCAATGTCTGCGGCGTCGACATGCTGCGATCGAAAAACGGCCCGCTTGTGCTCGAGGTCAACTCATCACCCGGCATTGAGGGGCTGGAGAAGGCGACCGGCATCGACGTGGCAACCCCGATCATCGAGTTCCTCGAGCGCCACGCAGCCCCGAATAACACTCGAACCAAGGGCAAAGGCTAACTCCGGTTTCGCCCCATAGCTCGCCCGCTGCGACAGGAAAGCTAACCGCCGGGCATGTTCCTGCGGTAAATTCCGGCACGTCCAACGGGGAGATTTACGCAAATGGCCCTCAAGCGTGCCTGCAGTAGTAATGCCATTTATTGGATTTTCTCTTTCTCGATCATGGCGTTACTCACGATCACGGTTGGTAGCGGCTCTAGCAAAAGCGAGGAGAAGAAGCCGTCGCCCTGCACTGAAGACGCCATGATCGTGTTCGATGCCTCCGGCTCAATGTCAGGCAACCAGACTCTCGGGATTCCTAATTCGCAAGCGCGCATTGATGAGGTCCGCGCGGCCTTGGCTCAGGTCTTGCCGAGCGTCACCAAGTTCCGGCGAGTCGGTCTCGTCACCTACGGGCCAGGGCCGTACAACCAGTGCAACGTCAAGGTCGAGTTCCCACCAACGCCGGACGCTGCCCAAGCCATCATGAGCACGGTCAACGCCTTAGTGCCGGCGGGCAAGACACCGCTCACCTCGGCCGTAGAGCAGGCGGCCCAGGTGCTCGACTTCAAAAAGAAACCTGGCGTAGTCGTGGTCGTGACTGACGGCGAGGAGACTTGTGGCCGATCGCCTTGCGCGCTTGCCAAGCAGCTCCAGATGACCGCTCAGCAGCTCACTGTTCACGTCATCGGCTTCCGCTATGAGAGCTTCTCATGGACCGGCGAGAGCAGCGTGATGGACCTGATGTGTCTCGCCAACGAGAACCACGGCCTCTACATCAAGACGAATAGCGAGGAAGAGCTCGTGGAAGCGCTCGAGAAGACGCTCGATTGCCCAATGATCTCGCAGGCCGCGCCCACCCGCTCACAAAGTAAGCTGGCGCCTCACAGGCCCATGGCTTTGTGCGCTTCGGTCATGTGCTGCATGCAGCCCGCTTTATCGCCCTTCTCCATGGCTGCCTTTGATTGATCGAGAGCCGCCGTTGCCTCCTTCTGCTTGGTTGGATCGGTCATCTCGGCGATCAATTTATCCATCTGCTTATATGGGCGTCGGTGCAGAGGTCCGCGGCATAGGCGGGGCAAGCCGCCGCTGTCGCAACTATTGCTACTGCGAAAGAGATTTTGTGCATGGCTTCCTCCTTCCGGGTTTGACCGAGAGGGTCGCATCTCAAACGTGCAACGGATCGGTTTGGAATCCGTTGCGAACCAGAAATTTTTGCCTCGGGCCCGGAAATGCTCATAACTTTCAGCCGCGACTTTTGAGCGGTTGACGGGCAAGGGCACAGGCGCGCTCTATGCGGCGAGTTCAGGAGGGAGCGGTTAACATCATGCGGCGCGCAATCACTATTGCGGTCATTGCGTTTGCTGCATGCTCGCTCAAAAGAGCTTCCGCCGAGGATCAAAGCCTGCTCAAGCAGTGCTGGACGCCGCAGGTTTTGGCGGGCACTAACCAGGAATTGAAATCGAGCCGGACTCCATTCCATCTTGATTTTCCGGCGCTCAAACAGGTGCCTCCTCTCCCAGTGACACCCGTGCCGCAAGAGCTGCGTGGCTCGATCAGGGCCGTCGAGCTTCCTCCCGGCGTCAAGCTCATCGCGCTGACGTTCGATCTTTGCGAAACCAGCAGCGACATCGCGGGCTATGACGGCCGCATCGTCGATCTTCTTCGCGCTCAAGATGTGAAGGCCACGTTCTTCGCCGGCGGCAAATGGATGGAGACCCACCGCGAACGCGCCGAGCAACTCATCGCCGATCCCAACTTCGAGATCGGCGGCCACGGATTGCGCCATCTCGACCTGTCGCATGTGAGCGACCAAACCCTACAGGACGAGATCCGCTTGACCGAGACAGCCTATACAGAGACACGGAGGGGCCTGCTCACAAAGCAATGCGCGGCAACCGCGCAGCCGCAGAGTCCCATTCCAGAGCAGATGAGCGTGATGCGGTTCCCCTACGGTCGGTGCAACGCGAAGTCGCTCGCCGCGGTGGCGGATGCTGGACTGCTCGCGATCCAGTGTGACCTCATCACCGGCGATCCCGACCCGCACCGCTCTGCAAGGGCCATTGCCGACACGATCCTGACCAAAGTCCATCCTGGAGCGATCATCGTTGCCCACGCCAACGGGCGCGGCTGGCATACCGCTGACGCCCTCGCGCTTGCCATCCCCAAGCTCAAGGAAGAAGGCTATAGCTTTGTGACGGTGAGCGAGCTGCTCAAGGCAGGAAAGCCTGTGATAACCGCGAGCTGCTACTTGAACAAGCCAGGCGACAATACGCGCGTCGCTCACGCTGCCAAACGCGACGGCGCCCCGAATGCCCTCTCAATTTTCGATCACCCCTATTGAGCTCGGCCGAGCACGGCTCGTGGCGCTTGACCCTCGCGGCGTTTACGGGCTCGCGGCCGCAATCGTGGACATGCCGCCATGGTCCGTAATGAATTATTCCGCCGACCTCATGGCCCGGTTTCTCTCAACGGCTGACGGTTGTGTTTCACGTTACGCGGTCGAGATCGGAGGCGAACATTTGGGAGCTGTCTCGGTGCGCTCACCTTGGCTCAAGGGGCCTTATCTGGAGCTGCTCGCGTTGTTGCCGGTAGCGCAAGGTCAAGGCATCGGCTCAGCCATTCTCACTTGGTTCGAGCAAGAAGCGATCGAGCACGGCTCGCGTAATCTCTGGGTGTGCGCCTCGTCATTCAATATGCACGCCCTGCGCTTCTACGAGCGACACGGTTTCGAGCATGCCGCAGCTTTGCCCGGGCTAGTCGCGGACGGCTATGAGGAGATACTGCTGCGCAAGTTCCCGCTTGGCGGCAGTCGATGACCGGGCGTATGCCTGCCAGCTATTGCGCTTGAGAGCCTGCCCCGCTGGAAGCCTTGTCTGCGGGCGCTTCAGATTTGTCGCCGGCACCTGCGTCGGCGTTGTCGTCGCCTTGGTCGCTTGGCGCTGAATCGACGAAGAGTGTGCCGTCTTCGATCGAAGCCGACTCATCGCCTTTCATCTCGTATTGCTCGCCGCTATCGAGTCCTATGGTGCAGCCCTTGTCGCATGGGGCATCAACCTCGGCTTGCGGCTCGACGGTAAGCTCCTTGTTGTTGCCGTTGACGGTCACGGTGATGGTGTGGGAGTCGCCGTCCATATTCGAGATGGTGAGCGCCTCCGCCGGAAGAGCCAACAGTGCTGCGAATGCGCCAATGCTTAAAATACTGACGATCCTCATCCTTTCGTTCCCTCCAGAAAACGGCGAACCTTTTTAGCGGGCCCCGCCCGTGCCTCATGCTTCGGCGCCGAGCCTAGCCCATAACAGCGCCTGGATTGTGTTTCTGCAGCGGCCAAACTGTGCAGTCGAGACCCTGCAATTCCGCCTTTTTGCCATCTCCCCCTCGACCGTTTGAAATTGTTTCGCGACCCCGAAAAAGAAATCGTGCTCGGAGCGGCGAACCGGAACTCGTTGGCGGCGTTATTTGGCTCGCACCGCACCGAAGAGAGGTTGTGCAGTGCAAAAGGGGAAACGTCTTTCAAGGAGGGGCCGTGCCGACGGTATGGAACGCCCTCCGGTCCGGAAGGAGCTTCCGATGGAATTCACGGCCTCTGTGACCGCCGTCATGGCAATAGTTTCCTTCGGCTTTCTCGCCGCCATTCTCCTTGGAATGATTTAAAGCCTCAGCGGTTTTCCGAGCATTTGAGCGATCGTGCGTCTTCCACGCAAGCTGTGGGACGCCTCCCGCGCATTTTGCTGGCCCTACTCTGCTGCGTCGGCCAATAACTTGGGATCGTAATTGAGGATGGTACCGAGCCAGCGTTCGGTTTCCTCGATGCTCCAGCCCTTACGCCCCGCGTAGTCGGCGACTTGATCGCGCCCGATCTTTCCCACGCCGAAATAACGGCTCTCGGGATGGGAGAAATAAAGGCCCGAGACGGCGGCCGCTGGCCACATTGCATAGCTCTCGGTCAGCTTTATCCCCGCCGCTTTCTCAGCGTCGAGCAACGCGAACAAGGTACCCTTCTCGGTGTGGTCGGGCTGGGCGGGATAGCCTGGCGCTGGCCTGATGCCGGCATAGTCTTCGGCAATGAGTTGCTCATTCGAAAGCTTCTCGCCAGGCGCATAAGCCCAAAGCTCTCGGCGCACCTTCTCGTGCAAAGCCTCGGCAAAGGCCTCGGCAAGACGGTCGGCAAGCGCCTTGATCATGATCTTGGAATAATCGTCATTGGCGCGCTCGAACCGGCGGGCCACCTCTTCCTCGCCAATGCCGGCAGTCACGGCAAAAGATCCGACATAGTCGGCGAAGCCTGTCTCCTTCGGCGCCACGAAATCGGCAAGCGCCAGATTGGCACGCGAGCCGTCGCGCGCCATCTGCTGGCGCAGCGTGTGCAGCACGGCAATACGCTTGGTGCGCCTATCGTCTGCATAAAGCTCGATATCGTCACCCAGGCTGTTCGCTGGCCAGAAGCCAACGGCGCCATTTGCTGTCAGCCACTTCTCGTCGATGAGCTGCTTCAGCATGGCTCGCGCATCGTCATAGAGATTGCGCGCAGCCTCGCCGTATTTGTCGTCATCGAGGATGCGCGGAAACGTTCCCTTAAGCTCCCAGGCATGGAAGAACGGCGTCCAGTCAATGTAGCGCGCCAGCTCGGCAAGATCGTAAGCCTTGAACGCGCGCGTGGCGAGAAACGTCGGCTTGGGCGGCGTATAGACTGCCCAGTCGAGCTTGAGCCGGTTGGCGCGAGCATCGGCAATCGAGGTGCGAGCTTTCTCGGCCTGCCCGCGCGCATATGAGTCGGCCATGCGCGCATATTCCTCGCGCACTTTCGCGATCGCTTTCGGCCGCCCTTCGGGCGACATCAGGCTCGATACCACGCCGACCGCGCGGGAGGCGTCGGTGACATAGATCGCCTGGCTCTTATGATAGTTCGGGCTGATCTTGACCGCTGTGTGCACCCGGCTCGTGGTGGCGCCGCCAATCAGGAGCGGCAGGTCGAAGCCTTCTCGCTCCATCTCGGCCGCGACGTGGCACATCTCGTCGAGCGACGGCGTGATCAGGCCTGACAGTCCGATGATGTCGACTTTTCGCTCGCGCGCCGTGTCGAGGATCTTCTGCACCGGCACCATGACGCCGAGGTCGATGACGTCATAATTGTTACACTGAAGCACGACGCCGACGATGTTCTTGCCGATGTCGTGCACGTCGCCCTTCACTGTGGCGAGCAGGATCTTGCCGGCCGACGGCTGATCGGCGAGGCCGAGATCGCGCTTCTCCTGCTCCATGAAGGGCATGAGGTAGGCGACCGCCTGCTTCATCACGCGGGCCGACTTCACCACTTGCGGCAGGAACATCTTGCCGGAGCCGAACAGGTCGCCGACCACGTTCATGCCGGCCATCAGAGGACCTTCGATGACGTGCAGTGGGCGCTCGACCTTTTGCCGCGCTTCTTCAGTGTCCTGCTCGATATAGGTGCCGATGCCGTGCACCAGCGCTTGGACCAGCCGCTCCTCTACGGGCTTCTCGCGCCAGGAGAGATCGACCTCTTTCTTTTGCGCCCCCTCGCCCTTGAAGCGCTCGGCAGCTTCGAGCAGGCGATCAGTGGCGTCCGACCTGCGATTCAGGATTACGTCTTCGACCAGCTCGCGGAGCTCTGGGTCGATGTCATCGTAAAGCGCGAGTTGGCCGGCATTGACGATGCCCATGTCCATGCCGGCTTGGATCGCGTGATAGAGGAACACCGAATGCATCGCTTCACGTACCCGCTCATTGCCGCGGAAGGCGAACGAGAGGTTCGACACGCCGCCAGAGACGTGCACGTAGGGAAGCTCGGTCTTAATGCGACGCGTCGCCTCGATATAGGCGTGGGCGTAATCATTGTGCTCCTCGATACCCGTCGCCACGGCGAAGATGTTGGGATCGAAGATAATGTCCTCTGGCGGGAAGCCGACCTTCTCGGTCAGCAGCTTGTAGGCACGCTGGCAGATGGCGAACTTGCGCTCAGCGGTCTCGGCCTGGCCCTGCTCGTCGAAGGCCATCACTACGACCGCGGCGCCGTAGCGGCGCACTTTGCGCGCATGATCGAGAAACGGCCCCTCGCCTTCCTTGAGGCTGATCGAGTTCACGACCGACTTGCCTTGCACGCATTTGAGCCCGGCCTCGATCACCGACCATTTCGACGAGTCGATCATGATCGGCACGCGCGAGATATCGGGCTCGGCGGCGAGCAGGTTGAGTAAGGTGACCATGGCCTTCTCTGAGTCGAGCATGCCCTCGTCCATATTGACGTCGAGCATGTTGGCGCCGTTCTCGACCTGCTGGCGTGCGACTTCGAGCGCCGCGGCGTAGTCGTTCGCCTCGATCAGCTTGCGGAAGCGCGCGGAGCCGGTGACGTTGGTCCGCTCGCCAACCATGACGAAATTCTGCGCACCGTTTGTCATGCTAACTCGGACCTAACCATGCACGAAGGGCTCAAGGCCCGAGAGGCGCATCTTGTGCGCAAGTTGCGGGACTTGGCGCGGCTTATACTTGCAGACGGCACCGGCGATCGCGCGGATGTGGTCAGGCGTCGTGCCGCAGCGGCCACCGACGATATTAATTAGCCCGTCCTTGGCCCACTCCTCCAATAGCCCGGACATATGTTCAGGGCTCTCGTCATAGGCGCCCATTTCGTTGGGAAGGCCGGCATTGGGATAGACGCTGACCAGCGTATCGGCGACGTGCGCGATCTCATCGACCGAAGGCCTAAGCTGTTCCGCGCCAAAGGCGCAGTTGAGCCCGAAGGAAAACGGCTTCAGGTGCTGCATCGAGTACCAGAAGGCCTCGGGCGTCTGGCCGGAGAGGTTGCGTCCAGAAAGATCGGTGATCGTGCCGGACACCATGATTGGCAATTCGACGCCGAGCTCGTCGAACACCTGCTCGACGGCAAAGCCCGCCGCCTTGGCATTCAGCGTGTCGAAGACGGTCTCGATTAGGATGATATCGACACCGCCGTCGATCAGCCCGCGCGCCTGCGTGGCATAAGCCTCGACCAGAGCGTCGTAACTCACATTGCGGAAACCCGGATTGTTCACGTCAGGCGAGATCGAAGCGGTGCGGTTGGTCGGGCCCATGGCGCCGGCAACGAATCTCGGCTTGTCTGGCGTCTTCCTGGTCCAGGCGTCGGCCGCCTCGCGGGCGAGCCTCGCAGCAGCGACATTCATTTCGTAAGCGATCTCGCCGAGACCATAGTCCGATTGCGAGATGGCTTGCGCGTTGAAGGTATTGGTTTCGACGATGTCTGCGCCCGCTTCGAGATAGGCATTATGGATCTCACTGATGATTTTGGGCTGGGTCAACACGAGGAGATCGTTGTTGCCCTTGAGGTCGCGCGCGAAATCTTTGAAGCGCTCGCCCCTGTAGCCAGCCTCGTCCAGCTTGTAGCGCTGGATCATGGTACCCATCGCGCCGTCGAGGATGAGGATGCGCTCCTTTGCCTCGCGCTTCAGCGCCGCGGTACGCTCGTCTCTGGTCATGATGCAACCTTTGCTTCGGTGAATGCCTTTGCCGGGCGCAGGCCCAAGAGATGGCAGATGGCATAAACGAGGTCGGCACGGTTCAGCGTGTAGAAGTGGAACTCGGTGACGCCCTGATCGACCAGGCCAAGAACTTGCTCCGCGGCCACAGCGGCAGCGACCAAATGGCGTGTCTCCTGATCTTCGTCGAGACCTTCGAAGCGGCGCCCAATCCAGTCCGGGACACTCGCACCCGATTTCGCGGCGAACCCGGCTACCTGCTTGAAATTATGGATTGGAATGAGACCGGGCACGATCGGCACGGTGATGCCGCGCGACTGCACCCGGTCGAGAAAGCGGAAATAGACTTCGTTGTCGAAGAAGAACTGGGTGATGGCGGTGGTGGCGCCGGCATCGATCTTGGCCTTCAGCATATCGATGTCCGCCTCGATGCTCGGCGATTCCGGATGCTTCTCCGGATAGCAGGCGACCGAGATCTCGAAGGGCGCAATCTTCTTGATGCCGGCGGTGAGGTCGGCGGCATTGACGTAACCGCCTGGCGTCGGCTTGTAGCAATCGCCCACGCCGCCTGGAGGATCGCCGCGCAGCGACACGATATGGCGCACGCCAAGATCCCAATAGTCGCGGATGACCTCGTCGAGCTCGGGCTTCGTCGCCGCCACGCAGGTGAGATGAGCGGCCGGTTTAAGCGTGGTCTCGCGCAGAATGCGAGCAAGCGTCGCGTGCGTGCGCTCGCGCGTCGAGCCGCCAGCGCCATAGGTGACGGACACATAGTTTGGCCTTAAGGGCTCCAGCCTGCGGATCGAGCGCCAGAGAGTCTCCTCCATCGCCGCGGTCTTGGGCGGGAAGAACTCGAACGACACATCGGTCGCTCCTCGGCCGAGAAACCGGCTCTTATGTTCGGTGGATGCGAGCATTACGCGGCGACCTCTACTTTACTGCCCAGTCTTTTCTTGTTTGAGTCGGCCGCTTTCAATCCAAGCCAGAGCGATACGGTAAGTTTGCCTTGTGAAGGCTCAGGACTTAGCTCGGCGAAGCGTTCAAGTTTCAGACCTGCGTTTTCGAATAGGCGGCCGAGCTGATCGCGGGCAAAGCCTAGCCGCCTGTGGGCTGATTGCTCGCGCAGGAACTCGAGCTCATGCGGCGCAAAATCGACCACGAGCAATTTGCCGCCAGGCCTAAGCACCCGCGCGGCCTCGGCGATCGCGGCCGAGGGATCGTCGAGGAAATGCAAGACCTGATGCAGCACCACGGCATCGGCGGCGCCATCAGGCAGAGGGACATTATAAAGATCGCCGTGGCGGACTTGCGCGTGGGATAGGCCTGCCCGCTCGAGCTTCATGCGCGCGTAAGCAAGCATGGCGTGATTGAGGTCGAAGCCGAGTGCGCGTAAGGCGCGGGCGCCGAACAGCTCGAGAATGCGGCCGGTCCCCGTGCCGAGATCGACGAGAAGACCGAACGGCCCCTGCCCGAGCGCTTCGTCCATGGCCGCTTCGACTTGGCTTTCGGCGACGTGGAGCGCGCGAATGTTGTCCCATTCGCTTGCATGCGCCTTGAAATATGCCTGTGCTGCTTCGGCACGCGCCTTCTGCACGGCTGCCGCACGCGCGTGGTCGCGGGCAAGGGTGAGGTCACTTTGATCGAGGCTCGCCACGATAGCGGTCGCAAGTGCGGCTTCGGCACCGCTGTCGGCAAGGCGGAAGAACACCCAAGAGCCTTCGCGGAAGCGCCTGATGAGCCCGGCCTCGGCCATCAGCTTCAAATGCCGACTGATGCGTGGCTGGCTCTGTCCTAGAATCTGGGTCAGGTCCTTCACGTTTAGCTCGCCGCCGGCAAGCAGTGCGAGGATACGGAGCCGCGTGGCCTCCCCCGCAGCGCGGAGTACCCCAAGGCTTTGGGCCCGAGAGAGGCCCGGCGATGCAAAACGAGCGTCTTGGCCCTCTGACATAAAGATATGTTTATATCTTCTCGCCGAGGAATTCAAGGCCCGTGGGAGCGCCCTTTCCGGTCAAGCCCGCGCGAATTTTTTGTATTTGATGCGCTTGGGCAGCACGGCGTCCTCGCCGAGCCGGCGCTTCTTGTCCTCCTCGTAATCGGCGAAATTGCCCTCGAACCATTCGACATGGCTGTCGCCCTCGAAGGACAGGATGTGCGTCGCGATGCGATCCAAGAAGAAGCGGTCGTGGCTGATGATGACCGCGCAGCCGGGGAAATCCTCGAGCGCTGCCTCGAGCGACGACAGTGTCTCCACGTCGAGATCGTTGGTCGGCTCGTCGAGCAGGATTAGGTTGGCGCCCGATTTCAGCATCTTGGCGAGATGCACGCGGTTGCGCTCGCCGCCCGAAAGCTGACCGACCTTCTTCTGTTGGTCGGGCCCCTTGAAATTGAACCAGCCGACATAGGCGCGTGACGGAACCTCGCGGTTGCCGAGTTTGATCACGTCTTTGCCGCCAGAGATCTCCTCGAATACGGTTTTCTTGCCGTCGAGCGCGTCGCGCGACTGGTCGACATAGCCGAGTTTCACCGTGTCGCCGACGCGGATCGATCCATCGTCGGGCTTGTCTTGACCGACGATCATGCGGAACAGCGTGGTCTTTCCGGCACCGTTAGGCCCGATCACGCCGACAATTCCACCGGGCGGCAGCTTGAAGGAGAGATCGTCGATCAGGAGTATCTCGCCAAAACCTTTCTCCAAATGCTCAGCATCGATCACAACGTCGCCGAGGCGGGGCCCGGGCGGGATGGTGATCTGTGGCCTTCCCGTCCGGTCCTTGCCGGCCTCCGCCAGAAGCTCTTCATAGGCGCGGATCCGGGCCTTCGACTTCGCCTGGCGCGCTTTGGGGCTTGCTCTGATCCAGTCGAGCTCGCGCGCGAGCGTCCGCTCACGGGCCTCGTCCTGCTTGCCCTCAACCTCGAGCCGCTTCGCCTTTTGCTCCAGCCATGACGAGTAGCTCCCTTTGTAGGGGATGCCCGCCCCACGATCGAGCTCGAGGGTCCATTCGGTGATGTTGTCGAGAAAGTAGCGGTCGTGCGTCACCATGATCACGGTGCCGGGGTAATCGCGCAAATGATGCTCGAGCCAGGCGACGCTTTCGGCGTCGAGATGGTTGGTCGGCTCGTCGAGCAGCAAGATGTCGGGCTTTGACAACAACAGCCGGCAGAGCGCTACGCGCCGCCGCTCGCCACCGGACAGCGTCTTCACATCCGCCTCGCCCGGCGGGCAACGGAGAGCATCCATCGCCTGCTCGACCTGCGCATCGAGGTCCCACAAGCCTTGGGCGTCGATTTCGTCCTGGAGTTTCGCCATCTCGTCGGCGGTCTCGTCGGAATAGTTCATCGCGAGCTCATTGTAACGATCGAGCTTGGTCTTCTTCTCGGCCACGCCTTCCATGACGTTGCCGGTCACGTCCTTCGACTCGTCGAGTTGCGGCTCTTGCGGCAAATAGCCCACCGAGACGCCGCCGGCAGCCCAGGCCTCGCCGAGAAACTCCCTCTCTTCTGCTGCCATGATTCGAAGTAGCGTCGATTTGCCCGCGCCGTTCACGCCCACCACGCCGATCTTGGCGCCAGGCAAGAAGGCTAGCGTGACGTCCTTCAGGACCTGCTTCCCGCCAGGATAGGTCTTGGACAGCTTGTTCATCACATAGACGTATTGAGGGGTGGCCATGGCACTCGGTGTTCGCGAATTGGCTGGAAGGCGCCCTGTCTAATGGCCTTATGCGACATAATCCAGCGTCGAATTGCCAAATCGGAACGCACCGTCGCGACCAGAGTTTGTCGCACGAGACGCAAGGAAGCGGTCCCAACCTCAAGATGGAGTTTTGCAAATGAATAGTAAGTCACTTGTCGCCGTCGGAGCCGGGCTGATCCTGCTGGGATCGGTCGCCGCTGCCTCCGCGAAGTCAAACCAGGAATTCCTCACCGACGCCATTCAGGGAAATCTCGTGGAGATTTCCATGGCCAGCTCGCCCAGAAGAACGGCGGCAGCGACGGCGTGCGCTCGTTCGGTCAGATGCTCGTCCAGGATCACTCGGTCGCCAACGAGAAGGCGACATCACTCGCCCAGACGCAAGACGTGACTCCGCCGACGGAACCGAAGCCGGAGGCGAAACAGGAGTACGATCGGCTGTCGAAGCTTAACGGGCAGGCCTTTGACGAGAAATTCGCCAAGCACATGGTGGCCGACCACAAGAAGGACATCAAAGAGTTCGAGAAGCAGGCCAAGGGCAGCGACGATGTGGCGAGCTTCGCCAAGGACACGTTGCCGACGCTTAAGAAGCACCTGCAAACGGCGCAGTCCTTGGAGAGCGGCAAATCGGCTCAGAAATAGTCGCTGGCTAGCTAGTTTCAGAGAAAAGCTGCGGCAGGCGTGCTTTCAATTTTGCGGCAAGCACGTCGAGGGGGTTGTCGCGCGGCGGTTCGATTTCCGACAGCGCCTTTGCGAAGGACGGGGGCGTGAGTTCGGCGATCGGCAAGACTCGGCACCATCCGTTGGCGACCATGAAATTACGATAGTCCTGCTCCTCATCAGTAAAACGGTGAGCTGCCGGCGCCGCCCCGACCACAGGCAGCCGCGCGGAGACCGCTTCCGAGATCATCGTGCTCGAGTCCTCTGTGCAAACGATCACATCGGCCTTGCCAAAGATTTCAGGAAGGGTGCCAGGGCCCGCAGTGCGGTAATCGATGAAGCGGGTGACCACGGTGTCGTCCTCAGCGAGCGCCGCGATCTTGTCGGCCACCGAAGCGGGCGTTCGCCGCGAGGTGGACGCGAGCCACTTTGTTCCCCAGGCGCGTGAGATTTCCGCGGCGAAGTCGAGAAGCCGGTCCCATTCCTCACTTTGGTAACGGAATGGTCCCGCATTGCCGCCAATGAGCAGCCCCGCAACGCGGGGATAGAGATCGGGTCCATAGCGGGGAATCATGGCAGGGCGGCCGAGCGCGTCGGGATCGATCGAAGAGGGTTTGAGCGCCACCATGTGCTGCGGGCTGGTCGCGTCGCGCTCATAAGAGGAGATGATCAGGCTGAAATGTTCGGGGCCGAGACCGCGCAGCAGCGAGCCGCAAAAGATGCTCGGGATGCCGAGGAACCGGTTGACGCAGATATTGGGCATCAATGTCTCGCCTCCCGCCGAGACCACGAGGTCCGCCTTGGGCAGCGCGTAGGCATCGATGCGATAGGACATGCGCAGCATGCGCGGAGGAAAGAAGGTCTTGGCATTGATGCGCGCCCGCAGCCAGCGCGTCGGCACGATCCATTTGCGGTTGACCTCGATGCGGGTGACCTCGACGGGGCGGAGCCGGGCAATTGCCGCAATCACCCCCTGCGCGAGGTGATAGTGCCCAGGGCGCGTATCGGCGAGGAAAATGATTCTAAGCGGCGTCACGAGGTTAGTGGCATGCTGTTGTGCGAGAGCAAGAGCGAAGCCCCGCGTCATAGCGCACACTTGCGGGCCGCTTCAAAGACTCGTTTTTTAGGCGGCTTGGCAAATCGGCCTCGTGTCCGCACGATCGGCAGCAGAAAGCAGTGAGGATCAGTCCCGTGGTAGAGAAACCCACCGAGGCGGATTGGATCCTCAGGGCGATGGTCGCGGTCGCGGCGGCCGACGGCAGGCTCGACGCACGCGAAGTCGGGCTGATCCAGCAGGTCTACGAGGAGCGGACCGGCCGTCCGGTGGATGTGAGCGGTGTGGCGAGCGCCGCCGAGGTTTACGCCACCAAACGAGACATTCTCGCCGAGCTCGCCGCCATCTCAGGCAGCATGAGTCGGCAGACCAAGGAGGAGATCATCCGTTCGGCGTACCTCGTGCTCCTTGCCGATGGCCGGATTGCCGGGGAGGAGCGCAAGAAGCTGAAAGACATCGCCATCGCACTGCAAGTACCGGAGATTCATTTCGGCGCGATTCTCGAGGACCTAGCCATCTCGCTCGAGCAGCAGAAGAGCTAGCCTAGGCGACCTCGAGCTGTTTCAGCGTCTCTTGATTTGCCGCCTTGGCAGGCTCCGCGGTGAACAACAGGCGTTGCACCTCGCGGTGATAGGCTGCGCTTTCGGTGATCACGCGTACATTGCAGAAGCCTGCGCGCTCGAGCAGCTCACGCACAAAGGCCTCATGCTCCGGCAGGAACTCCGTCCACGAGCTCTCGCTGGCTGTCCCGATCTCGAACACGAGGATCTTGCTCACGCGTGTGGCGAGCACCTGAAGAAAGCGCTCCGCGACGCCAAGTCCAAAGCTGCGGATCATGTGATGCAGCACCGACAGGCAGAGCACAGCGTCGAACTGCGGCAGGCCGCGGATCGCCTCCGGCGTCACGAAGGCCCTGGCTACCGCTGCGCGCGGCACGCGGTCGTGGAGTCGCGCAAGCTCGCCGACAATGCCGACGTCGGTCGCCTCGATGCCGATGGCGAACAGGTTGAGATCGGCTGCGGCACGGCGGACGAACCAGCCCTCCGCACAACCGATATCGAGCACGTTTTTCACGCCGTAGTCGCGCAGCACCTTGGCGACCGCGTGCCATCGCTCGTCAGTGTCGCGGACATTGGCAAAACGCCTGCCCCCGATTTCGACCGGCTAATAAGGCCTGCCGCCCGCCTTGGCCACGTGGAACGCAGCTTCGATCAGGCCAAACGCGAAGCGCCAGCGCAGACCGCGCAAGACCTTTCTCGCCCGACTCCCCAGCGATCGCCGCCGCCGTCGCTCGGGATAAGAGGTGAGTCCCTCGATAACTGCCGCAGTCATGCCGGTGCCCAATCAGATACGCCGCAGCAGGCGGAAGCGGGGATGGCCGGGTCGCGACGGCTCGGGCGTTACGAAGACGAGATGGACGTCATCTTGCTCCCTCCGCACGCCGTCGAGGAAGCTTTCCCACTCCGAAGCCCATCGCTTCAGTCCGTTTTTTGAGGCATAGAGGCCAAGCAGCCGGAGCTGCTCCTCCCTCAGGAGCTTCGGCTTCTTGCCGGTGATCCGGTAGATCGTTTCGCGGATCTTGCGCTTGAGCGGGTGCGTCCAGCGCCGCTTGTCCCACCACTCGACATAGTCGCGATCGGCGGCGCGCTTGAGGAACTGCTCGAGCAGAACCTCGCGGTTCGGCGCCAGGGTCAGCACTGTCAGCGCCGCACCTGATGCGGTCAGCTCTTTGATGGCTGGATCGTTGGCGTAGCGCTCGAAGCGTTTGGCAAAGGGGCGCATGATATCGTAGTGGACCACGAGGCCTGGCGTGCGGGCATGGCGCGCTCGGATGCGCGCTAGCCCTTCCCGCGACAGCTCGTTGCCGCTCGTGCGCTGCCAGTTTTTGGCCTCTGGCGGGAGAGAGTCTGAGATGTCTTTGGGGAGGCGGTCATACACGAACTCGCTCATGATCGTGCTCTTGCCAGAGCCAGAGGGGCCGGCGATGAGAAAGATATGCTTGAGGTCGCCGGCCCTGGCCGCGACACGGACTTCGCGCCGGTCCTCCCGCACCGGGCGCGGGCTCTCGAAGGCGAGGCCCGAACGAAGCGCTATGCTATTGGTCAAAATCCCCCTCCCCGCCGAGGTCCCCGTCATCGAGATGACATACTAGACTCGTTTGGTAGAGATTGTCGTGATAAGCACGTCCAAATATCCCCGCCCTTGGCGAATAAATTTGCTTTTGCAGAGGCTTGCCGCGGGCTGGGCATGATCGTCTCCCACACCCATAAATTCATTTTCCTCAAGACCAAGAAGACGGCCGGGACGAGCATCGAGCTTGCCTTGAGCGAGCTATGCGGACCCGACGACGTCATCACGCCGCTGACCGAGATCGACGAGGCACAGCGCGCTGGCAAACGCGGCGCGCAGAATTGGCGGCTGCACGGCTGGTGGGACAGCCCGCGGTTCCTGTGGAAGCGGCGCTGGATGAAATTCACCGCCGAAGATTATGGTTTCTACAATCACATGCCGGCGGCGGAGGCGAAGGCGCTGCTCGACGACGACAAGGCCTGGCGGAGCTATTTCAAATTCGCCTTCGATCGCAATCCGTGGGACCGGCAGGTCTCGTGGTATCACCACCGCTATCGGCGGAAGGACACCCCGCCGCCCTTCGCCGAGTTCATGCATTCGGACCGGCGCGCGCGCGTCAACAATTACGACATCTATTCGATCGACGGAGGGCTCGCGGTCGATTTCGTTGGGCGCTTCGAGAATCTCGAAGGGGACCTGAAGCGCGCGCTCGATCAGGTCGGGCTCAAGCTCGACACCCCCCTCCCCCACGCCAAGACCACCTTCCGGCGGACCTCAGCGCCTTACCGCGACTATTATGACGCAGACACGCGCGCCATGGTCGGCGATTGGTATGCGCAGGAGATTGCGCTCCTCGATTACGCGTTCTGAAGCGGGCCCATGATCATCTCGCACGAGCATAAGTTCATCTTCCTCAAGACGAAGAAAACGGCGGGCACCGCGATCGAGGCCGCGCTGTCTGAGCTGTGCGGACCGCTCGACGTGATCACGCCCTATCGCGAGGAGAGCGAGCAGGACCGCAAAGGCCTCCCGCCGCAGAACTACCGCATCGAGCATCCGCTGAAGCCGAAGCGCCCGCTCTGGCGGAAGCTGCTCGGCAGGCCCGAGCGCTACTACCATCCGAGCGTGGGCTATTACGAGCACATGCCGGCATGGCGCGTGCGCGACTATGTCGGCGAGGAGGTGTGGCGCAGCTATTTCAAGTTCGCCTTCGACCGCAACCCCTGGGACCGGCAGGTCTCCTGGTATCTCTACAAGACCAAGTCGAAGCGCGCGCGGCCGAGCTTCGAGCGCTTCATGCAGGACCGGGCCCGCGCCTTCGTCACCAATTATGCGCAATACACGATCGAGGGCGCCCTCGCCGTCGATTTCGTCGGCCGCTACGAGCGGCTTGAGGAAGATCTCAACGCGGCGCTGGCAAAGGCTGGCGTCCCAGGCTGCGGGGTGAAAGTGCCGCACACCAACGTCACGCAAAACAAGGATTCACAGCGCGGCTACCGCAGCTACTACTCGCCCGACACGCGCGAGCTCGTCGCCCGCTGGTATCAGCCCGAAATCACCCTGCTGGGCTACGGGTTTTGATGGTGGGCCCGGGAGTTGTGCCACACCAAAGCGAAATCAATGCGTTGCCAGAAGGTGCGGGCGCAAAAGCCCCTTTGACGCACAAAATGAATTTCCAGGGGCGCCCGCACCAGAGCCACAGCCTAGGATGCGGGAAGGGCTTGGCGGAAAGAGCAGAACTCCTATCGACACGCGCTTTTATGTGTCGGGGAATCGAAAAGAGCCTCCGTGATGTTGGCTAGAGTGGAAATGAAAGGGCGCTCGTGGCCAAAAACTGACGCGGCAGAAACGGCGAAAGCGACGTTCCTCAAGTGATGCAAATCGCATATCTCCCAAGCCATGAGCGTGGAGGTTTGGAGAGATGCACGAGGCATATCAGCCGATTATCAATGACGGGCGGGGTCGTTTCCCAGAAGACCTGCGGGTGAAGGCACCCCGTGGTGCACGAGCTGCGATTGCTGCTGCCGCTGAGCTCAAGAACACCTCGCATT
>Ga0105242_10001736_pt1 | contig 17212 bp, 14 predicted proteins | sample KBSM24metaG_FD_81521 | JGI IMG/M metagenome (GOLD analysis project Ga0105242, IMG submission 81521) | Miscanthus rhizosphere microbial communities from Kellogg Biological Station, Michigan, USA - KBS M2-4 metaG | ecosystem: Host-associated > Plants > Roots > Rhizosphere > Soil | place... | reverse complement strand
GGCGATGTCGTCACTTGCTCTGGTTTCGTCGGAATCGGCACGCCGGAGGCATTGATCGCTGCGCTCGAGCGGCGCTTTGTGGACACGGCAAGCCCGCGCGGGCTTGGCCTCGTGTTCGCCGCAGCCCCGGGGGACGGCAACGAGCGAGGGCTGAACCGGCTCGCGCACGAGGGCCTGATTCGCCGGGCGGTCGGTGGCCACTGGGCGCTCGTCCCCAAGCTCGCAGCACTCGCGACCGCCAATCGCATCGAAGCCTACAACCTGCCGCTCGGGATCATCTCCAACCTGTACCGCGATGCGGCGGCGCACCGCGCCGGGACCTTGAGCAAGGTCGGGCTGGGGACCTTCGTCGACCCGCGCCAGTCCGGCGGGCGGATCAATGACGCGACCACCGAGGCGCTCGTGCGCGTGATGGAAATCGACGGAGAGGAGTGGCTGTTCTACAAGGCTCCCGCGATCAATGTTGCGCTGATCCGCGGCACCACCGCGGACCCGGCGGGCAACATCAGCATGGAGCGAGAGGCCCTGGTGCTCGACGCCCAGGCCGCGGCGATGGCGGCGCACAACGCCAATGGCCTGGTGATCGTGCAGGTGGAGCGCATCGCCGCCGCCGGTTCGCTCGATCCGCGTCAAGTGGTCGTTCCGGGCGTACTGGTGGACTGCGTCGTGCTGGCGACCGGTGACGCGCACCAGCAGACCTACGCCACGACATACAACGCCGCTTTCTCGGGCGAAGTGCGCATACCCGTCGACCGCATGGCACCGGCGCCGCTCGACGAGCGCAAGGTGATCGCCCGCCGCTGCGCATTCGAGTTGCCGCTGGGGGGTGTCGTCAACCTCGGCATCGGCATGCCGGAGGTCGTCGCGGCGGTGGCGGGTGAAGAGCGGGTGCTCGACCACCTGACGCTCACCGCCGAACCGGGCGTGATCGGCGGCATGCCGCAGGGCGGTCTGGACTTCGGCGCCGCCGTCAACACGCAGGCCCTCCTGCACCAGAACCAGCAGTTCGACTTCTACGACGGAGGCGGGCTCGATCTGGCATGCCTCGGGATGGCCGAAGTGGATCGGCTCGGAAACGTGAATGTCAGCCGCTTCGGCTCGCGCCTGGCCGGTTCAGGCGGATTCATCAACATCAGCCAGAACGCGCGCAAGCTGGTCTTCGCGGGCTCGTTCACCGCAGACCGACTGGAGGTTGCGATCGAGGACGGCCGGGTGCGCATCGCTGCCGAGGGTCGGCAGCGCAAGTTCGTCGAGGCGGTCCAGCAGGTGACCTTCAGCGGGCCGCTGGCGGCGGAGAAGCAGCAGCAGGTGCTCTACGTCACCGAGCGCTGCGTGTTCGCGCTGGAGAAGGAGGGTCTTCGCCTGGTCGAGGTTGCCCCGGGGACCGATCTGGAGCGCGACATCCTCGGCCAGATGGCCTTCCGGCCCATCGTCCCGGCCGACGGCGAGCTGAGGACCATGGATCCGCGCATCTTTCGACCGCGGCCGATGCAGCTCTTCGCCGCGCTGCTCGATCTGCAGCTCGCCGACCGCCTGAGCTACGACGTCGAGCGCAAGACGCTGTTCGCCAATTTCGAGGGCATGTCGATTCGCAGCGCGGACGACATCGAAAGCGTGCGCCGTGTCTTCGAGGCGCTGTGCCAGCGCATCGGGCACAAGGTCGCCCTTGTCGTCGACTACGACGGGTTCCACCTCGACGAGACGCTGAGCGATGCGTATTTCGAAATGGTCAGCGCGCTGCAGGCGAAGTACTACAGCACCGCGGTCCGATACACGACCAGCGCGTTCATGCGCTTGAAGCTCGGTGCTGAATTGTCCGCCCGACGTTCGGCCGCACATGTATTCGAGACGGGCGATGAGGCCGCGGCGTTTGCTGCGCAGCACGCCCGGTTGCAGTGACGAGATGATGATCTACGAGGAATTCGCGACGGACGCCGGTCATGGCCGACGGCCTCGAACGCGCAACATGACGATCGACTGGTTGGCAGTGGAGCGCGATTACCACACCGGACAGCTATCTCTTCGTGAAATCGGGGAGAAGCACGGCTGCGCGCATTCGACGATCGCCAACTATGCAAGCCGGCACGGCTGGATACGAAACCCTCTGACGTCGAACTCCTGACAGTCACTTCGGCCATGGAACCATCGGCTCCATCTAAGGCCCAGTGGCTCGCCAAGACTCGCTGACGTCCGCTCAAGGGCAGCGCCAACACGACTTTCATGAACGGTGAAAGGAGCCATGGACCTACGGACTATTCCAAACGAGCTTCCCTCCTGCCGCGACGGCCATCAGCGATCACCTGAATCGGTCCTAGCGCGCTCAGTCGTGTGTATTCCGGGCCACCTAGCTGCCGGCCATCAGGGTCTCAGATCGGGCCAGGGGCGGTCCCTCGCGACCGACCGCTCGCCGACGCGCAGCGCCGCGGCCAGCGGCGTGAATGCCTGGCCATGACGTGGCCGGCTCGATCCGGTGAATTCCATGGGGTGCTCCTTCAACACTCACGCTACAAAGCATTGCAGTTGCCAGCACTCAACGCAGCTCCTTTCCGCCAAACGCTCGCGAGCCAGGGCTGCATCTCGCGTGGCAAACCCGTGGGACGATAGTAGTGTTCAAGTTCCGCGAATCCGGCAGCGGTCATGTAGTCGCGCCAAGCCTCCCAATCGTGAAAGACGCCATAGCGGTCCCCGTTCCAGCCCCCCTCGCCGTTGCCCCGAGGGTTTGAGCTGAAGAGCACACCGCCCGGCTTCAGCGTCGCATGCAGTTGCCTGAGGACTCGTGGCAACTCTTGGCACGGGACGTGGAACAGCACCGCGTTGGCGAACACGCCGTTGAAGTGACTGCTGGGCAAGTCCAGTTCAAGAAAGTTCTGCTCCAGCACTTCGCATCCGCTGTTCTTGCGCGCGATCGTGGCCAACTGAGCCGACCCGTCCAGGCCGACAACCTGATGCCCGAGTGCCTTGAACGCGCTGAGATCGCGTCCTGGACCACACCCGAAGTCCAGCACAGTGAATGGCGGTGGCACGTCGATGTGCGCCAAGAGCGCCTCGATGTTCTGGCGCACATCGTGACCGCGCGTGCCTTCCCAATACTCGCGGGCATTGCGGTCATAGTGGGCCAGCGTGCGTGCTGCGACTCGATGCAGTTCTTCGGGGGTCTGTGACATGCCGACAATTCCATGCGGCTGACGATTGCGCCCGCCGCCGCTTCGAGTCGGGTACTTGGACGAATGAGCCTAGCTCGCCGGTAAGGAGACACGCTAGCCCCCGCGCGGTAGTCCCGGTCACGCTCGACGCGCATCAGTCAGCGGGCGGCTGGCGCTTAGGCGCTGGCCGGTGACGAACGGGCTGGGCCGAACGCAGGGTACGAGGTCGCGTCATCACCAACTGTGATTATGTAAAGGGCGAGAGCTCGGCTGGTGGCAATCCTCGTGGATGCAGTGGGCTAGCGTCCGCCATTTTCGTGCGCTCCTCACTTTCGTGGTCTGCGCGCCTTCAAGGGCCGCAAATCCCGCGGCTCCTCCGATCCATCGACCTGAGTCGTGTGCACTATTCGATAGCGGGTCCCCTTCGGAGAAACAAGGACACTCGTCGAAACTATGGTGGAAGGGTCTGGCGGATTTGGGAGCGCTCCAGACCCCGCGACCTTCACGTCAGAGCCCTTGTGGCCCTGTTTGTGCGCAGCCCTTGGTCCACTTCGCTTCACGAATCGAAGGTGATCCTCGACAGCGGGTGAATCTCCCATATGGTCGGCATGTGGGGTCTCAACGTCGCGGGCCCGGGCCTGCCTCCCTGCGCATGACTCATATCGAAGAACAGCGACCCTTCCAACTCGAGCGGAATGGGAGGGTCGTAGAAATCGTACGTTGCGTTAGGAAGCTCTGTGCCGAAGAATTGCTTGAACGAATTTCGTGCCGCTTTCAACTTCGCGAGGGATTTGCTTCCCTTCGGAGGAAGACCTGAAACCTCGACGGTCATGTATTTGCTCGGCTTCGCCTTTGGATCACGCCCTACGATGAGATGAAAGTCGTTGTCGGCCTCTCGGCTCGCCGCATACAAGAAAGCTTTAACCCTGACATTTCGCTCTTCCTGGGCCACGCGCTTTGAAGTCGCGCCGGTGAGAATCGGGGGATTGAGCGCGAGCATGGTCTTGTCGGCCGTCAAAGTGCCGATCAGGGTTCGAACATCGTCGAACGGTTGGGCCGTCGCGGTCGACAACGACAGCTTCGCAGCCTTGCGTGCCGTTCCCGTGAACGAATCAAGGTCGCCCGCTAACTGCGCGCTAAAAGGAGCGACGTCGGACGGGCTGACGGTCTGCTCGTACGCGTCGACTTCCGTCGTCCTCAGCACTCGATGCGCCCCCAGCGTAACTGGAGCGCCTGGCGCGAGAGCGGGTCCGCCTCCAAGCACTGTTTGAAATACGACCTTGTCAGAAGGAGGCAAATGTGGCGACAACGACGGGCTCCCTGTTCCATTCGTCATTCAGAAACCCCCTTCGCAGATTGCGATGGATCAGTCATGCAAGCACGCCAAAGAGCGGTTAGAAAAACGCGGAACCGACCCACGTGGCCCAGACATTCGGCGCGCTCGCGAACATGCTGTAGAACCAGATCAGCCTAGAGTTCGATGGATCAGCGGCAACGCCGTTGTAGTCGCCCCAACGATTACGTCCGCCCGTGTCGAGCCCCTGATAGTGCGCCGTGCCGGCCTTGAGCATCGTGCTTGCCTGGAGCACGCCGAGAGGATCGGTCGAACGACGGCCGGTATATAGGATCGAGGCGAACTCTGTCGGCCCCGACCGGCTCATGACCATCGTCATGTTGCCGTTGTTGTCGGGACAGGCCGCAGGATAAAAGTAGTGGAAACCTGAGGCGCCAAAAATGCCCTGTTGCACGAGCGCAGGAACGGCGGCGCGAATCTGGCACCACTGCACAGCTGCCCGGTTGGGACCCGCACCCCATGTGTGCGCGGTAGTGAACGCCGTCCAGATCGAGTCGCCACGGAACACCGCATGGAGTACGCGCACGTCACCGGTGTTGAGGAGCGGTCCGCCCCCTTTTTGATCTGCATTGGGAGCCAAGCTGTACGGTGAAACCGCGACCTGGGTCCGTGTCATCGTCGGCGCGGTGGCAGCGTTTGCGATTCGCCATACCGACAAGTAGTTCCCACTGGGGAAAGCCGAGTTCACCAGATATTCCACCTGGGGGGCGCCGAACGTGTGACAAGGCTGCAGCGTGAATACGACGGAGTTATCCGCGTTCTTCAATTTGGTGAAATCGAAGTACGGTGCGGCGCCTCCCGAGTATGGTCCTGCTTTGGGGACGACGCGCACCTTGACGTACTGGAATCCGCCACCGAACGCGAACATATTCGCCGTCAGGTAAAGGGCACTGCTGTCGACGCCGAGTGCGGGGAAGTCTGCCCAATTCGTCGTCTTCGTACTGCCGTCGAGCGTCGCGTCGAATTTGTAGTTCCGCCATGCGCCCCGTGGATCGGACGACGCCGAAACAGACAGCAGAAAGAGAGACTCTGTCGTGTTCGGTCGCGTGGCCACCGCCAGCATGACCCATCTGCCGGTGTGCTGGTCATACAAGGTCTTCGGATCAAAGATCGTCATGCCGGTGACGATGTTTGAGAACCATTGGGTAAGCGTCCGCTGGACAAGCGCGGGGCCGCCTGACTTGCTGTGGATCGCGAGAGACGAGTTCACGGCGACAAGCACGTGTTCGGGCCCGGTGGCCATCGTGCAATCCGGCGGCAGCCATCCTGTTGCGTTGATCCCGGCAAAGTTCGTTGAAGCGGTCGGAGCAAGCGCGGGTGGCAGGCCGGGTGCCATGGCGGACGGACCGACACCGCCTTCAGCGACTTCCCCCTTGCTCTTCGCATCCTTGGCAACGGTTGCCGACTTGTTCGGAAGATTCGCTTGCGGTGCAGCGGCCTTGAGTGCCTCAAAGGCGGCATTCGGGATCGGATATCGACTCGTGGTCGGGGGTCTTGGCGCGATGACCTCCGCGACAGCGGCCGACTTTGCCGTGAGCTCGTCTGCCGGGGTCCACTCCTTTCCCCGTGGAGCCCGTCCTGCGCTCGCCCTGATCGTGGGGCTTGAGCTGCTCTTTGTAGCGACGCCCTTCTTCGCGACGCGTGTCTTCTTCGCAGTGGCCATATTCCTCCCTGTCGATTGGCTCGTTTAGCGGCTGGCTGTGAGGATGCTTGCTCAATGCGGCCGTGTCGCGCGAGAGCTGCCCGAAGCTACTTCTTGGTCGAGGGATCCTCTTGCGGCGGAATGCTCCTAGGAAGCGGCGACGATTTCGCCCGCTCCTTCAATCGTTCCAATTCGCCCTCTGACAACGGCGTGCCGTGCATTGGTGCACCTCGAGGCTCGCCGCCATCCGAGTCCTTTGCTTTGTCGGCGGGACCGCTTGTCGGGCGAGTCAATCTGCCCGCATTTGCTGTGCCACGCAGCGCCCTGGGGCGTGCGCCAGCCTTCTTGTCTGCCACTCAAAGTTCCTGTCGCGATTAGAAAGCCGGCGGCAATCCGGCGTCGAGAGCCGCGTGGTTGGATTCCAGTTTGCTCCGAGCAAAGCGCAACGTCAATGCCCGGCGCGGGCCCAGGCGGGGAACGAACCATCTGCTCAGGTGCATCGGGTGAAGGAGCCTCGGGGTGTCCGCTTAACCGCTCGAATCGTCACCAAACGCCGTCGGCGCCCGGCTCTCCTTATCGCGAGATTGGTCTGAGAGAGCCATTGGCCCGAAGTGGAGCTTCAGCAACGTCTTCGCAGTGTCCGCTTCTCCGGCTGGAGAGTTCGATCCACCAGGCAACTCACACCTGCTGTGCGCCGAGCCCTTGATGCGTCTCTGAAGAGGGGCGCTCATCTTCGAATCCGCTTGACACCGGCGCTGGAGAGCAGGAAAGTGCAGAAAAAGGCGAGTCTCTTATCTATCGAGGAGGACCTCATGCGCAGGATGAGCAACGTTCGGACGCGCTTCTGGGTTGAAGTGGGACTGGCCGCTGGCACCGCGGCGTTGGCGTTGCTGACGCTGATCAACGCCGAGTGGATCGAGTGGCTCACGGGCATGGACCCGGACGGCGGCGACGGATCCCTCGAGTGGTTTGTCGTGGGCATATTTTTCTTGGCATCGCTGGCCACTGGCGCCTTGGCTCGACGCGAGTGGCATCGCACGCCAGTTGCGGCCTGACCTCCAGCCTCTCGAGGGCCGCAAGCACCCGAAGAGACCAGCGACGAAGAGCATCAACGCAATCGCGCTCGCGCGCTAGGAACGGCGGTCGGGGGTACCTGCGAACGCTGTTGATCCAGGGCGCCAAGTCAGCGGTGTTCACCGCGTAACGGCGCACCGATCGCCTGTCGCGATGTATCGTGCACTGCGCGTTCGCGTTCGCGTTGGCGAGCAGACGGCGCAGTGGGTGACCCATCGGGCCATCATCGACGGAGCCAAGAAACCGGTCATTTAGCTTTGGGACAGGCGCTACCGGACAGATCGGACTTGGTTGCAGCCGTTGGGCGGGCCTTGGCGGCCAGCAATGGCAGTACGACGGTCCGGTAGAAGTCCTCTCGTGCCGCCGGCGAATCGACCTCGGTCTTGAGCGAAACTTCCAGAACGATCGTGTGGTCCGACAGCTCCCACTGCTCGACCTTCAACTCGCGCTCGGGGTGCTTGCCTTTGAAGCGAGTGAACGAGGACTGGCACGGCACCTGCGCTTCGTAGGACGCTGGCAACGCTTTCAGCAAAGCCTGTTTCACGCTGCAGGTCCGCGAATATTTTGTCGTCGACGGAAGAGGACTGGGCATCGGGGCGTGCTTCGGAAAATCCCCAGGCACGCCCCAGACAACGTCAATCTCCTCGGACCACGTTGCGCCTGCCAACGGACACTCGAGCGCCGATTTGTCGGCCAACTCCGTGATGTTCGAATCGGCGCGCAGTTTGTAGCTTGTTTCGAAGCCATCCTGCCTTTCGTGGCGTTCACGCGCTATGGCCGCGATTGATTTCGGCAACTCGGAAGGGGGCTTCACAGCGAAGACCTTCACGACGTATGTCTTCGCCTTCTTGTCCCTCACTCCTAGAAGATCCCGAACCTGAGCAGCCGTTTTCGGCCCGCCCTCCGCGGGTTCCCAGTGAACCGCGTATTCGGCAGCCGTGGGTTTGCCTGCAGATTTGTCGGACGCAGGTTCAGCCCCGGCGGCAAGAGCAAAGATCAGCAGCGAGGCCGTTAGCAGCCAGGCAGTCTGCGTTTCTGGGTAGTCCATGCTCGTTCCTTGTGGGTTATTTCGCGCAGCTCGCCTCCTGCGGGTGCCATGAGTTGATGTTTACCCGATTTCGTGGACACCTGACCCTATCGAAGAAGGAAGTTGTGACGTTCCCCCTAGAGGTTGGCCGCTGGGCTTGCCCGGCCGCGTGTAGTCGGGCCTGACGCCACGTCGGTATGCCCATCATCCAGCGCCTTGGAATTGAAGGCGTTGTCGGTGTCGACCGTGATCGCGCGAGGCCATCCGCGCTGTCTGGCGGCATGGTCCAGCGCCACGCCAACGCACCTTCCTGTCAAGCGGACGTTGGCCCCATTGACACGCCTCTCCCAACTGCACTGATCGATCACCGTCAGGATACGGAACTTGCGTCCGTCGTGCATCTGGTCGTGTAGAAGGTCCATGCTCCGGTGCTGGTTCGCAGCGGTGGCCGGCACGACCTTCGCGCGAGCAGCGCGATGCGTTTGCGCCGCCTGACCTTCATCCGCAGCTGAGCCCTTCGAGGCGGTACAGCCGGTACGCCGCGCGTTCTCGTCCTCGAGCATCTTGAGCATGCGCAGCTCGCTGACGCCGAGTCCGGCGTCCTTCTTCTTCCACGCGTAGAAGGTCGCGTCCGAGATGCCGATCTGCCGGCACACATCGGCCGCCGGCGTTCCACTCAGAAGCAACCGTACCTCTGGTTTTGACCCGTCCGGGTTTTCTGGCGGAACGTCACTCGAAATGTCCGAAGCCAGCTTCGGCAATCAGCGGTGTTTCCTGCACATAAGCGAAGCGAGCTTCGCCCAAGAGGCCCGAAAAGCGCGGGAACGCAGCTGGTCTGCTTGTTGCAATGTGAGTTGCGCGGCGTGCGTGAGTGCGCCGCAAGAGCATCGCCCGAGAGACGGAGGTAACGCGGCATGAGCAGCGCGCTGCTTGAGTTCAATCCCGAAGCCGAGTCGCTCGAACAGGAGTCGTTCGAGGCGAGCGGACTGGCGACGGAAACCGAGGAGAGCGTGCTGGACGAATCTCAGGAGATGGAGTTCGCTTCCGGTCTTCTCGAGATCACCCATGAGCACGGTATCGCCCGCTATATCGATGAATTGATATCTTCAGTAGCGCAGAGTTGCCGCAAGCCGATCCCCTCGCTTGCACGCCGCGAGCTGAGTGGATTGCTCCGCAAAGCTGCAGAGCGCGCCCTCCCAGCACTCGACCCGCAGCGATCCTTGCAGACAGGGGTCACGAGCGCGGCCCGGGTGTTCGGCCTGGAACTCGAAGGCCTGAGCAACGAGGATCGCGAGTTTGAAACCGTCAAGGCGTTCGTCCGCCTCGCGGAGTCGGCGGCGAGGCGGCTGGCCAATGAGCCCCATGGCCGCTCTCCCGAGGAGGCCGCGCGCAATGCCCTGGCGGAGGCGGCAAGACGCCACGCACCGGGCCTGCTCGCCCGCAACACACCTCGACTTGGCGAGCGAGCAGCGATTGCACCGCCGCAGCGAAACGCAGGCACGTCCTTTCCCATCGGCGATCCGATCCGGGTCGCGTCGCGCGGTAACGCGCTCATTCCAAAGGAGTCAACCATGCACAACATCGATCGCACCGCCCTCGAGTATGGGCAACAGGAGTCGCAGGGATTCGAGACCGGACAGTTCGGTGAGACCGGGATGTTCGGTGAAACCGGAGTGTTTGGCGAGAGCGAGCAGTTCGGCGAGACCGGCCAGTTCGGCGAGACCGGCCAAGGTGAGTGGAGCGGCGAGGGGCAGTATGAAGTGCTCGGTGAGGCGGAGCAGGTCGAGCTGGCAGCGGAGTTGCTCGGTGTCAGTAACGAGGGCGAGTTGGACCGGTTCCTCGGGGATCTCGTAAAGAAGGTCGGTCAGTACGCAGGGCAGGCGATACGTTCCCCGGTCGGCCAGGCCCTCATCCCCGTGCTCAAGAGCGCCGCCGCCAAAGCCCTCCCGCTTGCCGGTCGGGCGGTCGGGACGTACTTCGGCGGCCCTCTTGGGGCACAGATTGGCACCGGGCTCGCCAATGCCGCCGGGCAAGCGCTGGGACTCGAATCGGAGGCCCTCTCACACGAGGACCGCGAGTTCGAAGGCGCCAAGCAGTTCGTGAAGCTCGCCGCGCAGACGGTGCAGAACGCGGCGAGCGCACCACCGAACGCGTCGCCGGCGAGCGTGGCCCAGCAAGCGGCCGTGGCCGCCGCCAAGGCGCTCGCGCCCGCCCTGCTATCGCCTCAACAAGGCGCCGGGTCGCGCTCTGGCTCACCTGGCCAACAGGGACAGAGCGGAACTGGACCGCGAGCCAGCAGCGGGCGCTGGGTTCGCAAGGGCAAGGTCGTCGTCCTGCTCGGAGCCTGAGAGACCGAGATGATCACCGACCGCCTCGCTTCGTGGCTGCTCGAGCAGGAGGCACGCGCGCTGCTCACGCGGCTTGCGCGCGTGCGGCCGTTCGTGCTGCACGAAACGATGGTTCCTGCCGCGGCCCTGCTCCCGCGTGCGCAGGCCGGCATCGAGCGCTACCTCGTGACGGGTCGGCGGGAGCTGCGCGCACTGATCCACGGGTTCCTCGTGTGGCTGCGCAGTCCGGCGGCCGCCTCGGCGAGCGCGGAACAGGCACAGCGCCGCTTCGCGCTCCTGCGGCTGAAGTTCAATGCGGTGCTTACCCAGTTCGATCTCTTCAACTCGGTGATCACGCAGCGGAGCGAGAACGAGATCGGGGTGTGGATGTCGGGACTGGACATCCTGTGCGCCGATGCGCTGTCGCTTCCCGGCGACTATTACGAAGTCCCGCCGATCATCTGCTATCTGGATCGTGGAGTCGGCGCGGCGATACGGCGGGCACGCACCCGCCTTCCGGGTGGCGGGTCAAACCCGGTGTCGATCGTGCGAGTGCCGCGCGAGCGCATGGTGGGCAGCGGGATCGCCTCGTCGCTCGTCCATGAAGTCGGCCATCAAGCCGCATCGTTGCTCGATCTCGTTCCTTCGCTTCGCCCGCTGCTGCAAGGCATGCAGCGCGGCCGGGCGAGCGAGCGCGACGCCTGGGTCCTTTGGGAGCGCTGGATATCGGAGATCGTCGCCGACTTCTGGTCCGTTGCGCGACTGGGGGTGTGCTCGACGTTGGGGCTGATGGGGGTGGTAAGCCTGCCGCGCCCCTTCGTCTTCCGGTTGTCAGTCGACGATCCGCACCCGGTTCCGTGGTTTCGCGTGAAGCTGAGTTGCGCGATGGGCGACGTGCTTTATCCCCATGCGCAATGGCAGCGGCTCGCGGCGCTGTGGGAACGGCTGTACCCGGCACGCGGACTGGACCCGGAGCGCACGCGCCTCTTCGCGCAGCTCGAAGCCACGACGCCCGGATTCGTCGCGCTGCTGGTGAATCACCGGCCCCAGGCGCTGCGCGGTCGCTCGCTCGTGGAGGCGCTCGATGTGGCGCAGCGACAGCCCGCACAGCTCGCGCGTCTGTTCGAGCACTGGTCCCGCGAGCCGGATGCGATGTATCGCGCGGCCCCTACGCTGGTCTTCGCAGTCCTTGGGCAGGCCCGTGGCCGCGGCGCCATCACGCCCGAGGACGAAAGCGAGCTGGTGGCCAAGCTGCTCGGTTTCTGGGCCCTACGCAGCACGCTCGACATGTCCTCGGCGTGCGCAGTCGCGGGACAAAGTGGGCTCGCAACGGCCATGCGGATCGCCGCATGACGAATCTTTTAACTCTTGTTGAGGAGATCGAGATGGATAGGAATGACGCGAAGTTCGGCACCGTGACTGTTTGCGTGCGGGAAAAGAATGACAACCAAGGCCATGTGTGCTTCGAGGCATGGGTGCAGCTGTACCAGGTGAGCGAGGGCTACCGGAACGCGGCGCAACAGGATGACACCAAGCCGAAGCGGAGCAAGGCCGCGCAGGGCGAGGACGCGAAGCTCTTCGGCAGCCCGGTGAAGACGTCAAGGAGCGACAGCTGCTGTGAGTTCAGCAATTTGCCGGCAGCCCGGTATTACGCGAGAGCCACGGTGGGAGGCATCTGGGCGGACAGCGACACCTTCGACATCGATGCCGATGAATGCCGCGCCAAGCACGTGATCTGTCAGATCGACACCGGTTTTCGCCTGTCCGCCCGGATTCCCGGAAGCGACTGCACGGCCATCGAGTGCCCCGACGGTGTCCAGGGCAAAACGATTTTGCTCGTGATGCAGCATCGGGCCGACCTCATCAGGGGCGTAACACATGATGAGGTTATCGACACTCCGGCCGGAAGCAAAGTAGGTGACTTGCAGGAAGAACCTATGAACCGGAGGACAGCCGAATCCGCGGTAGCGCGCGATGACCTCCGTCGGGCTGACACCGTTACTCGGGAACAGATGGTCATGCTGTCGGCGATCGGGAATCACCGCGCGACCGCGAGCATGAACTTTGGAAACGGGTCGGGACTTAGCGCGAGCGCCCCTGTCAACGTTCGGGGCGAAGTCCAGCACGTGGCAGGCGACATCTCGGTAACCATGCGCCGTACCGCGCCGGAGCTGACCGACGACCTGGCGCTATGGGTGGTGATCCGGAACAGCAACAACGCGCTCTCGTTCAACAACTATGCCACCTTCATGGACCAGCTGTTCTGCGGCCGCACTCCGCCTCTCGACCCGCCGCCCTTCACGGTGGGTCAAAGAGGCCAACGGGTAAGTCCGTTCCACACGCTTGCCGAACGCCGCTTCCTGCCCTACACCGACTCCGATGCCTATCGCCTGTTGAAGGTCGCAACAGAGGCGTTCGTGATGGTGAACTGCGGCGTGCTCAAGACGGACTACGGCTTCAGCCCGGAGGACGCGCAGTATGTGCTGCGCAAGGTCGGACTGGCGCCCGAGTTGAAGGATTTCTGGAAGCGCTACCTGCAGTCGGTGAACGGATTCGAGGATCCGGTGCTTCCGTATCTCGCGCTCGTGCGCAGAAAGCTGAGCGAATTCAGCATCAAGACACGCCTCTTCGATGACCCGCAGCGCCTGCCCCCAGGAAAATTCGAGGAGTGCTGGGGAATCCTGCAGAGCAAGCTCACCGCGCCCTGCTTGATGGAACTCATCTGGTCGTACTGGCACGAGGAGGGGATGCTGGTGCAGACGCTGAACGCGGTAACCCGCCGGTTCCAGAACGTGCGCGTTTCGGTTCCAGGCCTCGATCCGCTTGCGAACTTCGAAGTCGATCCCCTGCGGCCGCTGAACAATCTCCTCTGGGCCTATACGCAGGATGAGCAGCATCGCCTGAGCGTCGTGCGCCGCAATTACGAGTACGACCACGAGTACGGCTTGCGCCTGGAGGGAAGAGCGGTGAGCAGCCCGCGCCCGGCCGACACCCGCTCGAAGTTCCTCGAGGCGTTCCATCACCTCCTGCACCTCGCATCTCAGTTCTACAAGCAGGACGACAACACGACCATCGTCGCCGACGGCTTCCCGGTGCTCAATGCGCTCAAGGAAGTGCATCTCATCCTCTCCGAAGGCGCCCACAACCAGTTCGGCGACCTGCCTTCCACCGCGCGCATCGAGATGCTCATGCAGCAGTGGCTGCTGGCCCGGCCCGAGTTCCGCGAGTTCTTGCCGACGCGCGTGATGGTGGCGTACCCGGAAGCGTGGATGGATCGAGTCGATGCGATGAAGCGCCTGCAGGGATGGAGCGACACCAACGTGCTCAACTTCCGCAACCTCGGGGTCTTCGGCGAGCAACTGTTGCTCACCATCCGCTACGGCAACTGGTCGGACGTGCACGATGCGGCGCAGGGTGCGAACTGGGCACGGTTCTGGAGGCCGGAGGTGCAGGGCTATGTGCATGCCTACCGGGCCGTGTCTGGCGTCGACCTTTCACAGATCGCCGGTGATGCGCGCGTCGACGCGACGCTGCCCTCGACGCTGCTGCGGCGGCGGCTGGCCGAGCAGCAACAAAGACAGCGCCAGTAGCGAGGCGACAATGCTCGACTTCACGTCGGCGCTCTACCTGGGGCTGCGCCATGGCAGTTCCGCGCTCGGCCGGTGGGACGCCTTGTCCCTCGGCCGCCCCGCGGTCCTTGCCTCACCGCCAGGCGCGGAGGCGCTTGCCGAGCAGATCGCCCATCTGCAAGGTCTGGAGGCTGCCGTCGTCCTGCCCTCGACACTGCACCTCTTCCGAGACCTGTTCGCACTGCTCGGCGGGAGCGATGCGAGAGTGCTCGTCGACGAGTGCGCGTACCCCATCGCACGCTGGGGTGCGGCACAGGTACCCGGCGGCATCACGGAGTTTGGGCATCACGACTCGTATGCCCTTGCGGAGGCGGCCCGTGAGTGCGCGCGGCGCGGCGCCCGGCCGCTGGTGCTGTGCGACGGTTACTGTCCGGGCTGCGGCCGCGTGGCGCCGCTCAGGCAGTACGCCGACATCGCCGGACGCTATGAGGGCCACTTGGTGCTCGACGATACCCAGGCGCTGGGAATTCTGGGGATGGCGTCCGCGGATGCAGCCGTCTACGGCACGGGTGGTGGGGGAGCGCTGCGCTGGTGCGCCCTGCGCGCGCCTCACATCGTCGTCGGCGCATCACTGGCCAAGGCGTTCGGCGCGCCGCTCGCCGTGCTCTCGGGCAATGCCGCGTTCATTGCGCGCTTCCGCAATCACAGCGAGACCCTTGTCCACAGCAGCCCTCCCACGGTCCCCGTGATTCGGGCAGCGCGGCACGCACTCGCCGTGAATGCGCGCTGCGGCGACGCGTTGCGACGGCGGCTGTCGGGCCTTGTGGAGCGCCTGCGCAGCGGGGCGCTGCGAGTCGGCCTTCGACCGGTCGGCCGCCTGGCCTTCCCGATGCAATCCTTCCACGCCGTAGGACGCAACGGCGCCGTTGCGTTGCACGAGCGGCTGCTGCGTCATGGGGTGCGCACCGTCGTCACGCGTGCATGCGATCAGCTGGCCACTCGCTTGACGTTCCTGGTGACTGCGCGTCATCGGTTGAGCGAGGTCGATGCCGCGGGCCGCTTGCTCACCCAGATGGCGCGTGCCGTGCCGGCTCACGCGCGCGCCTGAAGGGGGGCAGAGATGAATGCGGCCTTCGCCTTGCCGATGCGCGTCAGCGCACCGACATCGTTCGGGTTCAGCGCCCGTGCAGCGAGCGGAGTTCCGGCGCGAAATGCGGCTACCAGGCCCTATCGGGCTGATCGCCCCCGCGGCGACGTGCGCTGGCTGCAGCGGTCACTGAACCGGGCGCTCGGATTGCAATTGCGGGTGACGGGCATTCTCGACGCGCCGTGGCGCAGCGCGCTGCGTTCGTTCCAGCGCCAGCAAGGGCTCACGCCAGGCGGGCGAGCAGGCCCCGAGACATACCGAGCGCTGGTCGAGTTCAACGCTTTCGCCCCGATCCAGGATGGCGAGATCGATCAGTTCCTCGGCAAACTGGCCAAGCGAGTGTCTCGCGCAGCGAGCGGCGTCGCAAAGGGCGTGGGCAGCGCCGCGAAGAGTGTGGGCCAGGCGGCGACCACGGTGGCCAAGGTCGTGCCGCTGTCGCAATTGGCGGACGCTGCCGCTCGCGCCAATCCGCTATCGACGGCGGTTCGCGCCGCATGGGGCGGCGTCTCTGCAGGTCTCGCCGGGAAGAACGTCTTGGGCGGCGCGCTGCGCGCCGCCATGCCGACACCGCTTGCGCGCTTCGGTCTGGATGCGGGTCGTGCCCTGCTGCGCGGTGAGAACCTGGCAAAGGCGATGAAGAAAGCGGCCGGCGCTGGAATCAATGATGTGCGCGAGCAGATGCGGTTCGTGCAGATGGTCGCACCGTTCGTCCCCGGCGTCGGTCAGGGCGTGGGGGCGGCGCTCGGCGCGGCCGGCGCGTTGGCCGAGGGCAAGCCGATCACCGAGGCCATGGTGGCCGCGGCGCGCGGGGCTCTTCCCGGCGGTGCCCTGGCCCAGGGTGCATTCGACACCGCGGTGAGCCTTGCACAGGGCAGGAGCCTGAGCGCGGCTGCGCTGGACGCGGCGCGCAAGGCGCTGCCTGGAGGCGCGCTCGCGCGCGCGGCGTTCGATACCGCCGTGGCGATTGCCGAGGGCAAGAGACTGCAGGACGCGGCGCTGAACGCCGCAACAAAGGCGCTCCCGGGAGGCCCGGCGGTGCAGATGGGCTTCAAGGCCGCGGTCGACCTCGCGCGGGGAAAAGACCCGGGAGACGCATTGCTGGCAGCCGCGCGCGATCGGTTGCCCAACGCCACCGCGCGTGCAGCCTTCGATGCCACCGTCGCCGTGGCGCAGGGCAAGCCAGCGGGGCAGGCGCTGATCGGCGCGGCTGGAAAGGCACTGCCCGGGGCAGCGGGCAAGGCCGGGCTCGGCTCCCTGCAGGGGGCGGTGTCAGAGGCCGCGGCGAAAGTGATGAAGGCGTCGCCTTATGCCGCTGACGCGCTCTCGTTTGCAAAGACGGCATCGCGCGGCCAGAACATCCAGACCGCGGCTCTATCGAGCGCCGGCAAGCAGGTGCTGGCGCGAGTCGCTCGCTGAAATCCAGCACGGCGGAAACCAACAGGAGGACGGTGCTATGAACGGACTTGCGAATCTCCAGACGTCACGACTCTTCCCCGGACCCATGGCATTGGAGACGGAATCGGGCGAGGCCGAGGACGAAGTTCAGCGAGGGCGCGGGGGCGGTGGACGCGGCTATGCCGGCGCGCGCGGCGGCAGCGCATCAAGTCGAGGAGGACCCGCGGGGCGAGGGCGCTTGTCCAATGCCGCCACGAGCATGCGCCGCCCGGTTCCCCCCGCTGGGCGCCCCGCCCCGGGCGGCGGGTGGCGTACGGGGCCTCCCGGGCGTCGTCCGCGCCCGCCCTATCCCGGCTGGCGCTATGGCTGGCCGATCGGTTATCCCGTTGGAGTTGCCACACCCTTTGGCGATCCGGCACCACTCACCGCCGAGCAGGTCCGCTTCGTCCAGCAGTGCCTGAACCGCGTGATGCGCAGCCGGCTTCGCATCACGGGCCGCCTGACTGCGGCGGCCCGCAGCCTGCTGCGGGCGTT
>Ga0105242_10001732_pt1 | contig 17229 bp, 14 predicted proteins | sample KBSM24metaG_FD_81521 | JGI IMG/M metagenome (GOLD analysis project Ga0105242, IMG submission 81521) | Miscanthus rhizosphere microbial communities from Kellogg Biological Station, Michigan, USA - KBS M2-4 metaG | ecosystem: Host-associated > Plants > Roots > Rhizosphere > Soil | place... | reverse complement strand
TGGCGCTATGCGTTCATGATCCTCGCGCCTGGGCCACTGTTCGGAGTCATCTCAATGTTGCGTTTGCGACAGTTACCAGAGGCTGTGAAGATCGCGCATGGGAAGAGATAAACGTGATCTCAGATCTCAGATTGCAGATCTCAGATTGATAATCGAAACTCGAAACTCGAAACTCGAAACTCGAAACCCGAAACCCAAATCCTTTCCTTGCAATTCAACCGAACCTTCCGCTAGTCTCCACCGTACTGGTGATTGTGATGTTACTCCTCTTCATACGCACAAACTGAGTCTGCGCTGACTCAATTCCGGTCGCGATTCTTATCATTCGGCAACCGGAATTAGTCGGTGACCTTGCAGATATCTGCAAGCGTCACCAGTGTGCGCTCAACCACTCACTCGTTTCCCAACACAACAAAAGCGTTTTCCAAGTGGTTCTCCTTCTGGTGATCCACGTTCGAGGTGATCATGCAACAACCCGCGATCTATGTCCGCAATTTGCGGAAATGCTTTCGCAAGCGTACTGGCTTCCGCAAACACGCCGAGCTCTGGGCTCTCGACGATGTCTCGTTCAGCGTTGCCGAAGGCGAGACATATGGGCTGCTTGGGCCGAATGGTTCCGGCAAGTCGAGCTTAATCCGCGTCCTTTCAACTTTGCTGATTGCCGATAGTGGTGAGGTTCGGATGCGCGGACTATCTCTGCCTGATGAGCAGGAACAAGTGAGGCGAATCATCGGACGCGTCAGTGTTGATGCTGCTTTCTACAAGAAACTATCGGCGCGAGAAAACCTGCTGTACACGGCCTTGCTCTACGGTCAAAAAGCGTCCGATGCAGAACGACGAGCAATGAGAATTCTCGAACAGCTTGGCATGGAGAACTCGAAGTTCTCGACGCCCCTGGAAGAGATGAGTCGGGGTATGCAGCAGAAGATCAGTATTGCGCGGGCGCTGGTGCTTAACCCGCCGCTACTACTGCTCGACGAGCCAACAACTGGTCTCGATCCGAAAAGTCGTCGCGATGTCCAGACGTTTCTTGAGAATCTTCGTGAGCGCGAAGGAACCACGATTCTTCTCACGACGCACGACATGGCTGAGGCAGAAAGACTCTGCGCTCGTATCGGTTTCCTGGCGCACGGAAAACTTGTGGCTGAAGGAACCACTGCCGAGCTAATGCGAACTGCAAACGCAACAACTCTTGATGACGCATTCATCAAGTTAACCGGCGAAGAACTCGTAGCCGAAGAACTCGTCGCCGTGGAGGAATGACAATGGAAACTACGATGCGGCAAACCTGGGCCTTCTTGTTCAGAGGCTACCACCTGACCCGCCGCTACATTGGCTGGGTCGTCGTGTTCAACTTTTATGCGGTTGTGACTTCTGCGACGGTGGCGTTAATCGGAGTTGCAGCCGGTAACTACCAACTGACACTGACACTCGTTGTCGGTGCACTGCTCTGGAACTACCTTTCGTGGCTATATCAGGAAATATCGATGTCGATCGCCTATGAACGTTGGGAAGGAACACTCGAGTACACGTTCATGGCTCCAGTGTCGCGGTTGGTGCATTTGTTCGGGGTCAGTCTGTATTCATTAATCAACAGTGTGATAACCAGCTTAATTGTTTTGGCTGGTCTCGTTCTGTTCACCAATCTGAACTTGCGCGGCGCAAATTTGGTTGGTGTCGTTGTCGTGCTGGCGGTCAGTACTTTGGCGTTTATCGGACTGGGTTTGATAGCGGCTGTGTTTCCGGTGATGAGTGCCGAGCGAGGGGCCGAGGCGACGCATATCTTTCAAGGCTCGCTTCTATTGGTTTCCGGCGTTTATTATCCAATTGAAGTCCTGCCAAAATGGATGCAACCGTTGTCTGCTATTTCACCGGCAACGTACACGTTGTCTGCATGTCGGAAGCTATTTGGAGTTGGAATGAGTGGTTCAACTCCGGATCGTTTAGCTGGGGCACCACTTTCCGCGGTCACACATGAATTAGTGATTCTCGCTTTAATGGGAGCAGTATTGATGCCGTTTGGTCTCTGGGTATTTGTGAAAGTTGAAGCCTGGGCCAAACGAGCAGGGAAGTTGAAGAGAACGGGATGAAAAAGAAGGCACCGAAGGAAACGACTGAGGAACTCACGAAACGAACGCGGGAGATCATCCGCAAACTCAAGCGTGCGTATCCGGGTGCGAAGTGTTCACTGAATCACTCGAATGCTTTTGAGTTGCTGATAGCAACGATTCTTTCGGCTCAGTGTACCGATGACCGCGTGAACATCGTCACTGCCGATCTGTTTCGGAAGTATCGGAAGCCGGAGGACTACTTGAAAGTGTCTCCACGAGAACTTGAGAAAGACATTCAGTCGACCGGTTTCTTTCGAAACAAGACTAAGTCGATCCAGGGGACGGCGAAAATGCTCACCGAGACCTACGGAGGCGAAGTGCCGAAGACGATGGATGAGTTATTGGAACTTCCGGGTGTGGCCAGAAAAACAGCCAATGTAGTTCTGGGAAATGCCTTCGACATCAAGGCCGGGGTAGTGGTCGACACGCACGTGACGCGACTCTCACACCGATTGAACCTGACTCAGGAAAAGACAGCAGAGAAAATTGAACAGGATCTCATTCCGATCGTACCCAAGAAAGATTGGGTGATCTTCCCGCATCTGATCATTTACCACGGGCGAAAGACTTGTAAGGCGCGCAATCCTCAGTGCGCAGAATGTGTTGTTGAAAAGAACTGTCCCTCGTCGTTCTTGAAGACTGGTCTGCCGCCTGGAATGTAGATGTCCGATATGCTTTAGCTTGTCGCCCACCGCTCAACAAAAGCCTGAGCGGTGGGCGCGTTAATTTATGGTCACGACAAGCTAAAGCATATCGGACATTGATTAAGACTTCGCTGCTGCATCGACTATCGCCGGTGCTGCTTGCTCAATCACCGGCGAGATGATGTCGTCGCCCGACGACTTTGCTTTCGCTTTGTATTGCTAATCAAAGTCGACGTCGTCGATCCTGATGCTTGAAGTTTGATGTCGAGTGTCAACTTCCCCCTCCCAACCTTAAATTCAGTTCAGAAGCTCCCAAAACTTGCCAAAAATCAACCTCACTGGCGCGTATGTCGTGGGGCAGCTAGAATGTGCCCGCACCACCAATCTTGAATCCGAGCTCTTACCGAATCTGCCGCGCCTATATGACGGTAGCTAGTAAATTCGTCACCCCTCAATCGGGGTCAGCCATGCCGGTTCTTCTTATTCCTACGCATCGAAAACCCGCGGGAAAGGAAAGAACTGCGGCTTGAGCTACCGATTCCCCTGGCACCGTTTGACTGACGATCAGCTACTCGACCTGCGAATCTGCGATCTTCCGATCAAGATTAAAGGCTCGTTTCTGGAGCCGCACATCAAACGCCTTTACAGCGAGCTCAACACTCGTGGGATTAGATTCAAGCCTCACGTCTGGCTGGCTGAAGAATGGTTCTCGCCGGACGGTGTGCCCGGAATCGCGATTCCGTTTTTCCTGGCGCACCCACGGCTGATAAAGCTTGAGCGAAAGCAAATGCTCGAGGTCGAGGGTGGAAACGATACCGAGTGTATGCGTATCCTGCGACACGAAGCGGGGCATGCACTCGACACCGCTTTTCGTCTGCACTTCAAACGTCGACATCGAGAGCTGTTCGGTTCGTTCGCACAACCCTATCCAGACTTCTACAAGCCAAAACCAAAGAGCCGTAAGTTCGTTCTGCATTTACCAGCCTGGTATGCGCAGGCACATCCCGCCGAAGACTTCGCGGAGACGTTTGCAGTTTGGTTGACGCCGCGATCTCAATGGCGCCGTCGTTACAAAGGTTGGCCGGCACTGAGGAAGCTCGAGTATCTTGACGAATTGATGCAAGAACTCGCGGGCACAAAACCACGAAACAGAACGCGCACAAAAGTTGAGCCGTTGTCGGCTTTGAGAATAACTTTGCGCGAACATTATCGTCGCAAGCGGGAACGTTACGACTTCGAATGGCCGTCTGTTTATGACCGAGATCTTTATCGAATCTTTTCTGATGACCCAGGTAAGAGATCCAAACCGAGTGCCGCGAGTTTCATTCGAAGTGTGCGTCGTGAGGTTCGCCAGATCGTTGCTGAAGGAACCGGCGTTCACCAATACACGATAGATCACGTGTTGCAGAACATGATTGATCGATGCAAGGAGCTCAAACTTCGTGTGGCTACACCTTCACGAGAAGCCCGTCGTCGTGTAATGATAGTATTGACAGTGCAAGTCATGAACGTGCTCCATTCGGGTTATCATCGTATAGCCGTATGACGTTTGAGCCACGAAAGAAACTTCGCATTATCGTTCTCGTTCACGAAGACCTCGTGCCTCCCGATTCGTTGAACGGTCTTTCCGACAAAGAAAAACTGGAAGTCAAAACTGAGTTCGACGTGATCTCAACGTTGAAGAAGATGGGCCACGAAGTGTATCCCGTTGGTCTATACAACCAACTCAACGCAATCGGCGACGCATTGCTAGAACACAAGCCTCACATCGCTTTCAACCTGCTCGAAGAATTTCACGGTTACCCACTCTACGATCAGCACGTTGTTAGTTATCTCGAGCTGATGAAGCAGCCTTACACAGGTTGTAATCCCCGTGGGATGACGCTCGCGCACGACAAAGCACTAACGAAAAGTATTTTGTCGTATTACCGCATTCCTGTTCCGAACTTCGCGGTGTTTCCGATGAATCGAAAGGTTCGCCGGCCGAAGCGTTTGAAGTTTCCGCTCCTTGTGAAGTCAATTAGCGAAGAAGGTTCCGTCGGCATAGCGCAGGCCTCGATTGTTCACGACGATGAAAAGTTGACTCAACGAGTTGAGTTCATTCACGGCAAGAACAAGACTGCGGCGATCGCCGAACAGTACATTAAAGGCCGCGAGATCTACGTTGGAGTGATTGGGAATCAAAACATCCAAACGTATGCGCCCTGGGAGTTGGTAATGGAGAAACTTCCGGAAGGTTCTGAGAACATCGCCACGTTGAAAGTGAAGTGGGACCCCGCATATCAGGAGAAAGTGGGAGTCGCGACGCGGGCAGCTGAACTCACGCCGGAACAACACAAGAACCTGGGACGGTTGTCAAAGAGGATTTATCGTCACCTTTTCTTGAGCGGTTATGCCCGGCTCGATTACCGCATGACCGACGATGGACAGTTCTACCTTCTGGAAGCGAACCCAAATCCCCAGATTGCTCACAAGGAAGACTTTGCTGATTCCGCAGAATACAGCGGTATTCCGTATGACCAGTTGCTACAGAAGATTATTACTGTGGGGCTGAATTATGCTGGACGTGGAACATAATTGAGGCCGCATCTTCGGGGGTTGATCTTGTGTTTCGTCGCAACAAAAATGCAAAGATTTTCGATGGGCTTTCTTCCGGAACACCTCGCTTATTCTCACTTTAGATAAAGACATACAAGTAACTCGAATGTCGTCAGGAGCATTGCCCCATGACTGTAGCTATTACTGTGCTTTTTACGCTGACGCTCTATTACAAGCTTCAAAGAGCTTAAATGTCCGATGGGCGTTAGCAGTCCGTGAGAAAGCGGTTGAGTCGCTATTAATTGCGCTAGCCTCTCCTCAGCCGACAAATTTTCTTCAGACCGCCGAAACTAAAACTTCGTCCTCCTCGCTCGAATCTTCGAACTTCTTACTTCATATTGACCGTGTTGTGTTTTCGTATCGCACACACGCGACCAATTTTGTAGCCTGTCGTTCACGACCCAAAAACGAATCATGACCTCTTTCAGTCCGACATCGGTCAGCATGTAGCGTTTCATCACGAAACAGTCACATTGCTGGTTGAAGCACCTATCTTCAGCCGCTAATATGCCTTTGCTTTTCAGCGGTGCTCCCCTCACTTAGAAATTCAAACAAGTAGGAAATTTACGAAGGAGAAGGTACTTCCCCGTTTATGGTGTTTCGCAAACTGTTCCCTCGAGCATTAGTTGCCGCTCTGACCCTGGTCATTCTGTCGTCATCGGCATTTGCTCAAACTAGACCACGAGTATCGACCCCGGCTGATACAAACGAAGTTTCATGTTCCATCGATGATCCGGCATTCATTGCCTCTACAGCCGCTAGCGAGTCGAAGCCAGTCTGGGAGGCGAAACCTGCCAAACCAACCATCGATGTTGCTCCGAGTATTGCTTTACCGAAGTTCCAGCCTTTACTTCTTGCAGCCATAGATGAACGCCTGGGCTCGCCATATCACTGGGGCTCAACTGGTCCACGATCTTATGATTGCTCCGGTTTTGTTTGGAGTATTTACAACTCTATTGGCGTTGATTTTGAAAGAAGTAGTGCCCGAACTCTATTTGCTCGTTTCACGCCTCCGACCCTAGACGAGCAATACAAGTTCGGTACGTTGGTGTTCTTCAATGGACTTTCCCACGTTGGTGTCGTTGCTGATGAAAAAGGCTTCTATCATGCATCGCGACATAACGGAGTTGTCTACGCGACTTTCGAAGGTTACTGGGGAAAGCACATTGATGGTTTCCGTCGGGTGCCACTACCTGTCGGCCGCATCACCGACTAAAGGAACGCGGGGAACAAAAACTGAGCTTTGAACTTGAGCTTTGTACTTTGTCTGTTGATGAAGATCTGCTTCCTTCTTCAACAGCCATCAAAGTACATAGCTAAAAGTTCAAAGCTCAGTTTTTTATTTCGTTTTTAGTCTTTATTCGGCGGTGGCATGAACCCGGCACGATGCGAATCGTCTCGTGCTTCCCAAACCACAACGATCTTGTCGACCGCTATGTAGCAAGTCTTGCCATCTGCGTCGCGCAGAAAGAGCACGCCGCTTTCGACCTTAATCATGTCGCCGCGCAAACTCGCTGACCCGCCGCAGTAGACGTCGATTCTTTTCCCGACAAACCTTGATAAGAAGTTTTCCATGGCTTTGGTCTTGGGCCTTTGGTTTTAAGTCTTTGGCTTTGTGGGTGGGCCTTACGCGATTTGCCAAGGCCTAAGACCAGAGCCCTAAGACCTATTTTTTGAAGGTTATATGCACCAGCGGAATCACCTTCGGATCATCCTGCTGTTCTCGCTCGAAACTTAACAGGTCGTAATACGCGCAACGGGTCGTGGTGGGAAATTCACGACACACGGCCGGACGGGCATCATAGATCGTGCAGCCACGCGTTTCTGTGTTGATGAACTGGCAGGTCTCCTTAAAAAGCACATCCTTTTTGCGTCGCAACACGCGCTCTTTGTTCCACACTTTCGTGTAGCGCGATGTCGCAACTTCTTCGGTAACGCCGAAGTGGTGCGCGAGCCGGCGAATGTCGCGAGGAGTTACCTGAACTCGGTCATAAACCGAACAGCAGTACGCAGGACAATCAACACAGTCGTAGTAGGATTTCTTTTTTCCATTCGTGGAAATGGTTCCCATGGTCGCTATAGGTCTCCAGTCACACTATCGTCGTTTTGATTTCTTATATTCAGCGAGCAACAACTTCATGAACTCTTCACGTTGTTCGTACAGTCGCTTTGGTTTCCGCGGCTCGTGCCTGGTTAAAGCATAAGCTGTAATCAGTGGAAGCGCCACAGTCGAATCGAGATAACAAACAACCGCGTCGGGTAATCGATCAGGATCTACCTTGCCCCAGGAAACGGCTTCACCAGGAGTTGCTCCGGAGAGTCCACCTGTGTCCGGGCGCGCATCAGTCACTTGTAAAAAATAATCATGCCCGCGTTCGTCGATTCCCAACACCTCTTGAATCTGTGGTTCTGTCTGCAACAGAAAGTTTTTAGGTGAACCGCCGCCAAGAATAAATACACCGGACAGGCCTTTCTTTTTTCCCTTTCCATTTTGCCGTCCGACAGCGCCCCGTTTTGCGGCCAGTACGATTGAAGCAGTTTCATTAACATCGAGCGAAGGATCAAAAGCGAGCTTGTTTCCTTGCAGGGCTTTTGCTGCGACGTTCATTCCTATTGACGAATCGCCGGGCGACGATGTGTAGATCGGAACAGCATATTCGTAAGCCACTGCCAGGAGTGACTTGTCTTTGATGCCAAGCTTTTGTTCACGCTCATGAACGTAACGACCGCAAAGGTAGTGAAACTCCGCGGTCGACATTGCGTGTTGAAATTCGGCGCCCTCGATGATTTTCCGGAAGAAGGCGTCGGTGTCGAGTAGTACCGAGTAGTCGAAGAAGATATCGTAGATTCTCACTACTTCTTCTTCACGCAGAATAATGTCGGAGGTGGTGGCATTTCCGAGATGCATCTTCAGTCCGATACCAAAGTGAGTATCGTGATAGAGATTCGCTCCCGTGGAGATTATCCAGTCAATGAAGCCTGCTTTGATAAGTGGTATTAGTGCTGATATGCCTAGCCCCGCAGGAGTAAGCGCACCAGTCAACGACAAACCGACGGTGACATCGGGCTCGAGCATTTTCCTGGTGTACAACTGACACGCTTCGCGAAGTCTCGCTGCGTTGTAGGCGAGGAATGATTCATCAATCAAATCGGCCACACCAATGCCCTTTTCGATTGGTGCCGGATCGATGCGCCGTCCTTTGAGAAATTTACTTTTGTGCTTTGCCATCTATTTTCCCTGAATTCTGCGACGACCCATCGGCTACCGCGAGATGGTACGGTCTTCGTGACCACTAGATCCCAGGAATCTCTTGTGAACTTCCTTGTTTCTCTAGACAATCTCTACACAAACAGTCTTTGTACCGATCACGCATTGCTGCCCGAGCTTCATTGCTAACTTGAACTTCTGAACACCAACAACCCTTCAAAGAAACCCCACACGTGAAGTCGTTCCCACAAGCTTCACACTTTAGCTCTCGGCCACCGGAAACGATCGTATTCAGAATTTTGAGAACTCTATTCATGATTGGGTTTGCTTTCTCTTCTCTGTGGTAAAGATTGGGCTCGCTTTTTTAACCGCAGAGACGCAGAGACCGCCGAGGTTGCGTAGAGTTGAAAGAAATCAATTGGCAGTCATCTTGGACCCGTTTGATTCCTCAGACTTGCTTACTCTCAACCGTCCGATGCGACGCTCGTCTGCTTCGAGTACTTCGACCTCGAGTCCGCGGAACTTAAACTGTTCACCAACTGGCGGAACTTTGCCTGACTCGTTGATAACCAGTCCGGCAATTGTGGTGAAGTCATCGGCTTCGATCTCCATATCGAAAAGACGCTCAATCTTTCCAATCTCAGTCGAACCAATTACTTCGTATTTGCCTTCGCCAGCCTCTACGATTTCCTCGAGTTCGTCACCAGCAATGTCTTCGTCTTCAATCTCGCCGACAATCTCTTCAAGGATGTCTTCCACCGTTACCAGCCCGCAGACGCCGCCATACTCATCAATCACCATCGCCAGTTGTACGTGTGCCTTCTGCATTTCCTTAAGCAATTCGTCTACGGGCTTTGTTTCCGGAACGAAGTAGACCTGACGAATTAGCGGCTTAATGTTTTCGTCTTCAGTGCCCTCAGACCAGCATTGGAGCAAGTCGCGAACGTAAATAATCCCTTCGACGTTGTCCATGTGATCGCGGTAAACAGGTAGCCGTGAGTATTTCGAGTCCAACATTATTTCGCGAGCTTCACGCACTGTTGAAGTATCCAGCAGCGCGACTATATCAGGGCGGGGAGTCATCACCTCGCTCACAAGCGTATCGCCAAACTCGATTATGGAATGGATGAGTTCGCCCTCTTCTTCTTCGAGGATTCCCTCAGCGGCACCCACGTCGATTAATGCTTGCAAGTCTCCGCTATCGTCATCTTCTTTATCTTCCTCACCGTCTTCATTGGCCTGGTCCTTTCGCCGGGAACGATCGAACAACTTCTGGAAAGGATCGGCGATGAAAGTCATGACGGGAAAGAACGGCCGAACCATGGGCATGAGAAAAAGAAGCGTGCCTTCTGGATTTCGAGTAGAGATGAAGAGAGGAATTAGTTGGCGAAAGACACCAGCGAGAATCAGTCCAGCAAACAAACCGACGAGAACCCAGCGCGGATCAGGGAAGAGGTTAAGTGAAATGGAAGTAACAAGCACAGCAACCACCACCAGCAGGATCTGAATCATTGCCGATAGCGCGAAGCTAAACCGGGGTCGGTTTTGAAATGCTTGTCTGAGAAAGGCGCGGGTGCCACGTTCCGGCTTGTCGCCATTCTCGCCGATTAAGCGACGCAGCCCGACGTCGCTCAGCTGGTCAAAGGCCATGTCGACCGTGGCCAGCAAAGAGAGCCCTATAAGCAGCAGGAGCGCGAGTCCTATTTCAACTTCCATCGATTGGTGAATAGTAAATGGTTACGGGGGAATCGTAAATGCGACAGCGGTCTTTGGCTGTTAGTCTTTGGCCTTTGTTCTATACCTCTCAACAATTTAACTAACCAAGACCCAAGGCCAAAGACCAAAAACCTACAATCGCAACTTCTTCCTCAACCTCAACTCTTCTTTATTCATTTCTCCGTTGTCAGTTTCGTGATCGTAACCTGAGAGGTGAAGCAAGCCGTGCAGTATCAACTGAGCGATTTCGCCTGTTAATGTAAGACCGTTCTCCTTTGCCTGTCTCGCTGCTGTTTCCACCGAGATCGCGATGTCGCCTAATTCATTCCCTTCGTCAGCTGGAAAAGATAGAACATCAGTCGGCTTGTCGATCCCCCGAAAAGTTTTGTTTAGAGTTCGTATCTTTGAATCAGAGACAAAAGCAATCGTCACAGACGATTCAGACTTGCCCAGAGCGTCGAGCATCTTGGTTGTGCGACTGATCCACGGAGAGGTTGTAATCTTTCGCGTGCGTTGGCGGTTGACTACTTCAATCATCAAATCTGACTTTTCTTGCCCTGTTCTTCGTAAGCGCGAATGATCAACTGGACAAGTTTGTGACGTACAACGTCCTTGTCTGTGAAGTAAATGAATTCGATGTCGTCGAGGTTAGCGAGTATTCGTTCCGCTTCGATTAGACCGCTGCGTTTTCCGGTTGGCAGGTCCACCTGAGTGACGTCGCCCGTGATGACTGCTTTTGAACCGAAGCCGATGCGGGTCAAAAACATCTTCATCTGTTCACTGGTTGTGTTCTGCGCTTCGTCAAGAATGATGAAAGCGTCTGACAGCGTGCGCCCGCGCATGAACGCAAGGGGAGCAACTTCGATGACTCGTTTCTCAAGCAGTCGAGTGGCTCTCTCGTAGTCGATTAGATCAAATAACGCGTCGTAAAGAGGACGCAGATACGGATCGACTTTGTCTTGTAGATCGCCCGGAAGGAAGCCAAGTTTTTCACCAGCCTCGACGGCAGGACGCGCCAGGACAATTCGGTTAACTTGCTTCTGCATTAGCGACTGTACGGCCATAGCCACTGCCAGGTAGGTCTTACCGGTGCCGGCCACTCCAATGCCGAAGACGACGTCCTTCTCCTGAATCGCCTGGATATACTTGCGCTGATTTGCTGACTTGGGCGCGACTTGTTTCTTGCCGGCCGGATTGAAGCGTGCCTTCGTGAAGTAGTCGCGCAGGCTAAACGCGCGGTCTTCGGCGATCTGCGCAAAAGCTTCACGCAGTTCTTTGTCGGTGAAGTGATTTCCTTCTTTGAAAAGGTCAGAAAAGTCCTGGAGGATTCTCTCGACTGTTTCTACGTCAGCGGGATCACCATCTATCGAAACGTCTTGTCCTCGGGCGTCGATGCGCACAGAGAGTAAAGATTCGAGGTACTTGATGTTCTGATCGTGAACACCAAACAACGTTTCCAGACCACGGGGCGGCAGTTCAATTTTCCTCAAAAGCAGTTAACTTTCTCCTTTAGACGACAAGTTTGGCTTGAGCGAAGTGGGGATCCGGTACGGAAGAAACTGGTTCTGCATGTTGTAAGGTTGGACGCTACTACAGGGATTAAGGGAGTGTCAATAATTGCGACCGCTTCACTTTGGAGCTATAACCCGAAGCGTCGGCGATATTCGGCTGATGTTATGAAAGCCTTCACCATTTCTGCATTCACAAAGTTGCCATTGAACTGATTTAACTTCCTTAACCAGAAGTCATAGCCCGTATAGTCAGAGTCTTGGGGGTCATTGGGGTTGCGGCTCAAATAGCCGAAATACTGCATTAGGACGAAAGCCCGATTTAACTCTGTTGCGTTGAGTTCAGGATCTTCCGCCACGGCACGTAGTACCTCTGCTCGAGATTTGCTTCCAGAGGTCAAATCGGCAACCAGCTGGTCTCGTTCCGCCGGAGAGAGTGGATTGCCCGCGTTTGCGTTGAGCGAATTAACAAATTGAAGTGGTGAAATTGAAAGCGGATATCTGTCCTTGAATCGCGAGCGTTCAACGAAATCCCTCAGGAATATCTGTTTATTGTTCTCCAACACAGTCTCCCAGCCGACTTCTCCCACAATCACTCCCTGACTAATCTTTTTGGTATCTGGCGAAAACTCATTTAGGCGGATGATCGGAACGGGAAGATGGTGCGTGCCTCCTAGGGCTGAGACACCATCAGCATCTCCGAAAGCGGTTTTGTAAATGCGCTCAACCAAATAACCACTTTGTTGGAATTCAATAGAGAGATAAAACGCGGCGGACACGTTTATACGTTTGATGTCGATACACTGAGGATTGCCCCCGCACATTGTGATTTCGTTCTTCCAAAAAGCCAGACCCGAAGGATCGGCTATCCGGTTAAGAAAGTCGAGATAATGTCGCCGCACGAAAAAGTCCGGATCGTCAATCTGGTTTGGCCCCGTGGTAATGACGATGGGCTGCCAATCAGGATCCTTTTCGAACGCACCAGAGTTCGAAAGGTTCGTGAAACCGCTGCCGTCGCGGTTCATCGTCGAGACAGTATTATGATCGATGAAGAGAATCTTTGTACCGTCAGGTGACCAGGCCGGATTCGCATCATTGCTTACACGTCGCAACACTGATTGACCGGTACCATCCGCATTGGCAACGGCGAGATCGTTAGCCAGAAAGTTATCAAAGACGATGAAGACAAGTTTCAAACCATCCGGAGAGAAGTCGGGCTCAACGTCGGTTGTATTGCCATTATTAATGATCAACGTCTGAGAAGTTCCAGCTACGTCCATAGTATAAATATGGTAATCAGTGAGGCTGAAGTTCAAGCTTGGAGGTTGGCGCGTGAACGCAATCCTCGACCCATCCGGTGACCATGACAACGGTGACTGAAAGCCACCAAACGGGGCAAAGATTCTTTTCTCATTGCTACCGTCAACGTCGATTGTGTAGATACCAGGAAAGGCTGAGGATTGTTTTGAAAACGCAATCTTTTGTCCGTTAGGTGACCAGACCGGGCTGATGCCTTCACCGGCTGTGACTTTCCGAGGATTGCCTCCGTCAGCATCCATGACCCAGACGCTCTCTCCCCGTTGAAAGATGATCTTCTTTCCATCTGGCGACCAAGAAGGTTTTGAATCGAATTCAGGCCCACTCGTGAGTTGCGTCTGCCCGGTACCATCTGCATTCATGGTCCAAATCATGAACGTGCCATTTACATTTCTCGACAGAACTATCTTGCCATTCGTTTGAGATCTGGACGTAAAGCTACCTGACCCGCCAGCCCGCAAATTCTTAAAGACCCGATTCAGCGGGACAAACACTTGCGCATTCTTCGTGGGAGTGACCGAATAAGCCAGACCTTCGGGCAATCCTTCAAATGAATAATCTCCGGACGCGCTGGTTGTTGTGGTGCGATTCACTGCTCCCGAGAGGACGATGGTAGTCCCGCCCTGACCGTTCCCATTCTCATCATTGACCCGCCCTGAAATGCTGACGCCAAGATTAACCACCGTAACGTCAAGGCCGACATCATTACCAGGCTCGGTGTCGAGCGGGTTGCTGACACTAGCACTATTAATCACTATGGGTATTGCTCCGGCAGTTGGCGATACGACGATTGTGATCAGGGATGATTCGCCAGCTTCAAATGGAGCCTCGTGTGTGCAAGTCACTGTCTGGCCAACCGACGAGCACTGCCAGTCGGAACCAGCGGCCGAAATGAATGAAAGTCCAGCCGGTAACACATCGGTAAGAACGGTTGGACCCAGAGTCCGTGAGAGTGCGACGTTGCTCACCTTCATTCTGTATGTGCCAGGCACACCAACGGCAAAATTTCCTTCGTGAGTGGTGGTGATCGACAAGTCCGGGAGTCTACACGTGGCACTCAGGATCACTTCGACGCTATTGCCCTGAGCGTTTGCGATTACCATGTCGGGTTTACCATCGCCGTTGAAGTCACCGAAACCCAGTTGTCTTGGATCTACACCAACTCCATAGTTAAGCCTTTTGAAGAAGCTGCTACCAGCATTCACCAGTATTGAAATGTTTGAGTTATCGCGAGTGTTGACAACAGTCAAATCGATCATCCCATCCAGGTTCACGTCTTTTGCGACAATCTGTCTTGGCGAACCTCCGACTGGATATGACGCAGCATTCCCAAATACTCCGGATCCGCTTCCCGTGAACACCGTCACGACATTGCTGTCTTTGTTCGCGACTGCCAGATCAACTTTTGTATCGGAGTTGAAGTCTGCGGCTACTATCGTCCGCGGTTGTGAAAAGGTTGGATTCAGATCGATGCTGGAGCCTTGACTAAAAGTACCAGTGTTGTCACCGATCAGGATCGAAACTGTATTAGGATCTTGGTTAGCGAGGGCCAGGTCCAATTTTCCGTCACCGTTAAAATCACCGTTTGTGATTCCGGTGGGCTTAGTCCCCAGGGTGAACTTTTGAATTGAAGTAAACTCTCCCGCTCCGTTGCCAAGCATGATTCCATAACTGTCGAAACCAGACGCCGCGATATCGAGATTCCCGTCACCATTGAAATCACCAACGCTAATGGCGTTGGCGCCTGGGATTCCTGCCGCTCTTATGCGACTGTCGTCAAGGCCGCCAAAAATGATGATGAATTGATTGCCAGAATCGCTCGCGCAAACCAGATCTAAAATGCCGTCGCGATTAAAGTCGGCCGTTGCGAGGTAGTTGTACGAAATCCCTCCTAGAACGGTTCTTCCCTGAACAAACCCTCCAGAGCCATTGCCGTCATAAAAAAAGATCCGGGCACTTGTATCCGTAACGGCAAAATCGATTTTGCCATCACCGTTAAAATCGCCGGCAGCAGCAGCTGTTATCTGTTGTGAGTTTCCTGGTTTATAGATGTCACCTGAATCAAAACCACCGGCTCCATCACCAAACAAAATACTCACATCATCAGCGCGAGGATTGATCGACGCTAAATCTGATTTGGAATCGTTATTGAAGTCACCAACTATGATTCCGAAAGAGAGTCCGCCCATCCCTCGACGTGCAGTGGCCGCGAAATGACCCGCGCCATCGCCAATTCCTATTCTGAAGATCCCCGAAAAGGGTTCGTACCCTGCCACATCCCTTTTCCCATCCCCATTAAAGTCGGCAGAAGCTTGCACCTGAATTGTGCTCTGGGTTGTTAGTGCTGGTCCAAAGCCACCAGTGCCGTCGCCGGGGAAAAAGATCGTCAAGGTGGATACGTTTCCTGTCATCGCCACGTCGAGCTTGCCGTCACCATTAAAGTCCGAGACCTGTGGCTTGCCGGTGAGACTCGTGAAGATCAATCCGAACGCCGCCTGAGGTGCAAAATGGCCAGCGCCGTCACCTAAACTAACCTGAATGTTTGATTCATTCGCACCGAGTAGATCGAGATTGCCGTCGGCATTGAAGTCACCGAAGGATAAATCTACGGGAAACTGAAACTGTGGCGCGGGTATCTGATCAAACCCACCTGCAGTGTTGCTAAGGAGAATGGTAGCAAACGGTGAGATGTTGCTCGCGAAATCTACGAGATCGCTTTTCCCATCATTGTTGAGGTCGGCAGCATAGACCTTGTCAGGCTCACCAGGGATTAGGAGATCAACCGGACCTCGAAAGTGTCCGAGCCCGTCGCCGTAGTAGAACCTTAGGACGCGTTCGGACAAGACGATGTCCTGGTTGCCGTCACCATCAAAGTCGCCAACCGCAAATCCCGGCTGATGGCCCGCAAATATTGGGCGGGAGAGTAATATTAAGGGTTGCTCAAAGCTGCCAGAGCCATTGCCAAGTAGAACTGAGAGATCCAAGCTTCTAAAGCTGGGTGGGCCACTTCCACCCACAACCAAATCCAGGTTGCCATCATGATTGAAATCAGCAGAGGCAATCTCAAACGGTTCAACTAGACCGGAGTCGATGTTCAGCGCTGTGTGAAAGCTCGGTTCAGGGCACGACTGAGCTAGAACCCTATTGGTCGACGATGCCACCAAAACCAGGCCGAGCCAGGTTAAACATATTGGTAGAAAAAGACGTGTAGTGACTTTCGTTAAGATCATCTGTTTAAGAGTAAAGCAAGGAAACGGTCTGTGAAGAACAAATAGCTTCGTGAGTACTTCTACAAGACGAACCGTCGCACGGGAATCCTCTCCACACGAGAGCGACGGAATAAATCATAGCAAACACATTTAGTTGGAAGAAGAGACGACGTCGGAACACGCTTCGCAACAATCCTAATCTTCGAGCCACTCTTCAGCCTTAAAGTTGCGGAGTTGATCTGCCCTATTCTGAGCAGCACGTATAAGGGAGGATTGAATGGATTCTCCAGGTGAAGAATACTTGCGAGCTTTGCAGGACAAGAGCCCGGAAATGCGTCAAAAATCACTCGACCCATGGCTAAACTCAAGTGACAACGGTCTCAGGATCTTCGCTCAACTCACCCAAATCAAGTAGGGTTCAGCCCCAAAGTAGCTCAGCCCCGAAAGGCGGTTTTGTGGAGGTTTTCGTTCAACTACGAGGCAAAAAGGAGGTTGGAGGGGCTGGCCTGCCTTGACTCACCAAAGCCACATCCCTATACTCCGTCACTTGTCTGACGATGCAAAAGCAATCAGACGGAAACTCTTACAAAAGAAATCGAGATTTGAAGCATGCCTAATCACAAGTCAGCCGAGAAGCGCGTCCGACAGAGCGAGAAGCGTCGTGATATCAATCGTGGTCATCGTACAAAGGTCCGCACGTACATCAAGAAGCTCCGCAGTGCCCTGGATGCCGGCGATAAGCAGCAAGTTGATCAGATATTGCCAGAGACTATTTCTGTGATCGATAAGTCGATTCAGAAGGGTGTGATGCACGCAAATGCTGCTGCACGCTATAAGTCGCGAATGACGGCACAGGCGAATCAAGTCGGCAAGTAAGACAAAAAGCAAATTTCAACAATAGCGAGGTGGGTCGATTGC
>Ga0105242_10001731_pt1 | contig 17235 bp, 10 predicted proteins | sample KBSM24metaG_FD_81521 | JGI IMG/M metagenome (GOLD analysis project Ga0105242, IMG submission 81521) | Miscanthus rhizosphere microbial communities from Kellogg Biological Station, Michigan, USA - KBS M2-4 metaG | ecosystem: Host-associated > Plants > Roots > Rhizosphere > Soil | place... | reverse complement strand
TCGAAGAGGATCGGGTTGACCGCGCTGAAGATCGCCGTCGTCGCGCCAATGCCGAGCGCAAGCGTCAGCACGACGACCACCGTGAAGCCGGGACTGCCTCGCAGCTGGCGCCCCGCGTACCGCAGATCGGCGAGCGCCGCGCCGACGAGGCGGTCCCACCCGTAGACGCGCGCCTCCTCGCTGACGCCGGCGGCCGTCCCGAGCTCGAGCCGCACGGCGCGGCGCGCCTCGTCCGCCGGCACGCCGCGGGCGACGAGCGCCGCGATCGCCTGCTCGAAGTAGTGATCGACTTCGTCGCTGACGTCCTGGTCGACGGCGGTCCGCCGCGTGAGTCCGCGGAGGCCGTGGGTCAGCTGACGCCAGATCGACATGGCTAGCCTTCGGTCCGCAGCAGGCGGGCGACCGCCGCGGCGCGGCGGGTCCAATCGGCGGTGTCCGCCTCGAGCCGCTTCCGGCCGGCGCGGCTGAGGGTGTAGAACTTGGCGCGGCGCGACTTTTCCGTCTGGCGCCATTCCGCATCGAGCAGCCCGTCGCGCTCCAGGCGCTGAAAGGCGGTCAGCAACGACCCGGGGTTCACCTTGAAGACGCCGCGCGAGACCTGCTCGATCCGGCGGGCGATGCCGAAGCCGTGCATCGGCTCGAGGCTGAGCGTCTTCAGGATCAGCATGTCGAGCGTTCCCTGGATCACGTCGGTCGTCGGATCGTCCATGCACCGATGATGCGTCCGCTTCATCTTGTCTGTCAAGATGTGGACATCAACAGCTGCGGAGACGGAGTAGACTGGCGCGCCATGAAGCCGAATCTGGCGGCGCCGGATCGCGTCTCGACACTGGAGCTGTTCTTCGACCTGGTGTTCGTCTTCACCATCACGCAGGTCTCGACCGTCATCGTTCGATCGCCGGACGCCCGCGGCCTCGCCCGTGCCGCGATCGAGCTCGCGGTCATCTGCTGGATGTATGGCGGCTACGCGTGGATGACCAACGCGGTCAGCTCGGAGCGATGGGACCGCCGCCTGCTCTTGCTCCTCGGGATGGGCGGCTTCTTCACCTGCTCGCTCGCCGTGCCGCGCGCGTTCGACGAAGACGGCATCGTCTTCGGCGCCGCTTACCTGTTCGTCACGCTGGTGCACCTGTCGGGCTTCCTGCTCGGCTCCGGACGTACGCCGCTGCGCGCGATCCTGCGGCTCGCGCCGTGGAACCTGCTGAGCGCCGGCCTGGTGCTGGCTGCCGGCTGGGCATACGGAACCGCCGACTGGTGGCTGTGGGGCGGCGCCCTGGCCGTGCAGCTGCTGACGCCGTTCTTCTCGCGCGCCGACGAAGGGTTCGTGGTCAACGCCACGCATTTCGCGGAGCGCCACGGCCTGGTGATTCTGATCGTGCTCGGCGAATCGATCGTCAGCATCGGCCTGGCCGCCGAAGACAGGCGGGTTGACCTGCCGCTGCTGTTCGGCGCGATCGCCGGCCTGATGGCGGTGGCCGCAATGTGGCGCGCCTACTTCATCGCCGACGACACCCGGGCGGCGGAGGCTTTCGAGCGCGCCTCAGGGCCGGTCCGCACCGACCAGGCGCTTCTGGGCTACGGGCTCGCCCACCTGGTGATGATCGACGGGGTGATCGCGATGGCGGCCGGCGCCAGGCTGTCCATCCATCAGCTGACCTCGGCGGTGCCGTCCTGGGACGCGTGGCTGATCGCGGGCGGCGCGGCGCTGTTCATGGCCGGATCCGCGTTGTTCCGTCGGGTCATGGGGTTCGCGTCGCCATGGCCGCGGCTCGCGGGCGTACCCCTCTGCCTGGCTGCAGTACCCGCCGGCATCCGGGGATCGGCCGCGGCGGAACTGGCGGCGCTCGCCGCCCTGATCACGCTGGCGCTGCTCCTCGATCACCTCGTCGAGTGGCGAACGACCGGTCGCGTCGCGCGATGAGACGGCCGCACGGTTCCGCTACAACCCCGTGTATGGCTCTCCTACGTCGCGGCTGACCTTCCCTCTTTTCCCTGAGACACGCTCGCGAAAATTCGCCGGTTTGCTGGGCTGGCCCAATTCGTGCTCAGGCAGTTGGGCGGCCGATTGCGTGGCCGTCGGAGGTCGTCGGTGGCGGAGCGTGCGGGAGGCGATTCGGATTTTCATATCGTGGCGGTCGGCGCGTCCGCCGGCGGCCTCGAATCACTCGAGCGGCTGTTCACCAACCTGCCGACCGACACCGGCATGGCGTTCGTGGTGCTGCAGCACCTGTCCCCCGACTTCAAGAGCCTGATGGACGAGCTCCTCGGGCGCCGGACCTCGATCCCCATTCGACAGGCCGAGCACGAGATGGCGGTGGAGCCCAACACCGTCTACCTGCTGCCGCCGATGAAGGAAATGATCATCAAGGGGCGGAAGCTGCTCCTGAGCGATCGCGATCCACGTCATGGCCTGGCGCTGCCCATCGATCACTTCTTCCGGTCGCTCGCCCAGGACGCCGGCGAGCGCGGCGTCGCCGTCGTGCTGTCCGGGAGCGGCAGCGACGGCTCGCGCGGCATCCAGGACGTCAGGCGCGCCGGCGGCGTGGTGTTGTGCGAGAGCCCGGAGACCGCGAAGTTCAACGGCATGCCGCTCAGCGCCATCGCCACCGGCGTCGTCGATCAGGTGCTTCCGCCGGACGAGATCGCCGGCGCGATCGCCGCGCTCGGCCGGCCGATGCTGGGCCTGCCGTTCCAGCCGGATGAAGCGGACGGCGACGACCTCGGCGTCAACGCGATTCTCCGACTGCTGCGCGACGAGTACGGCATCGACTTCTCCCACTACAAGGCGACGACGGTCACCCGCCGGATCGAGCGCCGGCTGGCGCTGAACCGCGCGCTCGATCTTGACAACTACGTCGAGCAGCTGCGCGCCAACCCGCGCGAGCTCAACGCCTTGTACGAGGACCTGCTCATCGGCGTCACCCGCTTCTTTCGCGACGACGACGCGTTCCAGATCCTCGAGGAGAAGATCATTCCCGAGATCGTCGAGCGCGCCGGCGGCGACTCCGGCGACGATCAGATCCGGGTCTGGGTGCCGGGCTGCGCCACCGGCCAGGAAGCCTATTCCATCGCCATCCTGCTGCACGAACAGATGACGGCGCGCCGCAAGAACGCGCACGTCAAGATTCTCGCCACCGACGTCCACAAGACCTCCCTGGAGGTTGCCAGCGCCGGGATCTACAGCGAGCAGCAACTGGCCGGCATCGGCGCCGAGCGGCTCGAGCGCTATTTCACCCTCAAGCCCAACGGCTATCACGTTGCGCAGAACATCCGCGAGTGCATCGTCTTCGCGCCGCACAACCTGATTCGCGACTCCCCGTTCACCAAGCTCGATCTAATCACCTGCCGCAACCTGCTGATCTATTTCCAGCCGCACGCGCAGAAGACGGTCCTCACGCTGTTCCATTTCGCGTTGAAGACCGGCGGCTTCCTGTTTCTGGGATCGAGCGAGAGCCCGGGCGGTCTGCTCGACGAGTTCGAGACGATCGACGAGCACGCGAAGATCTTCAAGAAGCGCCGCGATATCGGGCTGCCCGCCGACCTGAAGCTGCCGCTGCCCCGTGCCGGCAGCGCGCGGCCGTTCGCCCCGCCCGGGCGGGCCACGGCGGTCAGCCCGCAGCTGGTCGCGGTCTACGACCGGCTCCTCGAGCGGTTCATGCCGCCCAGCTTCCTCGTCGATCAGCACGGGCAGTTGATCGACAGCTACGGCGGCGCGGAGACGCTGCTGAAGGTCAAGGGCCGCCGGCCGACGCAGCACCTGCTCGACATGCTCGGCGACGATCTGCGCACCATCATCTCCGGCGTGCTGCATCGGGTGCGCAAGGACGCCAACAGCGTCCGCTACGACGGGATCCCCATCGCGGGGCTCGCCGGCCGGTACTCGCTGCTCGGCGAGCCGCTTCGCGATCCCCACGGTGCGCATACCCACGTGCTGATCTCGCTGATCGACGTGGACGCGCAGCAGCCCTCGCGGCCGGCGTCCATCGCCGCGCGGCCGGCGCTGCAGGGCGAGGTCGTCGCGCAGGGCGAGGGCCTCGATCTCGCCGGCATGTCGCAGGACCGCATGCAGGTTCTGCAGGACGAGCTGTCGTATACCAAGGAAAACCTCCAGGCCGCGGTCGAGGAGCTCGAGAGCGCCAACGAAGAGCTGCAGGCGACCAACGAGGAGCTCGTCGCCTCGAACGAGGAGCTGCAGAGCACGAACGAGGAGCTCCACTCCGTCAACGAAGAGCTCTACACCGTCAACGCGGAATATCAGAAGAAGAACACCGAGCTGTCCGGTCTGAACGACGACATCGAGCACCTGCTCAACGGCACCGACGTCGGTACGCTGTTCCTGGACGCCGATCTCTGCATCCGCAAGTTCACGCCGCGCATGGCGGAGATCTTCAAGGTCATCCCTCACGACATCGGCCGGCCGCTGCAGGCTTTCTCGCACGACCTGACGCATCCCACCCTGACGCGCGACATCTCCCGCGTGCTGATGACGGGCGTGACCTACGAGGCGCAAACCTGGGACAAGACGGGCCGTTGCTATTTCCTGCGGATCCTGCCGTACCGCGGACGGACCAACGACAGCGCCGGCGGCGTCGTGATGACGCTCACCGACATCTCGGCCCTCGAGCAGGCGCGCGCCAAGCTCGCGCAGCTGTCCGCCATCGTCGAATCGTCCGACGACGCGATCGTCAGCCAGACGATGGACGGCATCGTCTCGAGCTGGAACCACGGGGCGACGCGCCTGTATGGCTACACCGCCGACGAAGCGATCGGCCGCCACGCGAGCTTCCTCTGGCCCTCCGGGCAGAAGGAGGAGATCCAGTCGGCGGTGCGAAAAGTCCGCGAGGCCGGCGCGGTCGAGCGGCTGAACACGACGCACGTCAGGAAAGACGACAGCCGTGTCGATGTCTCGGTGACGTTCTCCCCGATCCTCAGCGGATCGCAGACGCTCATCGGCATCTCCGCCATCTCGCGCGACATCACCCAGCTGGTCGCCGCGCGAAAAGAGCTCGCGGATCGGGAAGAGCGCATCCGCCTGCTGCTCGACTCGACCGCCGAGGCGATCTACGGCATCGATCTGAACGGCGTCTGTATCTTCTGCAACGCTGCCTGCGCCCGGCTGCTCGGCTACGAGTCGCCGTCGGCGCTGATCGGCAAGCAGATGCATCCGTTGATTCATCACACCAGGCCCGACGGCACGCCGTACCCTCCCGAGCAGTCCTCGATCTTCGACACGATGCGCCACCGCGAGCAGGCGCACGTCGACGACGAAGTGTTGTGGCGCGCCGACGGCACGTCGTTCCCGGCGGAGTATTGGAGCCACCCGATCGTCCGCAACGACGAGCTGATCGGCGCCGTCGTCACCTTCCTCGACATCACCGAGCGCAAGCAGGTCGAAGAGGAAATCCAGGAGGGGGTCCGGCGGCGCGAGCAATTCCTGGCGATGCTGTCGCACGAGCTGCGCAACCCGCTGGCCGCGATTCTGAGCGCCACGAGGCTGCTCGACGCCGCGGGATGGCAGGACGGCGCCTGCCAGGAAGCCGGGCAGGTCGTCGAGCGGCAGGCCAAGCACATGACCCGCCTGCTCGACGATCTGCTCGATGTGTCGCGCATCACGCGGGGCCGCATCGCGCTGCGCGCCGAACGGGTCGACCTGCGTGACACGGCCCGATCCGCGATCGAAGCGCTCCATCCGCTGATGGTGGAGCACGGGATCCGTCTCACCGTCGACATCTGTCCCGAGGAGCTCCCGATCGACGGCGACGCGGCGCGGCTGCACCAGGTGCAGGCGAACCTGTTGAGCAACGCGACGAAGTACTCGTCGCCGGGCGGCGACGTCCGCCTCGAGCTGAGCCGCGAAGGCGGCGACGCGGTGATCCGCGTGACCGACCACGGCCGCGGCATCGAGCCCGAGCTGCTGCCGCGCATCTTCGATCTCTTCGTCCAGGGAGATCAGTCGATTGCCCGTCCCGACGGTGGTCTCGGTATCGGTCTCACGCTGCTGCGATCGCTCGTCGAGCTGCATCACGGACGGGTCGACGCGTACAGCGAGGGGCCCGGCCGCGGCAGCGTCTTCACGGTCCACCTGCCGCTCGCCATGGCGGATGCCTCGACGGATGCCGGTCCTCACCCGGCACGGCCGAAGGTGCGAAGCATCGTGCTGGTCGAGGATCAGGCGGACGCGCGCCGGATGATGGAGCTGTTGCTGACGGCGGACGACCGGCAGGTTGCCACCGCGGAGAACGGTCTCGTGGGGGCCGAGTTGATCGAGCGCACGCGCCCGGATCTGGCGATCGTCGACCTCGGCCTGCCGGTGTTGAGCGGCTTCGAGCTCGCGAAGCGGATCCGCCGCAACCCGAGCCTCAATGGCACCCGCCTGATCGCGCTCAGCGGCTACGGTCAGGATGCGGACGTGCAGGCGGCGCTCGACGCCGGGTTCGACCAGCACCTGACCAAGCCGCCGGATCTCCAGCGCCTGGAACAGGTTCTAGCGGGGTCGGACTCGGAGTCCTGACTCGGAGTCCCGTCTCAGAGCTCTCGTCTCAGAGACGCCGTCTCAGAGACCGCGTCTCTGAGCTCCGGCTAGTACGCCAGCAGCGCGCGAAGCGCTGGGAGCAGGCGCCCCTTCGGCCAGAAGATCTCCTCGAGCGCCTGGGCGGCTGGGACCGGCGTGTCGAGCGCGCCGAGACGTTGGATCGGTGCGTCGAGCCAGGCGAACGCGTCGCGCGCGATGACGGCGGCGATCTCGCCGCCGAAGCCGCCGGCCTCGGGCGCTTCGTGCACGATCAGGCACCGGCCGGTCTTCTTCACCGATTCCAGCACCATCCCGGTATCCCAGGGCAGCAGGGACCGCAGATCGATCACTTCGATCGACGGTCCTTCCTTCGCGAGCGCCTCGGCAGCCTCAACCGCCCAGTGGACCGCGACGCCGTACGCCACCACCGTGGCATCCTTTCCCTCTCGCGCACGCCGCGCGCGGCCGATCGCGACGGCATAGTCTCCCTCGGGCACCGGCCCCTTCCACGAGCGATACAGCCACTTGTGCTCGAGAAAGAGCACGGGGTTGCCGTCCTCGCACGCGGCAATCAGCAATCCCTTGGCGTCGAACGGCGTAGCCGGCGCGACGACTTTCAACCCGGCCACTCCGGTGAACCAGCTTTCCACGTTCTGCGAATGAAACGGTCCCGCATGAAGGCCGCCGCCGATCGGCAGCCGCAGCACGACCTGCACCGGCGCGCCCCAGCGATAGTGCGTCTTGGCCAGGTTGTTCACGATCTGGTTGAAGCCGCAGCTGACGAAGTCGCCGTACTGCATCTCGACGATCGGATGGAAGCCGTCCAGCGCGAGCCCGAGGCCGACGCCAATCGCCCCGGACTCGATGATCGGCGTGTTGCGGATCCGCGCCTTGCCGAATTCTTCGACGAACCCTTTCGTCACCTTGAAAACGCCGCCGTACTCGGCAACGTCCTGCCCGAGCAGCACGGTGGTTTGATCCCGGCGCATCACGAGCCGGAGCGCATCGCCGATCGCGTCGACATAGCGGACCTCCGGCGCCGACGCGAGCGCGGCGGCATCGGGCTCGCGCGATTCGCTGCGCGCCGGCGCGTAGACATCGGCGAGCTCACGTTCGGCGGTTGACTGCGGCTCCGGGGCGCCAATCACCCGATCCGCAATCGCATCGATCTCGTCGACGATCTCGCGCCGGAGCGCGTCCCGCGCCGCCGCCGGCATCGCGCCGCTCTCGTCGAGGCTCCGCTCGAACCGTGCAAGTGGATCGGCGGCGCGCCACTGCTCGAACAGCTCCGGGGGAACGTAGGCGGTGCCCGACGCCTCCTCGTGGCCGCGCATCCTGAAGGTCTTGAACTCGATCAGCGTGGGACCCTCGCCGCGCCTGCCGCGCGCCGCCGCCTCGCTGGTCGCGCGGTGGACCGCAAGCAGGTCGTTGCCGTCGCAAATCACCCCGGGGATTCCGTAGCCGGCGCCGCGAGTGGCGAGATCGTCGACCGCGAACTGCTCGCGGACCGGCGTCGACAACCCGTACTGGTTGTTCTCGACGACGAAGATGACCGGCAGCTTCCACACCGCGGCAAGGTTCACCGCCTCATGAAAGTCGCCTTCGCTGGTGCCACCGTCACCGACGAAGGCCGCCGCGACCCGAGGCTCCCGCCGCAGCTGCGAAGCGAGCGCGAGGCCGTCGGCGACCGGCAGCATCGCCGCCAGGTGGCTGATCATGCCGACGATGTGGTGGTCGAGCCGGCCGAAATGGAACGTGCGATCGCGGCCGCCGGTGAAGCCGCCTTCCTTGAAGAGCAGCTGACGGAACAGCCGTTCCAGGTCCACGCCCCGCGTGGTGAAGACGCCGAGGTTCCGGTGCAGCGGCAGGATCCAGTCATCGTCCTGGAGGGCCGCGGCGACGCCAACCGCGATCGCCTCCTGGCCGATGCCGGAGAACCATTTCGACAGCTTCCCCTGGCGAAGCAGGCGGAGCATTTTTTCTTCGACCAGGCGCGGCAGCAGCAGCGCGCGGTAGAGCGACTGGAGATCGGATGCCGGAATCATGGACCGCGTCGATTGTCCTATACTCGCGCGGTGAAATCGATCCTGATGCTGGCCACGCTGCTCATCGCCGTCTCATCTCCAGCCGAGCGCCCGTCCCGGGCGAGGCTCGCAGAGCCGGGTCGAGGGGCGCAGCCGGCGGACAAGATCGCGGTCACGCTCGACGTGCGGAGCGAAGGACGCGCCAGTCGAGACGAGACTGCGACGCGGCTGCTCGCCGACGTACGGCGGGGTCTGGAGGCGCTCAGCGACGTCGAGCTCGTTCCCGCCGATCACGCGCGGCGAACGATCTGGATCGTGACCGGCACGACGCCCGGCGCCAGCGCCGCGTCGGTGATCGTGACCGAGCGCTACGATCGCGAAACGCTGATGGTGCTGGGCATCGAAGACGACGACATGGCGGAGCGGATGATGGCGCTCCAGATCGTGGTCGATCATCAGATCTTCACCGGCCGCGATCAGACGGCGCTGGCGAGACGGATCGTCGCGGCCATCAACGACGGGATTTTCGCCAGGCTGCGGACGCTGAAGCCCAAGCCGTGACGGCTATCGATCCAGCGCGTCGCGCACGCTCCGCATGAAGTCGGCCGAGCTGAAGGGCTTCTCGATGAACGGGATGCCCCGATCGAGGCCCGCCTGCCGCGCGGCCGATTGTTCGGTGTAGCCCGACATGTACAACACCCGTAGCGCCGGTGCGCGCGCCTGCAGCCGGCCGACCAGCTCAGGTCCACCGCAGCCGGGCATGACGACATCGGTCACCACCAGATCGATGGCGCCCGCGTGTTCGGCAAAGAGCCGATCGGCCTCGTCGCCGTTGGCCGCTTCGAGCACGCGATAGCCGGCGAGATCGAGAATCCGTCTCGACAGCTTCCTGACCCCAGCTTCGTCTTCGACCAGCAGCACCGTTTCCGACGCGCGCCCGGCGACAGGCGTCGCCGCCGCCGGCGCACTTGGCAGCGCGATCGCGTCCGCGCTGAGATGCGGCAGATAAACGCTGAACATGGTGCCCCGGCCAGGCTCGCTGTCCACCCAGATGTAGCCCCTGCTTTGTTTGACGATCCCGTAGGTCGTCGAGAGCCCGAGGCCGGTGCCTTTCCCCGCCTCCTTGGTGGTGAAGAAGGGCTCGAACAACCGCCGCTGCGTCTCCTTGTCCATCCCGGTGCCGGTGTCGGCAATCGACAACCGGACGTAGGGACCGGGCACGACGACCTCCGGATCGGTGGACCGCTGCTGGAGCGTCACGTCCGTCGTGGCGATCGTCAGGCGCCCGCCGTCCGACATGGCATCTCTCGCGTTGACCACCAGGTTCATGACGACCTGTTCCAATTGCCCGCGATCGGCGACCACCAGCGACAGCTGGGGCGCCAGGATCACGTTGACCTCGATGTGCTCGCCAATCAGGCGGCCGAGCATGACGGCCATCTCCGTAATCAGCGCGTTGACGTCGACCGGCTCCGCGTGCAGCACCTGCTGGCGGCTGAACGCGAGCAACTGCCGGGTGAGGCCCGACGCGCTCCGGGCGGCCTTCACGATCTCGGCAAGGTCGCGGGCGTGCTGACTGCTCGGCAGCGCATCGGCCGTCACGAATTCGGCGAAGCCGAGGATGACGGTCAGCAGATTGTTGAAGTCGTGCGCCACGCCTGACGCCAGGCGCCCGATCGCCTCCATCTTCTGCGCCTGCCGATACTGTTCTTCGAGCGTGTGGCGTTCGGTGACGTCAATCGAAATCCCGACGCCACGAACGGGAGTCCCCAGCGGCCCGAGCAGGATGCGGCCCGACCCGCTCAGCCACCGTACCGTGCCATCGGGCCACAGCGCACGGTGCAACACCGAGAAGTCGGTGCCGGCCCGCATCGCCTGCTCGATCGTTTCGACGACGGCCGCCCGATCGTCAGGATGGATGCCCTCGCTGAATGAGGCGAAGGTGCCTTTGAACGAGCCGCCCGCCAAGCCGTACTGGGCCTCGAGAATCGGCGACCAGGTGATGACGCCGGTCACGAAGTCCATTTCCCAGATCCCGACGCCGGCGGCCTCGAGCGCAAAGCGCATGCGCTCCTCCGCTACCTGGACGGCCTCGGCGGCGCGGCTTCGCTCGGTGACGTCGGTGCCGGAGCTCAGGCTGCCAATCACCTGGCCGCGGTCGTCGCGATTGAGCGTGCTGCGCCACTCGATGCGCCGCTCGTCGCCGCTCCGGGTCAGGACCACGTTCTCGGCGATCGAAACGTCGCCGCGCACCAGGTCGCCGAATCGCGCCCTGACCTCCTCCCGCATCCTCGGCGCGAGGCAGGTGTCGAACCAGTCGCGGCCGAGCAGCTCGGCTTCGTTCCAGCCGAGCACCGCGCAGGCAAACCGGTTCGCCAGCGTGATCCGCCCTTCCAGATCCAGCGCCACCAGCATGACCGTCGCGGTGTCGAGGTAGCGCTGCGCCCGATCGCGCTCGTGGCGCAGCCGCTCCTCGCTCTCGCGCAACGCCGCCTGGGCGTGCGAGAGCAGGATCGGCGTGCTGCTTTGAGGATCGACGACCGCGTCGATCTGGCCGCTGAGCAGCGCCTGGATGGTCGCTTGAGCCTCCGAGAGCCGGCGCGCGAGGTCCTGCGTGCGTAAGGCGTCGTTCGCCTTCATGGCGCGGCCAGGGCGAGCAGCACCTGGTCGGTGTCGCTCAGATTGCCGATCACGCGTTGCACCGGTGGCGGCGACAGCTTCACGAGCGTCGGAGTCACGATGATGCCGTCGATCAACGCCCGATGAGGATCCTCCAGCAGGTCGACGATTTCGAGCGAGTGGCGCGTCGCGAAATGCTCGCTGCAGATCGCTCGGGCGTTGGCGATCGCACGCACCGAGTTGGGCGCATGGCCCGCGACGTAGAGGCGCAACACCAGGCCGGGTTGGGGTCTACGCCTCGCCATGCTAGCGCCTCCCCCGTCCCCCGCGGGTTGACGCGGCGCCCTTGTCCCGCCCGCTCTTGCGACGACCGCCGCGCCCGTCCTCATCGGCGTGCCGCATTTTTCGCAGCACCGCGTGGTCGGTCCTCAACAGCCTGGACGCCGACCCGGTGGCGTCGGCAAGCACCGCAATCTCGGCGCTGCGCGCCTCCATCTCCGTCTGCACCACCTGGAGGCGCGCGGCGGCTTCGGCCTGCGCCAGCTGCAGCCGCAGCCGTTCGAGCTCCGCCGCCACTTGCACCCGCTTGCCCCGCGCCTGCTCTTCCTGTTCCCACTCGAAGCGGGCTACGCCCATCAGCACCTTCCCCTGGGCGACAAACACGTCGGTCAGGGTCGCACCGTCGTCGGACAGCGTGAGCTCGCGCACCTGATTCGAATGGCCGGTGCCGCGCGATTTGACGATGGTGAGCGCGCGGTTGCGCTCCCCGTCCTGAACGATGTAGGAGACGTGAATCCAGGTGTCGGCGATGGTCGAGATGCCGGTCGCGGTCTCTTCGGCGGTGCCCGGCCCGTCCATGAGCGACGTGTTGACGACGGTGATCCCGGCGATCTTCAGAAAATCCAGGAACTGCTGGGACGCATCAGCGGAGGCGACGTGCTCCACTTTCGTCGAGAGCGCCGACAGCGGATCGATGACAAGGCAACGCGGCTTGTGCGCGCGAACCTTGTCGCGCAGGGCGCCGAATTGATCTTCGATGTTCGGGCCTCGCGTCCGGGTCGAATACATCCTGAGCACGCCCGACTTCAGGTATGGCTCGAGCCGGATGCCGACGGAGCCCAGGTTGCGGACGATCTGCGCCGCGCCTTCGTCGAAGCTCACGTACAGGGTCCGCTCGCCGCGCTCGCAGGCGGCGGCCGCGAACATGCCCGCCAGCGTCGACTTGGCGGTACCGGGCGCGCCCGAGATCAGGACGTCGCTGCCGCGGTAGTAGCCGCCGCGCAGCATGTTGTCGAGACGCGGGAGGCCGGAAGAGACGCGCTCATCCGTGACGGCGTATGCGAGCTCGGTCGGACCGCGATGGCTCAGCTGCAGGCCGTCGCTCGTCAGCGTGATCGGAAACTCGTCGGCGGCGAAGCCCGAACCGCGGTACTTCATCACCCGCAGGTTTCTGAACCCCGATCCGTCGACCACCTGATGCCTGAGCACGACGACGCAATCGACCATGAACTGCAGGAAGCCGTAGCGAAGATCGACGTCGGTGCCGCCCGATTTCTGCGTGATGATGCCGGTCAGGCCCGTGCGCGAGAGCCAGCCGCGGAGGCGGTAGATCTCGCGCCGCTCCAGGGCCGGATCGTCGAGAAGCCCGAGCAGCACGTCAATCCCGTCGAAGACGATGCGCGTGGCGTGCATCTCCTGGACCTTGGCCTTCAGCAGGCCGAGCATGCCGACCAGATCGAACTCGCCCGCCTTCACGACGTCCGGCGTCAGGCGGGCGTCGAGAAAGAACAGCTTCTTCCGTTCGAGCGCCGGCAGATCCCAGCCGAACGTCGCGGCGTTGGCGATGATCTGCCGCGTGCTCTCTTCGAAGGCGACGAAAATACCCGCCTCCTTCTGATGGGCGCCGTTGACGAGCGCCTGCAGCGCGAAGACGGTCTTGCCGCAGCCGGGACCGCCCATCACGAGGGTCGTCCGCCGCGCCGGCAGACCGCCACCGGTCACCTCGTCGAAGCCCTGAATCCCGGTCGGCACCTTGGCCACCGACGGGTGTTGCGAATGGATTTTCATCGGTCCAGCGCCTCACGCACGTGCCGCACGAAATCGGCGGACGTAAACGGTTTCTGCACGAACGGGAGGCCGCTGCCGATGCCGGCCGTCGCCGCGGCGGCCTGCTCCGTGTAGCCCGACATGTAGAGCACCCGCAGCGCCGGCGCGCGCAGCTGCAGGCGGGCCAGCAGCTCCGGCCCACCGCATCCCGGCATGATCACGTCGGTGACGACCAGATCGATCGTCGCGGCGTGCTCCGCGAATACGCGCTCGGCCTCGTCTCCGTTGCCCGCCTCGAGCACGCGATAACCCGCGTTGTCGAGGATCCGCTTGGAGAGGTGACGCACGCCGACCTCGTCTTCCACCAGCAGCACCGTTTCCGACGCGCGTTTCGGCGGTGGCCCCGACACCGAGCCGATCGCCTGGCTGGCGCCGTCGCGGCTGGCGCGCGGCAGATAGACCTTGAACGTCGTGCCGTGGCCCGGTTCGCTGTACACCCAGATGTAGCCCTGGCTCTGTTTGACGATGCCGTAGGTGGTCGACAGGCCGAGGCCGGTGCCGCGTCCGGTCTCCTTCGTCGTGAAGAACGGTTCGAACAGGCGGCGCCGGGTCTCCCGGCTCATGCCGGTTCCCGTGTCGCTGATCGAGAGCATCACATACGGCCCCGCCACGATGGTCTCTTCGTGGAACGAGGAGTTCTCGAGCTCCACGTCCCTGGTTTCAATCGTCACGGTGCCGCCGGTCGGCATCGCATCCCTGGCGTTGACGACCAGGTTCATCACCACCTGTTCGAGCTGGCCGCGATCCGCCACCACCAGCGACAGCTCCGGCTCGAGCACCAGCGTCACGTGGATGTCGTCGCCGATCAACCGGTCGACCATGCCGGCCATCTCGGCGATCAGCACGTTGACGTCGAGCGCCACCGCGTGCAGCACCTGCTGGCGGCTGAACGCGAGCAACTGTTTGGTGAGGCCCGAGGCGCTGCGGGCGGCTTTCATGATCTCGCCGAGATCGCTGCGGTGCTGCGCGCCGAGCGTCGGATCCACGTTGATGACTTCGCTGAACCCGATGATCACGGTCAGCAGGTTGTTGAAGTCGTGCGCGACGCCGGCCGCCAGTTTGCCGATGGCGTCCATCTTGTGCGACTGCCGCAGCTGCGCCTCGAGCGTGCGCAGCTCGGTGATGTCCTCGATGACGGCGATGAGGTGCTGGGCCCGGCCCTCGGCGTCGCGATGCACCGAGGTGATGACCCGGGCCCACATCAGGCTGCCGTCGCGCCTCCGATACCGCTTCTCGTCGGCAACGTGCCGGTTCAGCGAGCCCGCGGCCGCCTGGTCCAGCCACTCGGACTCCGCGGGCATCTCTTCCGCTTCCAGCAGCCGCGGCGCCGCGGCACTCTGGAGCTCGTCGCGCGAATAGCCGAGCAGCTCGCACAGCCGCTGGTTGACCCGCAGCCATTGCCCGTTCAGCCCGACATGGACGATGCCGACCGGCGCCGCATCGAACGTGGATCGGTACAGGCGTTCGCTGTCGACCAGATCGGCCGTGCGCGAGCCCACTTCGCTTTCCAGGATCTGGCTGTAGCGATCCTGGTAGTCGCCGTACGCCTTGAGACGCAGCAGGTTCTTCACTCGCGCGCACAGCTCGGCGCGATCGATCGGCTTGCACAGGAAGTCCTCGGCGCCGGCCTCGAGCCCGCGCATCCGCGCGTCGTGCGCGTCCATCGCCGTCACCATGACCACCGGGATGCTCTTGGTGGCCGGGTTCGCCTTGATCGCGCTCGTCACCTGATAGCCGTCCATCCCCGGCATCATGACGTCGAGGAGGATCAGATCCGGCGGCTCCCGTGCGACGAGGGCGAGCGCCTCCTCACCGCTGGTCGCGGTGGCGATCCGCCACCCTTGCGGCGTCAGCATCACTTCCAGCAGCTGACGGTTCTGGCGTTCGTCGTCGACGATGAGCACGCACGGCTGGTGGTCGGAGGCCTCGGGTCCCCGGATCATGCCCGGGCCAGTTGGGCGGCGATCGTCGCCAGGAATTCCTGGTAGCGCATCGGCTTGGCGATGTAGCCGTCACAGCCGGCGGCGCGGATGCGCTCTTCGTCGCCTTTCATCGCGAGGGCGGTGAGGGCGATCACCGGAATCCTCCGTGTGGCGTCATCGCGCTTCAGCAGCGCCGTCGCCTCCAGACCGTCCATGCCGGGCAGCTGGATATCCATCAGGATGAGCTGCGGCTGCTCGCCGCGCGCCAGCGTCAACCCCGCCTCCGCGTCGGTGGCGGTCAGCACGGTGTGCCCCACCGACTGGAGCAGGAAGACCGCCAGCGTCATGTTGGCCGGGTTGTCCTCGACGATCAGCACGGTGGCCATATCAAGCGGTCTGCGTCCGGCCGGCCATCGCCCGGCGTACTTCGGAGGTGAAGCGGTCGCGATCGAAGCCGTCCTTCTCCATGATCGCGATCACGAAGCCGTTCAGCCGGAGGCGGTCCTCCTGGGTAATGCCCTTGGCGGTCATGACCAGGATGGGGATGCTCGACGTGTCGCGCTGCTCGATCAGCGCCTCGACGACGTCGAAGCCGTTCAGATCGGGCATCAGCAGGTCGAGCACGATCAGATCGGGCAGTTCGGCACGCGCCACCGCGATCGCCTCCCGGCCGCTGTAGGCGCGCAGCACGCTGCCGGCCAGGCCCAGCAGGCGGACCGCAATCAGGTCCACCGCCTTCGGATCATCGTCGACAATCAGGACCTTGATCTGGCGGCCCGGCGCCAGCGGGAACAGGCCGAGATCGACGAGCGACTCGTACAATTCCTGCCGGCCGATCGGCTTCTGCAGGACCGCCGCCGCGCCGAGGGAAAAGCCCCTGTTGCGGTCCGCCACGATCGAGATGATGACGACGGGAATGCGCCGGATGTCGGGGATCTGTTTCAAGCGAACCAGAAACTCCCAGCCGTCCATCTCGGGCAGCATGATGTCCAGCGTGATCAGGGCGAGCGGAGAATGGACCGCGATCGCCAGTGCCTCCTCGGCGGAGGCGGCACGGAGCACCCGGAACCCTTCGGCCTCGAGCTGTACCCGAATCAGGTCGGCCGACTTGTCGTCGTCTTCCACGACCAGCGCCAGCCGCTCGCCCGGCCGGATCTCGATCGGAACGGCGATCGGCGGCGCGGCCTCCACCGCCGCGCGAAGCGGCAGCCAGACGGTGAAGCAGGCGCCCTGCCCGGTCGCGCTGTCCACCGCCAGCGTCCCGCCATGGAGCTCCACGAGGAGCTTCACCATCGCCAGTCCGAGTCCCGTGCCTTCGAATTTTCGCGCCAGGCCGCTGTCGATCTGACTGAACGGCGTGAAGAGCCGGGTCAGCCCCTCAGTGGATATGCCGATGCCGCTGTCGTTGACGCTGACCTGCAGAAACTCTTCGAACGCGCTGGCGGCGAGCGGAAAGCTGCGTCCGCTGCGGGCCGACGACAGCCGGTTGACCTCGGCGCGCGGGACCCGGCTGGCGCGCAGGGTCACCCGGCCGCCGTCGCCCGTGAACTTCACCGCGTTCGAGAGCAGGTTGTAGATGATCTGCTTGACCTTGCGCGGATCGACCTGGATCGATCCCAGTCCCTCCGGTGCGTCGATTTCGAGCCGGATGTGGTGCGACGCGGCCTTTTCCCTGACGATCGACCGGCTGTTGACGAACAGCGACGAGATCGGCACCGGCTCCAGGTCGAGCGTCATCTTGCCGGCCTCGATCTTCGAGAGGTCGAGGATGTCGTTGATCAGGGAGAGCAGGTGCTTGCCGCTGCTGAAGATGTCGCCGATGAACCCGCGCTGCTGATCGCTCAGCTCGCCGATCAGGCCGTCGCGCAGCACCTCCGAGAAGCCGATGATCGCGTTGAGCGGCGTCCGCAGCTCGTGCGACATGTTGGCGAGGAATTCCGACTTCATGCGGCTGGCGTCTTCGAGCTCGCCGTTCTTCTGCTGGAGCGCATGTTCGAAGCGCTTCAGCGCGGTCACGTCGCGGGCCGAGGCGAACACCCCCTGCAGGCGGCGG
>Ga0105242_10001728_pt1 | contig 17243 bp, 17 predicted proteins | sample KBSM24metaG_FD_81521 | JGI IMG/M metagenome (GOLD analysis project Ga0105242, IMG submission 81521) | Miscanthus rhizosphere microbial communities from Kellogg Biological Station, Michigan, USA - KBS M2-4 metaG | ecosystem: Host-associated > Plants > Roots > Rhizosphere > Soil | place... | reverse complement strand
CGCCTGTTCCAGCCCGTTTTCAACATTCATCGCTGGCTCAGACCGAGCGCTGTCTTGGCCTGCCGAAATATCTGTCTTCCAACCGTGGGCCATGTCGAACCTCTTTCTGCGGTGTCTTCATTGTCGACGGAATCACCGGAGGAGCGCGCGGAAGAGGCCCCACACGAGGCGCTAAATGTTCAGTCTGCCTCCAGGGCTTCTTGGAGCAAGAGCACCGCAACTGCATTGATCAAGATGGCGGCTAGGCGCACTACCGCTACGTCGATGCTTGCGAAGCTGCAGCCTTGTGGATTTCAAAACGACCGATCAAGTCGCTTGCACTACATCCAAGAGCATCTGCAATCTTGCAGATGGCCACGAGGTTAGGCACCCGCTCCCCTCGTTCGATACGCCCCATGTGGGCTCGCTCAATCGAGGCCTCCAACGCCAGAGTGAGCTGCGACATGCCCTTTGCTGTACGGGCTTCCACAACTGCCTTGCCGAAGCAATCAGCGACCACGGGATCAAACGTTGTTGACCCTTCAGGCCGCCCTCTTTTCAAGTTTTTCTGCATGCAGATCAGCTTTCCTGCATGAGTTCAAAAAAACGACGTTTAAATAAACTCTTTTGATGTACAGTTGCGGTCGAGGTGCATACGGTCGGACTGCGTCGCAGCCGCCTAACCATCTACGTCAAAGGATCAGGAATGCGATTTCGTCGGTATGGAGCCAGCTTCGCTGGAGATAGCGTTGTTCACTGTTCTGCGGCGGCAGCCCGCCAATGCCTTTCAACAGGAAGGCGCTCCATCTCTCTGAAGCGGCGTGTCCTCGCAATCATCGCCATGGCCCTGCTGTTGCCCTGGGCCCCCTCTTTCGCCCAGAACATCTACCGCCCGCAGGACACCACCGAAGCCATCGCCTCATACGATGTCTTGGGTGTTCGGCTGGGCATGAGCGAGGCCAATGCCGTGGCAACCATCCGCCAGCGCTTTCCAGCAGGCACCAAGGATGCGAATGGCCGCGTGATCAATCTGCGCATCTCGGACTACCAGCTCACCAGTCCGCGCACCCAGGCGCGAGTGCGCGCGGGCGTGCGCTTCGATCTGGGCCCGGAGCCCAAACCCGGAAAGTCTTCGGGCTCAGGTAATTTCAACTTCATCAAACTGCTGGTGCATGAGGGGCGAGTCTGGGCCGTCTGGCGGGATGACCAAGGGGCGCGCTACCCCTACGACCAAACCGTGGCCGAGGTGCAGGCCAAATACAGGGGTGCGGTCCCCATTCCCAGTGCGTTCATGCCGGTCAATGGCGGCTCGATCAGCCGGGAGCCCGGGCCGCCGGCGATCGATGGGCTTCAGCTGTATGCGGGCCAGTGCATTGCTCCACCGCTGGCAAGCTCTTCCTCGGGCGACAAGATCTCGCTCGATCCGGCCTGCAACAAAGCCTTCCATTGGAGCTATCAGCCACGCATCGAAGGGGGCGTGAAGGTGATGGCTTCGGGCCACGTGCAACTCGTGGATCTCGAGCAGGGTCGCTTGTTCATGCGCTTCCTGGCATCCGCGTCCGGGAACATGCCAGCCGACAAGCCCCGCACCATCGATGCCAAGCTGTAAGTACGAGTGGCAGCATTTCGCGTCGACAGGCTACACGTGGCCGTCCGCAGGGCATTGCGGGGGCACGGTGTGGGCACCGATTTCGTCCAACGACTGGGACCGGTATTGCGCGGGCCGGATCGTGCCTTACCCGCGCGATGCAGCCTGGTGCGTCTCGCCGACGCACCAGACGGTGATCTGCCAACACGCAAGTGTGGAGATGAGCCTGTGTCTGTGCGCGAACTACGGCCAGCGCGATCGGATCGCCAACTTGCTGGTGCATCCCCACCTCGACTGGGATGACATCCATCCGAGCGCTCGGGCCGATTGCCATCTGTATCTGCGTGATCGGGAAGGGTTGCTCTCGGTGCTTGAGCGCAGCGGGCTGGCTCGCGCTTATGTCATGAACCTGCGGCCGACGCACTTTGACCCAGAGCTGATGGAGTGGGCGCATGCGAAGTGCGAGGTGCTCCTCGCGCGAGAGGCGGCCAGAGCAGCGGTAGACGAGCTATACGAAGAATGCAACAGGAAGGGTGCCCATGAGCCATGACATCGACACCAGCGTGGTGCGCAAGGTAGGGGATGCTTACAGCGTCATCAGTACGGAAGTTCAGGACTACGGCCGACGCAAATGGGAACGCGAGGCGCAGGCTCGGGAAGATCGTCTTCGGGCGCTCCAAGCAGAGGTGGACAAGAACCGTGACGACGACGCTTGGTTCCGCGTTCGGATCATGGCCGTGTGCATCGCTGCGTCCTTGATAACGCTGGTCTATATCGGCGTCAGCGAGTGGCAACTGCGCCAGGACATCAAGGCCCTACAGCAATAGACCAAGTCTTTCCCTCGAACCGTGCAGTGCGGCCTCAAGGCGCCCAGCCCCCTGGCGTACGCCCAAAAAAATTCATCAGGAAGCATTCGAATGGCTGTTTCGATCATCACCGGAGTTCTGCGGGAGCTCGGGCCCGGCGTGCAGGAAGCGTCCGGGCACATCGGCTCGACCCACTATGCGTATCTTGAATTCGTGGATGGGCGCGTCCTGCGCGACATCAGCGTGATTGGCGGGCTGCAGGGCAAGCTGGATGCAGCGCTGGAGGATGAAGGGCCTGTCGAGTTGCATCTGGCGCAAGGCGGCAAGAAATCCGATCTGTTGATCGCGCTCACGAGCAGTGATGGCAAGACCTTCGCTGTCGATCTCGGCGGAGGCGCTGCACTGGGCTATATCTCGATCGCCGGGGCCGTCGTGCTGGGGCTCTTCCTGCTACCGCTATTCGGGGCGGGTTTGCTGTTCCTGTGGTTCGCTTGGCGGACGTGGCATGGCCTGAGGATCGTACAGTCGGCAAGCCAGCATGTGCGTGATCTGCCGCAGGCCATTCTTGTGTGAGCAGGGCCTGCCCCTCCCCGTCTTCCATGGCTTCAGCACCCAATACGGCATCCTCACTGGCAGCAGACCTGCTTCGCCTGCTCCGGCCCCACCTGGGCTGGATATCGGTGTCGGTTTTCACGGGCCTGTGCGCGGGCGCCGCCACAGTTGGGCTACTAGCGACGGTCAACAGTACGTTGCACGACCGCGCTGCGTTGTCGGGCGCGACGCTATGGATCTACCTGGGTCTGTGTGGCGTGGCCCTGCTGGGCCGAGGACTGTCGGATATGGGGACCAACCGCGTGGGCCAGCGAGTCGTGGCCCAGTTGCGCAAGGATCTGGCCGAGGACATCCTGCAAACGCCCCTGGAAGCCCTCGAGCGCTTTGGCAACCACCGCCTGATGCCGGTGCTCACGCAGGATGTAGAGATCGTGAGTCACTTTGCTTTCACCCTGTCTGCCACGTTGATCTCTGGCGCGGTGACTATGGGCTGCCTGCTGTATCTGGCTGTGCTTTCGCCGGCGCTGTTCGGGCTGATGCTGGCCGCGCTGGTGGTCGGCACCGTGGTTCAGGTCCTGGCGCAGGCGCGCGGCATGCGTGGGTTCTGGTCGGCGCGGGCGCAGGAAGAGCAACTGCATCGGAACTACCGCACGCTGAGCGATGGAGCCAAGGAGCTGCGGCTGCACTGGGAACGGCGGATTCGACTGATGGGGCAGATCACAGCGACCATCGAGGCGATCCGCTCGGTCAATGGCAGGGCTGTCAGCATCTATGTGCTGGCGAAGGCATTTGGGGCGGCGATTTTCTTCTTGCTGATCGCCCTGGTCCTCGCGTGGGGCGCATGGCAAGAGGTGGAGACGGCTGTGCTTAGTGGATTTGTTTTGGTGCTGCTGTTTCTCAAAGGGCCGATCGACCAGATCGCGACGGGCTTGCCGACCTTTGGGCGGGCGCGGGTGGCACTACAGCGAATCGAGGAACTGCGGATGCATTTTGCACGGGGCGGGGTGAACAGCGAAACCTTGGGCCAAAGCACCACTCCTGCGCCTACCGCGATGGAGCGCATCGAACTACATGGCGTGACTTACCGATTTCCGGCACAGAAGGAAGAGCGTGCGATCTTTGCTCTGGGGCCGATCGATCTTGAACTGCGCAAGGGCGAGATGGTCTTTATCGTAGGAGACAACGGCGCTGGCAAGACCACGCTGGTCAAGTTGCTCCTGGGCCTGTATGCGCCCACGGACGGAGAGATCCTGCTCGATGGCCAACGGGTCACACCCAAGATGCAGGAAGGCTACCGGCATCTGTTTAGCACGGTGCTATCCGACTTCTATCTCTTCGATGAATTGGTGACACCGGGGCGGGATGCCGCATCGCTGGCCTCTCAGGCGGCGCGTCATATCGAGCGGCTGGGGCTTGGGCACAAGGTGTCGGCCAAGGACGGGCGGTTGAGCACGCTCAATCTGTCAACAGGGCAACGCAAGCGCTTGGCACTGCTGCATGCTTATCTCGAGTGCCGGCCGGTCATCGTGCTGGACGAATGGGCGGCGGACCAAGATCCGGAGTTTCGGGAGCTTTTCTACACCGAACTGTTGCCTGAGCTGCGAGAGCGTGGGCATCTGTTGGTGGTGATCAGCCATGATGACCGGCATTTTGCGATGGCGGATCGCGTGTTGCGGATGCGCGAAGGGCAGCTGGTGGAAGATCCTCGCGTCCCGCCTACCAGTGCAGCGCATGAAGCGCGTCTGCGCGTGCCGAAGGCGATGGCATGAAAACCCAAGTCACTGTAACCCATGCACCGCCCATCGCGGAACAACCCGCTATGGCGCTCAGGGAGTGGCGTGTGCTGGAGAACGTGGATGCCGAGCTTTTCCTGATCGGGCTGCATGTCAACTCCGATCGGGTCAGGGTATCTACGCCCGTGTTGTCGTGGGAATATCGTCAGCGCAACTGGACGACGCAGTCGGGGCGTGTCTACCGGACGGCGTTGGCGCCGGGGGACTTTTTGACACCGAAACGGATTGCGGGGATTGTCCTGGCCCGAGGGCTGCGCGGGCCGATGATCGACTGGACCGAGGTAGTTTGGGCAGAGATGGAATTGCTGTAATCCAACGAAAATCGGAGCGGATGGCTTACTTCTGATAACTTGCATTGTCAGAAGTGGATGTCCCGGCGGGAAGGTTGAAATCCGACTCGCCAGCCATCATCGCCTGCACCCACCCGGAAATCGTTGCGTAGTGACGCCTGAAGGATCCGCAGGCTCTCACATCGCCCGAATTTTGTTCACATGGCCAGGCCGCGGGTCTTCATATCCAGGAGCCACGTCGGCTTCACTTCCGTACAGTGATAGTGCATCGCGCAGCCATAACGCGCACCCGATGTGGTACAGATGGTGATCAGTTGAGCAGTCGACGGACCAGTATCGCAACATGTAGCCCGCATGCGCAGCACGCACAGGCACCTTTAGCACTCCATCCATCATCGCGTAATCAATTTCCACAATCTCTGGTCTGGGATGCTCCGGGTGCGGCACCAACTCAAGCTCAATGATCCGATTCCAAAGGGTGTCGCCCTCGATCGTTTCGGCCTTGCTTACCAGGTCGTTCGTGAGCACCTGTGGTGCTTCCATGCGCGTCAGCACAAAGTCCCGAAACTGCTGATGCTTGCGGTCAAACGCCCTTACCTGCCAATGCAGCCCAACATCCACTATGGCTAGCGGCACCAACTCCTTGAGTGTGCGACCGCTGTTGACCGACGTGTAGTGCAGCCGGACCGCCTTTCCAAGATGGATCGCGCGGGCAATCGGCGCGATGACACTGACGCTGGGCATATTCAACGGCTGCGGGTACTCGCAACGCACCATTGGCTCCAGGTCCAGCCCGAGTCCTTGGCCAAAGCCGCGCGACAAAGCCGTCAACACGCGCTTTGGGTCATGCACAAACAAAGGTCTGAAGGCATCAGTGGGCCGGTAGAGCTTGGCCCCATTGTCTAGTTCGAGGTTCTCCGCTGCGAGTTCTTTGTAAAGAGCAATGTCGCGGGTCGCACCCGCTGAACCGGTCTCAAAGCGCTCTTTGAGGTCGGCTCTCCTGAGTTCCCCTAAGAAATAGAGCTGAAAGTCAATGAAGGCAAGGCGTTCACGCTGCGCTCGCGGAATGGCCTCGACGGCTTTCTGAATTTCGTTGCTGTGGTCGTTTTGCATGTAGGCCTCATATTAGAGCACCTACAAAGATCAAAATGGTCTCTTGACATGATCATTTTGATCTCATAGTATTCATCCATCGCAACTAAGTAGGAGTAAGTCATGGCGAAGAACGCCCCCATCGGTGACAACGCACGAGTCGGAGCGGTCCGCAACCGCTCCCAGGTGTTCAACCCCACCAACCAGACCTGGTCAAAGCGCGACACCGGAACCGGACGCTTCATGGACCAGAAAGCCGACGGCGACCCGTTCAAGGGCGTCCGCAAGGAAAAATCGAGTAAGTGAACAGGACGGACAGGCCGTCGCTGCGGCCTCTCCTCCTGCCAACAAGGGCCTCAGCAATGCAACGCGACCTACCCAGCATCCAACCGCGACGACGCTTTTCCGACGCGTCATCGGCCCGCTTTTTCTACCTGGCAGAAAAAATAGCCCGGGTCTACGAGCCCACCACCACCCAGCTTGAGGATCTCGACAGGGCTTACGGCAGCACCGGCGACTACCTCGCGAGCTGCCCGGAGTTCGCAGGATTGCTCTACCGTGTCCACGCTCATGGCTCCCGCCAGCTCGGCACGATGGTGCGCCCCATCGAAGAATGTCGCACTGGCTACGACATCGACCTGGCCGCCTGCCTAGAACAGGATGGCATGCGGCGGTATGGCGGCGCATATGGCCCAGCCCTGTTGATCGAACACCTCTACGTTGCGCTCAAGCGCTACGCCGATCGCCATGGCCTGAGCATAGTTCGGCACGATCGGTGTGTGACCATGACCTATGCCGGCGGCATGACGGCAGACTTTGCTCCAATCATCGACGCCCCCTCCAACGTGGTCCTGCACGGCCAAAGCCACGCGAGCATTCCTGACCGCAAGCTGCAGGAGTACATCTCAACCAATCCGCGTGGCTACTGCAAGGCCTTCGACACCATCGCCCGCATCGCACCAGTGTTCGAGCGAGTTGCCATGGCGAAAGCGACGATGGACTCCATCCGCAATGCCGAACTCGTGCCTCTGCCGGACCCCGATGAGGTATTCAGCCGCCTGCTTTCTCGCTTGGTGCAGCTCGTCAAGATCCATCGCAACATCGAATTCGGCCAGCACAGCAACATGGTCGACCTGGCACCGCCGTCAAGCTTCATCACGACCCTGGTGGCCAATGCCTACGCCATCGAAGCCCCACAAATGCATGACGGTCCGATGGACCTGCTGCTGGACATCGTGCAATTGATGCCCAAGCTTTTCCTACGCATGCCAATGCAAGCAGGCGCCGAGTTCTGGCACCTAGACAACCCGACAGCACGCAACGACAATCTCGCCGCCAGTATGAACACCATCGCAAAGCAAAAGGCCTTCGATGCCTGGCATTTGAAGCTGCAGGCTGACCTGCTGCGCGTGGTGGACGTTGTCGATCAACATGCAGGCCTTGACGTCATCGCCAGGGCCGTCGCGCAAGCGTTCGGTGAACGGGCAAAAACCGCTGTGATCGAGGACAACGCAGCTCGACGCGAAGCGCAGCGCACCGCCGGCCGTGGGCTCTTTATCGTCGGCGGTACGACGGCGATTTACACGCCCAGCCGCGCGCACACTAACTTTGGTGACTGATGCCGCCCGGACCTCACGTCTCGACCCTCGCGGAGCGCGCTTGGGAGCTCCGCGGCTTGCAGTTTCCGGGCGCAAGGACACAACTGCGCCAAGGGCGCGAACTTCGCTTCCACTTCTCTCTATCGCCCACCGCCTTGTCGCGCGAATACCGATGCCTGCTGGTCATGACCCGGGCGAGAACGCCTGAGATGTTTGTCCTCTCGCCAGACCTGCCTAATCTGGCTGGGGGACGGCCGCTTCCCCACATCTACCGGCATGACGGACAAGGCACAAGGCTCTGTCTATGGTTTCCGCGCAAGCGCGAGTGGTCGCCCGAAATGCGCATGCTCGACACATACATCTCGTGGACTGCTGAGTGGCTGAACTACTTTGAAGAATGGCTGCTGACCGACCATTGGGCCGGCGGCGGCGAACACCCCACGATCAAAACGAAACGGTGGGGCCGGAGCGCGAGCTCCCCACCCCCTTACTCGGGTCGATGACGAAGGTAGCACCGATGGACGAGACCAAGAATGACATTCCCAGTCGGCAAGACGAACCTCAACGACTGGACTTGCTCAGGGCCCAGCGGGTGTACTACCGACGCGCCAAACGCCTGCAGATTGTGTTTCTCGCTGCGGCGTTGATCCTGCCCTGGATCAGCCTCCTCTGGGGTGACAGCACCCAAGAAATCCGCCCGTTGCTAGCCCTAGTGAGCGTACTGCTTCTTCTCGTTGAGCTCAGCGCTGGCGTGCGACTCCAGCGCGAATGGGTCAAGACCGCCGCAAGGATTCAGGAGCAGTTCGACACCGAGGTGTTAGGCCTGCCCTGGAACAGCTTTGTTGCAGGCGCCAAGGTCGATCCGGAAAGCATCCGCGTCGTGACGCTCCAGCCCATCACACCAGCCGAGAAAGTCAAACTCGAAGGCTGGTACGAGCGCTGCGTTGGACAAATTCCCATCCCCTTGGCCCGCATCGTGTGCCAACGCACCAACATCACTTACGACATGCGGGTGCGCAAACGCTATTCGATGGGCTGCTTGCTTCTTGCAGGCTCCATGCTCGTGTACTTCCTGGTCCGCGGCGTCTACGACGGCCTGACCCTTGCAGCCTTGCTCCTGAATGTCCTCGTGCCTTTCCTTCCCTTAGGCGCATTCGTGCTGCGTGAGCACCGCAAGCAAGCAGACACCATCGAATCCCTATCGACGTTGCGATCCGAAACCGACAAGCTCTGGGCCAAAGCACTCAAATCCCCCGCGTCACCAGAATTGGACCAGGACGCACGCAACTTGCAAGATGCGATTTACCGCAATCGCACATCTAACCCCTTGGTCTATGACTGGGTGTACTGGCTGTCTCGCAAACTCAACGAGAACCTCGCGCACCACGCCGCAGCGACCCTGGTCGCAGAGGCCCAGCGCAACCTCAGTCATCGCAACCAAGGCAACTGATCAGAATCGCCTAACGATCTTGAATCAAATCTCTGACCAGGTAGGAGGTCACAACCGACGCCTTCGACTACAAAGAGCGTTCTATAAACCGCTCAAGAAAGACACGGTGTTGAACTACCTCAACCCGGCTCTCAAGGTACGGCGGTGTCTGAAGGGCTAGATAAAGCGCCCGGGAAACTGGGGAAAGCCCAGTTCCCTGCGATCACTGCGGCGAGTCGCAAGATTTCGCGCTCTCGCACCTGGGCGCACCGCGGGTTGCGTTGCGATATTGCTCATTTCTGGTGAGCCCTTGATGTTTCCATTGACTGCCAACCGGGCACATAGGCGCTCATCAGCGCCTTGAAGAGGCGCCCGTGGTTGGCATACCGCATGTGCAGCAGCTCATGCACGATTACGTAGTCCTGGAACTCGTCGGAGCGGTCCACGAGGTCATGGGCCAGCGTGACGGTGCCTTGCGACGTGCAGGACCCCCACTTGTGCCGCATGTTTTGAACGCGGATGACACGCGGATTGACACGCAGCTTCACGGCCCAGGCCAGGGCGCGCTGCCGCAGGTCCTGGGCGGGATAGCCTGACCCCTTGCGACGGCGCTGGGTGGGTTGCTGTCGATGGTGTGCCGTCGCCATGTCAGCCGTCCGAATCTTTCAGTAGCACGGCGATCATGGCGTCCACCACGCGCGCACGCGCCGTGGCGGACAGCTTGAGCAGCGGGTGATACAGCGATGCCCGCAGTCGGCGCTTCTCGTCGGAGTTCACCGCCGCGTTGGGGAACTTGCCCAATTGCGTCTCGGCCTCGCGCGCCAACGCCATGGGATCGATGCTGGCCTCCTTCAGGTCTGCATCTGACCGCAACGTCCAGTAGACGTTGAAGGCCCGGCCGGACAGCCCGCTATCCGCTGCGGCCTGCATGGCAGCCTCCTTCTCTGCCGCCAGCGCAGCGAGCTGGTCCATGGCTGCCAGGCCAGTGGTGCGCCGATCCTCCAAGTCCTTCAGGATGCGCTCTGCGCGGTCCTTCAGCGGCTGCAGCACGGGCGCAGCGTTGGCGTCGTCGTCGATCTCCTTCTGCAGGCCCCGCACCAGGTTGAACACCTTGCCCTCGTCGGTGCCCGTGTCGCCGCGCAGCGACTGCAGAGTCTTGGTGTCGAAGGTGATGCTCTTGGTCAGTCGACCCAGGCCCTGCTGAGTGGCGTTCTCCTCGATCAGCCGGCGGGTCTTGTAGGCCAGGTCCGCGACGAAGCCCACCTTGTCGGCGTAGGCGTTGCGCACGGCGGCGTACAGCACCGAGAGCTGTTTGTAGGTGGCGATGTGGTCACGGAGCTCGGGCGACGGGGAAAGGATTTCCCACAGCGCCTCGATCTCCTTGTAGCGCTCGAAGAAGGTCTTGCGCACATCGGTGGCGAGGAAGCGGCCATATACCACCTTCTCCAGCTTCTCGTCGGCGCTTCCATCGCCCACATCACCCAGGTAGTCCGCCTTGACCAGCACGATCTTCTGCTGGAAGTCGGCCATCAGCACGTCCAGATCCTCAATGACGCCGCTCACGTCGTCGGAGTCGAACTTCAGAGCCTTCTTCAGCTCACGCAGCACGCCCACGAAGTCCACCACGAGGCCGACCTTCTTGCTGACACCCAGGGCATCCACGTAGGGGCGGTTGACCCGCGCAATGCTCTGCAGCAGCACATGGTCGCGCATGGGCTTGTCCAAGTACAGACAGTACAGTGGCGGCGCGTCGTAGCCAGTGAGAAGCTTGTCGGTGACAATCAGGATCTTGGGTTCGCGGTCCGCCTTCTTGAACAGCAGGCGTACATCCTCTTCGCGCTCGGGGCTGATCTGCAGCTCGGCCACCAGCGGCCGGTCCACGATGTCGGCCACGTTATCGGTGTAGACCGGCACGGTCCACTCGGGTGGCAGCAACTTGTCCAGGGCGCGCTTGTACTTGGCGCAGGCCTCGCGGTTCACCGCGACGACGAAGGCCTTGTAGCCCAGCGGCAGCACGTTTTCCTGGAAGTGCTGCGCCACGAAAGCAGCCACGTTCTCGATGCGATCGTCGGCGCACAGGAAGGTGCGCAGCCCGACCGAGCGATCCAGCACCTTGTTCAGCTCGTCGATGTCAGTGATGCCCTCGGCTTCGGCCAACTCGAAAAACTCCTTGTCCAGCCGCTCCGCAGGAACGGTCATCTCGGACGGCGCCATCACATGCTTGATCGGCAGCGTGGTTTCGTCCTCGATGGACTCCTTGATCGAATACTTGTCCAGATAGCCCAGATCGTCCTGCGCACCGAAAATTTTGAAGGTGCCTTCGCCTTGCGGATTGTTGGCGATGGGGGTACCAGTGAACCCCAGGATGGTGGCATTGGGCACTGCTGCCATCAGGTAAGTGCCCAGGTCTTTGGCCACCGATCGGTGCGCCTCGTCGATGAACACATACACATTGTCGCGGATACAGCTTGCCTTAGCGATGCCCTCGAACTTGTGGATCATCGAGACGATCAGGCCTCGAAAGTCGGCATCCAGCAGCGACTGCAGCTCGGCCTTGGAGTTGGCACGCTTTGTGGCGATGTCCTGCTTTTGCATCTCGCCCAGCAGCCGCTCCACCCAACCCTTGAGCTGACCTTCCAGCTCGGTTCGGTCCACCACCAGGATGACGGTGGCGTTCTGGAATCGGACCTTGTCCTCCAAGATACGCTTGGCGGCCGTCAGCAGCGTGAAGGTCTTGCCGGAGCCTTGCGTGTGCCAGATCAGGCCGCGAGTTTTGGCGGGGTCGGTGCAGCGGTCAAGCACGGCCTGGATGGCGCGCTGCTGGTGCTGTCGCAGCACCGACTTACGCGTCTCACCATCCTGCACGTAGAACAGAATCCAGTGCTGTAGCGTGCGGAGGAAGTCGGTGGGCTCGAAGAACGACTGCACCGCGAAACGGTAGGTCTCTTCAGGCACCTGCTTCCACCGCGCCATGTCGCGGCGGGTGACGTTCCAGGTCACGCCGTACCAGTAGTCCAGCAAATGTGTAACGTTGAAGAGCTGGGTGCTTGCCAGCAGCTCGGGGGTTTCCAGCTCGTATCGGCGCAGTTGCTTGATGCCCCGCTCGATGGCGTCGCCGTCCTTTGGGTTCTTATGCTCGACGATGCACACAGGCACGCCGTTGACGACGAACATCACATCGGCCCGGTTGCCCTTGCGGGCGGGCGGCTTGATTTTCCACTCCCAGGTAACATGGAAGTCGTTGGCGTCCGTTTTGGCGAAATCGATCAACGTGACGCGCCGATGGCGCTTCTCGGCCTCGTCGTACCAGCCATGCTCACCGCGCAACCAAGCCATGAGCTGGCGATTGCCCTCGATGGTGGGCGGCAGCGCCTCCAGCGCGTCGATCACGCCGCGCACGCCTTCTTCGCTCAACCACGTGTTGAACTCCGCCAGCTTATGGGCCAGCCTGCCCCGCAGGAAGCTGCCGGCCTCACCGCCACGCCGGTATAGCGCCTCCTGTGGCGTCAGCGGCGTCCAGCCGATCTCGACCGCGTGGTCCACCATCGGAAACTGGACACTGCCGGCTTCGCTGATTTTGAGTTCGCTCATGAGGCTGAGGCTTTCAGATTGTGGGCTGTCACTTCTTGGCGTTGGCCAGCTTGGAGGCCTGTTTCGGCAGCTTCTTCGCTTCGGACTTCAGGCGGCGCTCCAGCTTCTTCACATCCTCGGCGGCGGGCAGCTCCTCCGGAACGATGTCGCGGTCGGTCAGCAGTTTGCGCACGTCGCGGTTGTTCTTGACGTGCTCGTGGGTGATGCTGGCCTCGCCGCGCAGGTCACGTTGCTTCACCTGGGTGTTGGTGATCTCGTTGGCGAAGTCCTTCGCCTTGATGGTGATGGTGGGCAAGAAGTCAGCAAGCGGGCGACTCTCCGGTACCGCCAGCCGCCCCTTCATGTTCTGCGTGCTCAGGCCACCGAACAGGGCGGCGTCGCCCTTGCTGAGGATGCGACCGAAGCCTTGGCTGTCGATGCCACGCTCGTAGAGCACACCGGAAAGCTCTTTCTGCGACAACGTGAGCTTCTCGCGTGCCTGCAACCGCTCCCACTCAGCGATACGGGTCTCGATCAGCTCCTGCTTGCGCGTCTGCACCGCGAAGTAGGTCATCGCGAAGGCGATGGCATCCTTGCGCGGGTCGCCGTTCTGTGCGATCAGGTAGCAGGCGTAGCGTGTGAGGGCGATGTCCTCCACCGGGCGCTCGGCCTGGGAGCCGATCTCGACCATTTTGCTGACGTCAGCAAAATGGTCGGCCACCGGCTGCCCCACGGTCTGACAAGCGATCTTGGCTTTCTCCACCACCAGCTCGAAGTTGCGCCACTGCGCGTAGCCCAGTAGCTCCTGAAGCTCGCGCGCCAACCAGAACTCCACGCCGTCCTTCTGGTGCGCGCAGTCCTCAAAGCTCTTGTGCAGCTTGGTGATCAATTCCTTCTTCATCTCCTCTCCCTTCGGTGCGTCGGTTCAAGTAGCGGGTTGCAGGACACTGAGGTCCAGATCGTTGACATCGATCTCCCCGGTCATCAGCTTGTGCAGGAGCGCCTTGAACAACTCTTCGAGGACAGCGCGCTTCTCCTGATGAAGGGTGATCTTGGTGTCCATGGTGTCGAGGATGTCAGCGATCTCCACCTGCTCATCCAGCGCCGGCGGAACGGGCAGCGGCAGCGCATCAATGGTGCCGGTGTTCAAGTTGTACTTGCCGTCGGAAGCTGGCGTCGCGCGCCCGGACACCAGTGACGTCCCGAGCTTGGAGCCGTAGAAGTGGGCGACGAACCGGGGATCCACACGCTTCAAGTCGAGCCGAGCGCGGATCAGATACGAGGCGAACAGGGCCTGTTGCGGGGCGCCTCGGTAGACGGCGCATGAACCCAGACGCTCCAGGACACCGTTGGTCCGGATGAAGATGAGGTCGCCCAGCTCCAGTAGGTACTTGGCGGCCTCTGACGCCGACATGTCGCAATACTTCAGATCGTCAGGGATCACAGTGCCTGAGCCGATGTTCGGGATGCGCAAAACGGCATAGGTTGCGGGCTCAGTGGAGCAACGGGTTGACGTTCCGTATTGCAGCCACTCACGTACCGTTTTGAAAGACACCACATCCCAACTCTCCGGCAAGGCACCGATTTCGGTTTCCTTTTGCGCCATGGTGCGCAGTCCCCGTGAGAAGAGTGCGTCCATAGCGCCGGACTTGATCTCCAGCGCTGTCGCAGTCTGAGCCTCGACGCACTCAATCAGGCGCTGAATTTGGCTCAGGAGGCCTCCGATTTTTTGACGCTGATCACTGCTGTGTTCCGGCAGCTCGAACTCTGAAATGTGGTGCCAAGATGTTCGTGGGTGATGGGCGCCGGTAACGCCGGCCATCGCATGTTCTGTGAAGCCAGGTGCGTGTACTACAGCGGCAAGGTACGTCGATGGAACGTCGGAGCGCGGTCGTAGCACGAGAAGCTCGGTTGTGCAAACACCGGCGCTCGGCGCAATTACTGCCTTGTCCAGATAGGGGCGTAACTTCCCATACAGGACATCGCCTTCCGAAAACTTGAACTTTGAGCTTTGTGCTTCTTGGGCAAGTCCATGCCGGGAAATCCAAAAGCGACCAGGAGGTACGTGCTCCAGCCCAATGTAGGCGGCGTTCGGAGTGGCTGCTGGATCAACCTGTAGCGAAACGAGATCACAAAGATCCCCGAGACGGCGCGCGGGAACCTGGTTCATTGGGCGAGGTCCTTGAGCTGCTTGAGAACGGCATCAACGCTCTCAGACAGGTCGCTCTCACGCAGGGAGAGCGCTTCGTATCGGCCCAGCAAATCGGCCAAGCTTTGCCCGCCTTCATCTCCAATGGTTTCAACCCACCGGCTTGGGCTCAGGTTGTAATCCGCCTCCGCCGCCTGCTCCTGTGTGATCACAGTCAACTCACCTTCAATGGCCTCGCCCTTTAAGTACATGGCTGCCAACGGCCGGATCGCATCTTCGGGCAGGTAGTTCTTGGGCTTACCCTTCTTGCGGCGCTTGCTGGCGTTCAGCAGCACGATGCGGCCCTGGCGAGCTGCTGGCTTGCGCTTGTTCAACAGCACGATGATGCCGGCTGCCGTGGTGTTGTAGAACAGGTTGTCGGGCAGCAGGATCACGCCGTCGATCAGGTCCTGCTCGACGAACCACTTGCGGATGTTGCGCTCCTTGTCCTCGTTCTTGGAACCGCTGCCGCGTGTCACCGCGCCGGTGTCCAGTACCACGGCCGCGCGACCGTGGTCGTTCAGGCAAGCCAGGGTGTGCTGCAGCCAGGCCCAGTCGCCCTTGCCGCTGGTGATGCCGCCGGCCGTGCGGAAGCGGTCATACGGGTCGTTGGCGAAGGTGGTGTCCGCATCGAACGGCTGGTTCCACATCGGGTTCGCGATCACGATGTCGAAGGCCTGAATACGGCCATCCGGCCTGCGGAACTTGGGATTCAGCATGCTGTTGCCCCGCGCCAGCTCGATGTCCATGTCGTGGATCTTGGCGTTCATGTGGGCCACGGCGTAGCTCGCGCCCTCCAGTTCTTGCCCATAGAGCTTGAGCGGCACCTTAGCCATCGGGTCCAGCTCTCGCGAGACGAGCTGCAGCTTGATCAGCAGGCCGCCGGAGCCGCAGGCGAAGTCGTGGCACGTTTCGCCAGGACGGGGGCGCAGCAGGTGGGCCATCAAGAAGCCCGCTTCCGTCGGCGTGAAGAACTCGCCGGCACTCTGGCCCGAGCCTTCGGCGAACTTGCGCAGCAGGTACTCGTAGGCCCGGCCTAGGAAGTCGGGCTGCACATCGGCCAAGCCCAGGCGGTAGCGAGGGTCAGAGAAGGTCTCGATCACCTCGCGCAGCTTGGCGGGGTTGATGTCGCGCTCGCCGTTGCGCTCGGCGGCGAAGTCCACCACGTCGATCACGCCGGACAGGTTGGGGTTGTGCTTGACTACGCCGCGTAAGGCACGGGTGAGGTGCTCGCCGGCATCCTTGGGGGCGGTGCTGCGGCCCTTGTCGTCCAGCGGCCAGTCGAAGGCTTCACGCCCGCTGATCACGCCCCAGCGCGCCTCGGGCGGCAGGTAGAAGCGCAGCAGCGAGTGGTCGGCCTCGGCGATCTCCAGCGCGGTGGCCTTGTCGCCATAGTCCTCGGCCAGGCGGGTCACCTCGTCGTCGAACACGTCGGATAAGCGCTTCAGGAAAACCAGCGGCAGCAGGTAGTCCTTGAACTTGGCCGCATCCTTCTCGCCCCGAATCGAGCACGCCGCGTCCCACAGCATCTGCTCCATGGGCTTGGTGGTCAGCGTCTGGTCGCCCGCTTTCGGAGCCCGTGCCCGGCGGCGGCTGACCTCAACGGCAGCGGCCTGGGAACTAAGTTCTTCCGTGGCGATGCCGGCCTCCACTGCCAGCGCCTGGATGGCAGCGGCGGCAGCCTTCTGCGGCTTGGAGAGCCCGCCTTCCCAACGGTTGACAGTGGCGAAAGACACGCCGAGCCTTTCGCCCAGTTGCTCCTGGGTCAGGTTGAGGGTGGCGCGCAGCATGCGCAGGGTAGGAGGCAAATCGCTCTTCAATGTCATATTTGTTATGTTTGCTATATTTATTCTATTTGTCAAGCTTTTTGTGCGAAAAACAGGAGCCAAAATGAAAACAACCCAGTGAGGAGCCGGGCTGTTGCGGGGCTCGGTTGAGTGCCACGCTTGATGTTGGACAGGGAGATGTCCCAACGTGAGAGACGTCCTCGGTCGGTTCGAGCTCGACATGTTGTGTTTCGCCAAATTCAACCAACCACGCCCTCAACCCAACCACTCCGCCCATCAAGCACTCGACACAGGACGCTTCAAAGTGCCATCGGCGCGCGCGATGGCTCCAAGCCGCTTCACCTCTGCCCAGTCCGGGATGTCAATGCCAAAGTCCATCTTCTTGAGGTACGGCAGCACCTCGGCAAACGGAAATGCCGGCCCCTGATCCGTCTCGTTGTAGTTGGAGTCCTTCATGTCGCCGGTCGAGTGCCCCAGCAACTGCTTTTGCAGGTTCGAATCCAGCATGGTGTTCTTGAGGCACTGGTGGAAGTTGGACCGCAGTGAATGCGGCACCTTTCTGCGCAGCTCG
>Ga0105242_10001720_pt1 | contig 17280 bp, 16 predicted proteins | sample KBSM24metaG_FD_81521 | JGI IMG/M metagenome (GOLD analysis project Ga0105242, IMG submission 81521) | Miscanthus rhizosphere microbial communities from Kellogg Biological Station, Michigan, USA - KBS M2-4 metaG | ecosystem: Host-associated > Plants > Roots > Rhizosphere > Soil | place... | reverse complement strand
TGGACGAGAAAACGCAGCAGCTCGAGTCGGCGCGCGGTGAGCGCAATCACCTCCGCGAGATCGCCGATCAGGTCGAGCGCGACCGGCAGGAGAAAGCGGACGCGGTGCGGCAGCAGGAGAAATCTCTGGCCGACGCGCGCGAGTCGCTGATGCGCACCATCGCCCGCATCTCCGAGGCCCGCAACCAGGTGCATCAGATCGAGATCGCGGTCGAGAAGTGCGAGTTCTATCTCACGAAGCTGACCGAGGGCGCGCGGCGCGCGACCGAGAGCCGCGACGGCGCGCTCGTGCAGATGAACGACTGGGAGCTTTCGGTCCGCGAGGCCGAGGAAGCGCTCGAGATCGCACGGCAGCACGCGCGCGAGACGCTCACCTTCCGCGACGAGCTTTCCGCGCATCGCGACGCACTGCGCGAGTCGCTCGCCGGCGCGCGCGACCGCGTCTCGCAGACGACGTACAAGATCGATTCACTGCGGGCGCTGCTCGCGTCGTTGGAAGCGCAGGATGAAGATGTCCGCCGCGCGATCCTCGAGTTGATTCCGAACGCGTTCGCGGCCGCGGAAGCGGTTCACGCCGCCGCCGGGTACGAAGCCGCGCTCGACACGCTGCTCCGCGAAGTGTCGAAAGCGGTCGTGGTCGAGTCGAATGCGACGGCCGCGGAAGCCATTCGCCGTCTGCGCGAGCGCGGTGCAGGACGCGGCGCGTTCATCACGCTCGACTACTCGGCGCAAAGCGAAGGCACCCGTCGCGGTGACGCCGCGCATTCGGTGATGGGCGAAGGCGCGGTCGCCGATGCGGTGCGCCAGGCCATTCCCGAGGCGTACATCGTGGGCTCGCTCGGCGAAGCGCTCGAGCGCGCGAAAGAGCGTCCGCACGCGACGTTCGTCACGCTCGAAGGCGACATCGTCCGCGGGCCGCTGGTGATCGGCGGAAAAACCGAAGGGGCGACGCCGGGCGTGTTCTCGATCAAGCGCGAGATCGCCGATCTGGAGTCCTTCCTCGGCACCGAGGAAACGCGCGCCAGCGGCATCGCCGCGGAATTGCAGACGCTCGAAGATGAGCTGCGCGCGGCGGACGATGCGCGCATCCTCGCCGAGGAGCGGGCGCGGACGAACGGCGAGGACCTGCGCGAGCGCCGCAACCATCGCGAGCGCGCGAGCACGGAGCTGCAGCGCTTCGAGAAAGACCTCGCCGTCGCATCCGAGGAACAGACCCTGTATGCCGAGGAGAAGGATCAGCTCCTCGCCCGCAAGCACGCCGCCATCACCGAGCTCGAAGAGCTGCAGGCGCGCGAGCAGGAGTTGCACGAGCGCATTCGCGCGCACGAAGAAGAGATCTCGGTGTCGCGCACCTCGTTCGAGGACGTCACGGAAGTCGCGTCGAAGGCGCGCGTCGACGTCGAAAGCGCGTCCGGCAACGTCAACGCCATCCAGCGCGAGCACGAGAACCTCTCCCGCGTCGTGATCTCCCTCGGATCGCGCGCGACGCAGTTGCAGCAGGAGATCGAAACGCTGCTGCGCAAGCAGCAGGAGACCGACGTCGCCGTCGAAGAGGCGCGCGGCCAGCTCGATCAGTCGCTGGCGAAACTGCACGAGCTGTCGGAGATGCGCGTGGCGCTCGAAGCGGAGGCCGCGGACCTCGAGTCGCGCGTGCAGGAGCTCGAGGCGCGCGCGATTCGCTCGCGCGAGCAGTGGAACCTGGCCAAGGACGCGCTGTTCGAGTCCGAACGCCGCGTCGACCGCGCGAAGTCGGCCTTCGATCTTCTGCGCGAACAGATCTCGCTCGATCTCCACGCCGGCATCGACGCGCTCGCCGACATCGAGCCGCCGGCGGATGAGGACGCGCGCTCCGCGCTCGAGGCCGAAGTGGCGAAGCTCACCGATCAACTCGAGAAGATCGGCCCCGTGAACGTGCTCGCGATCGAGGAACATCAGGAGCTCGAGCAGCGGGAGTCGTTCCTCCGTACGCAGCGCGACGATCTCGTGCAGTCGATCGAGTCGCTGCGCCAGACCATTCGCAAGATCAATCTCACCTCGCGCGAGCTGTTCCGCGACGCGTTCACCGCGGTCAACGAGTTCTTCGGAGAGATCTTCGCGTCGCTCTTCGGCGGCGGCACCGCGCGCATGCAGCTCCTCGATGAAGAGGACGTGCTGGAGAGCGGCATCGAGCTCGTCGCCCAGCCGCCCGGAAAGAGGAACCAGTCGATCGCGCTCCTCTCCGGCGGCGAGCGCGCACTGACCGCCATCGCCCTGCTCTTCGCGATCTTCCGCTACAAACCGAGCCCCTTCTGCATCCTCGACGAAGTCGACGCCCCGCTCGACGAAGTGAACACCGAACGCTTCGTCCGCCTCGTGCGCGACATGTCCCGCGACACGCAGTTCATCGTCATCACCCACTCCCGCCGCACGATGGAAGCCGCCGACGTGCTTTACGGCGTGACGATGGAGGAAGCGGGATGCTCGCGCCTGGTGTCGGTGAACTTCGCGGAGATGGAGGGGTAAGTGTCATCCTGAGCCGCGCAGACGGCGAAGGATCTTCCCGTTTGCCACGGGGGAAGATCCTTCGCCGTCTGCGCGGCTCAGGATGACAAAAAAAAAGGACGGGCCCGAAGGCCCGTCCTGGGGGAACGGCGCAGCTCTCCGAAAACTGCTAGGCCGATTTGGCGATCAGAGGAACGATCACGACTTCGCCGCTCGGGCCGGTCATCAGGCGCCAGACCGCGGAGTCGCTGATGTCCGCGAGCTTCGAGACCGCTCCGCAGTTCTTGCACGCGCCGGTGGCGGGAGCGGAGCCGATCGGCACGAAGTGAAAACGTTCCTTGCGGCAGTTGTCGCAAAGCTCGCGCAGAACGTCATAGTTGATCAGTGACAGGCGTTCATTCGTCATACACCTCTCCCAAAGAAACTGGGGGAGTTTACGGGCTCGGCGTTGGGGATTTTGTGAGCGGGATCACGCTGACGGCGATCCAGGCTGCAATCAGTCCGACCACCGCCGACGCAGTCACGTCCGAGGTCCAGTGGCGGAAGGCGAGGATGCGCGAGAGGCCGATCGCCGCCGCGAGCAGCAACGCGACGACGCGGAGCGTGAGACTGCGCGAGGCGAAAACGAGCACGCCGGCGAGCGCGAACGCGCCGACCGTGTGGCCGCTCGGAAACGACGTCGACGATCCCGGCGCGTAATGCGACGGTCCGAGCCAGAGCTCCGGACGCGCCCGGCCCACCAAGTGCTTGATGATCTGCCCCGCGATGCCCGCGCCGAGGCCGGACAGGGCCATCGCGATCGCGTACGACACCCACCGCCGCTCCGCGTACGCGATTCCCGCGACGACAAAAAACGCGACGATCAAGACCGGATTCATCCCGCCGCCGAACCGGTTGAGGATGCGAATCACGTCTTCCGTGAAATCCGACTGCACTCCCTCCGCCCAGGCGAGCATCGGCGCGTCGAGCAGCAGCCACACCACCGTGGTCGCGACCGCGCCCGCAACGAGACCGGCGAGTGCGCGCGGCCACAAACGGCGGTCGAAACGGATCGCGCGCAGCTGGCGAAGCGGCTCCGCGACATCAAGCGAGTCCGCGCTCTGCACGATCAGCAGCAGCAGGATGCCGGCGAGAAACCAGAAGACGACGTCCCACGACGGCGCTTCGCGCCCGAGGAATGAAAGCTCATCGACGGAGAGCCCTTCACCGAACCAGAGCCGGTTCGCGGAGACGACCGGCGACGGCCAGAACACCGAGAGGATCAGCAGCGTCACGAACGCCGCGGAAGCGTAGCGGCGCTTGAGTTCGGAGGGCAGAGGGCAGAGGGCAGAGGGCAGAAGTCCACCGGTCCCTCCGCGCTCTGCACTCTGCGCTCTGCCCTCTTTATCTTCGGTAGACATCGAACCATTTTCCGATCATCTGCAGCTCGGCGACCCTTTTGTAATCGCGCAGCACGTCCGCGATCCGGCCGGAGTCCTTTCGTCGCGCAACGATGAGCTGTGGATGGATCTCGCGTAATTCTCCGGCATCGACGTAGTGCACCCGCTCGAGCGAAGGCGGCATTCCGCGGACCCACAGGTGGGGGCAGACGTAGAGCGCGATCTGCTCCGGTGGCATGTTCTGACGGACCAGCACACGCACCAGTGGTTTCGTCGACGCCATCTCGTTCGCCATCGGCACGAGAGCCACGGCGGCGTAGATCAGCGCGGCGAGCGGAACGAGTCCGAGGGCGATCGTGGAAGGGACAAGCCGTCCGCGCAGCGACAGCGTGATCGGCACGGCCGCGCTCACCCCGAGAATCAGGAAGAGCGCACGGACGGACTGCGGCGCGATCTCCGGACGCTCGATCACGAGCCCCAGGATCCCGATGAACGCGAGGCCCGTCGCCATCAGCAGATTCGCGCGGAGTCCCCACCGCCACCACCCGTCCTCCGCAGCCAGCAGTCGCGCGATCGCCAGCGCCGCCGGCGGGATCATCGCGATCATGTACACGTCGAGCTTCGACGAGAGCAGCGAGTACGGCACCAGGACCGCGAGCATCCAGCTCACATAAAACTTCGCGCGCTCGTCGTTGCGCTTGTAGATCGCGACGATGGCGACGACGAGCAGCAAAAACCACGGCATCAGCGTCATCGGCGCGCGCAGAAGATAGAACCACGGCGGCGACTGATGGACCCACGAGCCGACCGCGCGTCCGACGGTCTGTTTGTAAAACACCTCGTGCCAGAACTCCCTGCCGCCGATCGCCACCGCGGCGGCGAGCCAAGAGAGCGGGATGACGATCATCGATCCGATTGCGAGCGCGTAGTTGTCTTTCGGGACGCGCCGGCGGCGCAGCGCCTCGAATGCGAAGAGGCATCCGATGATCACCGGCGCCATCGGTCCCTTCACCAGCGTCGCGATGCCGGTGGCGACCGCGGCGCGCACGAGCGTCCGCTCGCCGTCAAACGATTTCTGCACCATCCACGCGGCGTACACCAGCAGCATCGTGAAGGACACATCCATGCGCGCGGTCTGCGCCGATCCCCACACCATCAGCGACGTTCCGCAGACGAACGCCGCGAGCGGCCCTTCCATCTTCCAGAGGAGCCACAACAGCAATGCGAACGCGATGAGCGACGGGAGAACGAACGGCCAGATCGAATAGACGCCGAAGAGAACCGTCAGCAGATCGACGATCCAGAAATGCAGCGGCGGCTTGTGCGTGAACGGACTTCCTTCGAGCGTCGGAAGAAAAAACGCGCCGGCGCGCATCTCCCGCACGACCTGGCTGTACTTCGTCTCATCGCCCGCGAACAACTCGCGCCGAAGTGGCGAGAGGAGCGTCGAGAGGATGATGATCGCGAGGGCGATCCGCGGAACGCGCATGCGGGCGGATTGTAGTCGTCGAGTCGCCGAGTCTTCGAGTCGCCGAGCCGAAGAAGAGGCCCTCGACGACTTGTCGACTCGACGACTCGACGACTCCTAATCCGTTACACAGCAGTAACTTAGGACACCACATGACACGAACGCCTGGAATGCTAGAATCTTCCTGCGGATAGGTACTTCGAAGGAGGACAATGATGTCAGATTTCGCTGAGATTCAACGTATCCTCGCCGACGCGGATCCCGAGTTCCGTACCTGGGCCGAAGAGCATCGCATGTGTGAGAACCGTTTGAATGAGCTCACGGCCAAGCCCGAGATCACCGTCGACGAGGAGATGGAAGAGAAGACGTTGAAGAAGCGAAAGCTCCGACTGAAGGACCAGATGGCCGAACGGATTCGCTCGTACGACTCCGCGCACGTAGCCTGATACGCACTTCCCCTACAATCTGACCATCCGCCAAAGGGGGTTCCAAACGGAACCCCCTTTGCATAACATCGCCCGCCGGAGAAATCACGATCCATGCGCGTGCGATTCGCCCCCGAGGGATGGATCTTCATCATCCCGTTCATCATCCTGGCGGCGGTCGCGCTCCTGATTCAGTGGTACGTCGCCGCGATCGTCCTCGGCGCGGTGGCCGCCTTCCTGCTCAACTTCTTTCGCGACCCGCACCGCCTCGGCTCCGAGCGGCACGTCGACGTCCTCTCCCCCGCCGACGGCACGGTCGTGCTGATCAAAGACGTTCCCGACGGCTCGATCTGGCCCGGAGTGACCCGGCTGGTGAGCATCTTCATGTCCGTGTTCGACGTGCACGTCAACCGCGCGCCGATGACCGGCAGGATCGTGCACTACCGCTACAATCCGGGAAAGAAGATCGCCGCGATGTCGCACAAATCATCGGAAGAGAACGAGCAGAACCTGGTCGTGATGACCGACGCGCGCGGAGCGACGCTGGCCTTCAAGCAGATCGCCGGCCTGCTGGCGCGGCGGATCGTGTTCGACAAGAAGGAAGGCGACGAGGTCGCGCGCGGCGAGCGAATCGGGATGATCAAGTTCGGCTCGCGCGTGGACGTCTTTCTTCCGGCGGCCGCGCAGATCCTCGTCAAAGCGGGCGACAAGGTGAAGGTCGGCCTTACCGTGATCGCGGAGATTCCGGAGTGATGGGATGATGAAGCCCGTGCGACCGAACTTCCGCCGCGGGATCTACGTCGTCCCGACGTCGCTGAGCGTCCTGAACATCTTCTTCGGCTTCCGCTCGATCATCTATTCGACGCGGGCGATGGAAGCGATGACCCTCGGCCGCACCGACGCCGCCGTCGATTTCTTCGAGACGGCCTGTCTCTCGCTGCTCTTCGCCGCGGTCTTCGACACGTTCGACGGCCTCGTGGCGCGCTCCCTCGGCGCGACGAGCGAGTTCGGCAAGGAGTACGACTCCCTCGCCGACGTGGTGACGTTCGGATGCGCGCCGGCGATGCTGGTGTACTCCTGGGGCCTGCACGTGTTCGAAAAGCTCGGCGGCGGCATCGCGTTCATCTTCCTCGCCGCCGGCTCGCTGCGCCTGGCGCGCTTCAACGTGAGCACCGGCAAGACCGACTACCGCTACTTCGTCGGACTGCCGATTCCCGCGGGCGCGCTCATCCTCGCATCGATGATCTTCTACGCGCCGACGCCGGTCACCGACCGCCGCTTCGCGATCGTGGTGATGATCCTCACGATCGTGACCGCGTTCGCGATGGTCTCGCCCGTGCGCTACCGGAGCCAGAAGGGCCTGGCGCTCCAGAAAGAGCGCTCGCTGATGTACTTCCTCGTGCTCGCCCTCATCCTCAGCGTGGCCTTCAAATGGCCTCGCGAATTCTGGTTCGGGGGCGCGATCGCGTACCTCGTTTCGGGGCCGCTGGCGAAGCTGTGGTCGATTGCATTCCCGCGGGCCACGCCTCCCGCGGAAGTTCCGGCCGCTCCACCCGCCGAAACAACGTGATAAAACGCGCCCGTCATGGCGCATCCGAAATCCCCGAACGGCTATCGCCTCGGCATCGTCAATCCGCTGACGCTCGTCGGGAACGAGGTCAAGACCATCCTGCGCGAGCGCGCGTTTCCGTTCGCGAAGGTGGCCCTGCTCGATTCGACCGGCACGGCCGCCGGCGCGCTGACGGAAGTCGACGACGAGCCGGCCATCGTCGCTCCCATTTCCGATGATGAGCTGGAAGACCTCGACCTCGTGTTCTTCTGCGGCCCGCCCACCCAGAATCGCGAGTGGATCGCACATCACCGGGAGGACGACTTCATCGCCGTCGACGTCTCGCAGCCATCGTCGACCGACGAAGGAAAGCTCGCCATCGCCGGAGTGAACCTCGAGGACATCGGCGCCGGCGACGAGGTGTTGATCTCACCGCATCCGGTGGCGATTCCGATTGCGCTGATCCTCCATCAGATCGAGCGCATCAGCCCCATCGAGACCTGCACCGCGACGGTGATTCAGCCGGCGTCCGAGTTCGAACAGGAAGGCGTCGAGGAGCTCGCCAAGCAGACCCTCAGCGTGCTGAACATCCATTCGGTTCCGAAGTCGGTGTTCGACCGCCAGCTCGCGTTCAATCTCTATCCCGCGCCCGAGCACAACGAGGACTTCATCGTCGCCCAGATCCGCGCGCTCACCGATCCGCGCTCGGAGCTGGCGCTGCTCATCACGCAGGGGACGATCTTCCACGCTCACACGTTCTCGCTGTTCGTGAAGACGCGCGAGCAGCTCGACGTGCAGCGCATCGTCGATGAGCTGCGTTCGAATCCCGCGCTCGCGCTGCCGGAGGGCGATCAACAATTCGGCACGATCGACGCGGCCGGGAAGGACGAAGTGCTGATCGCCGAAGTGCGCCCCGACGCGTCGATCGCGGGAGGATTCTGGGTCTGGGCCGTTTGCGATAACTTGCGCCGCAGCTCGGCGCTGAACGCCGTTCTCGTTGCGGAGAAAGTGCTGTTCGGCGCGAGCGCCGTGCATTAGATGGCAGAGGGCAGAGCGCAGAGGGCAGAAGATTGAAACCACGGCTTGACTCCTCCGCCGTCTGCCATCTGCGATCCGCCATCTGAAAGGAGACTTCGATGCAGGACTATTACGAGCCGAAGGTCGGCGACAAGGCGGCCGACTTCCGGCTCCCCTCCACCCGCGGGAAAGAGATTTCGCTGGGCGACTTCAAGGGCCAGGACGTGATCCTCTACTTCTATCCGAAGGACGACACGCCGGGATGCACCGCCGAGGCGTGCTCGTTCCGCGATCACGAGTCCGATCTCGCCAAAGAGCACGCCGTCGTCCTCGGCGTATCGGCCGATCCGATCGAAAGCCACGAGAAGTTCCGCGGAAAATACAACCTCAACTTCCCCCTGCTCTCCGACCAGACCGCCGACGTGGCGAAGATGTACGGCGTCTGGAAAGAGAAAAACCTCTACGGCCGCCGCACCTGGGGCATCGCCCGCACCACGTACTGGATCGGCGCGGACGGACGGATCAAGAAAATCTACAAGAAGGTGGACACGGCCAAGCACGCCGAGGACATCCTCGCGGACCTGCGGGAAGCGCGGAAGAAGTAGTGGAGCGGCGGGCTCTCAGCCCGCCGAAACCACACGCCCGGCGGGCTGAGAGCCCGCCGCTCCACGGAATGCGCGCAAACGGCGGCACGCTTCCTCCAGCGCGGCAAAGTCCTTCGCGAAGCAGAAGCGCAGCAGGCGGTCGCCGCGGCTCGACGCGTAGAACGACGGGCCGGGGACTGAGGCGACGCCGGCTTCTTCGATCAGCGACATCGCGGCTTCGCGGGCGTCGGTGAGCTCGTCGGGGATCTCGGCGAGCATGTAGTACGCGCCTTGCGGGACGAATGGGCGGAAGCCGCTGTCGTTCAGCGCGTCGGCGAGCATGTCGCGTTTTTTCTGGTAATCGGATGCGAGCTTCTCGTAGTACTCGTCGCCGATCTCCAGCGCGCGGGCGATGCCCCACTGCAGCGGCGTCGGCGCGCAGACGTAGAAGAGATCATTCACCAGCCCGATCGACGCACACACGCGCGCGTCGGCGGCGACGTAGCCGATCCGCCATCCCGTCACCGAGAACGTCTTCGAGAACCCGCTGATCGTGATCGCCACGTCGCGGTCGATCGCTGCCATCGAAAGATGTTTGCGTCCGTCGTAGACGATGTACTCGTAGATCTCGTCGGTGTAGCACCACGCGCCGAACTCGCGGCAGAGCGCGGCGATCTTCTGCAGCTCTTCGCGGGTGAAGACCTTCCCGCACGGATTCGACGGCGTGCAGACGACGATGCCGCGCGTGCGCGGACCGAACGCGGCGCGCAGCGCGTCGAAGTCGATCGACCAGTCGGGCAGTTGCAGCGGGACGAACTTCGTCTCGATGCCGAGGACCTTCAGCGTGTTGAGGTGATATCCGTAGTAGGGCTCGAAGAGGATCACTTCATCGCCCGCGTTCAGCGTCGCCATCGCCGCGGCCGCGAAGCCGCCGGTCGAGCCGACGGTGACGACGATCTCGCGCGCGGGATCGGCTTCGAATCCGTTGAAGCGCGCGATCTTCTTCGAGATCCGCTCGCGCAACAGATCGATGCCTTCGAACTTCGAGTATGTCGCCTTCGAGCTCGAGATCGCGTCGCACGCGCCTTCGACGAGCTCCGGAATCGTGGGCAGATCGCAGATGCCCTGCCCGAGGTTGATGCCGCCGACGCGCTCGCACTCGCGGGACATGCGCCGGATGTCGGACTGCACCAGTCCGCGAAGACGGTCGCTGATCTGATTCATGGCAGAAGTTTATCCTGCGCGCAGACGCAGGATCTCTGGCGGCATCGCGCTGAGGTCACACGGAGATCCCGCGTCTGCGCGCGGGATAGAGTAGACCTGATCTGATTCATGGACGGTAGTGTAGCGTGGCGAAGACGACACGCCGCGGCGCGAAACGTAAGTCGTTGAATCCACATGAGCGAACGGTCGGCACCGCGACTGCAGTTGAGCCCGCGCGAAGGTAGTTGTTGTCGCTCGAAAGGATTGACCGTGAAAACTTCCAGACTGCTTCTGATCGGTGCCCTGCTCTGTCTCGCATCGCTTCCTCTCGCCGCGCAGGTGAATGACACGTACATCATCGCGGCGGCGGCGAATCAGGAAGGCGGCTTCGGCACGCGCTGGCTGACGCAGTTCAGCCTTTTCAATCCGCAGCTCGACCACGATCTCGTCATCAGCGTCACGTTCCTGCCGACCGGCGGGGCGGTCGGAACCGAAGAGCGCGTGCGCGTGCCGGCGAACTCGCTCGCGTACTCCGACAACATCCTCAAGGCTCTCTTCGGGATCACGAGCGGCGGCGGCGCGCTGCTGGTCGCGGCGTTCGCCGAGGACAATCCCGGCGTTCCGGACAACGTGCTCTCGCGCGCGTTTCTGGTGACGTCGAATACGTACAACAACGCGCCGAGCGGAACGTACGGGCAGACGATCCCCGGCGTGTGGGCGGGACTGCTCGACTTCGATAGCGACGGGATCTCCGCCGTCGCGCAGGGCGTTCGCAACAGCAATCGCGCCGGATGGCGCACGAACATCGGCGCCGTGAACCTCGGCCGCTGCAGCGTTACGGTGCGCGTCAGCGTGTATGACGCGGACGGCAAGACCGTTCTCAATCGCGCTCCGTTCTCGGTTCCGCCCCTCGCCCACGCCCAGGATCGCCTCCCGGTCGAGATCGAAGCAGGCTCGATCGAGTTCTTCGTCGTCGATCCGTGCGCGTCGAGCAATACCGACTACGCGGTCGTCTTCCCCTACAGCTCCACCATCGACATCTTCTCCGGCGATCCGACGTATCAGACGCCGACGCTGCTGGCGAGCCCGAACGTCCTGTTCTCGAAAGCACAGTCCGCGAAGCTCGACCCGACGTCGATCGGAAAGAAGATCGACTCGACGTACGCGCGCAACGTCCGCGCGCAGGCCGAATATCGAGGGATGGCGATGCTCACCCGCGATGAGAAGGGCTGGCTGATCTCGCGGTAGGGTCTCGACTGGAGTGTGGAGCGGCGGGCTCTCAGCCCGCCTTTTTCTTTTTCGGCGGGCTGAGAGCCCGCCGCTCCACTTACAATGCGCCCCTCATGAGCGCTGCGATCACTCAAACCGCGCTTCCCCTGCCGCTCGCGCGGCGCGGCAAAGTGCGCGACGTCTACGACCTCGGCGACCGCTACCTCTTCGTCGCCACCGACCGCATCTCCGCATTCGACGTCGTTCTCTCGCCCGGCATCCCGGGAAAGGGAACGATCCTCACGCAGATCTCGAACTTCTGGTTCCACCGTTTCACGGGACTCGAGAATCATCTCCTCGAGACCGACTTCGACCGCTTTCCCGACGTCATTCGTACGCACGAGGAACTGCGCGGGCGCAGCGTGATCGTCAAGAAGTGCCAGGTCGTGCCGGTGGAATGCGTCGCGCGCGGATACCTCGTCGGCTCCGGATTGAAGGAGTACAAGGAAACGGGGCAAGTCTGCGGCATCGAGCTCGAGCCAGGCCTGACGACGGCGAGCAAGTTGCACCATCCGATCTTCACGCCGGCGACGAAGGAAGAGACGGGGCACGACATCAACATCTCGTTCGAACGGATGGCGCAGCTGGTAGGCGATGAGCTCGCGGCAAAGCTGCGCGATCTGACGCTCGAGATCTACGCCGAAGCCGCGAACTACGCGCTCTCGCGCGGCATCATCATCGCGGATACGAAGTTCGAGTTCGGATTGCTGGACGGGCACATCGTCTGGATCGACGAAGCCCTGACGCCGGACTCATCGCGCTTCTGGCCCGCGGACCAGTACGCTGTCGGACAAAACCCACCGTCGTACGACAAGCAATTCGTCCGCGACTGGCTCGAGTCGACGGGTTGGGACAAGAACCCGCCGGCGCCCGAGCTGCCGCCGCAAGTCGTTGCAAAGACGAGAGAGAAGTATCTGGAGGCGTACCGACAGCTGACAGGGGAATCGCTGGATTTGTGAGGGCAGGCAGACACCGAAAGGGGTCGCCATAGGGCCACTTGGACGCTTCCTTGAACCTTACCGGGAGGCGCACAAAATAGCACAAGATTGGTGGAAGCGCCACTACTGGTAACTCGTATGCAACGAAAGCCGCTTCTCATCGCGCTCGTCGTCATTGTCCTACTCGTCGCGTTCGTGGCGGGCACCGGCATCATCGTCTGGCGCATCGCGAAGCGCACGGTGCAGCAGGAAGTCTTCGCGCCGAAGGAAAAGACGATCGACCTGTCGACGCTCGTGACGCAGGTGCGCGAGCTGCAGCGGCTCGAGACCGCGTCGATGCACGTGCTGCACGTCGGCCGCGTGACCCAGACCTACAAGCTCATTCCCGATGCCTTCGCGGGTGACGAGATCACGTTTCTCGCCGCGGGCGACGTGATCGCCGGAATCGATCTCTCGCGCCTGCAGCAGAGCGATGTCTGGCGCTCGCCGGACGGCACGATCAACCTCCGCCTGCCGGCGGCGCAGGTGCTCGTCACGCGCGTCGACAACAACGAGTCGCGCGTCCTCACCCGCAAGACCGGCGTGCTTCGCCGCGCCGACGTCGACCTCGAGACGCGCGCGCGCCAGCATGCCGAGGCGAACATCCGCAGCGAGGCGCTGAAGAAGGGCGTCCTGACGATCGCCCAGCAGAGCGCGGAGAAGAAGATGGCGGAGTTCCTCCACACGCTCGGATTCGAGCGCGTGCGGTTCGTCAGCCCTCGAGCACCCCTTTTGCCACGCTGATCGCCCGCCGCAACGCCATCGCCTTGTTCTCGCTCTCCTCGAACTCTTTCGCCGGATCGGAATCGAACACGATCCCCGCGCCGGCCTGCACGTACGCGCGGTCGTTCGCCAGGACGATCGTGCGGATGGTGATGCAGGAGTCGAGATTTCCGGAGAAGCTGAAGTACGCGACGGCGCCGGCATACGGGCCGCGGCGCGTGGTCTCGAACCGATCGACCAGTTCCATGGCCCGGATCTTCGGCGCGCCGCTGACGGTGCCGGCGGGGAAGCAGGCCAGGAACGCATCGACGGGCGTGCGCTCCTCGCGCAGGCGTCCCTGCACATCGGTGACGAGATGCATGACGTGGCTGTAGCGCTCGATGTGCTTGAAGTCCGCGACCTCGATGGTGCCGCTGCGGCAGACCCGCCCGAGGTCGTTGCGCCCGAGGTCGACGAGCATCAGGTGCTCGGCGTTTTCTTTCGGATCGTCGACGAGCGCCTGTTCGAACGCGAGGTCCTCCTCGCGCGTGATTCCCCGCGGTCGCGTCCCCGCGATCGGCCGAGTCTCGACGACATCCTCGGTCACGCGCACGAGCATCTCCGGCGACGCGCCGACGAGCGTGCACTCATTCGTGCGCATGAGAAACATGTAGGGCGACGGATTGATGGAGCGGAGCGCGCGGTAGAGCGTCAACGCCTCGCGCGTCGGGAACTCCGTCTCCCAGCGCTGCGACACGACGACCTGGAAGATCTCCCCGGCCGCGATCTCCTCTTTCGCATCGCGCACCATCTGCTCGAACTCTTCGCGCGTGAAGTTCGAATGGAACGTTGCCGCCGGCGCGGCGTGCGGCAGTGAGATGGGATCGACGCTGGCGTGGCGGAGACGCTCGATCGCGCGATCGAGCCGTCGCGCGGCATCGTCGATCGAGCCGTCCTTCGTGAACACGTTCGCCACGACGTACATGCGCTGCAACACGTGGTCGAACACCACCACGTTGTCGAAGAAGAGCAGCTTCGCGTCGGGGATGCCGAGGTCGTTCGGGTGCGAGTCCGGGACCCTCTCGGTCCAGCCGGCGGCACCGTAGCCGAAGTAGCCGACCGCGCCGCCGAAGAACGGCGGCAACTCGTCCTCGCGATAGACGCGCAGCGGCACGAGCTCGCCGTTGAGGAGCTGCACCGGATTCGACGTCGTGGGATCGATGCGCAGATTGCGCCGCGGCTCGAAGCCGATGAACGAGTAGCGCCCGACGTTCTCGCCGCGCTCGACGCTCTCGAAGAGAAACGCCTCTTCGTTCTCGCCGCTCAGCGCCGCGAAGGCGACAAGAGGCGTGAGCGTGTCGGCGCTCAGCTCGCGAACCACCGGAATCACATCGAATTTCTCAAAGTCCATCGAACACTCTCATGAACAGCTCGTGCTGTCGCTCGGCTTGCGCATGCAGCAGCTCGAGACCGCCGATGCGGACGCGCGCGGCCACTTCGCGCGGCGCGCCGCCGTACGCGGCTTCAATGTACGTGTCGCAAGGCGGCATGGGAAGCGTCACGTCGGGCGGAAGCGTGTTGATCACGAGATCGCCGTCGAAGTGCTGGAGCGATTGCAGCGATTCCACGCCCTCCGCAGTCGTGCGGCTGAACACGACCGCCGGAATCTTTGCGTCTTCCAGTGCGACGAGGGCTGCGCGCGCAGTGGCACCTGCGCCGACCACCGCAGCTTTATGGACTGCGGCGGCAGAGCCGCCGCTTTCCAAAAGGAGCGCGGCGAAGCCGTCGACGTCGGTGTTGTCGGCGAACAGATGGCCGCGTACGTTCACGAGCGTGTTCACGGCTCGCGCGCGTAACGCGTTCTCGCCGATGTCCGCGCGATGCTCGCGTGCAAACGCGAACGCGTCGTCTTTGAATGGCGCGGTCACGCTCAGTCCGCACGGCTCGCCGACGAGGAACGCATCCGCGATCTCGCTGAACGACTCGATCGACGCGATCGTGTACGCGGCGGGGACGCCTTTCTCACGAAACAGGCGATTGTGAATCGACGGCGAGAGACTGTGTCCCGCGGGATTTCCGACGACCGCGAAAACACGCTCAGCGTGCAACGGTGCGCGTCCGTAGATTTCCAGCGCGCGCTCGAGCGTGAGCTGGCCGGGCGCGGCGAGCGCGTCCGCCGCGACGAAGGCGAGCTCCGAGCCGAGGAATGGCGCGAGGATGCGCGAGTACAGGCCGCGCTCCCCCATGCCGATCACGGTGCCGGGCAACAACGAAAGCAGCGTCTCGTTGTCCGCGAAGTTCCCCGGCGTCGCCGCGAGCTTCGTGTACGCGCAGCCGCGCCCACGCATTGCGTCCATGATCGCCGCGACGTCGCGCATCCCCTCATAATCGTGATGCGACAACACCGTTCGTTCCGGCGCGACGATCTCGACACCCTCGCTCCACTCGATATCGACGTAGTCGATGCCCGCCGCGAGCGCGCGCCGGACGTCGGGCACGCGCGCGCCGCGGTACGTGAGGATGACCGGCTTCTCCGTCGCCGCGCGCAGCACGTTGAGATCGAGCTCGCGAAACTTCTCCGCGCGCAATTCGATGCCGTCGTGATCGGCGCCGAGGGCGCGAATCGCATCGAGCGCCTTCTCCGCCGTCTCCTCGTAGATCGTCACGAAGAGCCTCATGCGCCGAGCATCTCCATCCGCTCGCGCGCCGCAGTCGCCTTCCGCGGGTCGCCCGCGCGCGTCCACATGCCCTGAAGGTTCGCGAGCACGCGCATCAGCGTCTCGCGTCCGCTCCATGCGCGCAGGTGCTCGCTCGCGAGCTCGATCGAGCCGGCGCTGATCTGGTGCAGCAGCTCGCCGATCTCCGGGAGGGTGAGCGTCGTGCCGCCGCTGAACGGGTCGACGTACACCTCGTTCAGCTCGAACTGCACTTTCACGATGTAGTGGCCCGGCAGGCCGACGCCCGCGGCGGCGAGATCGAGCTTCGCGGCGACGTGGAGAAAAATGATCGAGAGCGTGATCGGCAGGCCGAGCTTGCGATCGATCACCTCGTGCAGGTAAGCGTTGCGCGGGTCGTAGTAGTTGGCGTTGTCGCCGCGATAGCCGGAGGCGTCGAACATCTCGGCGTGGAGGTGCCCGAGGCGGAAGATCGGAGGCTCGTCGCGCGCGCAGCGCTGCAGCGCGCGCGCCGCGAGCGCATCGAGCTCGGCGAGGTACTGAAGGATGTCGATGCGCGGGTTGTCCTCGAGCGCCACGAGCAGCGCGCCGTAGGCGATGTTCTCGTTGGTGATGTCGCCCTCCGCGAATTCGCGGAACTGCCGTCGCGCCTCGGCGGGATGAATGAGCACGCGGCAATTGTGTCATCCTGAGCCGCGAAGACGGCGAAGGATCCCCGGCGTGGCTCGAGGGGGAAGATCCTTCGCCGTCTACGCGGCTCAGGATGACACGGCGATGAAAATCGAGCGCAGCGAGGCGATCATCCTCCACACGTTTCCCGCGCGCGAGCGCGACAAGATGGTCGTGTTCCTCACGCCCGATCACGGGAAGCGCAAGGGGTGGGCGTACGGCGCGCGGGCGATCAAGAGCCGGTTCGGGGCGGCGCTCGAACCGTTGGCGAAAGTGCGCATCGGCTACAGCGAGCGCGAGGCGGATGAAGTCGTGCGCATCGAGTCCGTCGATCTCGTGCGCTCGCTCTTCCCGGCCCAGCAGAATCTCGTCAGCAGCGTCTCGGCGACGTACATCGCGGAGATGGTCGACACGTTCGCACCGGCAAACGATCCGGCGGAGCTCATGTATCGCCTGCTCGACCGCACCACTGGGGCGCTGCTCGAAGGCGCGCCGCCGATGGCGGTCGTCGCCTACGCGGAGATCTGGACGCTGCGCCTCGGCGGGATCTTCCCGTCGTGGCGCACGTGCATCGAATGCGGCGGCGCGACCGAACGTCCGCTGCGCTTCGATACGCGCCGCGAGGGCTTCGTCTGCGCGACCTGCGCGAGCCGCGACGCGTTTCTGTTGAGCAACGATGTCGCGGATGCGCTTGACGCGCTCGGGAGACTCCCGGCCGGTGAATTCACCGCGCCGACGGAAGTGCTGATGGAGATCCGCTCGCTCGCCGGAACGGTCCGCCGCAACTTCCTCGGGCACGAGCTGAAGTCGTTCGAAGTGCTGGCGAGCGTGATCGGAGGATGAAGATGCGAAAGCTCCTCGTGCTCGTTCTGTTCTGCGCGTG
>Ga0105242_10001719_pt1 | contig 17285 bp, 21 predicted proteins | sample KBSM24metaG_FD_81521 | JGI IMG/M metagenome (GOLD analysis project Ga0105242, IMG submission 81521) | Miscanthus rhizosphere microbial communities from Kellogg Biological Station, Michigan, USA - KBS M2-4 metaG | ecosystem: Host-associated > Plants > Roots > Rhizosphere > Soil | place... | reverse complement strand
CTGATGCGGTGGGACCGCGAGCTCGCGAGCGACCTCGAGCCGCATTACCGGCGGGCAGGCTGCAGTGACGAGGAGGCCGCTCGCGCCGCGACCGCCCTGGCGAGCAGCATCAACACCGAAACCCTGCGTCGGCTCGTCATGGGCGAGGACGCATTCCGCAATCGTGAAGTGGAGGCCTGACATGCCAGCAACCGGACGTGCCCATGCGTGTGACCGCGTGCTGAGCATGGCGCTTTACCCGTGGGCGATCACCGGCCCGATGCTGTCGATGGTCGCGAACATCCTCGGTCGTCGGGTGGCGGGCGAGACGACCGATACGTCCTCTCTGGAGAAGCGGCTGTCGGTCGAGGCCGTGACCTTCCTCACCAACAGCGCCGCGACCGCGCCTGCGCCCGGGGCGGCGCTCATTCCGATTCACGGCGTGCTCGCGCCGCGCATGAACGTGATGAGCGAGGTCAGCGGCGGGGCGACCTACGAGCAGGCGGGCGCGGCGCTCGCCGACGTCATGGCGCGCCCCGACATCGGCACCGTGGTGCTCGACATTGATTCCCCCGGAGGGTCGGTCCTCGGCGCGAGCGAGTTCGCGCGCCAGGTGCTCCGTGCCCGGGCAAGCAAGCGGATCATCGCGCAGGCCAACTACGAGATGTGCTCGGCCGCGTACTGGATCGGCAGCTGCGCGACAGAGGTCGTCGCCGCGCCGTCCGCGATGGTCGGGTCCATCGGTGTCTACAGCATTCACGAGGATCTGACGGCGGCGCTCGCGCAGCTCGGCGTGAAGCTCACGTACGTCTCGGCCGGCAAGTTCAAGGTCGACGGCAACGAAGCCGAACCGCTCAGCGACACGGCGCGCGCCCGCTTGCAGGGCCTCGTCGACGCGCACTATGCCCGCTTCGTCAGTGACGTCGCCAAGGGCCGCGGCCGCTCTGAGGCCGACGTGCGTGGCGGCTTCGGGCAGGGCACCACGTTGACCGCCGACGAAGCCTGCGACGCCGGGCTCGTCGATCGCATCGCCACTCTGGACGACACCCTCGCACGCGTGCTGCCGAGCGGCACGCCTGCGCTCGCGACCGCTCTCGCCACCGCACCGTCAGTCCGCGACACGCCGCAGGAACCTTCTGAGGTCACCGGCCAGGATCGCGTGCTGCAGGCTCGGCAGGCGCAGCGGGCGCTGCTTGCGCTCGGCTTCTGACCGGAGACGACCATGTTGAATCTCGCGCAACTCGAACGCGACTTGGAGGCCAAGCGACGTGAGGGCCTCGCCCTGTTGGAGAAGACCTGTCTCACCGCCGAAGCGGAAAACCGCGTGATGACCGAGGAGGAGCTCGCGGCCATTCAAGCGGTCACCACCGACGGACAGGCGATTCAGGCGAAGATCGCCCGCGCCAAGGGCAGCGACGACATGCGCGCCGCGCTGACCTCGCTCACGGGCGCAGCTGACAAGCCGCCCATCGTCGCGATCCGCAAGAGCCTCGGCACGCAGTTCGTCACCAACGCGGAGGTCATGGACTTCTTCAAGAAGCAGGGCCACCGCTCGTCGTCCGCATGGCGGTCCCCCTCGGTCGAGCTCGCCGTCGACTGGAACAACTTCCACGCGACGACGTTGACCGAAGACCCCGCCTCCGGCGGCGCGCTCGTCATCCCGCAGTACATGCCGGGCATCCTGCAGCGGCCGATGCCGCGGCTCGTCGTGGCGGACCTGATGGCGTCGGGCTCGACCGACTCCAACGCGATCACCTACATGGTGGAAACCGCGTTCACCAACGCCGCCGCCGCCGTGTCGGAAGGGGCCGCGAAGCCCGAGTCCGCGCTCACGTTCGCGGGCGCGACCGACGCGGTGCGGAAGATCGCCCACTGGCTGCCCGTCACCGAGGAGATGCTCGAAGACGTGCCCGCGATCCGCAGCTACATCGACGCGCGGCTGCGCAACGGCGTCCAGTTGGAGGAGGAAGACCAGCTGCTCAACGGCGACGGCACCGCGCCGAACATCAGCGGCGTCCTCGACCGTGTCGGCCTCGCCGCGCCCGTGGCCCGTGCCGCGAACGAGTCGAACGCCGATGCGAACTTCCGGCAGATCATGACGATCTACAGCACGTCGTTCCTGATGCCCGACGGCATCGTGATGAACCCGGCCGACTGGGCGTCGACCGTGCTGACCAAGGGCCCGCAGGGGCAGTACCTCACCGCGGGACCGTTCGCGCCGATTCAGACCGCGCAGATGTGGGGCTTGCCCGTCGCGGTGACGCCGGCGATCCTCGCGACGACCTCGCTCGTCGGCGCGTTCAAGACCGGCTCGCAGGTCTTCCGCAAGGGCGGCATCCGTGTCGAGGCGTCGAACTCGCATCAGGACTTCTTCGTGAAGAACTTGGTCGCGATTCGCGCCGAGGAGCGGCTCGCCCTGGCGGTCTACCGGCCCGGTGCGTTCGGCACCGTGACCGGACTCGGGATGCCCGTCTATCCGTAGGAGGTCGTCGCGTGATCTCGGCATTCGGCTTCGGTGATCCGGGACCGTGTCCCGTCGACGACGCACCGCACACGACGTGCGTGTCGCCGGACTATGTCCCGCTCACCGAGCCGGTGCTCTCAGCCGGGAGCCCGCGGCCACCGCTCATGGTGCCGCTGCGTCGCCCGCTCATGCTCGACCGCGCCATGAGCCCGCCCGTCCAGTCGCATACCGAAGTCGTGGTCACCACCAAGACGTATCGCCGCGGGCGGAGGCTCCCATGACCGCGTCGTTCGTCCCGGCGTGGGCGCAGCCGCGCAGCTGCTACTCCGTCCTGCGCACGCCACCGACCGAGGAACCGATCACCGTCGCCGAAGCGAAACTGCGCGCGGGCCTCGATTGGTCCGTCGACGACCCGCGCGAGGCCCTCGTCCCGCAATTCATCGCGGCGGCGCGCAGCATGGTCGAACGCGACACCGGGCTCGCGCTGCTCACGCAGAGCCGCGACATCTACTTGTGGCCCTACGACCCGTCGCTGCCGGTGCCGCTGCCGGTGCAAGCGACGCCCGTGCAGCAGATTCTCCTGATGGAGCCGTGGACTCCGACGTCCGCTGCGCCCGCGGCGTGGCGCGCCATCCCGGTGAGCAGCACCGCCGTCCCGCGCACGGTCGACATTCCCGCCGGGGCAGGCGCGCACTTGCTCGTGGTCGCGGGCTGGACCGACCCGAAGGCGCTGCTCGCCGAGGCCCCGCTGCTCGTGCAGGCCGTCGGGCTGCTGACCGCGCACATGCTGACGCTCGGCCGCGACATGGCCCTCGTCGGCAGCGCCGTCGCCGTCACGCCCTACGGCTACGACGCGTGCGTGGCCCCGCATCGCCTGACGTGGGTCCCCTGAGATGGAACCGACCCCGCCCACCAACGGCGTCCGCATCGGCGGCTTGGACCGCTACGTGGAGGTCTACCGGCCCTCACAGGTCCTCGACCCGGCGGCGGGCGGGTGGATTCCCGGGGACCCGGAGCTCGTGCTGAAGATGTTCGCGGCGGTCGAGCCGACCGGCGGCCAGGCGCGGCTCGAGCAGCTCGCAGGCGGGCAGCTGACGAATCAGATCGACGCGGTCGTCACGTGCTGGTACCACGCCGATCTGACCGTCGCGATGTTTCTGGAGTTCGACGACGGCCCCGTGCGGCGGCACTTGGAGATTCTCGACATTCGCGACCCGAACCTCGGCCACCGCTATCAGGAACTCTACTGTCAGGAGCGCGTCTAATGCCCGTCTTCGTCACCGGCATCACGCCCGCCGCAGCCACCGGCCTCGGGCCACACCCCGTCACCCTGCAGGGCAGCGGCTTTCCGCTCACGCCGGGCAGCTGTCAGATCGTGATGAAGGACAGCAGCGGCACGACCGTCGGGCAGAGCGCCGCGGGCACCGCCGCCAGCGACGTCGCGTTCACCGCCCCCGTCACGTTCGGCATCTTCACGCCCACCGGCCCCTACATCCCGTATCTGATCGCGGACGGCATCGGCTACGCGGGGGCCCCGGCCTTCACGCTCACGCGCAACCAAGTGACGATCCCTGACCGGCCCGAGCGCGCGGTCGTCGGCAGCTGGTACCGCGACAGCCGCTTGCCGGCCAACCGCCCATGAGCACCGCGATCCTCGCCATGCCGCGCGTCCTGGCGGCGGTCCGCGAGCTGCTCGTCAACGACGCGCAGCTGACCGTCCGGCTCTCGACTGCGCCGACCGCGCTCGGCGGCGGGCCCGCGATCTACACGGAGGGCGTCGTGCCGCCAGAGGCGCGCAGCGACTACCTCACCATCGGGCCGTTCACCGAACGCTCGGAGTCGACGATGGGCGACGGCCCCAAGTGGGGCAGCCATCTCACGATGCAGCTGAAGCTCGTGACGCTCAGTGCCGACGTCGGCATGAACCTGATGACGCTCGACCGCATCGTCGCGCTGCTGCACTTCGCCATCCTCGACGTCGCCGACTACACCAGCAGTTGGGCCGTGCTCGACGTCATCGTCGACGCCTACGAGGAGACGGTCAGCGGCAAGGTCCTGCGGCATTACCCGACCCTGTGGTCGATTCACGTGGGGCAGCAGCCATGACGCCCGCGTCGTTCGTCCTGCCGCAGCTGTATGCGATGCGCCTGCTGGTCGACGGCCTCATCGCGCAGATCGAACAGGAGGTCCGCGCCGACCCGATGCCCGACGAGGGCGGCTGTCGGCATCCGGCGGAACGACAGGTCGACGCGAGCACGCTCGGCGGGCCGCCGCAAGTCGTGTGTCTCCTGTGCGGGCAGCAGCGGCTCGGGACGGTGGCCCCGCAGTGATGCGGCCACAGACGGTGCACTTCCTCGCGCAGCTCGTGCGGCACTCCCGCGGGCTCGTGACGACGACGGAGAAGTGGGTCGCGCAGACGCCGCCCGAGGCCTTCGCCGAAGAAGCGACGGCCGTCGTCGTGCAGCTGCGCACGGCGCTCACGTCACTCGAACGCTCGCTGTTGATCGATGCGCCCCGGTCCTCGACCGCGCCGCCCACGACCCCTGATCGGCCCGCCGCGGTGGCCGCCCGATCCTCTGGACTAGGAGATCGGCCATGAGCGTTGCAGGCATCCGCGCGTTTCTCGAACTCGACAACGGGGCGGGACAGAAGACCGACATCAGTCACTTCCTCGACGGCATCACGCCGAGCAGCGACACCGACGAACTCGACGGCACGACGTTTCAGCCCGGCGTCGCGGCCCCCACCAAGGAGATCATCGCGGGCTTCCGCACGCGCTCGCTCTCGCTCTCGTCGAAGTGGACGCCGGAGGCCGAGACGTTCTTCTCCTCCATCGAGGGCAAGAGCGGCCTCAACTACGCCTACGGGCCGCTGGGCAACCAGGCGGGCATGACCGCGATCTCGGGGGTCTGCAACTGTCTGAGCTGGACGGGCCCCGTGTCGACGGTCGACGGCATCACCACCGCGACCGCGGAACTGCGCTGCAGCACGCGCATCCTCGGGGCGTTCGATGCGAGCGGCGTCCCGGTGCCCCCCGTGACGGCGACCGGCGCGACAGCCGGCGTGCCGGGCAGTTTCACCCCGGCGGGCGCGGCAGCGCCGTCCAACCTCGCCGGTATGTCAGGCGTAACGGCTAGCCCGAACACCGCGTGGACGACAGGGCAGTACGTGGCGACGAGCGACGGCATTCACTGCAACTGGAACGGCACGGCGTGGATAACCGGCAACGCCGTCTGACGAGAACCGCAACGCCAACTCCGGCTCACCGAGCCGCACTTGGGAGGACGACATGGTGTCAGTAGAGTTCGACAAACCCCGCCTGCTCAAATACGACCTGGCGGCGATCCGCGACCTCGAAGCGCAGATGGACGGCGAGCCGCTTGGCGTCATCGTCAACCGGCTCGCCAACCTCGGCATCAACGCGATGGTGCTCGCGCTGTGGGCGGGCTTCAAGCATGAAGACCGCACGATCACTCCGCACTTGGTGACCGTGCGGCTCGACACGTATCTCAAAGCGGGCAAGAAGCTGCGCCTGCTCGCCGATGCGATCAACGACGCGCTCGAAGAATCCGGGTTGTTCCAAGTCACCAGCGAGGAACCCGCCGACCCTTCTCCGGCGACGCCCACGGTGACGTGACGTGGGCCTTCCGCGAGTGGCTCACGTGGGCCGAAGCGATCGGGCTCGGCGAGCTGCAGCTGCTCCCCGACGCGTTCTGGGGACTCACGGTCCACGAGTTCCACGTGCTCTATGCGGGCTTCCTCCGTCGGGAGGCCCGCGCATGGGAGCGCGTCGCCACGCTCGGGCTGTGGGTCATCGCGCCCTACACGAAGAAGAAGCTCACGCCCGCGCAGCTGCTCGGGCGCAGCCGCTTGGAGACGATGCCCGCGCGCGCCACCACCGCGGCGAACGAGGCGCAGGCCGAAGCGGAGGCCGAGGTCGAGCGCGCCCGGGTCCTCGCCCAGGCCCTCGCATGGGCGCAGGAGTGACATGGCGAAAGTGACGATGTCGCTCACCGGCATGGAGGGCCTGCAGCGGGCGCTGACGACCGCGCCGGAGCTCGTGAAGCTCGGGGCGGCGGATGCCGTCCTGAAAACGAGCTTCGCCATCGCGCAGCGCGCCAAGGCCCTCGCGCCAGTCCGCACGGGCGCGCTGCGGAAGTCCATCACCGTCGCGGCCCGTGGCACGAGCGGCCGCGTCGGCATCGGGCAAGTGGACGTCGCGGGCTCGCAGGGCCCGGCGGTCTATTGGCGCTTCGTCGAGTTCGGCGCGCGCAACATCCCGCCGCGTCCCTTCTTCCGACCCGCGGCCGAAGCCGAGTCGAACGCCTACATCGAGCGGCTGCAGCGCGTGGGCCGCGAGCTCGAGCGCGACCTCTCCGTATCGAGCCTGACGTAACCACATGGCCCCCATTGCCACCCTCACCGTTCGGATCTCCGCGCAGATTGCGGAACTGCAGAAGTCCTTCAACGAGGGCAAGAAGGCCGCGCAGGATTTTCAGGAGAGCTTCGCGGGCGTCGCCACCGCCGCGTCGACGGTCGGCACGTTCCTCGGCAACGTCTTCACGAAGCTCGCGAGCTCCATCGTCAGCGGCATCGGCAGCGCGATCCAGTCGGCGGTCAAGTACTCGACGCAGTTCAGCAACGCCTTCATGGGACTGTCGGGGGTCGCCGAGCACTTCGGTGTCTCGGTCGATGCGGCCACGGCCGCGGCCAAACAACTCTCGGCCGACGGCATGTTGCCGTTGGCCGATTCGGTCACCGGCCTGAAGAACCTGCTCGCGACAGGCTTCGGCCTCGCCGACTCCGTCAAGCTGATGAACGCGTTCAAGGACTCGGCCGCGTTCGGGCGGCAGTCCTCCTACTCGTTCGGCGACGCGGTGCGCAGCGCGACCGAGGGCGTGAAGAACCAGCAGAACGCGCTCATCGACAACGCGGGCGTCACGAAGAACGTCGCGCAGATCATGAAGGAGGCCGGCATGACGATGGCCGACCTCGCCGACAAGACGAAGGGCGCGTCCGCGCGCCAGGCGCTCTTGAGCGGCATCCTGCGCGAGACGGCCGCGCAGGCGGGCGATGCGGCCAAGGCGTCGAAGACCTACCAAGGCGCGATCTCCGCGGTCGATGCCGCCCAGAAGTCGTTGCTCGCGACATGGGGCGACGCGATCACCCGCAACGAGTCCGTGCAGGTCGCGCTCGTCGCCGTCTCCGACGCGCTCCGCGGCATGAACGACGCGTCGACCGACAACAAGAAGGCGTTCTACCTCGTGTCGGATTCGGTCACGTTCCTCATTCGCACCTTCGCGAACCTGCTCTCGGCGATCGACAAGATTCAGTACGGCTTTATGAAGGTCGACGAGGTCATCTCGGGCAGCATTGCGCGGTTGTCGAAAGGCATCTCCGACCTCGCGATGATGCTGCTGAAGATTCTCGCGCTCTCGACGAAGATCCCCGGCGGCGCGGCCATCGTCGGCACCGTGGCCGAGAACGAAATCGCTGGGCTCTCCAAGATCGCCACCACGACGTACGACACGTGGAAGCGGATGAGCGACCAGCTCGTCATCACGAAGAAGCGGTCGGAGGAAACCACCGCGACCCTGCAGCCCTTCATCGCGGGACTCCGCGAGCTCGCCGACAAGACCGAAGCCGCGCGCGGCAAGATGATCGATCTGGGCGAAGCCCCGAAGAAGGGCAAGAAGTCCATCGAGGAGCTGCTCGCCGCGATGGCAAAGGGCGACAAGGTCGTCGACACCTTCCGCGAGCTCGCCTCGGTCGTGAAGACGGTGGGCGACAACGCGGACTTCGGCCGCGCCCTGGCCGCGCTCAACGCGCAGCTGCCGCCGCTCACGAAGGGGCTGAAGGACGCCGAGAAGAACCGCGACGCCGCATTCGGGCTCGACGCCGTCAAGAAGGCCTACCTGATGGTCGAGGCCCTCGGCGACATCACCAACATCTCGAAACTCACCGAGGAGCAGCAGAAGCAGCTGACCGACGCCGTGCGCAGCGCGCTCGACGTCTTCAACCGCATGGGCGTCGCCGCCCCAGAGGCGTTGCGCAAGGTCGACACGGTCCTCCTCACCAACCAGCGCCACTTCGAGATGATGCGGGACGCGTTTGCCGACATGGGCAAGCGGTTCACGGAGTTCGCCGACTTCACGAAGATCGAGTCGAAGGTCCCGCAGCTCGACTTCGGCACGATGCTGGGCTACGGCTCCGCCAGCAGCAAGCAGGACACGAAGGTCTTCATCGACGGCATCACCGACGCGATCAAGAAGATGGAGACGTCGGTGCGGCCGGTCTTCAAGCAGCTCGCGATCGACATCCCGCGGATCATGGGCGAGGCCTTCTCGCGCGGCGACAATATGTGGGCTGCCGCCGCCACCGCCGCCGCCGACATCTTCGCGAAGGCCTTCCAAGAGCGGCTCGCCCGCTCGAAGACACCAGGCGGTGAGCCGCTCACGGGCGGCGAGAAGCTGATGGGCCTCGCGGGCACCGGCATCAGCGGCTTCATGGGCGGCTTCTCGATGGGCACGCAGGGCGGCAAGATGAAGGGCGCGCTCGGCGGCGCAGCCAGCGGCGCAATGAGCGGCTTCATGGTCGGGGGTCCCATCGGGGCGGCGGTCGGCGGCATCGCGGGCCTCGTGGGCGGCTTGTTCGGCGGGGCGAAGAAGGCGAAGCAGGAACGCGCCGAGTTGGAGAAGAACAAGGCGGCGCTGCTCGAACAGTACGGCGGCATGAAGAACCTGCAGAAGCTCGCGCAGTCGCTCGGCGTCGACATCCAGAAAGCGTTCGACGCGAAGAAGCCCGCGCAGTTCACCGCCGCGGTCGAGGAGCTCAACAAAGCGATCGAGGAACAGAAGAAGCGGATCGAGGGACTCAACAACGCGGTCGAAGGCCTCAACACACGCGCCGGCATCTTCGGTCAGAAGTTCCAAAAAATCCTCGACGCCAAGCCGCCCGAAGGCGCGACGAAGAAACAGGCCCAAGCCTTCGAGACGGACAAGGCGCAGTCGCTCGCCGCGCTCGCGCAGAGCTCCGGCGACGAGTTCGACCGCCTCGGGCTCATCGCCCGCGACACGTTCGCCGGGCTCGTGAAGGAAAACGGCAACGCGATCACCGCGATGCAGATGATGGGCCCGACCTTCCAAACCCTCACCGACGGCGTCGACAAGTTCGGCCTGACCGCGAGCGCCGTCACGCAGGAGATGATCGACAACTTCAAGCTCGTGAACGACGAAGCGTTCAAGCCGCTGTTCGACACCATCGCCGCCGACGGCCAGGTGCTCCGCGGCCTGTTCGACGCGAAGGCCCTGTCCCCCGAGGGGTTCCAAGCCATCGCCGCCGACATCGGCGCGAGCATTCAGGGCATCGTCGACAAGGGCGGCGACATGAGCCGCACGCTCGCGCTCAGCCAGCCGGTCCTGCAGACCCTGTGGGAAGCGCAGCAGCAGTACGGCGCGGTCACCGACGACACGACCGCGTCGATCCTCAAGCAGGCCGAGGAGCAAGGGCTCGTCGGCGAAGCGATGAAGGGGACGAACGAGAAGATTCTCGACGTGCTGCTCGCGATCGGCAAGGTCCTCGGCGCGGACATCCCGTCGTACTTCGACGCGCTGAAGCAGCCCGCCGCCGACGCGGCGGCGAGCATCGAGGGCTCGTTCGCCAACATCGACATTCCGCCACTCGTGGTCCCCTACAAGTTCAAGCAGGAGGGCGGCGGGCTGCCGAGCGGCGACAGCGCGACGACGAGCGGCACGCTGAGCGTCCCCGCCCTGGCGGGCGGCGGCATCGTCAAACATCGCACGCTCGCGCTCATCGGCGAGGCGGGCCCCGAAGCGGTCGTGCCGCTCAACGGCAACGCGCTCGGCGTCGGCCCGCAGAACTACGAAACCACGATCTATCTGGACGGCGAGCAGATCGCCCGCTCCTCCGCGCGACGCATTCCGCGCATCATGCGGACGATGGGCGTCGGGCACTGAGGCCCGCATGGCTGACGCGAAGGCCCTGCCGCCTGCCATCCTGATCGCGGGCGTCGACCAGACGCGCAAGACGCGGGCGACCGGGTCCCTCCGCATCGAATACCAGCTCGGGGCCCGCGGCCGCGCGTCGGTCGAGGTCCTCGATCAGGACTCGACCGCGACCGCGTACCGCCCCACGCTCGATCAACGCGTCGAGGTGCGCAGCAGCGACGGCCGATCGCTGTTCCGCGGCACCGTGCAGGGCACCGAGGATCAGCCGCTCGGCGCGCCAGGCGTCGGCACGGTCACGCGCATCGACGCCATCGACGATTGGTTCGGTGCGGCGCAGCGGCGCGTGACGCGCGACTACGTGGCGGGCGCGACGTTGAAGTCCGTCGTCAGCGATCTCGTCACCACGTATCTCACGGCCTACGGCATCACGCTCGACCCGGCGATGGCGACCGGGCCGACCCTGCCGGCGAACACCTTCGATCAGGTCACGCTCGAAGAAGCCTTCAACCGACTCGTCGACTTGAGCGGCTGGCTGTATCGGCTGCGGCCGACCGGCGTCATCGAGTGGTTTGCGGTCGGGACGAAGACGCGCAGCTTCACGCTCTCGGCCGCGAACAAGAACATCCTCGGCCCGATCACGTGGACGAAGTCGCGCTACCAGTACGCCAACCGCATCATCGTCCGCTACGGGACCGGCCTCGTTGCCAAGCAGCAGCTCTGGCACGGCGCGCCGCCGAAGGTGCGGTTCAAGCCCGACTACCCGCCCACGTGGCCGATTGCCGACAACCACTGGCTCGCGTGGATGACGTACGTCGGCGGGCCCTACCCGGGGCCGCCGAACCCCACCACGCCACCGACGGGCGGCGGGCATGAAGCGATCGCCGACATCTCCACCGGCACCGCGCCGTGGTACTGGGACGCGAACACGAAGGAGCTCGTGCGGCATGTCGGGGTCCCGATTCCCGGCGGCAGCGCGCAGATCCCCGCGACCACGCATTACTTTTGGCTCGACTACAACGTCCAGTATCCGCTCACCGTCACCGCTGAAGCGGCGTCCGCGGCGACCCTCCCGTTTGAAGCCCTCATCGAACGCGCCGACATCTTCGACACGGCGCAGGCGCAGGCCTACGCGAACGCGCAGCTCGCGAAGTATCAGGTCGTCCCGCGCACCGTCACGCTGAAGACCCGCGCGGCCGATGACTTCCTCCCGGGCGACACCGTGCGGCTCGACGTACCCTCGCGCACGCTCCCGAATGCCCTGTGGTTCGTCACCGAAGTCTCGGTGACCATCGCCGACGACCAGGCCCCGATCACGACGCTCACGCTGCTCGAAGGCACGACCGCGCAGGCGTCGTGGCTGGACTTCTGGCGCGACATCGCGTCGAGCGGGTCGAGCGTCGGCATCTCGACCCCGAGCAGCAGCGGGTCCTCGCCCGTCGGCGGCACGGGCACGGTCAGCAACTACGGCGACCTGACACTCAACGCGGTGATCATCGGGCAGGGCGGGACTGGCATCGCGCCGCTGGACAATCTCGGCACGCTGACCGCGGTGCTGCACGGCAGTCCCTCCGGTCCTCCGAGTTGGGGCCCGGTGAATCTCGCCACGGATGTCAGCGGCATCCTCCCCATCATCAACGGCGGCACGGGCGGCACGAGCGGCGGCGGCAGCACGTTGCCGACCACCTCGAAGGGCGATCTGATCGCGCACGACGGCACGACCAATGTCCGCGTCCCGATCGGGACGGTCGGCCTCGTCTTGACCGTGGACCCCTTCGCGCCGACCGCGATGTCGTGGAAGAAATCCGCCGCGATGACGCTCACGACGAAAGGCGACCTAGCCGCGCACGACGGGGCGGGCGTGGTGCGCGTGCCGGTCGGCGCACCAGGGCAGCGGCTCACCGCCGACCCGGCGGCCGCCGCGGGCGTGTCGTGGCAGACCGTGACCGGCGGCAGCGGCGGCGGCATGAATCTCGACTACCTCGGGGACTACGCTCCGGGGCCCGTCTACAACGACGGCGACATCGTCATCGGCGCGGACGGCATCGCGTACATGTGCGTGGTCGACGGCACGACCACACCCCCGGAGCCGTGGCCGGGCGTGGGCATCTCGAACAATCCCATCGTCGACGCGAGCTATTGGGTCGTCTCTGGACACAGCACGCTGACCAACGAACGCGTGATGAGCGCGCTCGCGAACGGCTACGTGAAGTCCACGGGCGGCGAACCCTCGACCGTCGCGATCATTCCGGTCGCCGACGGCGGGACCGGCGCGAGCACCCCGGCCGCCGCGCGCACGAACCTCGGCATCGGCACAGTCGGGCCGATCAATCTGAACGGCGACGCGTCGACCTACTTGAACGGGACCGGGACGTGGACCGCGCCGTCGGGCGTGCCCGTGGGCGCGATCATCTTCATGACGACCCCCTGTCCCCCGGGCTACACCCGCGTCGCCGCGTGGGACGGCTACTACGTCCGCATGGGGCCCGCGAACGTCTCGGGCGGCGTGGCGACCCACACGCACGCCCCGGGGTCCTTCGCGTCGCAGGCCCACGTGCACGGCTCCAGCGCGCTCACCGTCGCCTCGCACTTGCATTCGTCGGGCACGCTCGTCGTGGCCGGACACACGCACAGCACGCCCGGGAGCACCACGCAGGGCCCCGGCGATCACAAACATGGCGTGTCGGGCACGACCGGCGTCAACTCCGGCGGCGGCTTCAACGCGGATCAAGGGAGCAATGCCACCACCCCGTTCCACAACCACACACATGGGTTCAGCGCGGACACGGATCAGGGCAGCGGCCACAGTCACACGGTGCCCTCGGGCACGTCCGGCAGCGCGGCTCCTGACGTCGCGGGCAACACGGGCAGCGCGACCGCCACGACGGTCGGCTCCACGGATTCGGCCGGGGCCCTGGCGATCACCGGGGCGTCCGCGTCGGCCGCGAACAATCCGCTCTACGTCGACTTCTTCGCGTGTCGGAAGGACTGACCGATGCTGCTCACCTTCGACGACGACTTGGGCAAATGCCATTTCGAGTTCTGCTTCGTCGGTTTCGTCCTCGGCGGCAGTCTGCTCGACAAGAAGGGCCTCACCATCCTCCGTCGAGAGATGCAGCTGTTCGAGAAGCTCGAAGCGATCAGCGAACTCAAACCGTGCGGCAAGAAGCTCGTGAACGGCGAGCCGGAACGACAGTTGATCTCTGGAGACGGCGCGCGCGAGCTGCACGTCGATGCGAGCGAGGTCGACATGCTCTACAACTACATCGCCAACGTGCCGTGGCAAGCGGGCTCGCCCGTGCGCCGCGCGCTCGAGACGTTAGATTGGTTGCAACAACATGGCCGGTCCTGATCCCGCGACGACTGAATGGGTTCCGATTTGGAATCCGATGTCTGCCGGCCCTGTCGGGCCGACGGGCCCGCAAGGCATTCAAGGCCCCACGGGACCGACGGGCCCCACAGGACCGACCGGCGCAGACAGCACCGTCCCCGGGCCGACGGGACCGACGGGCCCGAAGGGCGATACCGGCGCGACCGGCGCAGCCAGCACCGTGCCGGGGCCGACGGGACCGACGGGCCCGCAAGGCCCCATCGGGAACACCGGCCCCACGGGCGCAGCCAGCACCGTGCCGGGGCCGCCAGGCGCGACCGGCGCGACCGGGCCGCAAGGCGTCCCGGGGCCCGAAGGTCCCATCGGTCCGACAGGCGCACCGGGCCCGACGAAGATCACGAACCTCGGGCCGACCTACGTCACCGACCCGACCGTCATCGGCACTGCGCCGTTCCTGCGCGTCAAAGATCCGGCCACGACGTTCGACGGCCGCCTGATGCGGAACGTGCCGAGCGTGATCCTCAGCACGAACATGGCGTGGGACGGCGTGAACTTCCTCGCCGACGATGTCGCCAAAGGCAGCGCGGGGCTGTTCCTCGTCCAAGGCGCGAGCGAGTCGCTGCTGCAGTGGTACGACGCGCCCGCCGGGCCGAACCCAAAGGCCGTGTCCATCGGTCTGTCCATCGGCCGTGCCACTGGCATCGTTGAACGCGGGCGCAACGTCGCAATGGGCGATTGGATCGATGTCGCCTACAACGCGGCGAACTTCACGACGAACAGCGCGGCCGCGTGGACCGTCACCGCCGTGGAGCAAGTGACGCTGGCGTACACGCTCATCGGCAAGACGATGATCCTCTCGTTCTACCTTCAGCAAACCGGGCTCGGGAGTCCCGCGCCCACGGAGCTGCGGATCAAAATCCCCGGCAACTATCTCGCAGACAAAGCGCAACGCCCCGCGGTGTTGCAGTTCTTTGATTTGACGTGGACGAGCGGGGTCATCGCAACCGTTGCGGGCGGGAACTACATCGGCTTGCAGAAGATTGCGGGCGGGACATGGTCGGCCGGCAGTGCCAACCTGTGGGTCATCGGCCAGATCGCCATTCCGCTTCAATAGGAGGGCAGCATGAGCGTCGGCTTAGCCGTCACAAAGGACGAGATCGATGCGCGCGCCGGGGACATCAGCCGGCAGTTCCAACGGCTGTTCGGAGACGTCGTGACGCTGCAGCAGTACCTGCTCGCCACCCCCACCGAGACGCTCGTCGCGCTCGGCTACAGCGACCAGGACGTCGCCGTGCTGAAGACGGCATTCACCGATCTCACGGAGCTCGCAACCATCTGGAGCGGCAACGCGGCGCTCCCCGCGGCGAAGGACTTCCGCGCGTTCGTCAAACAGCTGTGGGGCGTCGGGGCCTTCTGAAGGAGGGACACCGTGATCGCACTCATCGTCTGGCTCATCGTCATCGGCGCGCTGCTCGGCCTCGTCGAGAGCAACGTGATCGTCATGCCGGCGTGGATGAAGTACGTCGTCCGCGTCGTGTGCATCATCGCGGTCGTGCTGCTGCTGGCCTACGGGCTGCTGCCGCTGCTGCCGCCGTTCCCGGGAGCTCGCTCTGTCCCGTAGGGGGGCTCCCGATACACATCGGTGACCATTTCGCGCGACAATGCGGACATGCCGACTCGGCAGGAAGACCTCATGCGTGCGCGGTGGCATCTCGCGGCAGCCCAACAGCTGCTCCGCAAGGCCCTCGCGCTGCGCGTGGTCGTCGCTGTCAATCGCGCGCTCAAGCTGACCGACGCGCTGCTCTCGCACGGCGCGCCCGGCCAGCCGTTCCTCGAGCTCGAAGCCCCGGACGACGGGGCCGCGGTCTGACGTGCCGCTCGCGCCGCCGCGGCTCTGCCCGGGCTGCGGGCACCTCACCACAGGTCCGTGCGGCCGCTGCCTGCGACGCAAGGACCAGGCGCGCGGCAGCGCCCGGGCCCGCGGCTACAACTCCGAGTGGACGACCCTTGCCCGCACGTTCCTGACGCAGTTCCCGTGGTGTGGGCAGCGCGCCGACGGGCAGCTGCACACCGAGCACAGCGTGTGCGCCGCGCGCGGGGCCCGCGTCGAGGCCCGGGTCGTTGACCATATACGGTCACTCCGTGACGGCGGGCCGTTACTGGACCCGCACAACCTGCAGTCGCTCTGCACGTCCTGTAACACCCGCAAGGGCTGAGCGTAGACTCTCCCGTGGCGCGCCGGTCGACGTGTGAACGATCTCGACTCCTACGCGCAAGCCGTCGTCCTCGGGATGATTCCCGGCGGCAAGTACCACCGCCTCGCCTGCGCACGCCATCTGCGCGACCGCACGCGCGAAGCCACCGACGACTTCCCGTTCGTCTTCGACTACCCGCGCGCGGACCGCTTCTTCCGGTTCGCCGCGCAGCTCCGGCACTACAAGGGGCAATGGGCCGGGCACCTGATCACCCTTGAACCGCATCAGCGGTTCCGCCTCGGGTCCATCTTCGCGTGGGTCCATCGGGACACCGGCCTGCGGCGGTTTCGCGCGGCCTACAACGAGATTCCCCGCAAGAACGGCAAGTCGCTCGAAGCCGCCATCGTCGGGCTCTACGTCACGTTCTTCGACGGCGAGGGCGGCTCGGAGGGCTACTGCATCGCGACCAAACGTGACCAGGCGCGCATCGTGTTCAACGATTGCAAGCGGCTCGTCCAGTCGAGTGGGCTGCGGTCCCGCATCGGCGTGCTGATGGCAAACCTCAACCACGAGCGCAGCGCGTCGAAGCTCGAACCGCTCGGCGCGGACAAGGACTCGACCGACGGCCTCAACCCGCAGCTCGTCATCATCGACGAGGCGCACGCGATGAAAGACCGCGGGCTGATCGACGTCATGGAAACCGCGACCGGCGCGCGGCGGCAGCCCGTCATCTTTTGGATCACCACCGCAGGCAACGACCCTGTCTCGCCGTGCGGCGACCAGCACCACTACGCGTGTCAGATCCTCGATGAGGTCATCCACGACGAGACGGTGTTCGCCTTCATCGCCTCCGCCGACCCGGAGGACCCGCCGTGGGCGGAAGCGACGTGGCGCAAGGCCAACCCGAACTACGGCGTGTCGGTCCTCCCGTCGGACCTCATCGCGCTCGCGACCAAGGCGCAGCACATGCCGCCGGCCGCCGCGGCGTTCCAACAGAAGCGGCTGAACCTGTGGATCAACACCGCCTCGCCCTGGCTCTCACTCGACGGCTGGCGGCGCGGGCAGCATGACGATTGGGATCTCGACTCGATGATCGACGAGCCGTGCTACATCGGCATCGACCTGAGCAGCAAGATCGAGCTGACCGCCGTCGTCCTCGTGTTCCCGCCGACCGCCGACCGGCTCACGTGGCGGCTCGTCCCGTGGTGTCTGACGCCGGAGGACACGCTCGACGCCCGCGCGCATCGCGACCGCGCCCCGTACCGCACGTGGCTCGAGCCCGGCCGTCTGGGCCGCACCTTGCGGACCAACCCCGGCAACCGCATCGATCAGGACGTCGTCCGCGAGCTCGT
>Ga0105242_10001716_pt1 | contig 17301 bp, 17 predicted proteins | sample KBSM24metaG_FD_81521 | JGI IMG/M metagenome (GOLD analysis project Ga0105242, IMG submission 81521) | Miscanthus rhizosphere microbial communities from Kellogg Biological Station, Michigan, USA - KBS M2-4 metaG | ecosystem: Host-associated > Plants > Roots > Rhizosphere > Soil | place... | reverse complement strand
TACGAGGAGGGCAACAAATACAGCAGTGAGTTTGACACGCATGCTCTCCAGTATAGCGTATGTGCTAGTATAAACTGAGTGATAGGACGACGACAGAAGGCACAGCGAACAGGTAGACGGCTTGGCAAACGGCTGCTCTTGCTGGTGCTGTGCGGAGTTGCTGTGGTGGCAGGCGGCGCCTATGCCTGGGTTCACTATAGTAATGCAAACAAGCCCATCGTACCGGCGGTGGCTAAAACAAACAAACAAGTGCTACCTAAAAAGACCGACGATTCGGCCAATACCATTCGCTTTATTGCTACGGGCGATATGTTGCCGCACTCATCGGTGGATCAAAACGCCAAAACCGCCGCCGGCTATGATTACACGCCGTTTTTTGCGCAGATCCACCCCTATCTAACATCGGCCGATATGGCGTATTGCAACCAAGAATCGCCAAGCGACGCAAGTGCTGCTGTCAGTGGTTACCCAACGTTTAATGCGCCCCAGAGCTTCGCTGAAGATCTCAGCGGTGAGGGCTGCAATATCATCAACCTGGCGAACAATCACGCAGACGACAGAGGTCAGGCCGGTATAAACGCTACCCGTAGTGTCTGGGATGGGCTAAAGACGCTAGCAGTAGCGGGTACGGCTCGGTCGGCGACAGAACAAAACCAGGGGGCTTATTTTACCGAAAAAGGTGTCAAATTTGCGTTTTTGTCCTATGCCCAGTGCTCTAACAATACGGGCGTGAGTAGCTACGGCCTCAACATTTTTAGTCAAGCCCTAGCAGACCAGCAGATTGCGGCGGCACGGGCGGAACATGTTGATATGATCATTGCCGCCATGCACTCCTGCGACGAAAGTCGCTCCACGGAAGACACTTGGCAAGACCAAACGGCGCAATATTTTGCCGACAAAGGCGTAGATATTGTAGTAGGAACCGGCCCTCACTGGTTGCAGCCCGTAAAACGTTTACCGAAAGCTGGCGGCGGTACTACGGTGGTCTGGTTTAGCTTGGGTAATATGCTCAACACACAGCTAGATGTTAACGGGCTGATTGGTGGTATTGCCCGCATGGACATCGACGTCAAGACCAAAACAGTCACTACGCTAGGTTTTATGCCCACCTACATGCACTACGAATGGACCGCCGCCCAAAAGGCTGCTGACGACCAAGCTGCACGCCACAACCTAATGATTTACCCGCTCGACCAAGCCACCTCGGCGTTAGTAAATTCCCAGGACAATACAACGGTGGCGGCTCAAACTACACGGGTGACGCAGCTGATGAATACCTATACATCCGTTACCATGCTCACTAGCAAGACGTTTCTGTCTACTAAGTAGGCGGCACAAGGCGGCTCCGTTGTGAAATCCTGCAAACAGCTTGCTCATGCTTATAGCCGTGCCGTATATTAGGTAGTAATTACTTAAATATGGCAAAAACAGATCCTAACGCAGCAGACTATATAGAACCGCTTAATATAAACGGCATGAGTGGCCGTATGCTCTATAAACCGGCGCTTCGGAAAGGTGTTGCCAAAGAGTTATTACTGATCTACGGACACCATGCTCTGCTGGAGCGGTGGTGGGGGCTAGTGGAAAATTTAAACGAGTACGGCGCGGTTACCATGCCCGACTTGCCAGGTTTTGGTGGGATGGATAGCTTTCGTACGATTGGTCGTGCTCCGACTATCGACGCCTATGCTGATTATTTGGCGGCATTTGTAAAAATGCGGTATCGGCGAAAGAAAGTTACGGTTATAGGTATATCGTTCGGTTTTGTAGTGGTAACGCGTATGTTGCAACGCTATCCGGAGCTCGCCAAGAAGGTAGAGTTGGTAGTAAGTATGGTGGGATTCATGCATGAAACTGATTTTTTGTTTACGCCCAAACGCCGTCGCCAGATACATTACACGAGCCTGCTGTTTTCGTTGCCGCCGGTTGCCTGGTTTATACGCTACTGCTGTCTGAATGCTTTCGTGATAAAACACATCTATATTCGTATGCCGGCCGGTAAGCGTCGTTTCTTGGAAATGGATCCTATGGCATTCTCAACACTTATGGACTTCGAAGTAAGGCTCTGGCAATGCAACGATGTGCGAACGCACTGGCGTACTACTAGTGAGTTCCTGACCCTAGACAACTGTAAAGTAACCATAAACCTGCCAGTCTGGCATGTAGCTTCTAAGGGCGATCATTATTTTGACAATCATGTGGTTGAACAGCATATGCGCGTTGTGTATAACGATTACCACCAAGGTGTCATGAACTCTAAAGCTCATACGCCTAGTGTGTTAGGTGACAAAAAAGAGCTAAGTATTATGCTGCCACCAGCCCTGCGACGTGTGCTGCGCGAGTCGGCGTAGGACTCGGAAAATGGTATACTGGACGCAACTATGAAAATCGGACTAGTGCTGCCGTACAACATTACCTTGGGCGGGGGTGTTAAAGAACATGTTTTCGCCCAGCAGAACGAGTTAGCACGGCGTGGGCACGATGTAGTCGTCGTTACGCCACAGCCTCGTGAGGCTTATGTGCCGGATGGTCGTAAGGTAGTATTCCTGGGTGCGGCCACAGAATTCAAAACTCCCCTCGGTACCGCTTCGCAGGTCAGTGCCAGCATTTTAACTGATGAGATTGATGCAATGCTGGAGCGCGAAGCGTTTGACATTCTACATTTTCACGAACCGTGGGTACCGGTGTTGAGTCGCCAGATTCTGAGTCGTAGCAGCACCGTAAACGTGGCTACCTTTCATGCATTGTTGCCTGAGTCGGTGCTAAGCCGTACCCTAGCCCGGGTGGTTATCCCTTACACTAAACCGCTACTACGTCATATTGATGCCTTCACGGCCGTAACCGAAGGCGTAGCAAGTTACGTCCGAACGTTGTCCGATGTGCCAATCACCATTATCCCAAATGGTATAGACCTGAAGCACTTTAAAAAGTCAGCTAAACTGCAGCGTGATCCTAGTCAGCCTAAAACCATCCTGTATGTTGGTCGATTGGAACAGCGCAAGGGTGTACGTTACCTGCTAGAAGCGGTGGCGGAACTGCAACGCGAGCGACCGGAGGTGCATTTGATAATTGCGGGTGACGGCGTGGACCGCGAGAAGTTGGAGGCCGAAGCGGTGCAATTGGGGTTGCAGCATGTGGAATTTTTGGGTTTTGTGGATGAACCGACCAAAAGGCGGCTCTTACATTCGGCTGATCTGGGTTGCTATCCGGCACTGTTTGGTGAGAGCTTTGGCATCGTACTGCTCGAAGCCATGGCTAGTGGCTTAGTAACGGTTGCCGGAGATAATCCGGGCTATGCCAGCGTCATGCAAGAACTGGGACGGCTGTCGCTGGTTACTCCCAAAGATATCTCGCAGTTTGCACACCGTTTAGAGCTACTATTGTTCGACGAAGATTTGCGCGCTATCTGGCGAAAGTGGGCCAAAGACTATGTGAAACAATTCGATTACACCCATATTGTTGACGGCTACGAAGCTGTGTATAAAATGGCACTTAAAAAAGTGCGCAAAAGGTAGAGGCCAATGAAAGTAGGCTTGGTACTGGACGACACGCTTGACACCCCAGATGGCGTGCAGCAGCATGTGCTCATTGTGGGTGCGTGGCTAACTGACCAAGGCCACGAAGTGCATTATTTAGTTGGGGCTACCACTCGTACCGATATCCCTAACGTTCATAGTCTTAGCAAAAATTTGCACATGCGGTTTAATGGTAACCGCATGTCCATGCCCTTGCCGACTTCGCGCCGAAAGTTGCGTGCTTTTTTGGCTGCCGAGCGGTTCGATGTATTGCATGTGCAAGTGCCCTACAGCCCATTTATGGCCGGACGATTGATTTTGGCGGCACCGGCTACTACGGCCATCGTCGGCACGTTTCACATTTTGCCTTATTCGGGCAGTGTGGTATTCGCAAACCGCGCCTTAGCTATTTGGAATCGCCGCTCTGGAAGGCGTTTCGATAAGATGCTGGCCGTATCTGCACCGGCACGCGAGTTTGCACACAGCGCCTATGGTTACGATGCTGAAGTAGTTCCGAATCCCATAAACCTTGCGCAGTTTATGAATGCGACGAGTGATAGCCAAACAACTAACATTGTATTCTTGGGTCGTTTGGTGGAGCGTAAGGGTGCTCAGCACTTGCTCCATGCAGTCACGTATCTGCGTGATCATGGTCTCTATACCGGTGATCTGCAGGTTTACATCGGCGGTAAGGGCGAGCTGCGGGCGGAGCTAGAGCGTTACATTCAGGCTAATGGTCTCAGTGAAATGGTGCGTTTGTATGGTTTTGTGGATGAAACTCACAAGGCCTTGTTTTTGGCTCAAGCGGATATAGCGGTCTATCCTAGCACGGCCGGTGAAAGTTTCGGCATTGTACTGCTAGAGGCCATGGCCGCTGGGCGCGGGGTGGTGCTAGCAGGTAATAACCCTGGCTACGAGGCCGTTATGCAACCCTACCCCTCTCAGTTATTCGACCCGACAGATATGGTGCAGTTTGCCGAGAAGCTAGCGTGGTATTTAGACAGGCCGGTGGAGCGTGATGCTGCTGCGACTGTCCAAAAGGCTTACGTGCAACACTTCGATATTGGTATAGTGGGCGCCCGGCTGCTCACAATCTATACACGTGCTTTGCAAAGTCGCCGGGGCGTGTGAGATACTAATGCTATGGCCCGTTCCAATAGCGCTGATGTCTCTGAAGTAGAGGTTACGGTATCGAACCGAACTATCTTGCGCGTGCTAGTCGCAGCCATTTTGGCGGTCGTGTTCGTAACGGCGATTCGGCGCAGTGTGCACACGTTAACACTGATTGGTGTAGCGTTGTTTCTAAGCTTAGCACTCAATGCACCCGTGCACTGGCTAGCGGATCATCTGCCAGGGCGTGTTCGCGGAAGCCGTAGTTTTGCGACTGGCTTGTCCATCGTTATTGTACTGGCGCTGCTGGTAGCATTCTTGTCCGTTATCGTGCCTCCGCTAGTAAGCCAAACAACTGCATTCGTAAAAGAAGCGCCAGGTTTGGTGGAACAGGCGCACGACCAAAATTCTAGCGTGGGTACGTTTATTCGGGATCACAATTTGCAGGGACAGGTCGACAAGCTGTCACACCAACTTTCTAGCCGAGTTGATAACATTGGTGGTACGGCAATCTCCACCGTAACGCATATTGGTAGTAGCTTGTTTGCGACACTAACCGTCATTGTACTGACTGTTATGATGCTGGCCGAAGGCCCCCACTGGCGGCGTATTTTAGAGCAGCTTATTCCCAGCAAACATACCAAACGAACTCAAAAAATAGCCCACGATATGCACCGAGTCATCCAGGGCTATGTAAACGGCCAAGTGCTGCTAGCGGCCATCGCTTCCCTGTTAATTGTGCCTATGCTGTTCATTTTGCACATTAGCAACCCTTGGGCACTGATGGTCATTGTGTTTATTTGTGGGCTGATCCCAATGGTAGGCCATACTATTGGCGCGGTCATTATTACTGGCGTCGCATTGTTCCATTCGCTGTCAGCCGCCGTCATTATTCTGGCCTACTACATTCTGTATCAGCAGATTGAGAACTACGTGGTTCAGCCGCGCATCCAAGCTAATGCCACCAACATGTCCGCGCTACTGGTGTTTATATCGGTTATTTTGGGTGCTAATTTTGGTGGTTTGCTGGGCGCGTTGGTGGCAATACCTATCGCCGGTTGTCTGCGCGTCATTGTGCTCGACTACCTAGAGAGTCGCAATATGCTCAGCCGCAAGACAGTTGAGGCTGAAGAAACTTCAGCTAAGGCTGTCTAAACAGAATGCGATGGCCTTACTTGCTGTTATTTTTGGTCTGATTAGTGCAATAGCGTGGGGGATTGCCGATTTCGCGGCTGCTAAAGCGTCAAAGAGTTTCGGCGGTTTGACCACTGGTGTTTTGGTGACAGCTATTAGCGCTCTAGTGTTTGACGTTGTCTACGCACTCTTTTTTCGCTCACATACTACATTTAATGAAACCGGACTTGGGTACGCGCTTGCTAGCGGCATGGCCTTTACCATTGCCAATTTGGCGTTTTACAAAGGGCTTGAATACGGTCCAGTAAGCATTGTTAGTCCGCTGGGCAGTATGTATCCACTCGTGACAACGCTATTGCTAGTGTTGCTATTTGGCAGTTCGCTTCACTTCAGACAAGCCATTGGCATTGTCGTGGTGATGCTTGGTGTGGCAGTAGCTTCAGGGGTGTTTAAGCGTGTAAGAGGCGGCCATAAGCTAAGCCGTGGTCCCCTACTGGGAATGTGCGGCGCATTCTTTTGGGGGCTAGCATGGACTTGTATTGCGCAAGCAGTTAAACACATCGGCTGGCAATTGACAGCAGCAGTTGAACTAACTTGCAGTACGCTTTTATTCGTGCCGCTATTGCCGCTATTGAACCGTGCCGAGCACGGCCTTAGCAGAAAGTTGTTGTTGGGCATTAGGAACGTACTGATGATTACAGCGGGACTGCTTATGATGCTGGGGTTTCTAGCTCTTAGTATTGGCATAGATCGCGTGGGCAATCTAGTGGCTACTGCAGTAGTAATCTCCGCATGCTATCCGCTTATTACTGTCTTTTTGGCACTGCGAAGACTAAAAGAAGAATTGCAACCAATACCTCTGGCTGGGGCACTCGCTGGTGTCGTAGGTATCGTCATTCTGTCGCTTGGCTAATCAGTGTGGTGCCAAATAGCACCGACGGGTGTATCGCGCAGGCCAATTCCCTGCTCTGCTAGCTGGTCGCGCAGCTGGTCTGATTTTGCCCAGTCTTTGGCTTCTCGGGCGGCTTCTCGTTCAGTGATTATGCGCTTTTGTTCGTCGGTGATGTCTGCGGTGTTTGCTAACTGTAGCCCAAGTGCGTTGTCAAACCACTGCAGAAAACTGCCGAATGTCTCTTGGGCGCCAGAGTTAATGCCGCCGTTATCGATAGTGTCTTGGAACTGGCTGAGTTCAGCGAGCACTGCCGGGGTGTTTAGGTCGTCCTGCAAAACTGCTAGCAGACGGTTCTGTATGGCCTCTAGGTCTGTGGTATTCACGGTGCCGTCATCGCGTGTTTGCCAGCGCTGGTCGGCCATTTGACGGTAGCTCTGCAGGCGGTTTCTAGCTGCTTCTAGGCTGTCCCAGCTGAACTTACTTTGAGAGCGGTAGTGGCTTTCCAGAACGTGCAGGCGGAAAGCTTCCAGGCTAATACCGCGCTCCACAATATCTTTTAGTCGAATGCCATTTCCCAGGCTTTTGCTGATCTTTTCATTATCGATAAGCACGTGGTTACTGTGTAGCCACACGTTGGCAAAACGCTTGTCGGTTACGGCTTCGCTCTGGGCAATTTCGTTGGTGTGATGCACGGGAATATGGTCTATGCCGCCGGTGTGAATGTCCAGCGTATCGCCTAGGTATTTCATGCTCATGGCGGAACATTCTATGTGCCAGCCGGGAAAGCCTTTGCGACCGCCTTCTGCAGTGCCTGGAGGCGCCCAGGGGCTATCCCATTCCATATCACGTTGTTGGTCTGCGGGGCTAAATTTCCAGAGTGCGAAATCGGTGGGGTTCCGTTTTTGTTGATTGTACTCTACGCGTGCCCCGGCCTGCTGTTCCTCTAAGTCTAGCTTGGCGAAATCGCTGTAGCTGGGGAATTTGCTGGTGTCGTAGTAGACACCGTCATCAATGACATAGGTAAAGCCTTTGGCTTCCAGCTTTTGAATGAGTTCAATTTGCTCGGCTATGTGGTCGGTGGCTTTGGTAAGGTGGGTTGGCGTTTGAATGTTTAGTGACTGCATTTCGGTCAGGAAATCTCTGGTGTAAAATTCGGCAACTTCCCAGGCGGTTTTACCTTCGCGCTTAGCGCCTTTTTCTAGTTTGTCTTCACCTTCGTCGGCGTCGGACACTAAATGGCCAACATCAGTGATGTTCATAACCCACTTGGGCTGCAGTCCGGATGCCCGCAGTGTGCGAATCAGCAGATCCCACCGAACATAAGTAAACCAGTGGCCAATATGCGCATAGTCGTAAACAGTAGGGCCACAGGTGTACACAGTAACCTCAGGAGGGTTCAGCGGTGCAAGTTCTTCGACGGTGCGGGTCAATGTATTGTAGAGTTTCATAGATTATTCCTTATTATACGTGGTTGTCTGTTTATGATACTAATAAAAACGAGCCGGTGAGGCTCGTTTTATCTGCAAAATAAGAAAACCAGCCTCACCTATAGACAGGAGTGGCAGCGACAGATGGTTATGTGGCTAGGACTAGCTAGGATCATAGGTGGTAACTTTAGCAGTATGGGCTTGGTTTTTCAACTACTTGCCCTTTATGGCATAGCCGCCGTCTACCAAAAAGTCGGAGCCGGTAATGTAGCTGGCTTCGTCGGAAGCAAGTAGCAACACTAGTGGCGCGACTTCTTCGGGCTTAGCAATGCGGCCTAAGATGGTGCCACTACTAATCCGCGCAAAGGTTTCGTCGTTCCAGTCGTTTACTTGGTCAGTCTCGACATAACCCGGGGAAACGCTGTTGAAACGGACGCCTTTGTCGCCGTATGTTTTCGCAAGAGCTTTAGTGAGCGAAATAATGCTGGCCTTTGTTCCTGCAAAAGTTAGCGTACTCACAGTGGCCAGGTTGTACTGCCCTTTTATGGACGCAATATTTATAACACTGCCCGATTTTTGGCTGAGCATGCCTGGAAGTACAGCCTGTATGCAGTGCAATGTGCCAAGGACGTTAGTACAGTATTCTTCCAGAGCTTTGTCGTCGTCGAGCTCCGCAATGTCCTTCAAGAAGTTGCGGGCGATGCCCGCGTTGTTTACTAGTACGTCAATGGTGCCAACTTGTTTTGTAAGTTCAGCAATGGCCGCATGGGTCGCTGCTTTGTCGGCAATGTCGAAAAACACCTTGGTGGATCCGGCTAGCTCCTGGTGAGTGGCCCGCAGCGCTTCGGAGTCGGTTTTACCATGAACAATGACGTGGTAACCCTTTTGCGAAGCTAGTGTTGCCACGGCTTTGCCGATGCCCCTGCTCGATCCGGTTACCAGTATGTTTTTAGCCATTTTGGACATCCTGATTGAGGTTAGCTAAAAGTTCGCTGGCAACGCGCAGACACTCCGCTTTTACTTCTTCGAATGGTTTGCCGTCAGTAACTTTAAAACCTGCGCTGTGCGGGTGTCCACCGCCACCAAAGTGCTCAGCCAGTTTGTTGGCCATGGGGGCGCTAAAATTAGTGCGCAGTTTGCCAGTAATTTTGCCGTCATCGTAGGTTTTAAAGACAATAGAAATCTGCACGTTGGCGACCTGCAGTGAATCGAATTGTACCAGCACGGCGGGATTGTAGAGTGGACTGTATTCGTTGATTTCGGCCTGGGGTACGGTAACGTAGGCAATTTTGTTGTCGTCAGCAAACTCCATGCGCTGAATCAGCTCGCCCTTGTAACGGAAAATGCTCTCAGCCATGCGGCTGTATTCGCGGCGCAGGTCTTCCAGTACCGGCCTATTGGCCCCCAGATCGGTCAGGTCGGCCATCACGCGGTAGGTGTTGGCGGTGGTTTGGTTGTTCATAAGGCCCTGAGTATCACCCAAAATAGAGCTCATTATATGGCCGGCGGCTTCGCTGTTGACAGTCCAACCAGCCTGCTGCGCTAGGCCAAAAATGAGCTGGCCAGTGGAGGCGCTACTGGCGTCAACTAGGCTAGCGGCAGCGAAATCTATGGTGTTATCGACGGTGGTGTGATGGTCCAGCACAACGCATGGTTTGCTTTTGAGCACACCAAATTGTCCGTTTTTCTCTAGTTGCCCGAAGAGTGTGTAGGTACTGGCATCGACGATGATCGACAGATCAAAGCTGCTTGGGAGCTCGTTCAACACACGGTCCCAGCCGCTCAAATAGCGGAGGTAAGTGGGTACGTCAACACCGCAGTAGAGGTATACATCTTTGCCCAGGTCACCCAAAATGTGCTCTAGCGCCAGAGCGCTGCCCAAGCTGTCGGCATCGGGGTTGTCGGCCTGCACTATAAGGATTTTTTGAGCATCGGTAATCAGTTGTATAATTTGTTCCTGCATCGTCCTGTTATTTTACCAGTTTTACTCCGTAATAGCTTCTGTTAGGATAAGGTATATGAATAAACTTCCTTACGAACAATTAGCAGATATGTTGAACGCGGCCCGTGGCCGAGTAGTCCCGGGCTCTAAGTGGCAGCATTACAAGGGCGGCGAGTACACCATAGACCACATGGTGCTTTTGGAAGACACTAGCGAAGTGGCAGTGATTTATGCACCAGTGTCACACCCGGACATCTCGTTTGTGCGACCGCTAACCAGCTGGCTGGAAACGGTCGAGTGGAACGGCGAAACCATGCCGCGCTACGTTGAGATTGGCTAGCCTAACGGATAAAGACATTATAATATTATTGTAATGTTTGCCGACCTTCTAAGGCGCGGCTGAGGGTGATTTGGTCGGCGTATTCTAGGTCGACCCCAATAGGCAGGCCACGAGCCAAGCGGCTAATTTTGACGGGCCGGTCACCAATTTGCTGCTGGATGTACAGTGCGGTTGATTCGCCTTCTACGCTGGCGTTGGTGGCTAGAATGATCTCCTCCACCCCATCTTCGTCAATGCGCTGTACTAGTTCACGGATGTGCAGCTGCTCTGGCCCAATGCCATCTATGGGGCTTACCAGGCCGCCTAGTACGTGGTAGGTGCCGTGGAAACCATTAGTTTTTTCTAGCGACACAATATCGAGGGGTTCGGCTACCACGGCGATGGTTTTTCTATCGCGGCGCGAATCGCTATAGAGTGACGAAACATCATCGTCGGCCGATATGAGCGCGAAGGTTTTAGGGCAGTATTTGACGCCGCTATGCAGGCCAGTTAAGGCTGCTGCCAGCTGCTCGGCTTTGGCCGGTTCACGGCGCACCAAAAAATATGCATAGCGTTCAGCAGTGCGCGGGCCCACGCCCGGCAAATTGCCCAAAGCTTCTATAAGCTTGGTTAGGGCTGGTGGCAGCAATTCGGCCATTGGCTGCTTAGAGTCCTAGGTCGCCCAGGGCACCCATCATGGGCTGCATCTTTTCGGCGGCAACCTTTTGGCTTTGCTGGATGGCGTCTTTTACGGCATCTTCAACCCAGCGTTCTAGCTGCTCAATGTCGTCGAGGTCGACTTGCTTGGGGTCAATGCGAATCTTTTTAATCTTCTGTTCGCCGGTAATTTCGACTGTTACGGCGCCGTCGCCCTGCTCTACCGAAATAACCTGCTTCTGCAGCTCTTTTTGGATTTTCTTAACACGTAGTAACATCTTTGCCTGATCAAAACGACTCATCCCATATGCTCCTTCTTTATGCTGAATATTGTAACAGATGAACTACGAGGGTGGGTACTGGAACCGCTGGTGGGTCTCAGTATTGTGCGGCCAGGCTACAAAGTAAGAGCGCATTTGGTAGAACGCCGAGAAAAATAGCATAAGGCAGATGACGACAATGCCGGTGACGCGAGCGATGGGATTGCGTGGGAATACGGTTAGCCATTCGTTTAAGAAGTGGTTGAGTCCGCACGTAATGAGTAGGTATAACAGTGGTACTACGGTGGCTATACCCACGCCGCTGTGCAGGCCAACTAGCACCAAGCTCATCACTAACCCCAGACATAACAGTAAACTGCGCAACGAGCGTTTTTGGTAGACATAGTAGTAGATGCCGAGCGCTGCTAAGACAAGCTCGACTGCATTTAAGAGTGGGCTATGCCCTACCCAAAGCAGAGAGCTCCCATCGCTGCGGACACCTATGGATAGCACTGCGTCAAGTAAATGGCCACCAAAATAGGTTAGATTGTGTAGCGAATTGGGGAGCCCCAGCAGTGAGAATGCCAAACCGGGACGCATAACGGTGGCGACTGCTAGCGGCGCGATGAGAATGAGTGGTATAGCGGTAACTATGATGCGTTGCAAAACAGTTGATTCTTGCCAGTGATGTAAGCCGCGGCGGTACATTAAGCCAATGGCCAGTAGTTCAAACCAGATCATGCCGGGCACATAGCACAGTAGTCCAAAAGTCAGGGCGACCAAATAGGTAAGGTACGGATGCCCCCTGGGCGAGCGTCGGTGCCACAGTAAAACGCCGAACAGTGCCAAAATTCCCATTTGCAAAATTTGCGGTGAACCAAGCCGAGCCAGATGCAAAAACCCAGCCGACGTGGCAAATAGTACGGTGCCCATAAAACCAACACGGAGTCCATACCAGGCCCGGGCAATACAAAAGAAAATAACGACCGTTAGAACACCAAAGCTTGCCGCTACGGCGCGCGCAGCTACCAGGTGGTGATAGCCCAGCACTGAAAGCAGCAGAATGGCTGTCTTATAGGGCAAATCAAGCGGATTGTGGGCGATTTGTTGCCAGGTCAGCGAGTCTTGATAGTTCTGTACTTCCGTGGATGCATAACCCGGCAGCAATCGACCTAGGTGATGAAAATACAATAGGTATGCAATGAGTCCCAGACTAAGCAGTAGTACGGCCGGGCGCCAGGCTCGGGATAAAAACGTTGCTATCTTTCTCATAAGCGTCTTGGTAGTTAGTATAGCATTATTCGCCGAACGGATCACCAGCATGGCTGGTGTCTAACGAGCGGAATTTCTGTTTGTCTCGGTCGAAGTAGAGTTCGATGTTGCGTAGGGCGCCGTTACGATGTTTTTTGATAAGAATATCGGTGATGTTTTTGCGTTCGGTTTCGGGGTTATAATAGTCTTCGCGGTAAATAAACGCCACAATGTCGGCATCTTGCTCAATAGAGCCTGATTCACGCAGATCAGACAGCTGTGGGATCTGTGGGCTCCGGCTTTCTACCGAACGGCTCAACTGGCTGAGGGCGATAACCGGAACGTTCAACTCGCGAGCTACGCCTTTAAGTCCACGCGAAATTTCTGAAATCTCCTGTACTCGGTTACCGTCACCGCCGAACTTACTGCCACCACTCATCAGCTGCAAGTAGTCCACCACAATTAGGCCAGGTTGTCGGATGTGGGCTTCACGGCGGGCTTTGGTGCGTAAGTCGCTGACGGTGATGCCCGGCGAATCGTCAATGTAAATGGGTGCTTCACCTAGGACGCCCATGGCGTCACCCAGTTTTTCGAAGTCGTTGTCCGTTAAGTTTCCGGTGCGTAGTGCCCAGGCGTCGACGCCCGATTGCATCGACAGTAAGCGGTCCACTAACTGCTCTTTGCTCATTTCTAGGCTGAAAATGAGTACCGGTTCTTTGGCGTCGACGGCGACGTTATGTGCTAAGTTCAGCACGAAAGCAGTCTTACCCATAGATGGCCGGGCTGCCAAAATGAATAGATCTGAGCGCTGCAAACCGGCTAGTGTTTCATCTATATCACGGTAGCCGGTTGGGATGCCCCGGATTTTCTTTTTATCTTTATGGAGATCGTCCAGGCGTTCAAAACTAGCAGTTAGGATTTCTTCGATGGGCACCACCGTTTGCTTCACATGCTGCTGGCTAACGGCAAACAGACGGCTCTCGGCTTCTTCGATAAGCTCTTTGAGTGGCTTGGATTCGTCCCGGCCCAGGTCTGCCATGTCGGCGCTGGCGCTAATGAGACGACGACGTAACGCTTTTTGGGCGACAATGTCGGCGTACTGTTCAACGTGCGAAGCCGTCGGCACGTAGTTGGTAAGCTCGGTCAGGTAGGCTGGACCACCCACCATATCCAGAAAACCGGTGCCCTTTAGCTGGTCAGCTAGGGTTAACACGTCTATAGAGGCACGGCGCTCGTAGAGCGCTTGCAGGGCTTCATATATGCGAGCGTGACGAGGGTCGTAAAAATCTTCGGTGGTTATGGCATCGGCAATTTTGACAATGGCATCAGCATCTATGAGGATGGAACCAAGCAGAGAGGCTTCGGCGTCGGTATTTTGGGGCGGTGCGGGGTTATTGGCCATAGTCTTCCTCTTTGCTTATGATTCTAACAGCTCTGCCCCACCGAAGATATTGCTTATGGTTGCTACGTCGGGTTTGGGCACGTCAGCGGATTCGGTTTTGTCGGCAACGACACAGACAATCTCGAGTGGTGCACCGTACAAACGCTCCAGCACATCGGCAAAGATTTTGCGGTTTTTGGTTTCGTTGATGCGCTTTTGGTGGAAGGCGAATTTAAAAGTGAGCGTAACACTGTTGCCATGTAGCTCGGGCTTAGCCATACGGGCGATTCCGTACAGTGTGTTGTACTGGCGTTTGATTTCATCGAGTGTTTGCTGCCACAACTCGGTGATATCGACATCGCCTTGAGGTTGGATGGCTGCCATTGGAGTTTCGGTTGGTTCTGATTGTTCGGTGGTAGCTGGTGTGGGTTCGGGCTGCTCTGGCGCAACCGGTGTCGGTTCGGGTTGCTTGGGCTTTTCTGGCGCCGCTGCTTTTGACGTTGGCCGAGATGGGGCCATAGCTGACTTAGAAGGAGCTGGCGGTGTAGACACCACTGCAGCGACCGGTGTGGGTACTACGCTGGCAATCGGTGCTACCACTGTGGCAGGTGCGTTGCCTAGGCTGGCTCGGAGCAGCACTAGTTCAAGTAACTGTCGCGGGTTGCGTGCACCAGCTACGTCTAGCAGCTCTTGCAGCAATGCTAACAACTGGTGGGCTGCTTCTGAACCATTCAGTACTTCTTGACGGAGGATTGCAGACAGCTGCATGGCTATGGCGGCTGGTTCGTAGCCTGAACTGTATAGTGTGTTCAAAACCGTTACAATATCACTGCTGTTATGAGCCCGTACAGCATTGTTTAGCTCGGTGATTTGCTGTAGTGGCGCTAAGCCTAACACTCGTTCAATATCGGCAAGCGTTACATGGTCGCTAGTACTACTGGCTTGGTCCAGCAAACTAATGCTGTCCCGAAACGTGCCCTCACCATGTTCGGCTATCAGCGCTAGCGCGTCATCGTCGATGGCTATTTTTTCTGACTGAGCAATGAATCGCAGGTGAGCAATTACCTGCTCGGCAGGCACCAGTCGAAGCGTGTAGCGTTGGGTACGGCTAATAATGGTTTCGGGCAGTTTGTGCGATTCGGTGGTGGCCAGCATGAACACTACGTGGGCCGGCGGCTCCTCCAGAGTTTTAAGCAGCGCGTTAAATGCTTCTTTGGTGAGCATATGCACTTCGTCTATGATGTACACCTTATATTTGGCTACGGAAGGCGCGGTGTTGACTCGGTCACGTAAATCGCGAATTTCATCTATCCGACGATTACTGGCAGCGTCGATTTCGATAATATCCAAGTGAGTTTCATCGTTGTATGATAAGCCGTTTATCTCGTGCGCCAAGATACGAGCAATGGATGTCTTGCCAGTGCCCCGCGGACCCGTGAAAAGATACGCGTGACTGATTTTACCCTGTGCAATGGCGTTCTGGAGTGTCGTCGTGACATGCTCCTGGCCAACCGTTTCTGCAAAGGTTTTAGTCCGGTATTTCCGGTAAAGTGCTTGCCCCATAGTTAGCTCTATTATACGCGGCCGGGGCGTGCCTAGTCTGCTGTAAAATTATGTGCGGTTATGGCTGGTTTAAAACGAGTTTGCGGTAATCGGCTGCGCAGAGTGACTCGTATTCAATATGTTGCTGGTCTTCTATGGCAACCTGGTTGCCTTCGTGTACAAACACACCGTTTAGTTTGCGGCCGTTCAGCACTGCTTTGCGACCACAGCGGCAAATGGTCTTGAGTTCTTGCAGGTCGTGGGCCAGTTCCAGTAAACGGCTGGCACCGGGGAAACCGATCGTTTGGAAGTCGGTACGCAGCCCATATGCCAAAACCGGTACGTCTCCTGTGCTGGCATACCAAAATAGCTCCTCGACTTGCTTTGGCGTTAGAAATTGAGCTTCGTCCACCAGGATGCAGTGTGCCTGCGGGGCGTTGGCCAGCAGTTTTTGAATAGAATCAATGGGATGCACCAGAATGTCTACCTTGCGGGTAGTGCCCAGGCGTGAGGTAACCGTGTCGTTCCCCTTGGTGTCGATGGCCGGCTTAAGCACTAACACCTGCATGCCGCGCTCCTCGTAGTTATAAGCAGTCTGAATGAGTGATGTAGTTTTACCGCTGTTCATTGCGCTGTACCGAAAATATAACTTTGCCATCTCGCTCTCTCTTTGGAGCTTAGTATAAACGAAAAATCAGCCGCTTGCGACGGCTGATTTCAAATAACAATGCCATAAAACTGTAAGAATTCTTACAGTGCAGCTTCAAGCGCAGCCCATTCGGACTGACTGTCATCTTCGGGTACGTTCACGCTAACTTGGTCGCCTGGCTTGGCCTTGAAGTAAGTGACGCTGGCTAGCAGGACGCGGAAGTCTCGAGTGCCAACAGATACGAAGTAGTGGCCACCTTCTAGCTTTAGGGTGCCAACGACTTGCTTGCGAGGAATCGGGCCAATTTGTTTGTATAAAAATGCACCGTCGTCAGCGATGGTTAGCTTTAGAATATCACCCTGCACTAGTTTAGACTTGCTAGCGTAGTTGGCGGGTACAGGATAAGTTTTGCTGTCTGAACCGACCATGTTTTGGCCGTCAAAAACGCCCTCTATAACCTTGCCGCGGATTTCCTCGACATCTTTAACCTGTACGCGCTCGTCGTCGCCTACCAGGCTTACCAACAGCTCGTTAGCTGCCGCCAGGTTCGTCTCGGCCTCTTGAATAAGAGCACGGAGGCGTTTGACTTGTTTTTCTGGTACGTCTGCCATATTTATCTTCTCGTTTTCTATCTCTCACCTACCGCAAGGTTTCCCCTGCACTTTTTACACCTTACCTTAACCGTACCATACTACAAACTTCAAGTCAAAGCTAACCGATTTTTTAGAAAACTGTGGATAACTAACCATCTTCTTTGGGCGGCAATTTGCCGAGTAACTTATAACCGATTGTACGCTGAGTTTGTAGTAGCGCTGCATATGCTCCTAGGGCTCTTCGGACGCGAGTAGCGGTCGTATGTAGAATATCAGGCGTAACAATGGCTCCCCACACATCTAGCGCTATATCATCATGTACCCTTGTTCGGTCTACTGCATCCGCTAGGTAGTCAAGGAAGCGAAATTGCGTTGGGTCGAGGTGTCGAGGAGTTTGCTCTACACGTAGTTGGTGGCCAGGACGGTCTATCACCACATTGCCGTCTGCAAGCGTAATTATCTCAGTTTGTTTTGGCCTAGGTTGTACTGTCTCAATTCTTAACACTGCCTCCGCAGGTAAACCGAGTAGAGCCCGTCTTAGGGTGCCAACATGTAGGAGAGCGTTGCCCCCCCTCGTTGACGGCCCCAACGGTGGGCAGGAATTGATCTCCCTGGTCAGCTACGCTTAC
>Ga0105242_10001711_pt1 | contig 17332 bp, 12 predicted proteins | sample KBSM24metaG_FD_81521 | JGI IMG/M metagenome (GOLD analysis project Ga0105242, IMG submission 81521) | Miscanthus rhizosphere microbial communities from Kellogg Biological Station, Michigan, USA - KBS M2-4 metaG | ecosystem: Host-associated > Plants > Roots > Rhizosphere > Soil | place... | reverse complement strand
GCCCGGCAAGGGGACGGACGTTTCGGGCCCTCTCCGTGGAAGTCGAACACTGACCCCGGGCATTGGCAGCCGCAGCTCAACCCCGATGGAACACCGATACTCGATCCGACGCCGTGGGTCGCCAACGTGAGGCCGTTCCTGATCCAGAGCCCTTCGCAGTTCCGAACCGAGGGGCCGCAAGACCTCCGCAGTGACGCTTGGGCTCATGACTTCAACTCGGTCAAGCGGCTGGGGTCGGTGGACAGCACGAAGCGCACGCCCGAACAGACCCATATCGCGATCTTCTGGCAGAGCGCGGGCGGGCCGGCCCTCTTGTGGAGCGCCGTCGCGCGCAACCTGATCGAAGATCCGGACCATGCTGTCGACCTCGGCGACAGTGCCCTCCTGCTCGCGAAGATGAACCTGGCCGGAGCGGATGCGGCCATCAACTGCTGGAACGACAAGTACTACTGGGATTTCTGGCGACCCTGGCAGGCGATCCACGAGGCGAACCGCGACGATAATCCGGCGACGCGGCCCGACCCTGCGTGGACGGCGCTCATCACCGCCCCATACCCCGAGCACCCGTCGGGACACCTGTGCCTCGACGGCGCACATCTGCGCGTGCTGAGGAGGTTCTTCGGCACGGACCAGGTCCCGTTCGGCGTGACGAGCTCTCGCTTCCCAGGTGAGACCCGCTTCTTCGATCGATTCTCGGAGCCTCTCGACGAGATCGTCCGCGCCCGTGTCTGGGCGGGTCTGCACTACCGGACGGCTGACTTGCAAGCACGGCTCCTCGGAAGGAACGTCGTCCGGTATATGGCGGAGCACTACTTCCAACCTGTCCGCTAACTGAGCTGCGAGGCAGAGCGGCACGAGGCGGTCGCCTGACTTCGGCTTGAGTCGATAGGGGGTTTCCGCGTATCGTCGCGGGGCATGGCCCCCCCGGTAAGCAGGAACGATCTCACGGCCGTGTTGGGCTTCCTCGAGGATGCTGGATCGGCCGCAGGAACAGAGCCCTTCACGCCGCACCTGATCGACAGGCTGTCCGAGGTCGTGGGGTGCGAGTACGCCCGGTACAAAGAGATCGACTTCGCGCGTCGCGTTGAGATCGCCCACGTGCCCTGCTCCGCGGAGCTCGATCCGCGGGGACGCGATCGGGTCGAGGTGACCGACGCCGACTGGAACGCGGTTCCTTCCGACCCGTGCTACCGGGCGACGTTCTCCGAGCCGGCCGGGATCTTCATCGCCTCCGATCTTGCCACTCGATCGACCATGGGCGCTGGGGCCTCCGAGGGTTGGCAAGCGGAATTCGAGCGTTGGGACCTGCGTGATCGCATGTGGATCCAGATCGCGGGACCATCGTGGGCGGGCATCGTCTTCGACGCGTGCGACCGATCCTTCGGGGATCGCGATCGGGAGCTGGCGCGCATGCTGCAACCGCACCTCGGCGAGATCTGGCGGAACGCATCCGTTCGCCGACGATTGGGCGCTGCGCTCTCGGCGCTCGAGCATGAGCAGCGTACTGGCGTGCTCCTCCTGGACGCGGCGGGAAGGGTCGAGTACGCCTCCGGATCCGCGCGGCGGATCCTGACCGACCATTTCGAGATGCCGCCACGAGCTCTTCCTGCTGACGGTATCGGCGATCGGCGGGGGGATATCGACGAACGTCTCCGTCTCGCAGCGGGCGATCCAACGATCGTCGTCGAGGCTTCAGAGGATGGTTCCGCGCTGCTCCTCAGCGAGCGGCCGGCGGGTGTCGCGGCGCTGACCCCCCGCGAACGCGATGTGATGCGATGGGTTGAGGACGGCCTCTCCAACACCGAGATCGCACGGAAGTTGTGGATCCAGCCGACCACCGTCCGCAAGCACCTCGAGCATGTCTTCGACAAGCTGGGGGTCCGCAGCCGCACAGCGGCGTTGTCGAAGCTCCACGGGATCGGCAAGCCGAAGCGAGCTGATGCGGCGAGGGAACGCGCGCCTGCCGCAGATGTTGCTCACGACGGCATGACCCGCTCCACCCCGCGACGTGCGGTGGTGCAGGTCAACGCGGAAGGGTCGGTGCCATGCGTGGCTGGGGCGACGTTCGCATCCAGGGACCGAGATGCGGTCGGGGTTCGAGTCTCTCCGCTCGTACCCCTCCTGATCCTCGGATCGTTCGCTTCAGACGGCTACCAACTCGCGTGCAGGATCGTGATGGCGCTCGCGAAAGCCGTTGCGTTCGCGACCGCCGACAGCATGATCCCAACGAGCACCGACGTGGCGCGCTTCATCGTGTCGTGAAGCACCCGAGGAGCTCTCGCACCGCCTCGAAGAACGACTCCTCCGAGCGGCGCCAGGTCGGGAGCGTGCCCGCTCGCCGTCTCGCTCCGGCGGCGAGTCGCGCTCGAAGGCCCGCGTCACCCGTGACGGCTTGCAGGGCCGATGTGAGCCCGCGAAGATCCCCCGGCTCGGGCATGAGCGCCTCCCGTCCGTGCTCGGCCAGGCGCGGCAGGTTCGCGGTCCGCCAGCCCACAACGGGCAGTCCGGCCGCGATCGCCTCCGCCCAGGCGGTCCCGTAGGCGTCGACGAGCGAGCAGAGGGCGAAGACGTCGGCCGATCGATACATCCGGACGACCTCCTCGAAGGGCAGGGCCCCACGAACCACCACGCGTCCCGACAGGTCGGGCGCGGCGATCCGCCGGCGCGCTCGCTCGGCGTAGCCACGATCGACGTGGGAGGCACCCACCAGCCAGAGGGTCGCAGCCTTGTCCGGCAACGACGCGAAGGCGTCGAGCAGCTCCACGATGCCCTTGTTCGGCGTCCAGTTCGCGACGCACAAGACCGCGACATCGCGTCCCCTTCGGAGGTCGAGCGGCGGTCCCTCGGCGAACGGCACATCGCATCCGGGGGGAACGAACCGGATGCGATCCTCCGACACCCCGGACCGGCGGAGCGCGTCGACGAGGCCCTGGCCTGCGGCGATGAAACCGCTCGCGTGACGATACGCGGAACGGTCGAGCGCTCCCTGCGCGACGGAGCGGAACCGTCCGTGACCCACGCCGCCCGGTGCCTGATGCAGGACGGCGATGACCGGCACGGGCGACCGACGGATCCACGGCGCCGCGAACGCGGCGGCGAGACTATCGAGCACGATGCCGTCCGAGCCGACCGCGGCCGCGCGGAGCGTCCGCGCGGCCGGCCCGACCGGGAGGGGCCAGGGGAGGTCCGGGATCGAACGGAACCGGATCTCCGCGCCGTAGGTGGAAGCTGCTCGTGCCATCTTGCGGTGGTAGCGATAGCCGCCGGTCTGTCGGTTCGGGTCGCCCAGCGTCACGAGGGACAGACGCAGGACGGCCTGCCTCTTCGCTTCAGATGAGCGCGTGGTCGCAACGGACTCAAAGGGACGCACGGATCCCTCCGAACGCGTCCTCGGACTCCCAGACCCGCACGGCAAGGAACTCCGCACCGTCGTTCCTGAGCGGTGACGCGAGCTGAGTGTGGATCCACGCGGCGAGGACCTCCACGGTCACGACGGGTGTCTCGCAGACCTCGGCAAGGTCTCGGTCGCGGAGGCGATGCGCCGCATCCGCTAGACAGCTCGTGACGACGTCGAGATCACAGACCATCCCGCGCTCATCGAGGCGCTCCCGTTCGGCCACCACCTCCACGAGGTAGTCGTGCGCGTGGCGTTCGTTCTCGGGCGGTGGTTGCAGAGGCATGCTGTGGAAGGCGCGGAACCGAGCCGTGGCACCGACCTCGAACATCAGTACCTCAGTCCGACGTGCATCAGCCCCGCCTCGCCTCGATCGAGCGCTGCGTACGCTTCCCCCGCCTCGTCGAACGGGACGTCGTGCGTCGCCAACAGCTTGAGGGGCAGATCGCTCAACAGCCGTGTCGCGACCGCGCGGCGCCGCTGCACGTCCCACCGCCCAGCGAGACGCGCCGGGATCGTCGACACCTGGGTGCTTCGGATCTGGAGTCGGCGCCGGTGGAACTCCCTCCCGAGCGGCAAGGAAACGTCCTTCGTCCCATACCAGCTGCACACGAGCACCTCACCCTCGTGACGGAGGAGCTCGAGCGCATGCGCGAGGGCGGACGGACGCCCGGTCGCATCCACGACGAGCGGGACGCCGGCGCCCGACGTCAGCTGCTCGACGGCGGCGTCGATCTCGGCGACGTCGACCGCGGGGACCCCGAACAGGACCGCCGCCTCGCGACGGTCCCGGCGCGGATCGACGCCGACGACCTCCGCCCCGGCCCGATCCAGCAGCGCCGCGGTGAGGATCCCGACCGGCCCGAGGCCCATGACGACGACCGGCTCTTCCAGTCGCGGACCGGCATCGAGGGAGACCTGCAGAGCGGTCTCGACGAGCGGGAAGAGGGTCGCGAGGCGGGCTTCGACCTTGTCGACGATGACGACGTCGCTGCCGCGAACGGTGAACAGGTCCTGGTGCGGGTGGAAGGCGAAGGCCGTCGCGCCCTCCGGCACGCCGTCGACCCGGGAGGTCAGGACCTCTCCGACGCAGCTGTATCCGTACGCGAACGGGTAGACGAAGCTGCCGCCGAGCGAGCGGATCGTCTCGTCGCGGGCCGACCCAGCGTCGAGCTCTCCTCGGTACGCGAGCAACTCGGTCCCGCCGCTGATCCCGGACCAGTGGGTGCGCACCAAGACCTCTCCGTCCGCCGGCGGACGCACCTCGACGACGGCGTGCCCGACCCGGCGAGGAGCGACGAACCGCAGGACACGCCCTTTCATCATCGGCACCTACCCTAGGGGTACGCGCGTCAACCGGGCGGCGGTTGAAAGGACGATGTGGCGGGAAAGGCGGCGGATACATGTCCTCGATGACGGTCGTCCCCACGGAAGTCGCGGAGCTGGCGCTGCCCACTCCCTTCGGCGAGTGGCAGACCCGGGCGTTCGATTGGGACGGCTCCGTCCACCTCTGTCTGTGCCGGGGAGCCATCGGTGATGGCGAGGACGTCTTGGTGCGTCTGCATTCGGAATGCCTGACCGGCGACGCGCTCGGGTCGCTCCGGTGCGATTGTGGCGTGCAGCTCCGCCAAGCACAACGGGCGATCGCCGCCGAAGGTCGCGGGGTGCTCGTGTATTCGACCGGCCACGAGGGTCGAGGGATCGGTCTCGCCAACAAGCTGCGAGCGTACGTGCTGCAGGATGGCGGTCTCGACACGCTGCAGGCGAATCAGCACCTCGGGTTCCCCACCGATCGACGCACGTTCGCCGACGCGGCCGCGTGCCTGCGCGCACTTGGCGTTCGGTCGGCGCGCCTGCTGTCCAACAACCCGGAGAAGGCGCGTGCCCTTGCGGGTGCCGGGATCCACGTACTCCGCGTGGTGGGACTCCCGACCGCCGCGCACACGCGCAACGTCCGGTACTTGACGACGAAGCAGGACCTCCTCGGCCATCGTGTGCCGATGGGCTCGCCGTTGATCGACGACGTCAGCCCGCCGGCGGACGTCGCGGCGCTCCTGGGGACCGTGCGTCCCACGCAGACGAAGCCGTACGTCGTCGTCAAGTACGCCCAGACGCTCGACGGGAGGATCGCTACGTCCACCGGAGACTCTCGGTGGATCAGCGGCGAGGAGGAACGCCGTGCCTCGCACGCGCTTCGCGCGTCGTGTGACGCGGTCGTCGTCGGCGTCGGGACGATCCTCCGGGACGATCCTCAGCTCACGGTCCGGATGGTGCCAGGAGCGTCGCCGATCCGCGTCGTGCTCGATTCGACGCTGCGGATCCCCGACGACTCCCTCGTGCTCGGCGACGAGGCCGCCACGACGATCGTCACGACGGATCGGTCGTCGCCCGAACGGCGCGACGATCTCCGACGACGCGGGATCTCGATCGTCGTCGTGCCCGCCGGGCCCTGCGGGGTCGAGCTGGACATCGCCCTCACCGTTCTCCGGGAGCAGGGCATCCGGTCGGCGCTCGTGGAGGGTGGCGCGAGCGTGATCACGTCGTTCCTCGGTCGCACCCTCGCTGACCGCTTGATCGTCGGCATCGCTCCACGGGTGCTCGGGAGCGGCACGGATGCCGTCCAGGATCTCGGCGTGAGGGAAGTGGCCCAGTCGCTCCGGCTGGAACGCCGGGCGGTTCACGTGGCCGGCGAGGATGTGCTCATCGCCGGCGACGTGACGCGTCCCCCCGGATGAGCTCCGCGGCGCTGGATCACGCAGGGAAAGGCTCGGCCGACAACTTCCGCCACGCGGCGGGAAGCGCCTCGAGGACGAGGTCGAGCTCGCTGCCCATGGCATCCACCTGCTCCGACGCGCCTTCGAGGGCGCCTCGCTTCGCGGCGTCCTCGAGCTCGCGGCTTCGCCAGGCGAGCGCGTGGGCGCCGAACGTCGCGGCGTTCGACTTCAGCGTATGGGCGGCTCGCCTGACCACCCCCGCGTCACCGGCGTCGAGACCGGCACGGGCGGCGGCAACCAGGCGAGGAGCATCCGCGACGAACTGCTCGATCAGCTCCGAGACGAATCCCTCGTCACCGCCCGTGCCGTCGGCCAGTCGTGCCAGGACCGCTTCGTCGATGAGACCGTCGGGCGATGGGTCCGCCACCCGAGTGCTGCTCCCCGACGCGCGTCGGGGCGTGCGCTTGATCGCGGCGACCAGCTCATCGACCCGGATCGGCTTGGCCACGTAGTCGTTCATCCCGGCCGCGAGGCATCGCTCGCGGTCGCCGCTCATCGCCTCCGCCGTCATCGCGATGATCCACGGACGCTCGCCGGCCGGCCAGCGCTGGAGGATCTGACGCGTCGCCTCCAGCCCGTCCATCTCCGGCATCTGTACGTCGGAGAGCAAGAGGTCGTACGTCTGGCGCTCGAGGGCCTCGAGCGCCTCGAGACCGTTCCCCGCGATGTCCGCTCGATATCCGAGCTTCTCCAACAAGCGGATCGCGAGCTTCTGGTTCACGACGTTGTCCTCGGCGAGGAGGATCCGAAGCGGGTGTCTCGATGCCAGCTCCTCGTCGAGCGAGCTCGCCGCCCCTTCAGCGGCGTCCTCCAGCGTGGTTCCGAGGACCGTGGCCACCGCGGCATGCAGGGGGGATGCCTTGATGGGCTTCGTCACGACCGCGCCGATGTGGGACGTGGACCATCGCGGATCCGCGGCCACGTCGTGTTGGCTCACCGAGGACGCCAAGACGATCGGCAGGCCCGGCAGGCGCCGGTGGATGTTCGCGGCGAGGTCGAGCCCGTCCATCCCCGGCATCAGCATGTCGAGCACGGCAACGTCGATCCGCCCGCTCTGCAGCTTTGCCAGCGCCTGTTCGGCGTCGGGGACGACGACCGATTGCATCCCCCACGCGCCGAGGATCGCCGTCATCAGGCGGCGGTTCGTCTCGTTGTCGTCGACGACGAGGGCACGGCGATCGGCGAACGACCCGTCGCGGCGAAGCGCGGTCGGCGTCATCGCCGTCTCCCCGGCCTCGATCGTGACGTGGAACGTGCTGCCCCGGCCGGGGACACCGGCGCTCTCCACCCAGATCGTGCCGCCCATGAGCTCCGCGAGGCGCCGGCTGATCGCGAGCCCGAGACCGGTGCCGCCGTATCGGCGGCTGGTCGAGACGTCCACCTGGCTGAATGACTCGAAGAGCCGGTCCGCGCGATCGGGAGGGATCCCGATCCCGGTGTCGCGCACCGTCAGGTGGTACCCGACGGTGCCGGGCTCCGTGGAACTCCCGGCGGCCGCGGCCAAGACGATCTCACCGGTCTCGGTGAACTTCACGGCGTTGTTGAGCAGGTTGAGCAGGATCTGCCGGAGCCGGCTGACATCCCCCACGGCCGTCTCGGGCGTGCCGGGCTCGATGTCGTACGCGACCTCGAGCCCCTTCTTGGCGGCGACCGGGCCGATCAGGTCGACCACCGACTCGATACAGGCGCGAAGATCGAACGGGGCTCGCTCGAGCTCCATCCGTCCGGCCTCGATCTTCGAGAAGTCGAGGATGTCGTTGATGATCGCGAGCAAGGCCTCGCCGCTGTTCGCAACCGTGGCCGCGTAGTCGCGCTGCTCCGCATCGAGCGGTGTCTCGAGCAGCAGGCCGCTCATCCCGATGATCGCGTTCATCGGCGTCCTGATCTCATGGCTGGTCGCAGCGAGGAACGCGCTCTTCGCTTCGTTCGCTTCTTCGGCCACTTGACGCGCGGCCTGCGCCTCCCGGAACAGTCGTGCGTTCTCGATCGCGATCGCTGCCTGGTGCGACAGGCCGACGAGGAAGTTCAGGTCGGCGTCCGTGAACCGGTCACTGGGACCTGAACGCCAGACGGCCATCATCCCGATCACGCGACCACGGGCGAGCAGCGGAGCCGCCAGGAGCCGTTCCTCCGGGTTGTCCTCTTCGCCGGGGATCTCCACCGCGCGCTCATCATTGGCCGTGTCGTTGATCGCCTCCGCAACCGCCCGGTTCGCCAGGTCGCCGATGATGCCTTCGCCCAGCTGGATCGTATCGGCCATGATGAGTTCCGCGAGACCGCCGAGCGCGACGATGGGCACGAACGTCCCGGGTTCCTGTTCGAGGAAGACCGCGCTCGTATCGGCCTCGAGCAGCTCACGCGCGCGCTCGGTGATGCGATTCAGGACGGCGTCGAGGTCGAGCATCCCACCAACTTCGCGTCCGAGGTCGGCGAGTGCGGCCATCTCGCTCGCCCTGCGCTGGGTCTCGCGGTACAGACGCGCGTTCTGGATCGCGGCGCCTACGTTGGCGGCGATGGTCGAGACGAGCCTCGTGTCGCTCTCTCCGAACCGACCGGTCTGCTGCGTGCTCTGGACGCTGATCACGCCGATCGCCCGTCCCTCGACGAGGATCGGAACGCCCAGGTACGACTTCGCGGGCGTTCCGACCATCTCGATGCCGACCTCTTCGAAGGCCTCCGCGCGGTTGAGGAGCAACGGCTGGCGTTCGATCAGGATGCGAGATGTGAGGCCCTCGCCGAATTGAAGCGTCCGCTGTGGGTCGCGCTGCCCGTTCTCGTTGTAGTAGACGAACTCGATCACATCGCTCGTCTCGTCGTGGAGCGCGATGTACACGATGTTGGCGACGAAGACCTCGCGAAGCTGGTCGCCGAGGCGCTCGATCAGCGCGTCCAGATCCAGCTGGTCAGCGATCGCCTGACCCACGCTGTTGACGATCATGAGCTCGGCGGCGCGGCGGCGGGTTTCCTCGAAGAGGCGGGCATTCTCGAGTGCGACGTTCAGGCTCCCCGCGATCGTCATGAGCAGCCGCACGTCGGCTTCGCTGAAGGCGTTCTCCCGGTCCAGGTTGTGGAGGGAGATGACCCCGGTCCCCCGATTGCCCACCAAGAGCGGAACGAAGACGGAGGAACGGGACGGCTCGCCGGCGATCGCGAGCGGATTGCCCGCCTCGAGACACCTGCGCTCCATGTCTTCATTGATGACAACGGGCTCGCGGGTCTCCAGGGCGATCTTCCGGAACCCCATGATCTCGATCGGGTGGTCGATCAAGCGAACCCCGCGTTCGATCGAGTAGGGGAACCAGATCCTCCCGGCGTCGTGATCGACGACCCCGATGTCCACCGTTTGAACATCGAAGATCTCGTTGATCCGCTGGCCGACGAGGTCGTACATCGCCTGCATCTCAAGGTTCTCCGCCAAGCCGCGCTGGACATCGTTGATCAGGCCCAGCTCGGCGTTCCGCTGCCGGGTCTCCTCGAACAGGCGAGCATTCTCAAGGGCCACGCTGAGGCTGCCCGCGAGCGTCATCAACAAACGGACGTCGGCTTGGCCGAACGCGTGCTCACGGTCGAGGTTCTGGAGCGAGATGAGGCCGATAGCCCGATCGCCGACGAGCAGCGGAACGAAGACCGCCGACTTCGGCACCTCGCCGGACAGCACCGCCGGTTGACCCACTGCGGCGCTCCTGCCGATGAGATCCTCGTTGATGACCACCGGTTCGCGCGTTTCGACAGCGATGCGGCGATGGCCGATCAGTTCGATCGGCGCCTCCTGGAGGCGTGTCCCCCGTTCGATCACGTACGGGAACATCACCTCGTTCGATGCCCCTTCGAGGAGCGCGATGTCGACGACCTGGGCGTCGAAGATCTCCTGGATCCGGTCCCCGACGAGGTCGTACATCGCCTGGGCGTCGAGGTTCTCAGCGAGCCCCCGCTGCACGTCGTTGATCAGTGCGAGCTCTGCGTTCCTTTGCCGCGTCTCCTCGAACAGCCGAGCGTTCTCCAGCGCGACGCTCAGGCTGCCGGCGAGCGTCGTTAGCAGGCGCACGTCCGCCTCGCTGAACGCGCGTTCGCGGTCCAGGTTCTGCAGCGAGATCCTGCCGGTCGCCGCACCGCCGATCACGAGCGGCACGTACACCGCGGATAAGGGCGGTTCACCTTGGACGAACCCACCGCCAAGCTCGGCGACGCGCTCGGCGAACCGGTCGTTGATCAACAGCGGTTGACGAGTCTCGAGCACATGGGCGCCAGGCCCGGCCACGATCGGAGTCGGCTCATCGGGAAGCCGCACCCCCCGCTCGAGCGTGTACGGGTAGCGGATCACCCCCGCCTCGGAGTCGAGCACGCCGATATCGAGCACCTGCGCATCGAAGATCTCTTGCAGGCGATCGCCGACGAGGTCGTACATCGCTTGCATGTCGAGGTTCTCCGCGAGCCCCCGTTGCACATCGTTGATGAGGACCAGCTCAGCGTTCCGCTGACGCGTCTCCTCGAACAGACGAGCGTTCTCGAGGGCCACGCTCAGGCTCCCGGCGAGGGTGGTCAGCAAACGCACGTCGGCATCGCTGAACGCGTGCTCCCGGTCGAGGTTCTGGAGCGAGATAACGCCTTTGGCCTGGTCACCGACGACGAGGGGTACGAAGACGGACGACTTGGGCGGTTCGCCGGCGAGCACGAATGGTTGCCCCGCCTCGGTTGAGATCCTCTCGATGTCCTCGTTGACGACGACCGGCTCGCGTGATGCGAGGGCAACGCGCCGCAGGCCGATGACCTGGATCGGCTCGTCGGGGAAGCGAACCCCTCGCTCGATCGTGTAGGGGAAGCGGATCAGCCCAGACGATGCGTCGACGATCCCGATGTCCACGACCTGGGCATCGAAGATCTCTTGGATCCGGTCGCCGACCAGGTCGTACATCGCCTGCATGTCGAGCCGCTCTGCGAGCCCTCGCTGGACGTCGTTCACGAGCGCGAGCTCGGCGCTCCGCTGGCGCGTCTCCTCGATCGCCCGGGCCCTGCTGAGGGCTGAGCCGACGTGGCTCGCGACGAAGGTCAAGAGGTCCTTGTCGTGCTCGGTGTGGGGAGGGTCTCCCGCATAGCTCTGGACGACCATCGCTCCGACCGTTCGGCCTTCCGAGCGCAGCGGCACGCCGAGCCAATCGACGCCTCTCACCCCGACGTAGCTGAACTCGCCGAGGGCGACGAGTTCATCTATCTCCGACTGCGCGAGCAGCAAGGGAGTCCCCTTCCGCAGGAGGTACGAGGTGAGGCCTCGAGACTCGCCGGTTCCCATCGGTTCCCAGACGTTCGGCCCGGCGAAGGTGTCACCCGCGGTGTCGACGCCGAATGGCCAGTTCATCATCCGACGGTCTTCGTCGTAGAGGACGACGTAGAAGTTCTCCGCGAACATCAGCTCGCCGACGATCCGATGGATCTCGGCGTAGAAGTCCTGCATATCCTGCGCGGCGCTCGCCGTCTCGGCGATCCGATAGAGGAGTGCCTGGACCTTCTCCGACCGCTGATGCTCGGCCTCGCGGGACTCGAGCTCGCCGACCCGCTCTCGGAGTACCTCTACATCGTCCGGAAAGTCTCCGCCCGTCACGTCGGCGGCTCCTTCGGCTCGTCCGCGGTCCACAGCTTGATCCGGGACTGCTTCCCTCGGATGTCGAACTCGTCGACGAACACGAGGTCATCCGTGGAGCCGGTCATGTTCGTCCTCGTCTGATCGGCGAGCAGGATCGAGTTGCCCGTCTGCTTCGTGAGGTCTTGGATCCGGGCCGCCGTGTTGGTCGTGTCGCCGATCACCGCGTAGTCGATCCGGCGATCCGAGCCGAACGTTCCCGACATCACGCGCCCCGAGTTGAGCCCGATCCCCATCCCGAACCCTTCCTCGACCCCCTCGGCTCGGAGCCATCCGTTGAAGTCGTCGAGACGCTCATAGGCCATGTCGCGAGCGGCCGCGATCGCGCGATCGGCGTGGTCGACCGTCTCGATCGGAGCTCCGAAGGCGGCCATCAGCCCGTCGCCGAGATAGTCGACGACGGTCCCGCCGTGGTCGAGGACCGCGTCGCCCATCGTCGCTTGGTAGCGGTTCAGGACCGAGACGATCTGCTCGGTCGGCGCGGTATCCGCGAACGTGGTGAACCCTCGGAGGTCAACGAACATCACCGTCGCGTAGAGCCGTACCGGCGCGATCGAGGCTCGCCCGTCGCTCCGCGTCAGCATCTCGGCAACGATGGGCTCGGGGAGGAAACGCGCGAAGACGTCCCGCACGCGGTCCTGTTCGAGATCGGTCAGTCGTTTCCGGTTCAACCCCGCGCCGATCCGGGCGCGGAGGATGGCCGGATCGAACGGCTTGGGGAGGAAGTCGTCGGCGCCGGCTTCGAGGCACCGCACGACGCTCTCGTTGTCCTCGATCCCCGAGATCATGATGACCGGGATGTGGCGCATCGCAGGGTCGGTCTTGATCCGCTCCAGCACCTCGATCCCGTCGAGTCCGGGCATCTGGATATCGAGGAGGACGAGGTCTGGTTGGCCGGTTCCGATCGCGGTCAGGGCGGCGAACCCGTTGTCGACGTCCATCGTCCGATGGCCGTCGCTGTCGAGGTTCTTCGCAAGGAGACGGCGGTTCAGCGGATCGTCATCAACGATGAGGATGTGTCCTGGACGAGCGTGCATCGGGTCTCCTGGCTCGGGCGCAGCTAGGGTGGCGTCGAGAGCACCGTGGGTCCGCCCAGCGCCGAGGGAGTGTCTCACGCGGTTCACAACCCGGACAACAGCGCAGCGCGCTCGCGAAAGCGGTCCACAAGAAAGGTGCCTACCCAGGCCCGTCGCACTCCGGGCGGCGTCGTCAGCGGCCTGAACGAAGGTGCCTAGGCGCCCTCTTGTCGCTGGATCTCGCGCAGGTTCTTGCGCGCGAGAGCGTCTCCTTCCCTCGCGCGATCCTTGAGCCAGATCTCGATGACGAGCACCTTGATCGTCGCTGCGACCGGCAACGCGAGCAAGGCGCCCGCCAACCCTGCCAGCGTCGCACCGATCAACGTGCTGACGATCACCGCCGCCATCGAAAGGTGAACGGCGTTCCTCATGACCCGCGGCACCAAGACGTAGTTCTCGAACTGCTGGTACGCGACGAAGAACACGGCGGTCAGGAGCCCGGTCATCGGCGAGACGAAGAACGCGATGACGATCGCCGGGATCGCCCCCGCGTAGGATCCGACCATCGGGATGAGATCGGCGAAACCGGCCCAGATCCCCAGAGGGATCGCGAATGGGACGCGGAGCACGATCAGGCCGATCGTCACGGCGAGCGCGCAGATGCCGGACGTGATCGCGTTCCCGGCGACGTAGCCGCCGATCCGAACGAGTGCGAGCTCGATCACCGGCTCGGCGCGTTCGCGAACCTCGGGCCGTAAGAGCACCGTCGCCCGCTCACGCAGCCGCGGCAGCGCCGCCATGAAGTACCCCGTCAGGACGAAGACCGTCGCGATGCCGAGGATGGCCGTCCCCACCCTGCCCGCGATCCCGAGGACCGTCCCGAAGGAGCTGCCCAGACGATCGGGCAACCCTTGCAGGAAGGCCTGGGCCTTCGCGATCCCCTGCGTTCGCTGAAGGAAGCTGCCCGCCCACCCGCCTTCTGACTGGATGCGGGAGAGGTACGCGGGGAGATCGTTCGAAAGGTTCCCGAGCTGCCGGATCGCCGCGGGCACCACCAGGACCAGGAACAGGATCACGATCGCACCGAAGGCCGCTGCGAGGACCAACACGACGCGGCCGCGTGAGATACCCGCCTTCGCGGACAGCCACACGATCAGCGGGTCCATCCCGACGGCCAGGACCAGCGAAACCGCCACCAATAGGAGGATCTCTGCGACGGCCTTGATGCCCATCATGATCCAGAACGTCGCCACCACGATCGCGACGACCTTCACCCAGTAGGCGAGGGGAGGCCAGTGACCTTCCCACGACTGAACCGCCCCCGACCGAGAGTCGGAGGCCGGGCGCTTCGTGTTCGTTGAAAGGCTCAACGAGGCCTCCGATGGTCGGTGGATCGTTGCAAGCGTTGTCCTTACCCTCCCGTGACATCGGCGAACCATGCACCACCAGGGTTATCGCGCCTCCCGCTGGGTATCGGTCCTGCAACCGTTCCAACCGCGCTGGATGAGAGGGAGCCCGAACGATGGACGCACTGAAGTTGCTGAAGGAGGACCACGCCAAGGTCAAGAAGATGCTCTCCGAGCTCGACGAGAGCACCGAGCGAGCGGTCAAGACTCGCGAGGCAGTGTTCTCGCAACTGAAGCACGACCTCGAGATCCACGAGGCGATCGAGGAAGAGTTCCTCTATCCGGCGCTCAAGGAGCATCCCAAGACCCGAGACATCGCTTTGGAGGGCTATGAGGAGCATCACGTCGTCGACGAGGTGATGGGCGAGATGCTCCACCTTCCGGTGAGCGATGAGACCTGGACCGCCAAGTTCACGGTCATGAAGGAGAACCTCGAGCATCACATCGAAGAGGAAGAGCGGGATATGTTCGAGAAAGCTCGGCGCGCGCTCGGCGACGACGAACTGGCCGACCTGGGCGACCGGATGACCGCGCGCAAGGAAGCATTGGAAGCGACGACCTGACTCGGTCGTTCGCCTCCCAACGCTGCCAGGTAGCCGAAGATCGCTGGAGAGGGGGTGAACATCGTGGATCGAAGCGAGGGACCTCCCGAGGAAACACCGGACCTCTGGGCAGAGGCACTGTGGGGGGCCGGTCTGCTCGGGTCGGTGCTGCTGGTCGTTGCGCTGGTCAGCCTGGTCTTCCGTTGAAAGCTCAGCGCGCCTCGGCGTCCAACCGGTCGCCGGCCAGCGCGTGCTCTTCCCGGGCTTGCTGTTCAACCGCGAGATCGGCTCGCGTGGGTGGCGGCGGAACGAGGCTCCGAGGCCAGAGTCTCCGCCGGAGGACGACGTTCGTTTCCGCCCCGATCAGGATCGTCTCAGCGGTCAGGTACACCCAGGACAAGAGCCCGATGACGAGGGCGAAGAACCCGTAGACGTCGCTCGCGCCTTGGATCTGACGGGTGACGATCCACGAGCCTGCGGTCTGCAGAACAGCCCACAGGAGGCCCGCCAGGATCGCGCCCGGGAGGACTTCGCTCCACGAGGGGCCGTCGCTCGGCAGGAGACGGAACGCCGTGGCAACGACGGCGACGTCGATGGCGATCGTCAGGACCAGTCCCGCCGCGCGGAGGGCCATCCCGTGGGACGTCGCGATCGACAAGAGCGTGCCGGTGCCGACCACACCGATCACGAACACGAGGAGCCACGCGAGGCCGAACAAGCGTCCTCGCCACATCGGGGCCCGATGGTGGCGAGGGACGTCCCTGATGTCATCCATCGCCGTGCGAAACGCATCCGAGACGGCGGCTCCTGCCCACAGACACCCCGCGATGCCGAGCCCCAAGGTGAGGAGGTTCCCGTTCAGGGCGTGCACGTTCCCCTCGATGTTCGCACCGACCACGGGGAACTGCGCGAGCGCCGAATGGATCAACGCTGCTTGGCGGTCGGGATGATCCCTGATGAAGAAGCCTGTCACCGTCGCGAGGACCACGAGCAGCGGGAACAGCGAGAAGAACGTGTAGTAGGAGATCAGCGCTGCGAGCGACGAACCACGATCGTCTCCGAACTTGCGCGCGACCGCGATCGGGAACGCCATCCATGGCCGTCGCTCCTGGCTCGCGTCGACGCGGCGAGCCACGGTCCGGAGCCTCGTCGAGATGGATCGGCCCCCCGACACGGCCATCAATCGGCGGGGTCAGGGACCCTTCGGTCCCTGACCCCGCCTGGTGAGATGATCGAGACGGCCTCCCGCGCCATCAAGCGCGACGCAAGAACCACAGTGCGACCGCCACGACGAGTACCACGAGCGCGATCGTCAGGATGACGCCCATCTCAGTCTCCTTCCCTCGTTCTGACGGGGGCTTACCCCGGGCTCCAGCTTCTGAACCACGAACCGGAGGCCCGGCGGGGTGTTGACCAACGCCGACATCGGCGAACTGTTGTTCCTCGCTGCGAGGGGCGAGGCGGGCCACCGACGACGGGCGTTGGAGCGAGCCTCGAGGGCGGCGAGGTTCTGGCCCGACGAGGCGAGCGAGCTAGCCGAGGCCGGCCGCTCATCGACCGAGCTCCGGGCCGTCGGACCATGGGTCGCGGAGACGATCCAGGGATGGCTCGACGAGCCGCCCCCGCTGCCCGAACCCGACGAAACGCGACGGGGTTTCCTCACGTACGCCGAGGTCCGGCGGACGCTCGACGCCGACCCGCGATGGGAAGCCGATCCGTGCGCCGATCTGCAGGTGCACACCACCTTCAGCGACGGAGGCCTGCCGCTCCCGGACATGGTCGAGGCGGCGAGATCCCTCGGCAGGCCCTACATGGCGATCACCGACCATTCGCAGGCGCTCACGATCGCGAACGGCATGACACCCGACGAGCTCGCCGAGCAGGGCCAGGCGATCGAGGCGATCGATCGCGCGTTCGAGGATGCGGGCGATCCCTTCCGCGTCCTCCGGTCGATCGAGGTCGACGTGTTCCCCGACGGGACGATCGACATGGACGAGCCGTCACTCGCGAGCCTCGATCTGGTGCTCGGAGCGTTCCACTCGAAGCTACGCTCAACCACGGACGAGACCGAGCGCTACCTCGCCGCGCTCCGACAGCCGCGGTTGCACGTCCTCGCCCACCCGAAGGCCAGGATGTACGGAAGGCGCGTCGGCCTCGTCGCTGACTGGCGGCGGGTGTTCGCGGAAGCGGCACGCCTGGGCAAAGCGCTCGAGCTGGACGCGACGGTGTGGCGGCAGGATCTGAACGTGGAGATGGCCAGGGTCGCACGATCGGAGGGAGTTCACTGGTTCTCGATCGGAAGCGACGCGCATTCCGCGAACGAGCTCGAGTTCCTGCCGTTCGGGATGGCGACGGCCGCGCTCGCCGGGATCCCCCGCGACCAGATCTTGAACTACCGGCCCGTCGACTTCGTCAGGTCGTGGGCTGCGGCGGCGACGGCGTCGGCCGATGATCGTTCATGACGTCGCCGTGACCAGCTGGCTGGTGCAGTTCGGACACCGAACGGCGGCGATCGGGATATCCGTCCGGCAGTAATCACAGGACTTCGTCTTCGTCGGCTCGGGG
>Ga0105242_10001710_pt1 | contig 17351 bp, 12 predicted proteins | sample KBSM24metaG_FD_81521 | JGI IMG/M metagenome (GOLD analysis project Ga0105242, IMG submission 81521) | Miscanthus rhizosphere microbial communities from Kellogg Biological Station, Michigan, USA - KBS M2-4 metaG | ecosystem: Host-associated > Plants > Roots > Rhizosphere > Soil | place... | reverse complement strand
CTCTTGCGCGAACTGCGAGACATCCAGTCGCCCTCGCGCAGCTCGTCGAGCATGGCGCCGCGGATGCGCTGGCTGGCGAAGGTCTCGAACTGCACGCCCTGGGCGGCTTCGTAGCGGGACAGGGCTTCGGACAGGCCCATCATGCCGACCTGGATCAGGTCGTCGAGCTCCACGTTGGGCGGGAGCTTGGCGATCATGTGGTGCGCGATCCGCCGCACGAGGGGAACGTGCTGGCGGAGCTGCGCATCGCGATCGAGCTGGCCTTTGGCGGTGTACATCATGAAGGTCAGTGGCTCCGAACGAAATGCGCGGCGGGCTCCGGATGGCGGTGAGGGGTCAAAGCGGGCATGCCGGCGCCCATGGTGCATGCGTTTTCGAGCAGTTGCAAGGCCAGGCGCTGCACGTCCTGGAGGTTGCCGGCTCGCACGATGGTAGTGCGGGGCGAATGGCCCAGGTGGGTGGAGGCGCAATTCTGCAGCGCGTCCAGGGCCACGCGGGCCGCGTGGGCGCGGCGGGCTTCGTAGGGGCCGGGCTGCACCACCGAGGCGACGGTGCATTGCAGGCCGGCATGCACGGCCATGTGCTTGAGCTGGCGGTAGCTTTGCTCCACACCGTGCGCGCCCGGCTCGGCCATGACCAGCGGCAGCACGGCGCTGCCGCGCAGCAGCGGCGCCATCACCTGCGGCGGGCTGTAGGCGACCACCAGCGCATAGGCACGGAAAAGCGGGTGCAGGCGCTGCAGCACGGCGGTGTCGTTCCATGCGGCCTGGCTGGCCAGCTGGCGCATGCCGTGCGCAGCCGGCACCACGGCCAGCGACGCGGTGTGCGATGCCCCGCGCGAGAGGCTGCCGCCCTGCCAGTCGGTGGCGGCCAGCAGCTGCTGCAGACCCGGTGCGTCGTCGGTTTCTCGGGCGGTTCCGTCCAGCACCACCACGGGGTAGCCCAGGCGCTGCAGGCCCGAGCAGATCTGCCAGAGGGTTTCCAGGCCCATGGTGGCATCGGGCTGGTTCAGCACGGCCAGCAGGCGCAGGTCGGCCTGCGGCGTGACGCTGTGCAGGCTCGCGCCCTGGTGCAGTCCGGTATCAAGCAACATCGGCCAGCCCCCTCTCGGCGGACAGCTCCGGCGACTGCGAGAAGAAGAAGTTCAGGTCGGCGGCCTTGGGGTCGAAGGCCGACTTGGCGGGCGAGCGCATGGAGGCGCTCACCAGCTTGCGTGCATCGGCGGTTTCCCAGTCCTCGGGTACGCGCTGGCCGTTGGTCACGCCGCGCAGCACCATCTGGTGGCGGATCAGCGCGTCGATGGAGGGGCCGAGCTTCACGGCTTCGTCCACCTTCGAGAGGATGGCCTGCTGCGAGCCGGTCGTCTTGAAGGCGCCCAGCACGTCGTCCAGCGTGTCGCCGTGGCAGCCGGCGTTGAGCACCAGCAGGCGGTTGACCGCGGGCAGGTCCAGCACGTCGAGCATGTCGCGCTTGCGCGGGTCGCGTGGCGCGACGCCGGTGGTGTCGATGAGCACCATCTTCTTGCCCGAGAGCAGGCCGAGCAGATCCTGCAGCGCGGCGCGGTCGTGCGCCAGATGGGCCACGATGCCCAGCATGCGGCCATAGGTGCGCAGCTGCTCGTGGGCGCCCACGCGGTAGGTGTCCAGCGTGATCAGCCCCACGCTGCCCGGGCCGTGGATGCGTGCGCAGAGCGCGGCCAGCTTGGCGGTGGTGGTGGTCTTGCCGACGCCGGTGGAGCCCACCATGGCGAAGATGCCGCCTTCTTCGTAGATGGGGCGGGCGTGCGAGTCGGTGCGCAGGTTGCGCTCGAGCACTTCCATCAGCCAGCGCACGGCGTGGCCGGCGGAGAGGTCTTCGGGCATGCGCTCCAGCACGCCGCGCGCCAGGGCTGGCGAATAGCCGGCGCGGATGAGCTTGAGCATCAGGTTGGACTGGATCGGGTCCTGCCGGGCCTGGCCCAGCCAGGTCAGCGTGTTGAAGCGGTCCTCGATCAACTCGCGCATGGACTGCAGCTCGTTGATGAGACCCTGCGATGCAGCGGCCGGCGCGGGGGCTGCGGCGCGGCGCGCGGGCGGCGGCTCGGGCAGGTCCATGGGGATGGAGCGCAGCGGGTTGTGGCGGGCCACGGGGGCGGGCTGCGGGGCGGCGGCCATGCGTTCGCGCGGCTCGGGCACGTAGGCCGGGCGCTGGGGCTCCTGCGGCATCGGGGCCGGGGTCGATGCGCCGTTCAGCGCCTCGTGGCGGCGGCGCAGCATGCGCTCGCGCACGTAGTCCTGGAAGGAGAGCGTGCTCATCGCCAGCTGTTCGGTGTCCTGCTCGACCACGGCGCGGCCGCTGTGGGGCTGCTGCGGGCGCGAAGGCATGCGCGCTCGCGTTTCGGCCGCCATGTCGGAGGCGCGCTCGTGCAGGCGCCGGGCCGTGGGCGCGGCCACCTTGGCGGCCGGTGCGGGCGCCAGCGGGGCGGGTGCCGATTCCGGGCCCTGCTCCAGGCTGGAGGAGAGCGTGTCCTCGGCCGTCGCGACCACTTCCACGCCGTTCGCTACCGGGCGGTTCGACAGGATGAGGGTGCCTTCGCCGAATGCCATGCGCGCCTTGGCCAGAGCCTCGCGCGACGTGGGGGCGTGGAAGCGTTTGATGTTCATGCGGATGCACCTTTGAGGATCGGGCCGATGCGGATGGTGTGCGTTTCAGGGATCTCGCTGTGGGCGAGCACCTGCAGGCGGGGTGCGACGCGGCGCACCAGTCGGGCGATGGAATTGCGGATGGGGTCGGGAACCAGCAGGCAGGCGGGCAGGCCCATCTCTTCCTGCTTCATGGCGACTTCGGCCGCCTTTTGCGTCAGGATGTCGGCCACGCCCGGGTCCAGCGACGAGCCGCCGGGGTTGCCCAGGGCCTGCACCAGCAGGCGTTCCAGGCCGGGTTCGATGGCGATCACGTTGAGCTCGCGCACCGGGCCATAGATCTGCTGCACGATGGCCGGGGAGAGCGCGATGCGCACGCGGCGTGCCAGCTCCACCGGGTCGCTGATGCTGCCGGCGTGCTCGGCGAGCGTCTCGATGATGGTGCGGATATCGCGGATGTGCACAGACTCTTCCAGCAGCAGCTGGAGGACTTTCTGGAACGTGGCGATGGAGACCATTTTCGGGACGACTTCTTCGATGAGCTTGGGGGCCAGGCGGGTCACGTGTTCCACCAGCTGCTGCGTCTCGGTACGGCTGAGCAGCTTGGCGGCTTGCACTTGCATCAAGTGTGACAAATGGGTGGCCATCACGGTTTCCGAATCAACGACCGTAAAACCGGCCATTTGTGCCGCTTCCTTCTGGTGGTCGTCGATCCAGTGCGCCGGCAGACCGAAGGCCGGGTCGGTGGTGGGCGTGCCGATCAGCGGCGTGGTGATGCCGCCCGGGTTGATGGCCAGGAACATGCCGGGGAAGGCCTCGCCTTCGCCCACGACCACGCCGCGCAGGGTGATGCGGTAGGCGCTGGGCTTGAGTTCCAGGTTGTCGCGCACGTGGACGGCCGGCGGCAGGAAGCCCACTTCCTGCGCGAACTTGCGGCGCACGCCCTTGATGCGGGTGAGCAGGTCGCCTTGGCGGTTCTTGTCCACCAGCGCGATCAGGCGGTAGCCCAGCTCCAGGCCCAGCAGGTCCACGGGCTGCAGGTCATCCCAGGTGGCTTCGCCGTCGCTGGCGGGGGCGGGGGCTTCCTCGACCGGGGCGGGGCGCTTCTGGTGCTGCATCAGCAGCCAGGCGCCGTAGCCCAGGCCCGAGCCCATGATCAGGAACACCGCGTGCGGCATGCCGGGGATCACGCCCAGCAGGATCAGGATGCCGGCCGTCACGCCCAGCACGCGCGGCGACATGAAGAGCTGCTGCACGATCTGGCGGCCCATGTCCTCTTCCTTGCCCACGCGCGAGATCACCATGGCCGCGGCCACCGAGATCAGCAGCCCGGGGATCTGCGCCACCAGTGCATCGCCCACCGCCAGCAGGATGTAGCTGTTGGCCGCCTGCGAGGCCGACAGGTCGTGCTGCAGCATGCCGATGGCGAAGCCGCCCACGATGTTGATGATCAGGATCAGGATGCCGGCGACCGCGTCGCCGCGCACAAACTTGGAGGCACCGTCCATGGAGCCGAAGAAGTTGGCTTCTTCCGCCACTTCGGCGCGGCGGCGGCGGGCTTCCTTCTCGTCGATCAGGCCGGCGCTCAGGTCGGCGTCCACCGCCATCTGCTTGCCGGGCATGGCGTCCAGCGTGAAGCGGGCCGAGACTTCGGCGATGCGCTCGGCACCCTTGGTCACCACCACGAAGTTGATGACCACCAGGATCGCGAACACGATCAGGCCCACGGCGAAGTTGCCGCCGATCAGGAAGTGGCCGAAGGCCTCGATCACCGCGCCGGCCGCGCCCGGGCCGGTGTGGCCCTCGAGCAGCACCACGCGGGTGGAAGCCACGTTCAGCGACAGCCGCATCAGCGTGGTCAGCAGCAGCACCGAGGGGAAGGCCGCGAAGTCCAGCGGCCGGATCATGTAGGCCGCCACCATCATCACCATCAGCGCGGTGGCGATGTTGAGCGTGAAGAAGGTGTCCAGCAGCCACGCAGGAATCGGCAGCACCATCAGCGCCAGGATGGCCACCACCAGCAGCGGCGCGGACATGCCCTGCAGCATGGAGGCATTGCCACCCGCCCACTGGCGGACCGAGGTCATCGAAGGCGTTTTCATGGGGCGTCAGCCTTTGCGGCGGCAGAGGTCCGCGTGAGCGGATCGAGTTCGGGCGGCACGTAGGGGTCGGGCTGCTGTTCGGGCATGCGGCCTTCGCCGCGCAGCGCGGCCTTCAGGCGATAGACGTAGGCCAGCACCTGGGCCACCGCCGCGTAGAGTTGGGCGGGGATGGGCTGCTCCAGGTCGGCATTGGCGTAGAGCGCGCGCGCCAGCATGGGCGACTGCAGCACCGGCACGGAATGCTGGTTGGCCAGGTCGCGGATGCGGAAGGCCAGCATGTCGGTGCCCTTGGAGATGACCTGCGGGGCGCTCATCGTGGCTTCGTCGTACTTCAGGGCCACGGCGTAGTGGGTCGGGTTCATCACCACGAAGTCGGCCTTGGGCACGTTGGCGACGCTGGAGCGGTTGGCGATCTCGCGTGCGCGCTGGCGCATGCGGCCCTTGATCTCGGGGTTGCCGTCGGACTGCTTGTGCTCCTGCTTGACTTCCTCGTGCGACATCTTCTGCTTGGACTTGAAGAAGAAGAGCTGCAGCGGCACGTCGATCACGGCGGCGATGAACACCACCAGCAGCAACAGCACCATGCCGGAGGTGATCCATTCGCCGGCCTGGCGGATGGCGACAGGCGAGGGCTGCAGCACCAGCATGGACACCTTCTCGATACTGGAGCTCATGAAGTGCCAGGCGACCGCAGCGAGGATGCCGGTCATCAGCACCATCTTGGCCACGGTGACCATCTGCTGCTTGGAAAACAGGTTGGCGAAGCCCGAGAGCGGATTGAGCCGGCCGAACTGCGGGGTGATGGGCTTGAAGCTGTAGATCCAGCCGCCCGAGGCGATGGCGCTGCCGATGGCCGCCGCGCTGGTGAGCAGGGCGAAGGCCACGCAGGCCGCCAGGCCGATCAGGGCCATCTCCGAAAGGCGCGTGAGCATGCTGCCGGAGGCGTGCACCGTCTCGGCGTTGAAGGTGAGCTGGCGGCTCATGGCTCGCTGCAGATGCTCGATGAGATAGGGCATCAGCATCAGCACCGCCACGGCGCCCATGCCCAGGATGGCGATGTGCGACAGATCCCGCGAGCGCGCAGCCTGGCCGTCCTTGCGCACCTGGCGAAGGCGCTGCTCGGTGGCGGGTAGGGATTTGTCTTGGCTGGAGCTCATGGCATGACTTCTGGGTCATGCCGATTGTCGTGAGGGGCCGGCGAATCTAAAGGCCGAATAGCGGGGGGGAGGGGCCCCAATCCGGCGGGTGCGGGCGGGGCTGGAGGACCTTCCCCTGGCACCTTCAGTGCAGGCGGTTGCTATGCAATAGATAGCAAAATGCCCTTGCTGGACAAGGGCCTTGGCGTGTTTTCGCTTGGCAGGCCGTGCGTGCCCCGGAGGGTGGGCACGCGGGGCCGGGGTTCAGAAGCCCAGGCTGGCCAGGAGGTCGTCCACTTCGGACTGGCTGGACACCACGTTGGGCGTGTTGTCCGGGTCCACGACCGGGCCCTGCAGGTGTTCGCGGCGCGGCTCGGGGGCGGCCACCGGCTGGGCCTGAGGCGGCGCGGTCTGGATGAGCAATTGCACCAGCTGCTGCTCGATGGTGCCGGCCAGCGTCACCACGCGGGCGATCACCTGGCCCGTCAGGTCGTGGAAGTCCTGCGCCATCATGATTTCGGTCAGATGGACGTCGGCTTCCTTCGTGACGCGTTCCACGTCGGTCATGAAGTTGAAGATCTCGCCCTTGGCCACGGCGGCCACCGGGTCGGCCACCAGCGAGGTCACCACGCGGCGCGTCTCGGCGGCGATGTACTCGTGCTGGGCCTTGGCCAGTTCGACCCGGCTGAGCACCTTTTCGGCCGCCTCGCCCGTCAGCCGGGCGATGTAGGACAGGCGGCTCTGCGCATCGGGCAGCTCGCCCATCGAATCGCGCAGCTTGGCGGCATAGCCCAGTTCATTGAGCGCGTCATGCAACTGCCGCGTGAGCTGGCCGATTTTCTGGTGGACGTCGTCGTTGCTCGCGTCCGGCGCGGCGGTGCCCGGTGTTTCCATGATTCAAAGCCCCAGCTTCTTGAGGATCAGGGTCACCTTCTCTTCGAGGGTGGCCTTGGTGAAGGGCTTGACGATGTAGCCGGCTGCGCCGCCTTGTGCCGCCGCCACGATGTCTTCCTTGCGGGCTTCTGCCGTCACCATCAGCACCGGCAGATGCTTGAGCTTGTCGTCCTTCTTGATCTCGGCCAGCAACTGGAAGCCGTTCATGTTCGGCATGTTGATGTCCGTGACCACGAAGTCGAACTTGCTGTTGCGCAGCTTGTTCAGGGCGGCGACGCCGTCTTCCGCTTCGTCGGCATCGTTGAACCCGCTTTCTTTCAGCAGGTTGCGCACGATGCGGCGCATGGTGGAGAAGTCGTCAACGATCAAAAAACGAAGGGCTGTGGTCACTGTGGACCCTTTCGGTCGGAAATTACTGTACTTGGTGTCATGGGCCGTAGCGTATGTGACAAGTCGTTACGGCCGCGACTCGGATGCGGCATTCTCCTGCTTTTCGGCAGCAGATGGCAGAGTGGGTGTTGCTTTGGTGCTCTTGCCCAGCAAGCGCTCCTCGGCTTCCCGCGTCAATACGGTAATGGTAATGCGGCGATTGACCGGGGCTTTCGGGTCGTCGGGCTCCAGGGGATCGCTGGCAGCCAGCCCCACCACGCGGCCCAGCTTGGAGTCCGGCATGCCGGCAGCCACCAGTTCGCGCCGCGAGGCGTTGGCCCGATCGACCGACAGTTCCCAGTTGCTGTAGCCGCGCTCGCCGTTGCCATAGGGCGTGGCGTCGGTATGGCCGGCCAGGCTGATGCGGTTCTCGACGCCGCCCAGGCTGGCGCCGATTTCGCGCAGGATGTCGCGCATGTAGGGCTTCACCAGTGCGCTGCCGCTGTCGAACATGGGGCGGTTCTGGTCGTCCACGATCTGGATCTGCAGGCCGTCCGGGGTCAGGTCGAGCCGGATCTGCGAACGGTATTCCTTGAGCTTGGGGTTTTCCGTGATCAGCGCGTCGATCTTGGCTCGCAGCGCCCTGATGCGGGCCTGGTCCTGGCGGGCCTGCTCCGCCCGGATCGCCTCGGCATTCATGCGCCGGGTGACGGCCTCCGATTCGGCGCGGCGCACCTGGCCGTTGGACTTGGTCAGATCGTTGCCGCCACCCGGGAGGATGCTGGAGCTGTTGCCCGAGCCATCGCCGCCCTGCATGGCCACCTTCATGGGCGACGCGAAATACGAGGCGATGCCCTGCAGTTCGCCCTTGGCCGTGGAGCCCAGCAGCCACATCAGCAGGAAGAACGCCATCATGGCCGTCACGAAGTCGGCATAGGCGATCTTCCAGGCGCCGCCATGGGCGGCATGGCCGCCCTTCTTGACGCGCTTGATGATGATCGGTTGGAGCTTCTTTTCAGCCATGGCTCATGCGGGAGGGCGGGCGGCGTTGCGCGCGGCCTTACTTCTTGCCCTTCACGTGCTCTTCCAGCTCGGTGAAGCTGGGCCGGTCGCCCGAGAACAGCACCTTGCGGCCGAATTCGATGGCCGTGGACGGGTTATAGCCCTGCATGCTCGCCAGCAGGGTGGACTTGATGCAGAGCAGTTCCTTGGCGGCATCTTCGGTCTTCTGCTCGACCAGGCCCCCCAGAGGTTCCATGACCCCATAGGCCAGCAGAATCCCCAGGAACGTCCCGACCAGCGCGGAGCCGATCATGCCGCCCAGCACGGCGGGGGGCTGGCCCACCGAGCCCATGGTGTTCACCACGCCCAGCACGGCGGCCACGATCCCGAAGGCCGGCAGCGCTCCTGCAAGCCGGCCCAGCGCGGCCACGGGGGCATGCGCCTCCTGGTGGTGGGTTTCGATCTCGCTGTCCATCAGCGCCTCGATCTCGTGCGCATTGAGGTTGCCCGAGACCATCATGCGCAGGTAATCGGTGGTGAACTCGATCACGTGGTGGTCGCTGCCCACCGTGGGGTATTTCTTGAAGATCTCCGACTCATGGGGGCTTTCGACGTCCTTTTCGATCGCCATCAGGCCTTCCTTGCGGGCCTTCTGCAGGATGTCGTAGAGCATGGCCAGCAGTTCCATGTACCGCGCCTTGGTGTACTTGGAGCCCTTGAACACCGTGGGCAGCGCCTTCAGCGTGGCCTTGATCACCTTCGGCTGGTTGTTCACCACGAAGGCGCCCAAAGCGCCGCCCAGGATGGTGATCGTCTCGAACGGCAGGGCGTGCAAGATGACGGAGATGTTCCCGCCGTGCGCGACATAGACGCCGAAGATGCAGCCGAGGCAGACGAGATAACCGATGATGACGAACATGGAAGGCGGCGCTGCGGCAGGGAGTAAAAGGCCCTCGCAGGAAGCGGAGGCCGGCGGGGCGATAGACCAATCGTATCAATGGTATCGGTCCGTAGCCCTCACACTTGAGCCTCGCCACCACGAACGGCCGGTTATTTCTGCGAACCGGCCGCTCCGTCTGGTAGCCAGTTCGCAAGCCAGTCCTGCAGATTCGCGCCCTCCAGCATCCAGTCGCTCTCGACGGCAGCCTTCAGCCGGTCGCCCGTAGCAGCGGCTGCATCCAGATCCTGCGTGTGCATGCGGATCGCATCCACCCAGTCCTTGAAACGGTTCTTGACGCGCGTGACCGGCAGTCCGCCTTGATAGGGCCGCACGTCGCTGCACACCACCGGATAGCCGCAGGCACCGTACTCCAGCAGGCGCAGATTGCTCTTGCACTCGTTGAACAGGTTCTGCTCCAGCGGCGCCAGCGCCAGGTCCAGGTTGAGGCTGGCCAGCGTTCGGGGGTAGCGCTCGATCGATACTGGTCCGTGGAATTCGCGCAGATAGGGTTTGATCGCCTCCGGGGCCATGCCAAAGAAGATCCAGTCCACCTCGCCGTGCAGCGCCTTGACCACATCGACGATCAGTTCCAGGTCGCCCTGGTGGCTGATGCCACCCGCCCAGCCCACGCGCGGGCGCGCCCCGGCACGCCGGCTGCTCTGCAGGCCGCGCCACCAGCGGGGCGGCAGACGGTTCTGCACCACGCGCATGTCGGAATGGAAGCCGGCGAAGGCTTCCGCCAGGGCCGGGGTGGACACGACGAACCGGTCCATCAGGCTCACGGAGCGCCGCAGATGCCGCAGCACGTCCTTGGGCATCTCGTGGCGGTGCGCGTTCTTCATCGGCAGGTTGGGCAGGTAGTCGTCCAGCTCCGCCACCATGAAGGTCGGGCGCAGGCGCTGGACGCGCTGGATCAGCTCGATCTGCTGCTCGGTCACCTGGCGCTGCAGCACCATGGTGTCGGGCTGCAGGCGCTCCAGTTCTTCCAGCGTGAAATAGCGCCCGCTGAACCGCGCGTCGGCGATGCCGTTTTCGTGCATGGCCCGCACCGGCTCGATCACCCGGTAGTGACCGCAGCCGGCGGCGTCCGCTGCCAGGGTCAGCACGACGGGTTGAGGGCGCCAAGGAAGGGGAAGGCGGTTGGCGGTGGCATCCGTCTCCACCTCGAAGCCGGTGCCGAATAGCGAGAGATTGACGTTGTAGGCGCCATCGCGGGCGATGATCGGCAGCCACTTCTGGTACATCGCGTCCTGCTCTGCCAGGAAGCGCTCCCGCTTGGCCTCCTGCGTGGCAATGTCCACCGCCTTCTGGCTCACGCTGCCTTCGTGCAGCAGTACGGCATGCGGCGTCCAGACGATGAGATAGCCGGCCTGCCTCACCTTGAGGCACAGGTCCACGTCGTTGTAGGACACCTTGAAGGCTTCCTCGTCCAGCCCTCCGACCTCTTCATAGACCGAGCGGCGGATCATCAGACAGGCGGCAGTGACGGCGCTGTAGTTCTGGTCCACTTCCAGCCGGTGCATGTAGCCCGGCGCATCGGACGGCTGGCCGATGAAGGGGTGGTCTGCCGGGCCACGCAGCCCGAGCACCACGCCGGCGTGCTGGATGGTGCCGTCGGCGTGCAGCAGCTTGGCACCGACGATGCCGACCTCCGGCCGCTGTGCGTGGTTGAGCATGGCGTCCAGCCAGTCGCCCCGCAGCGTGGCGGTGTCGTTGTTCAGCAGAACGAGGTATTCACCTCGTGCCGACCGGGCCGCCACATTGTTGATGGCGGAGTAGTTGAACGGATGTGGATAGCGCAGAACGCGGATGCGCGGGTCGTCCATTGCCGCAAGCCCGTCGAGCCACGCGCATGCGGCAGGTTCCGTGCTGTTGTTGTCCACCAGGATGATTTCGTAGTTCTGGTAGGAGGTCTTCTCCAACAGGGAACTGACGCAGCGTTCCACCATGGCGAACTGATCCTTGGTGGGGATGATGATCGATACCGCTGGCGTTGCGTCGTGCCCGTAATGCACCCGGTAGCGTCCGGGCAGGCTGGCGTCCACCGTGGCCTGCACATAGCCGCGTGCGTGCAGGTGCCGCTCGATCGCAGCCACTTCATGTGGATGGCTGGTCAGTTGGGGAATGGCCGAGACCAAAAGCGGTTCGCTCACATGGGCGATGCCCCCGATGCCCTCTGCGGCGATCAGCCGCAGTATCAGATCGAATTCCGCTGCCTCGGCGACATCGGGGTCGAAGCCTCCGGCCTGCAGGAAGACGTCGCGCCTGAATAACCAATGCTGCGCCATGCCTTGAGGGCAGGAAAGCAGCAGGTCCAGATTGATGTCGGGGCGAAACAGGGCGCCGATACCGCCGCTGCCAGCGTCCACGAGTTCGTCGGCATACACAGCCCGGCATCCTGGGGCACAGGCTAAATCGAGTAGCAGGGTCGACAGCCCATTGGCGGTGAACGTTTCCCCCGCTTCCACGAACATCAGCCAGTCGCAGGAGCTTGTTGTGGCTTGTTCATTGGTAATCCCTGTCCATTCGGTGGCAGTCTCTACGCCCCAATATTGAATGCCCGCTGGGTCCGGCGCTGGAGCGCTGGACAGCAAAGTCACCTGGGTGTGAAGCTCCGGCAAATGCATGGCTTGCAAGCTCTGCAGCGTAGCGGCTATTTTGTCGCCTTCACCCCGCAGATCACGCACGAAAATGTGCAAGGAATGCGAGGGCGCTATCGCTTGAAGGCCCTTCGTCATCAGCGGCACTTGACCGGGGGACGGGGCTCGCGCAGAGAGCCATGGTCCCAGCGTGTCGAGCAGCGGTGGCGCGCCTCGGGACATCCGCTCCAGGCGCATGCCCAGATCGACCGTATCGAACATACCCGGAGAGGCCAGCGGCGTGACCCGGACAAGATGATTGTTGTGGGGCCGGACCCAGCCCAGCTGCCTCAAGGTGCGACTGAAGTAGGCGTAGCGCTCCTTGCCGATGTTGGCGTGGATCCGTCCGAGATGGCTGGTCTGTTCATTGGATATGCGCAGGCAGGACATTGGGGTTTGCAGCAGCGCAAGGTGGCCTAATCTCAGCAATTGAACATGCATCGTCATGTCCCCAAGCCAATAGACGGGCTCGTTGCCCAAAGAGAACTGCGCGCCTGCCAAAGGCAGCATATGTTCGCGGCGAACCATGACGGTGCTGGGCTCCCCGACAAAGTTCAGCGTCCAGTCCGCAAGCAGGGAAACCACGTCCGCTCCCTCAATGAGAACGTCTTGCGTGAAAGGAAACTGGGTAGCGGCGATGTCGGGCTGCGTGCGGCCGTTCTCGTCAATGACTACGCGGCGCGATGACACCAGCGAAACGTCATCGTGCCGATCCAGCACGTCGGCAAGTCTTTGCAGGCATCCAGGCAGGAGCAAGTCATCATCGTAGAGAAACTTGATGTACTCCCCGCGAGACAGCTGAATGCACTTGCCGACGTTAGCCTCTTCTCCCAAAGGCTGAGAGTTCTTGAAATATCGGATGGCGACGGGCGATCGTCTCGGCTGGGCAGAGCCATCCAGGTAAGGCGCGACCGCTTTTTCCACGGCGGCGCTTCGGCTGTCATCGCAGATCACGATCTCGAAGCTGTCGAACTCCTGCGTGAGCGCGCTTTGCAGCGCGGCGTCAAGATAAGTCGCCTTGTAGGCCGGGATGGCCACGGTGACCCGCACTGGGGAGACAGAGTCCGGATCGCCTGGCTCGCCGACGCAGTCCTCTGCTTTTTTGGGCAGCAACCAGCTGGGATGGGCGCAGCCCGGCTCGGCGGGCTTGCGTCCGATATGCAGAACCGATCTAGCGCTGATACCGTGCTCGGCAAAGGCCGACTCGCCCAGGTCATCCTGGTCAAACGAAGCCATCGCAAAGCCTGCGTTCTGCAGGCGTCCGATGAAGTCGTTCTTGGCATAAAGCCGTACATGATCGTCCTGGCCGAACCTGCGCCAGCGCTCTTCCACCCGGCTCTCCTCGGGGGCCTCGTCCGTTGCCGTCGCTGTGGTCAGCAGGGGCACCATCAGGATCGCGCAGCCCCCTGGCGCCAGCACCCGGTGCAACTCGCGCATCGCCAACTGATCGTTGTTCACATGCTCCAGAACGTGCGAGCAGATGATCAGATCGAAGGAGGCGTCTGCATAGAGCCGCATGTCGGTGATGTCCACGCGATCATCCGCCAGCGGGGATTGCAGGTCCGCTGACCGGTAATTTCGCCCGCCCAGCCCGCGCAGCATGGTGGAAAGCGCCGGGGCTGGCGCGATGTCCAGAATCCGCAATTGCGGCAGGCCCGGGCGCAGTAGGTGGCGCCGAATGAAATAGGCATATAGGCGATCACGATCCGAGGCCATGCACACTGGGCAGCTGTAGTGCGCGATGTTCAGCGTCTCGAAGTCCGACATCGAAAACGATGCGCCGTGCTTGCGCAGGGACGAAGCGTAATGGTCTGGTACAGGAAGGAAGTGCGTGACGCCATTTCCGCAGACCGGGCACGTGAAAAGGTCGGTGGGTACTGATGCCATGATGTGTGGGCTCTGGTGGTGGCGTTAACTGGCTGCGCAGCAGATGGAGAACAGAGAGCCTGCAAGATCGGGGTACTCCAGCCCCAGTTGGTAGAGCCCCTCCAACTGGCTGGTTCCCAGGATCCCACTGGCGAAAATCGCATTCATCTGGAAGTCTGCGAACGGCTTGAGCATGAGGCCGCCGGTATGCATGCTGGAAAGCCCCCCCGCCGCAATGTCCCTTTCCAGCTGCACGCGGTCGTAGGTTCGCCGGTGGCCGTGCCGTCGGTCGTTATCCGTCAGTTCATACAGGTCATCAACCAGCCCCATATGACGTGCCATTTGCCTGGAGAGTGCGCGCGCGTTCGGCACGACGATGAACACCTTGCCACGTGGAGCGAGCAGGGTGCGGACCTTGCGCAGCAGGGCGCGGGGGTCGATCACATGCTCGAGAACGTAGCTCAGGAAAATATGCTGGTAAGTCGTCGTGGATTCAAACTCTTCAAACAGTGACTGAATGAAGTCCGCGTTCGGAATGCCGTGCGATTGGGCTTTTTGAAGAAAGACGGAGGAGCCGTCCACCACCGTGAGGCTCTCGAAATGTGGTGCCAGCAGCTGGGTCATGTAGCCAAAGTCACAGCCGAGCTCCAGCGCATGGCTGTGCGGGGCGAAGTGGGGCAGGAATGCCCGCATGGCCATAGATCTGATGGCCGCGTCCTGGGGGCTGTCGGCCGTGGTGTAGGTGGCAGCCAGACCCTCCAGAAACGTCTTTTCATCCATGATGGCTTTCCTCCAGCGATGGGCGGGGTGGGCGTGGCGCGGAACTCTGCTCCGTGAGCAGTTCGATCATGCTGAGATCGAACGTCGGTATGCCCAGGGTCTTGCGGACTTCCTGGCGTTCGGAAAAGCTGTCGTCTACAAAGATGGGGTGGCCATCGCGCTGGATGTGGGCGGACTTCAGGCTCCCGTCGGTCATATGAACCACCCGGTCGAACAAGCCATTCAGCCGGTGCCGCTTCAATGTCTTTTCAATATCCAATGCATGCCGTGTAAGGAGCGTGACGGGCTTCCGGGTATTGATGCATTGAAATATCAGCTTCAATGCTTCCAAATGCACTTCGCCATTGAGAATCAGCGTGTCGTCAAGGTCGATGTAGAGTGCGTCGAATTCAATATCGTGCCGATAACGATTGCGCAGGCTTCGGTCCAGTTCCACGGTGCCCGGATTCCTCTGTATGTGAAGGTCCAGTCCGTCCTGCTCCATCATGCTGAGCAGTGGGAAGTTGATTCCCTGGACTCTATGGGCTGCCATGGCGCCTGCAATACGCGGTGCCACCTCCAGCAAGGTGAGGACTCCTGAAGCCGAGCGTTTCACCTGGAAGAACCAGGCGCCCCGCATCTCCAGTTGCGTCGCGATGGCCTTGGCCATCCTGTCGATGCCCGGCAGTTCCACGGTTACCGTGCAGTTGGATATGCCATTGCGGACCCGGTCGCGGCGACGGGCATGGCAAAAGAGCAGCCCTTGGCGAAGCGAGGAGAAGCAATCCACCGTGTATTCCTCGCCGGGGAGGTACTCACATATCAGCGGATCACGGGCAGTTCTCAGGGCATGTTCCAACTGCTGCTCGTCATTCGCTCGAAAAGCATTCAGAGAGCCCTGGCCACGGTCGGGTTTGACGAAGACGGGGAAAGTGCGAATGGAGCGAGGGTCGTGAAATACCCTCGGTGTCTGAATGAGCCGTTCAAGGCATTCATAGGTTGCACGCTTGGATCGCGTGATCTCGCAGGTTTCCGCAGAAGGGGCGATCACCTTGGCACTCAGCAGCGACCGCATCTTGCTGAGCGCTGTCAAAGCATCGTCGTGTGCAGGAAATACGTAATCTATCCTCAGCCTTTCGCAGAGCCTGGCCATGTCTGCTGAAAAGGCCGGATGGGTCACATGCGGAAGCACGTGATATTCCTTGTAGAGCAGGCGGGCGTGATTGGGGATGTCTTCGCCCGCTGCAAAAAGGCTTGTATTGCGGCAGCCCTTGAGTGCCGCGAATATCTCCAGGCCAATCTCCGTTCCGGCCGGAAATATGAGGATATTCCTGTCGGGCATTACGCTGGTATGCGACATTTGTCTCGCTTGTGAACCTGGTGGCCTGGGGTTGCCTTATGAGTGGCAGCCCGAGAGATGTATCGTTATTCCTGCGTCGAGTCGCGACCGGCTTGTCGTATCAGTTGTGCAATGGTGCCCACTGTGCTGTCGGGGAGGTCGGGGTACATCGGTAGGCAGAGGATCGAGGCGGACGCACGGTGTGTGTTCGGCAGGTTTTGTGCGTTGGCGGAAGGCAGTGCCTTGTACATCGGAAAGCTGCTGATGGGTGGGTGGAAATACCTGCGCCCGTGAATGCCGCAGCCTTTCAGGTGCTCATACAGCTCATCGCGAGAAATTGGGTAATTCTCACCGATCAGGATGGGGAAGTACGCGTGGTTGTGCCGGTGCGCATTGCCTTGGATGAAAGTGACGCCTTCAATCCCCGCAAGCAACTGCCGGTACTGGGCGTGGATGGAACTCCTGCGTGCAATCACCTTGTCGACATGTTGCAATTGCAGCAGGCCAAAAGCGGCATTTATCTCGCTCATCTTCCCGTTGATACCTGGCGCCACCACCGTCACTTCGTCGACAAAGCCGAAGTTCTTCAGGTGATCGATGCGCCGCTTGGTTTTCGCGTCGGGGCTGACGATGGCACCGCCTTCGAAGGTGTTGAACACCTTGGTGGCGTGGAAGCTCAGCACGGAAAGGTCTCCGTGCCTCAGGATGCTGCCCTCGGCGTCGCGTACCCCGAAGGCATGGGCTGCGTCGTAGATGACCTTCAACCCATAGTTGTCCGCGATGTTCTGGATAGCGGCGACATCGCAGGGGTGCCCATAGCAGTGCACAGGCAAGATCGCGGTGGTTTGTGGCGTTATGGCCGCCTCGATCTTCGAGGGATCGAGATTCAGCGTGAATGGATCGATGTCGACGAAGACGGGCTTGATGCCGTTCCAGAGCAGCGAGTGCGCGGTGGCCACAAAACTGTAGGGGGTCGTAATGACTTCCCCCGTGATGCGAAGTGCCTGGAGAGCCGTGACCAGCGCGATGGTGCCATTTGCAAACAGCGAGATGTGCTGTAGCCCCAGGTAATCCTGCAGCTTCACTTCCAGTTCCTGGTGGCATGGACCGTTGTTGGTCAGGATCTTTCGATCCCATATGCCTTCCAGATAGGGGAGGAACTCCTCCAAGGGAGGAAGGTACGGCTGCGTGACGTAAACCGGTGTTTCCTGCTGCCGTGCTGACATGAGCGTCCCTTGGGTTTTTTACATGGGCGTATCGTGCAGAAGCGCTGCAAATGCCGGTACTTCACGCATGCTAATGCTACGCCGCTCAAATCGCCCCACAGAAGCTGGCGAAATGCTTCTGCGGGTCACTCTTTCCTTACTTCAGCAGCGACAGCACGCCCTGCGGAATCTGGTTGGCCTGGGCCACCATCGCCGTGCCGGCCTGCTGCAGGATCTGTGCGCGCGACAGGTTGGCCGTTTCCGCCGCGAAGTCGGCATCCTGGATACGGCCGCGGGAGGCGGACATGTTCTCGGACGACGTGTTCAGGTTGGCGATGGAGGTCTCGAAGCGGGATTGCAAGGCACCGAAGCTGGCGCGCTGCCCGTTCACCGCCGCAAGGGCCGAGTCGATGATCTTCAGGGCCCGGGTGGCGCCATCGACCGTGGACACGTCGATCGTGTTCACTGCCTTCTGGGTG
>Ga0105242_10001709_pt1 | contig 17356 bp, 16 predicted proteins | sample KBSM24metaG_FD_81521 | JGI IMG/M metagenome (GOLD analysis project Ga0105242, IMG submission 81521) | Miscanthus rhizosphere microbial communities from Kellogg Biological Station, Michigan, USA - KBS M2-4 metaG | ecosystem: Host-associated > Plants > Roots > Rhizosphere > Soil | place... | reverse complement strand
TTGAACCAGCCTATGCATGAAATCCAGCCCGCTCGTCTCAAGCCCGGGGTGACGCGAGACGCGGTGGCCTCAGCCGCTTCAGCTGTCGAGAAGGCGACGTCAACCGCGGTGATTCGCGGCCGGGCGTTGATCCTCTGGGATCTGAAAGTGCTCGGCAAGAAGAAGAAGCTCGACGCCATCGACACGGATCAGATTACGCCGGCCGCCGACTGCGTCTCCGAGAGCCTGGACACGCTCGACGAGCGCTGGAAGGCCGGGGCGTTCCGCTACCTGATGCCCGATTTCCGGGCGCGCGTCCATCGCGGCGAGACCTTCGTCATCGCCGGCGATCGCTTCGCGATCGGATCGTCGCGCGAGATGAGCCCGGCTGGACTGAAGGCGATCGCCGAGGAAGTCGGCCTCGAGATGGTCATCGTCTGCGCCAACAACATGGGCGACATCTTCCGGCGCAACGCCCTCAATCTCGGGCTGCAGGTGGTGCAGAGCCCGGAGGCGGTCGCCGACGCCAAAGACGGCGACGAGTTCAGCTTCGAGCCGCAGTCGCGGCGGCTGACCAACGAGACGCAAGGGAAGAGCTACGACCCGGTGCCGCTGAGCGCAAAGGAAGACGAGATCCGCCAGACCGGAGGGATCTACGCGGCAGGCCGGCGGGAGTTCAAGGCGGCGGTGGAAGCCTCGCCCCGAATCGTGTGGCCCGACGCCGAACAGGCGCGTCGCATGACCTCGACCGAGCAGATCGTCTGGGCCCACCGCGTCGACACCGCGGCGGCGGTCACCCCCGGCGCGACGCTGCGCGTCTACGCCGACCTGCTGCCCGCGTCAGACGGCACCGCGCCCTTCTCAATCCACACGTTCAACCAGATCACCGGCGGCAACACGATTTTTCCGCGCCAGGCCGCAATCGCCAACGACCACTTCGTCTTCACCGGCAAGGACGACGACAACAAGCAGACCGCCATCGGCAAGGAGTTCGCGCGGCTGCACGGCATCGAGAAGCCGTACTACGCGACGCCGGGCGACGGCATCTTCCACTTTTACTTTCCGGAGCAGGCGCTGGTGATGCCCGGTCAGTTCATTCCCGGCGCCGACTCGCACAGCCGCGCCTACGGCGCGTATGGCGCCGTCGGCATGGGCGTCGGATCGACGACGCTGGGGTTCGGGTGGTCCACCGGCTACATCTACTTCACTGTCGCGAAGGCGCGCCGTGTCGTCTTCGACGGCCGGCTCCAGTCGTGGGTCAGCGGCAAGGACATCGTGCTCGAGCTGCTGCGCCGCTGGGGCGCGAAGCAATCGCAGGGCATGTCGGTGGAGCTGGTCGACGCGAACAAGCAATTGCCGATCGCGTACCGCAACACCATCGCCAACATGATGGCCGAGGCCGAGGCGCTCAACGGCATCTTCGCGCCCGACGACATCACCTACGCGTGGTACCGCGCGAAGGGCATCACCGAGCTGCCGTACCCGCCGTTCGCGCCCGGCGCTGACGCGGAATACGCCATCGACGAGACGATCGATCTCGGGAGCGTGATGCCGATGATCGCCAAGCCGTTCAGCCCGGGCAACGCCTTTCCCGCCGACGAAGTCGCGCGTGAGCGGCTGACCTTCGACAAGGCGATGATCGGGTCGTGCACCAACGGCAGCTACGACGACCTGCTCGCCGCGGCGCTGGTCGTCCGCGCGGCGCGAGGCGCCGGCATGACGAAAACGGCAAAGGAGTTCGTGGTATTCCCGGGCTCCGGCGGCGTCGGCCTGCAGATCGAACGGCCCGACCCGCGGCTGGGCGGCGAGTCGATAGCGCAGGTGTTCCGTTCGGTCGGCGGCCAGATCCGCCAGTCGTGGTGCGGCCCATGCTTCGGCCAGGGGCCTGACGCGCTCGAGCGAGGACAGCGGGCGATCACGTCGTTCAACCGCAACTGGCAGAATCGCATGGGGCTGGGCGGCGAAGGCTATCTCGCGAGCCCGGTCGTCGTCGCCGCTTCAGCGCTGATTGGCTATATGGCTCCGCCGAGCGAGCTCGGGCTGAAATGGAATCCCGAGGAGTTCGGCGTCTAGGCGCCGGGAGCTGGAGCTGATGTACGAAAAGGAACGCGCGATCGCGGAGAGCGTCGGGGTGGCGGTGGCGAAGCGCCACATCTTTCTCTGCTGCGATCAGACGAAGCCGAAATGCTGCGAGAAAGAGCGCGGCCTCGCGGCGTGGGACTACCTGAAGGCGCGCCTCAAGGAGCTCGGCCTCTCCGAACAAGGCGGGATCCTTCGCAGCAAGACCAACTGCCTGCGTGTTTGTGAAGGCGGGCCGATCGCCGTGGTCTATCCCGAAGGCGCGTGGTACGGGCAATGCGATCCGCCGGTGCTCGAGCGGATCATCCAGGAACATCTGATCGGCGGCCGCCCCGTTCAGGACGCGCTGATCACGCAGCATCCGCTCGACTAGCAGCTGGCAGCCAGGCGCTGGGAGCTAGGTGCCAGGCGATCAACCCTCCGGTGGGGTTTGCCACGGTTTCTTCGATCACCGCCGGTAACTATCAACCATCACCGCCATACTCCCGTCTAAACGCCCGGACGGGACACCATGGATACACTGCTTCAAGACATCCGCTTCGGCTGGCGCCTGCTGCGCCGCACGCCGGGCTTCACCATCTCCGCGGTGCTGGCGCTCGCGCTGGGCATCGGCGCGACCACGGCCATTTTCAGCGTCCTCGACCGCGTGGTTCTGCGCCCGCTGCCGTATCCCGATCCCGATCGCCTGACAACGGTGTGGGAGGCCAACGACGGCAAGGGGCTGTCGCACGAGCGGATTTCGCCGGTCAACTTCGTCGACTATCGCGGCCTGTCGCAGGTGTTCGACGAAGCCGCGGCGTGGTGGTATCCGCAGCTGACGCTGACCGAGACCGGCCGCGATCCACAGCGCGTCAACGCCATCGAGACCACGCCGAATTTCTTCTTGGTGCTCGGCGTGCAGCCGATGCTCGGCGCGGGCTTTCCCCAGAGTCCCGCCTACGCGCGCGAGGGCATCGCGGTGATCAGCCATCGTCTCTGGCGCGAGCGCTTCGGCGGCGACCCGTCGATCATCGGCAAGGCCATCGCGCTCAACGGCCCGCTCTTCACGATCGTCGGGGTCATGCCGCAAGGGTTCGCGTATCCGAACGACACGGACGTCTGGCATCGCATCACATGGGACATCTCCCAGCACAGCCGAGGCGCGCATTTCATGGAGTCGATCGTCCGGCTGAAGCCGGGCGTCACCGTCGAGGCCGCGAACAACGAGCTGCGCGCGCTGACCAGGCGCCTCGGCAAGGAATACCCGTCGACCAACGGCGACTACACCGCGCGCGCGATTCCGCTGGCGACCGAGATCGTCGGCGTCTTCCGTCCCGCGCTCTTCGCGCTGTTCGGCGCGGCCGCGTTTCTGCTGGTGATCACGTGCACGAACGTCGCGAGCCTTCTGCTGGCGCGCGCGACCGTGCGCGAGCGAGAGGTGGCGGTCCGCGCGGCGATCGGCGCGAGCCGCGGCCGCCTGATCCGGCAGTTCCTCACCGAGAGCGTGCTGCTGGCCGTGATGGGCACCGCGCTCGGTGTCGGTGTCGCGGTCGGATCGGTCAAGGCGCTGGTCGCGGCGACACCCGTCGAGCTGCCGCGGCTGGCCGGGATCGGCCTCGACGGCCGTATGTTGGCGTTTGCCGTCACGCTGGCGTTGTTGACCGCGATCGCCTTCGGCGTCGTGCCCGCGATGTTGATGGCGCGCGGCGACATGCAGCGGCCGCTGAAGGAATCGGGCCGCGGCGGCGACGGCGGCGGCGCGAGGCGGAAGGCGCGCAGCACGCTGGTCGTGGCCGAGATCGGCCTGGCCGTGATGCTGCTGGTCGGTGCGGCGCTGCTGGCGCGCAGCTTCCAGCGGCTGGTGCAGCAGGATCCCGGCTTCAAGGCGACGCGCGCGGTCACCGCGAAGGTCGAGCTGCCGTACTCGTACTCGGACTTCACCAAGATCGCCGACTTCTACGATCGCCTCCTGACGTCGGTGCGCGCACAACCCGGCGTCTCGATTGCGGGCGCGAGCAACTTCATGCCGCTCGAGGCGGCATGGCGCGGGCCGTTTTTCATCCAGGGACGCCCGCGTCCACGATCGGGCGACGAGTCGCAGGCGCAGCACCAGACGATCGACGACGACTATTTCCGCGCGCTGGGCGTGCCGCTGGTCAAGGGCCGCTTCTTCACCCCGAACGACAACGCCGAGGCGCCGGGAGTCGTTCTCGTGAACGACGCGCTGGCGCGGCGGCAGTGGCCCAACGAGGATCCGATCGGCCAGACCCTGATCTCGCCAATCACGGTGATCGGGCCGATGGGCCGCTCGCTGATGAAGCGCCCGCTCTTCCAGGTCGTCGGCGTCGTGGCCAGCATGAAGAATTCGACGCTGGTTCGCGACGCGGAGCCCGCGATCTATTTCAGCTTCCGGCAGTTTCCGTTCCGAGGCCTGAACCTCGTGGTGCAGGGACCGGGCGATTCCGCGGCGCTCATCGGCGCGCTGCGGTTGTCGGTGCAGCGGCTCGATCCCAACCTGCCGCTGGCGTCGGCGCGCACGGTCGATCGGATCGTCGGCGAGGCGACCGACACGCCGCGCGCGCTGATGCTGCTGATGGGGATTTTCGCGGCGCTCGCGCTCGTGCTCTCGGCGCTCGGGATCTACAGCGTGCTGTCCTACAGCGTCAACCAGCGGCGACAGGAGCTCAGCGTGCGGATGGCGCTGGGCGCGCAGCCGAGCGATGTGTTGTGGCTGGTCGTGCGCCAGGGCGTCTGGCTGGCGCTGATCGGCGGCGGAGCGGGAGCCATTGGCGCTCTCGCGGTCGGCAGGGCGATGTCGAGCCTGCTCTACGGCGTCTCGTCCGGCGACACGGCCGCGTTCGCTGTCGCGATCGCCGTGGCACTGGTTACCGCGCTGGCCGCGTGTCTGCTGCCCGCGCGTCGCGCCGCGGCGCTGGATCCGCTCGCCGGGCTGCGCGCGGATTGAGGAATTAAGAATTAAGAATTAAGAATTAAGAAGTTAGAAGATGTCCAGGTCGTGCGCCGAGACGACCTTGCCGTTGTACGCGGATTGCACTTCCTTCAGCAGATCCTCCTCGGTCGAGCTCCAGATCAATTGGTGGTACAGCACGAGCAGCGCCGGCTGCGCGCGGGTGGCGATCGCACCGAGCTGGGGCGCCGACGTGTGATAGCGCGAATGATAGGCCTGCCACTCCGGAGGGCGCTTCTTGAATCCGGCCTCGGAATACACCTCGTGCACGAGGACGTCGCAGCGCCGGCACTGATCCTCGATGTGCGAGTCGGGACCGGTGTCCCCTGAAATCACGATCGTGCGATCGGGTGTTTGAAAGCGATAACCGAACGCCTGCTCCCACGCGCCGTGCGGGACGGTGAACGCGGTGACGGTCACCCGCTCATCGCGGTAGATCATCCCGGGCTTGATCTCATGAACCGCCACGAGCCCGGGATCGTGCTGATGCTTCGGCTCGCCGCCACGCGTGCGGATCCGAATGTCCTCGGCGTAGGCAGCGATCAGGTGATCGGTCATCGCTCGCAGGCCGCGCGGACCGTACAGCGTGAGCGGCGTCGTCCGCTCGAGAATCCACGGCGTCAGGATCAGATCAGCCAGCCCGAGCGTGTGATCCGAGTGCAGGTGGGTGGCGAACGCCCGCGTCAGCTTCGTGGCGCCGAGGGCAGCGATTCCCGCACGTTCCGCCGCCGCCGCGCGCCGCACGACGCCGACACCGAAGTCCACCAGATAGCTCGTGTCGTCGACGACGACGGCCACGGACGGCCCGTAGCGGTCGGGATCCGCGTTCGGCGTGCCCGTGCCGAGCATCACGACGCGCGAGCGCGGCTGTGCGCCGGGCCGAGCGCCAAACGAGAGCAACGCGATCGCCGCGAATAAGGCGACTCGTCTCATCGGCCGCGAGTGTACAGCAGCGCGCGGTAGACGAGGACCGACACGGCCAACGCCGGGAGCGTGCCGCCAATCGATCCCGCGGCGAAGAAAGCGCCGGCTCCCGCGGCCCACGCCGCCACGCCGGCGACGGACACGCCGCGGAACGATCCGGATGGGTTGTACATCTCGGCGATGAACGCCTCGTCTACCTCCGGGCGTCGAATGTAGTAGTGCGCGATCAGCACGCCGCCGACCGGCACCAGCAGCGCGCCGAGGACCATCATGAAGTTCGTGTACTGTTCGAGCCAGACGCCGGGGACCGCGCTGAGCGCGGTGCCGACAATCCCGATCGACCAGATCACCGCGCCGTCATTCGCCCGCGGCGCGAGGCTCTTCCAGGCCAGCGACGACATGTAGATGTTCACGAAGTTGGTGGTCAGCGTCGCGAGCGTGAGGAGCAGGGCGCCGGCGGCGCCGAGGCCGACCGCGTCGAGCATCGCGCCGGGATCGCTGGTGCCGGCGGCGCGCGCCGCGACCGCGCCGAGCGGCATCATCCAGGCGCTCGTCACCGCAAGGCCGAGAAACACGGCGGCCGCGCTGCCGCGCACCGATCGGGTGTAGCGCGAGTAGTCGGCGAACATCAGGATCCACGACACCTGATAGCCGATGACGACGTCGAGGCCGCGCCACCAACTCATCGTCGTCTGCGGCGCGGCCGCCGGCGAGTTCGAGATCCGGGCGCACGCGATCGTCAGCGCCACGGCCACGAGGACCATCGACGGCACCGCGATCCGATCGGCGCGCGCCACGGCGCGGGGACCGAGCCACACCACCACCGTCGCGAGCAGTCCCAGCAGGATCGCCCACGCGGTCTGCGATCCGGCGGCCGGTCCGATCCACGCGGCGCCCACCCGCGCGCACGCCGACGCCGCGATCACGTTGTTCAACGCGATCCACGCGAAATTGCTCACGTACAGCACCACGGCGACGAACCCGGCGCCGACGAAGCCGAGCGCCGGCCGCGACGCGATGATCGAGGGGACGCGCAGCCGCGGGCCCAGTGGTGCGAGTGCCGCCACCAGCGCCGCTCCCGCCACGCTGCCGACGGCGACCAGCGTCATCGTGGTTGCGAGCGTGAAGGACGACGCGAGGCTCGCGCCGACCTGGAAGGTGGTCGCGACGACGTTGGCGCCGACGAAGATCAGGAAGAGGTCGAGGCTCGACTGCGTCTGTTCGGCCGGGGCGGCGGGACGGATGTCGGCGGCGTTCACCGCGGTTAGAATACATGGTTGATAAGTGCCTAGTTAGGCGATATCGTATAAACATATGGCTAAACAGGCGATCTCCGTCACCTTAAAGGCGGACAACCTGACATGGCTGAAGGGCCGTGCCGGGGCTGCCGGGCTGCGCAGCGTCAGCGAGCTGCTGGATCAGCTCGTCACCGCGGCACGCGCGTCGGGCCGCGTCGGGCCTTCGCGGTCGGTGGTCGGCACCATCGACCTGGACGCGAGCGACCCCTGGCTCGAAAAGGCGGACGAAGCGGTGCGCACGATGTTCGACACATCTCTCGGGCGGCCGTTGATGGTGAAGGAGTCGTCGCCGGCCTACGGATCGGGCGGCAAAAAGCGGACGCGCCGTGGCTGAACCGGCCGCTGCGGTCACCGACACGCACGCGCTCGTGTTCCACGCCGCGGGCGGCGGCAAGCTTGGGCCGCGGGCGTCGGCGTTCTTCGAACGCTGCGAGGAGCGCCAGGCGATTCTCTATGTGCCGGCCGTCGTGATGTGGGAATGCAGCCTGCTCGCACGGGTGTCGCGCATCAATCTCCGCCGCACCGTGCGCGCGTTTTTCGACGATCTGTTCAGCAACCCGGCCTACCAGCCGCTCGATGTCACCAGCGAGCAGGTGTTCCGGGCCGACGAGCTGCGGTTCACGCGCGATCCGTTCGACGCGCTCATCTGCGCCGCGGCGCAGACGCTCGACCTGCCGCTGATCACGAGGGACGCGCAGATCCGCGGGTCCGGAACCGTGAAGGTGATCTGGTGATCGAGCGAACGATTGCGACCGGTACGCACGGGCGTTACCTGCTCGAGCCGCCCGCGTCGGCCGGCCCGGCGCCGATGCTGGTCGGCTTCCACGGCTATGGCGAAAACGCCGAGATTCAACTGGAGCGGATGCGCCGCATTCCCGGTGCGGACCGCTGGCTGCTCGTCTCGATTCAGGGGCTTCACCGCTTCTACCAGCGCCGCGCGAACGAAGTGGTCGCGAGCTGGATGACACGGCAGGATCGCGAGCAAGCGATCGCCGACAATCTCGCTTATGTGTCAGCGGTGATTGGCGCCGTGGATCGCGAGTATCCAGGTGCGTCGCCTCTGGTGCTGACCGGTTTTTCCCAGGGCGTCGCGATGCTGTTCAGGGCCGCGACCGCTTCGTCGCGGCGGGTGGATGGCGTGATTGCGGTCGGCGGCGACGTGCCGCCCGAGATCGACGCCGTCGCCCTGGCGCGCGTGCGCCGGGCGCTGGTCTGTCACGGCGCGCGCGACGAGTGGTATACAGAAGCGATATTCGGGCGCGACGTTCAACGGCTGCGTGAGGCGAACGTGACCGTCCAGCCGCTGGAGTTCGGCGGCGGTCACGAATGGTCCGACGAAGTCGTGCAGGCGGCGGCGCTCTTTCTTGGCGAACGACTGGCATGATCGAGATCAAGCGTGCCGCGTCGACCGACGCGGGAGCCATGGCCCAGCTGCGATGGGAGTTTCGCGCCGAACGGCAGCCGCCCACCGAGCGTCAGGATGCGTTCCTCAAGCGTTGCGCGGCGTGGATGCGACGCGAGCTGGCGACCGCCGGCGCCTGGCAGGCCTGGGTCGCCGTCGACAACCGCATCATCGTCGGGCAGGTGTGGCTCCACACCATCGGCAAGATCCCGAACCCGATCGACGAGACGGAGCATCACGCCTACCTGTCGAACCTCTATGTCAGGCCGTCCGATCGGGGCGGGACCGGCACGCGGCTGCTCGAGGCGGCGATCGCCCAGGCACGCGCCGACCGGGTCGATCGCGTGGTCCTCTGGCCCTCAGGCCGCAGCGTGACGCTCTACCTGCGCCACGGGTTTTCCCACGGCGGCGACGTCATGGAATTGAAGCTCTGATGAACTCGACGATCGCACGCTGGACGCCGGCGTAGATCGCGGCCTGCGCCGCCGGATCCTTCCTCGACAACTTGAATGAATGATCGCCCTGCGCGACGACGTACACCACAGGCGCCGGCCGCAGCGTGCCGAGAATCGGCGTGAGCTCGTCGGGCGTGCCGAACGCATCGCGCGTGCCCTGGACGAAGAGCATCGGCCGGGCGATTGCCGGCAGGTGTTTGTCGCGGCGCTCGGTCGGCCTGCCGGGCGGATGGAGCGGATAGCCCAGCAGCACCAGCCCGGTGACGGGCAGCTGCGGATCCGCAGCTGCGACCTGGGTCGCGATGCGTCCGCCCATGGACTTGCCGCCGATGAACAACGCGCGCTGCGCCGTCTCGATTGTGCCGCGCGCGACCTCGATCACCGCGCGATAGCAGGCCTCGAGGGCCGGCGCGCGATCGGGAATCTTCCGCCCCTGCTCCGTGTAGAGAAAGTTGAAGGTGACGACGTCCAACCCCTGCGCCGAAAGCGCGTGCGCGAAGTCGACCATGAACGCGCTGCGCTGGCCGGCGCCGGCGCCATGGCCGAGGATCAGGGTCGCTGCCGCGGCGTCGGTCGCGGCAGCGTGCCTGACACCCGGGTAGACGAGCGCCGTGGTTGCGGCGCCCGTCTCCAGACGAACGGTGAGCTCACTGGGATTTGGCAACGTCGTCGCCGACTTCGGCATCGGTCTTCAGCGCGTTGGTGACCGACAGCGCCCCGAACTGCGTCGCGAGGGATCGCGCCAGCATCCGGTCCACGTTGCTCTGAACGACGCCGGTCAGCGTCACCCGGCCATGTTCCACGACGATGTGAATGGGCGGGTTGGGCATGATCGCATAGTTCCAGAAATTCGAGTTGTTGTAGATCGACCGGGCGATCCGATACCGCAGTTCATCGTCGAACTGGGATACCGGGAGGACGCCGATCTGATCGCTGACGCTGCGCACGCCGTCCACTTTCGCGATCCGCTTCTCGAGGTCGTCGCGTTTGTACGGCATCGTCACCTTGCCGGTGAGGACCACGACCCCGTCCTTCACCGTCGCGCTCACATCGTCGAAGATCGTGAACTGGGTGTAGCGCTGCACCGTCTTCGCGATGTCCTTCGCGACCTGGAAGTCTTTGCGGTCGCCGGCCTGGCTGGCCGGCGAGGCGAGCGCGACGTTCGCCGTCACGAGCAGGCCTGCGGCACAGATACACAATTTCCTGAACATTTTGCACCTCCGAAGCGCCGGGCTGACGCGGCAGCGCTATTCGGAAAAGGGGCAAATGAAATGCCAGCGCGCCGCTCGCAAAACCGCGGGATTTTTTGCGGTTCCGAGAAGCGCGCCCAGTCCAATGTCCTCTGGACGTGACGGCTCGACCAGCGTGCCTTGTCAGTGGCCGGCGAACGCGACGCCCAGGCCGTAGGTGATCGCCGCCTCGATGACGCCGACTACCGTCATCTCGGCGCCGCTGGCCCACCACGAGCGTGTCGTCACCAGCGACTTCGAGGCGCCGACCACGAAGTGGGCGATGGTGCTGATGATGAACGACGCAATCACCGCGGGCATGCCGACGGTGAAGAAGAACGGGATGATCGGAATGAAGCCGCCGATCGCGGTCGAGACGCCGGCTGAGAGGGTCGAGCGCCATGGATTGGGAAACGACTCCTCGTTGAGGCCGAGCTCCTCATGGACCAGCGTGCGCAGAAACTGTTTCGGCTGCTTCTGCAGGCGCTCGGCCATCGACCGCGCCTCCTCAGGCGAGAAGCCTTTCAACTGGTAGAACAGCTCGAGCTCGACCAGCTCTTCATGCGGGTCTTCGTCGATCTCGGCCTGTTCACGGGCGATCTCGGACTCGTACACCTCGCGCTGCGACTTGGAGGACAGGTAGGCGCCGGCGCCCATTGACAAGGCGCTGGCGAGCGTGCCGGCGAGACCCGCGGCAAGCACCACCTCGCTGCCGCCGGTGTACCCCGCCATGCCCGAGACGATGCCGAACACCGCGCCGAGGCCGTCGTTCACGCCGTAGATCGCGTCGCCAATCCAGCCGCTGCCGCGGACGTGCCAGCGTTCGCGGCCAAGAATCGAATCGAGCGTGGAGCGCGGCGACGGCGCCTTGCCGCCGGCGAGGGCGCGCAGCACCACCGCGTGATCGCGCTCTTCGAGCATCGCCTCCTCGGCGATCTGGCGATCGGTCGGGTTGCTGAGGCGCTGCATCAGCTGGTCGTACTCCGCCTCGGCCTTGTTTTCTTCCTGCTCGAGCCGGTGCAGCACGACGTTCGGATCCGAAATGCGTTGGAACCAGGAGAGTCCGCGCTCGACCTCCTTCGGATCGGGCACCCGTCCGGTGGACGCGGCGATGCGCTCGGACCAGCGAGCGGCGTGCTTGTCCTCCTGATCCGCGAGGCGCATCAGGATGTCCTTCCGCTTCTGATCGGTCTCGCGGTCGGCGAGGTGTTTGTAGGTGGCCGCGGCCTCGACCTCGCGGCGCCACATCTTCTCGACCGTCGCCAGGTTGGTCTTGTCGAGCGCCATCAATGAATCACTTTCTCGAAGAACACGATGGTGCCGATCCCGGCCGCAATCAGCAGCACCTGACGCAGCGCGCTCGCGTCGATCTCGCCCTTGTGCAGGTTGGGAATCAGATCGGACATGGCAATGTACAACAGGCTGGCCGCCGACATGGCCAGCACGTACGGCCGGATGCTGGGAACCACCTGGACCGCGCCGAACGCGAGGAGCGCGCCGCCGATGCTGGCGCCGCCCGTCACGACGTTCAGCAGCAGGGCGCGTCCGCGGCTGTATCCGGACGCCAGGAGAATCGCGACGTCGCCGACCTCCTGCGGAATCTCGTGCGCGGCGACGGCGATGGCCGTGCTGATCCCCAGCGGCACGGAGGTCATCACCGCGGAGCAGATGATCGCGCCGTCGATGAAGTTATGGAAGCCGTCGCCGAGAAACAGCAGCGGCGCCGTCGCGCCGTGCACCTCGCACTCGTCGGTATGGCAGTGACGGAGCAGCACCAGCTTCTCGAGGGTGAAGAACAGCAGGATGCCGGCCAGCAGCGTCCCGAACACCGCCTGCGGCGCGAGCAGCGTGAGCGCTTCGGGGAGGATGTCGAGCAGGGCGACGCCGAGCAGCGCGCCGACCGCATAGCTGACCAGCCACGGCACCAGGCGGGTACGGACGCGCGAGGGGAACGAGACGAGCATCGAAGCGACGAGGAGGCCGCCGCAGCTGCCGAGGAGGCTCAGGCCGAGCGCGGTCGCGAGCACGTGCACGCGACATTCTATGCTAGCTCGCTACATATCCCCTTCGCGCGCGCACGCGGTAGCTGCGGTTGCGGAGCTCGACGCGGATCGAGTGCCAGCGGCCGTCTTTCTTCCCGCTCGACGGATAACCGAGGTAGTACTGCTTGCTCAACTCGTCGGCAATGCCCGCGGTCGCCGGATTGAGGTCGCGGGGATCGCGGACGATCTCGGTACGGCCGCCGCTGTCGTCGGTCATGTCGCGCAGCGCCACGACATTGACGCGATCGTCGTTCGCGCTGCCGCGGCGGTACCCGCCGCCACCACCGCCGCCCGAGGGCGGCTGGCGCGGGAAGATCGGCGGCGTGCCGAACGGGCCCGGCGCTCCGGGGAACGGCCGTGGAGACGGGCGCTGAATCGGCGCCTGTGGCGGCGGTTGACGCGTGGTCGCTTCGCCTTGACCGTCGATTCCGATCGCGTAGACCAGCGTTTCCGTCTCGCGAATCTGCGCCTTGAGCTCGCGTACCGTGGTCGCGCTCGCCGTGTCGTTGCCGTCCGAGACGACGAGCAGCGCCTTCTTCCGGTTCTGTCCCTGTGTCGTGAGTGGAATCGCCTCGGACACGGCGTCGTACATCGCGGTGCCGCCATTCGGGTCGATGCGGTCGAGCGCGCGCGCGAGCAGCTGGCGATCCCGGGTCCACGGCTGGAGCAGCACCGGCCTGCTGCTGAAGCGGTACAGGAAGACCTCGTCCTGCCTGTCGAGCAGATCGTAGAGCAGCCGGTCGAGCGCTGCCCGCGCTTCCTGAATCTTGCTGCCGGCCATGCTGCCGCTGGTGTCGAGCGCGATCCCGAGGCTGACCGGTACCCGCTCGGCGCTGAAATGCGTGACCGTCACCGGTGCGTCGTCCTCGTAGACGACGAAATCTTCCTGGCGCAGACCGGGCACGAACCGGCCGTTGGCGTCGGACACGGTCGCGGTGACGTTGATCAACTCGACGCCGCTCTTGAAGCGGAATCCCTGCGTCTCGCCCTCGGGGCGGGGCGGCGCCTGCTGCGGCTGCTGTCCGTGCAGCGACGCGACGAGCATAGCGCCGGCCACGGCGAGGGTCTGTCCCACACGGAACGCCAGATGCTTAAGTTTCATGACGCCTGTCGAGATGAGGGATCAGCTTGTCCTCGGCCCTGAAGCTGACGCGGTACCGTCCGACGTCGCCGGCACGCGGCACCGTCACCGCGAACGTCGACTCGCCGCCCGGTCCCAGCGCGGGCGCGTCGACGACGGCGCGGCCGCTGGTGAGGAATCCACCGTCTGGCGTGAAGAGCAGGACGACCGCGGTGAGCCCGGCCACCGCCGCGCCCGACGCCGGGTTGCGCACGACGCCGCGGACGGTGAGTTGATCGCCGGCACGCTCATGTCCAAGGGCGACGAGCTCGAGCGCCGGCGCGGCCGGTTCCACCGTCGCTACGGGAACCGTGGCAGCCGGCGTCCGGTTGAAGCGGCCGGTGCCGAGGATCGCGATCGCGACCGCCGCGCCGAGCACGAGCGCACCTCCCGCGACGACCGCGAACAGCCGCGAGCCCGAGCGCGCCGGAGCGGCTGCGAAGAGTGTCTGCGAGACGGGATACGCCGCAGCGCTGCGCGCGAAGGCGTGCGGGACCCGCGCTGCATCCGGCCCAGGGCGAAGATCGAGATCCTGGTCCCACCCCGATGCGGCGCGCCGCGTGTCGCCTGCGCGCGCGGCAATCTGAAGCGGCATCGGTGCGGCCTCGTGAATCTCGCTCGACAGCGCCGCCACGCGCGCGTCCGATCGCCGCCGCTCGTCGGCCGCGATCCGCCACGCGATCACGCTCATGATGGCCGCGACCAGCATCGAGGTCAACGTGACGATGAGCAGGAAGATCATCGCAGTTTGAACTCCACCGCGACTTCCACGAGCACGTCGACCGCTGCACCCTGGCGTCGCGCGGGCGTGAACCGCCACTGGCGCACCGCCTGGATCGCGCGATCGTTCAGGCCGCCGGCCAGTCCTTGCAGGATCCTGATGTCGCCGACCGATCCATCACGGCGCACGACGATTTCGAGGATCACGTCGCCCGACACCCCGCGCTGACGGGCCTCCTCCGTGTAGTCGGCCTTCACCTCGCGCAGCAGTTGCGGTGGGTCGATGCCGCTGCCTGGACGATACGGTCCGCCGCCGGTGCCTCCGCCTGAGCCCGGACCGACACCGCTGCCGTTGCCCGAACCGAGTCCCGTTCCCGAGCCGGTACCGGCGCCTCCGCCTGAGCCTGAGCCGTGACTGGCGTTCTCGACCGGTGTCTGCTCCAGGACGCCGGGCCGGGTGTGCGTGTCGGCTGGCGCCGCGACGATCGGCGCGACCACGGCCGGCAGTGGCTCGGCCTTAAGTACGGGAGTCGGGACCGGTTCTGGCGGTGCCGGGACCGGTTGCAGCGGCTTCGGCTCCCGCCGCTCGGGAATCGGGCTGCTGATTCGGCTGCGTCCTTCGCGAATCGCCTTCGGCGGAGGCGCCTTCTGGAGCAGGCCGCCGCCGCCCCCACCGCCACCAGGTCCCGGCGTCGCCATGAACACGAGGCGCATCGGATCGGCCGGTCGGTCGTCGGGGCGAAGGGTGGCCGCGCGGGGCGAGAGATTGAACGTGGCCAGGAAGACGGCCAGAGCGAGGAGGCTCGCGTGAAGCGTGCTCGACAGGGCGAAGGGTACGCCGGTCGGCCGGCGGGAGGGTGCGGCCTCTGAAAACAGCCCGAACATCGGGCCCGGCGCAAGCGATCTCGCTCCGCCGCCGACGCGCGGGCTCAGCATCCGGCCGATCCGCAGGGCTTCGTCGTGGGGCACGAGGCCGCGCGCGTGGCCGAGCGCGATCAGCACGTCCGCTACGGGGACGCCCGCCGCTTTGGCGATCTCGAGCGGGGAATACAATTCGTGTGCGCGTCCGGAATCCATGGACAGCCGCTGTGTGCGGGGCAAAACTCCTGCCTATAGGTTTCGGTCGTTTTGCCGTGAAACTTCGAAATACGCGCGGAAACGTTGCCGTGGAGCTGTACTCCACGCGGGACACCTGTCACCCGCGCGGCTTGATTCCCTCGACGAACACCAGCCCTTCGCGCTCGGCCAGCGTGCGCACGGACTTGAACCCGTCGGCTTCGAGCGCCCTGGTCGCATCACCGGACGCGACAAATGGCGGCCCGCTCTGCGTCCGCGACAGCACCGCGCCGAGCCCGCCGCGCGGCACCGCGCCGACGACCAGCACACGGCCGCCCGGGCGGAGCACGCGGACGAGTTCGCGGATCGCCGCCACGCGCCCTTCGGGCCGCATCGTGCCGAACAGTCCGGCGGTGTCGTCGACGACCGCCACGTCGAATGCATCATCGGTCAGCGGAAGCCGGGTCGGGGGCGCGACCTCGACCTCGACCAGCACGCCGGCGTCCTCGGCGGCCTTGCGCGCGCGCGCCGCGGACGATTCGTCCGGCGCGACGACGGCGGCGCGGCCGGAGAGGCCGACCTTGCCGGCGACCGCGGCAAGCCGTCCGCCGTGCGCGCAGCCGACCTGCACGAACGCGTCGCCCATTTTCACGCCGGTCATGCCGACGATCAGGAGATAGGGGTCGCTCTTCTTGAGGAACATGTCAGCTCTCAGCCGCCGGCCTTCAGCTTACTGCAGGCACGATTGGGGTCAGATCTCGATTTTCGCGCGGGGCGCGCTCAGCGCGTGAAAATCGAGATCTGACCCCAGGTCGTTAGCTAACGCCGGCTGTTGTTAGCTAACCGCAAGGGCTGACAGCTGAGCGGTGAAAGCGATATGATCCACAGTTCATGTCTACTCCAGTTGATATTGCTCCTGCACGCGGCAAACTCGGCGTGATGCTCGTCGGTCTCGGCGCCGTCAGCACGACGACGATTGCCGGCGTCCTCGCGATTCGTAAAGGCATCTCCAAACCGATCGGCTCCCTCACGCAGATGGGCACGATTCGCCTCGGCAAGCGGACCGAAGGCCGCTCGCCGAAAATCAGCGAGGTCGTGCCGCTGACGCCGCTCGACGACGTCGTCTTCGGCGGCTGGGATATTTTCGCGGACGATTGCTACGCCGCGGCGCGGACCGCGGGCGTGATCGAGCCGGCGCTGCTCGATCAGGTGCGCCCCGAGCTCGAGAAGATCAAACCGTGGCCGGCGGTGTTCGACAAGCACTACGTCAAGCGGCTCGACGGCCCGAACGTCAAGAAGGGCAAGAACAAGAAGGATCTCGCCAATCAGGTCATCGCCGACATCCGCAAGTTCAAGTCGGACAACAACCTCGATCGGATGGTCATGGTCTGGTGCGGCAGCACCGAGATCTTCGCGACCGAGTCGCCCGCGCACCAGTCGATCGAGGCGTTCGAGGCCGGCCTCGAAGCGAGCGACATCGCGATCCCGTCGAGCATGATCTACGCCTACGCGGCGATCAGCGAAGGCATTCCGTACGCGAACGCGGCGCCGAATCTCACCGCTGATATCCCCGCGCTCGTCGCGCTCGCGACCAGGACGCAGTCGCCGCTCGCCGGCAAGGATCTCAAGACCGGCCAGACGCTGATCAAGACGATCATCGCCCCCGGTCTCAAGGCGCGGCTCCTCGGCGTCGAAGGCTGGTATTCGACCAACATTTTGGGCAACCGCGACGGCGAGGTGCTCGACGATCCCGAGTCGTTCAAGACCAAGGAAGAGAGCAAGAAGTCGGTCCTCGACTACATCCTCCAGCCGAACCTGTACCCCGATCTCTACAAGGATCTATGCCACGTCGTGCGGATCAACTACTATCCTCCGCGCGGCGACAACAAGGAAGGCTGGGACAACATCGATCTGGTGGGCTGGCTGGGCTACAAGATGCAGCTCAAGATCAACTTCCTCTGCCGCGACAGCATCCTCGCCGCGCCGATCGTCCTCGACGTGGCGCTGTTCATGGATCTCGCGAAGCGCGCGGGGATGTCCGGCATCCAGGAATGGCTGTCGTTCTACTTCAAGAGCCCGGTGCACGCGCCGGGGCTTTACCCGGA
>Ga0105242_10001708_pt1 | contig 17360 bp, 12 predicted proteins | sample KBSM24metaG_FD_81521 | JGI IMG/M metagenome (GOLD analysis project Ga0105242, IMG submission 81521) | Miscanthus rhizosphere microbial communities from Kellogg Biological Station, Michigan, USA - KBS M2-4 metaG | ecosystem: Host-associated > Plants > Roots > Rhizosphere > Soil | place... | reverse complement strand
TCAAGAACACGGTGTTCGTCGAAGAACTCGACGGCGATCGCGTGCTGCGTTCAGCGCATGATGAATGGCCTGTGCCGTCGGTAATTCGCCGGCGCACTTACATCAACGTTCGCAGCCGACGCGAGCAGTCGGGCATGAGGCGCCTGCGCATTTACATGCGCGACAAATTCCGCTGTCAGTACTGCGGTGAGAAGAAGGGCGTGGCCGAGCTAACGCTCGATCACATCCTGCCGCGTTCGCGTGGTGGAGATAACTCGCCGGTGAACATCGTCACGGCGTGCATTACGTGCAACAACCGGAAGAGCAACCGCACTCCGGCAGAAGCACGCATGCCTTTGCTGACTTCGCAGACAGCATTGCGCGTGAAACTCGAACGCGTCGTGCTTTGTCACTATGCAGAAGCGCGGGCCGAATGGCGCAAGTACCTCTTCATGGACGTACACGATGATCGTGACGTCATGGAGAAGGTGCATCGCGAACAAAAAGGTGCGTGAAGTTGTTCACGCAACCCACAACACTTCTCAGGTTGGGAAGGGTGGCTTGCCCCCGTTGAATTTTGTTCGACCAGAGTTCGTCCTCACCCAGCCCAGCGGGGGTAAACCACCCTTCCTGACCTGAGAGATATTGAGAGATCTTATACAAGAGTCTCACTCGGCAATCGAAAATCCGCAATGAGTTGGGTCGGATAGCTGAGACGGATTAGCGCGGGTCTGAAAAGCCCGAAAGGTTGGTTCGATTCCAACTCCGACCACCAAAAGCAAGGATGAAGTAGGAAGGATGGAGGATGAATAACAACCTTCAAATCTCTTTCTTCATCCTTCATCCTTGACTTTTCCGCCCGAGTAGCTCAACTGATGGAGCGCTGGTCCTACAAACCAGAGGTTAAAGGTTTAAGTCCTTCCTTGGGCACCAAAAGCAAGGACGAAGTAGGAAGGATGAAGGATGAATAACAACCTTCAAATCTCTTTCTTCATCCTTCATCCCTGCTTTGGCTGTGTAGCTCAAACGGATTAGAGCAAGCGTCTCATAAGCGCGAGGTTGGTGGTTCGACTCCACCCACAGCCACCAATCTGAGTCTGAAGTGCGGAGTCCAGAGTCTGGAGTCAGATCAATGAAAGGACTCACGACTTCAGACTCCAGGCTCATGACTTTTATTTTAGGGCTGGTGATGTAACCGACAGCATACAAGTCCTGCAAACTTCTTGTGAGGGTTTGAATCCCTCCCAGTCCACCAAATTGCGGCGTAGCTCAATTGGATAACAGAGCACTCGTCTTGTAAACGAGGGTGTGCGAGTTCGACTCTCGTCGCCGCAGCCAACCGCAAGGATGAAGGATGAATGCTCCTGGTTAACACTTCATCCTTCGGAATTCATCCTTGCTTTTTGTGGCGTAGCCAAGTTGGTAAGGCACCGGATTGTTAATCCGGCCATCGAAGGTTCGAATCCTTCCGCCACAGCCAAATCTTTTTGACCCGGAGCTCGAGTGACAGAGCGGCGGCCTTTTAAGCCGTGAGGTGCGGGTTTGAGCCCCGTCGGGTCAACCAAAAGCAAGGATGAAGCAGGAAGGATGAAGGATGAAAGTCTGGAAGCCAAGGACATTCATCCTTCCGCCTTCATCCTTCATCCTTGCTCTCTTGCGGGATGGTGTAACCGGCAACACGTCGGGCTTTGAACTCGAAGATGAAGGTTCGACTCCTTCTCCCGCAGCCATTTCTTTCAAACGCAAACTCAAAGGTACTTCGATTGATTCGATGAAGAATAAAGAAGACGTGGAAATTGGAGTCATGTTCATTCGTTTTGTAGGCGCTGAGATTGATGAGCGCTCGCACGTTCCGGCGGGCCTGTTTTGTGCTGCGTTGCGACTGCGATGGTCTGAGGGTTTACCTGATTACGAATTCGACACTCTCACAGAATTGAAAGACTGGTTCAATGTTCATATGCCGTCGCCATTCGATCATTTGCCACGCGAGCGGCGCTATGAACAAGCCATTTGTTGGTTCAAGCCAACCGCGCGCGAACATCTTGAACGGGCGTGGGAGTTAGTCGCGATTCTCGAAAGGAATGACGTTTTGATTTGGACGATCAAGTCACCAAGAACTGGATACGTTCATTACGAAGATGAAGTACAGGTATTTGCGCGGCCTTATGACGATGTCAGGCGCTGGCTTTAGGAGGTAAACGAGTAATGGCAAACAAGAATCTATTCAAGTCGCTAATGGGCCGGCTGATTCCGGCTACCGATGCCGTCAACGAAGAGCGCGCTCCGGCGTACGCTCTTTCGCCGCAGGCACAACTGGCGCAGTACGCTGCGACTGGTTGTCTGAATACAACTTTCTACGCGACTGCTGATGAGCAACTCGCGAAGGTACTTGAGCTTTGCGCTGATCTCGACGCTGAGTTCATCGCCAAGACGGCAGTGTTCTGTCGCGAGCGCGGTTTCATGAAGGACATGCCGGCGCTGCTTTGCGCGGTGCTGTCGGTGAAGGACCGCGAGCTGCTTAACACTGTGTTCCCACGCGTAATTGATAACGCAAAGATGCTGCGCAACTTTGTGCAGATCATGCGTTCCGGAGCAGTGGGCCGCAAGTCGCTCGGTTCGGCGCCGAAGCGTCTGGTGCGCGAGTGGCTGGACGCTCGCGATCCGGCGACGCTCTTCAAGGCAAGTGTGGGCCAGGACCCTTCGCTGACCGATATTGTGAAGATGGTCCACCCAAAGCCAAAGGACGCAGCGCGTGAAGCCCTGTTCGGTTACTTCATCGGCCGCGATATCGCGTTCGATGCGTTGCCGGAAGTTGTGCGCGAATTTGAAGCGTTCAAAAGGGGCGAATCGCGTGAAGTTCCGGACGTGCCGTTCCAGATGCTGACTGCGCTTGAGCTTGGTACGGCCGAGTGGACTGCGATTGCGCGTCGCGCACCGTGGCAGATGACCCGCATGAACCTGAACACGTTTGCGCGTCACGACGTGTTCGGTCAGCCAGGTATGACCGAGCTGATCGCGGATCGTCTGCGTGACCCGAAGGCGATTGCGAAGGCCCGCGTGTTTCCGTACCAGCTAATGGTCGCTTACACGATGGCCAGTGCGAATGCTGACATTCCGAAGGAAGTTTGCGATGCGCTCCAGGATGCAATGGAGATCGCTATCGCGAATGTTCCGGCAATCGAAGGCCGTGTCTTTGTTTGCCCGGATGTGTCAGGTTCGATGTCGTCGCCGGTGACCGGCTACCGCAAGGGCGCCACTACAGCGGTGCGTTGTATCGATGTGGCGGCTCTGGTTGCCGCAGCCGTACTGCGCAAGAACCCGCGCGCTGAAGTGCTGCCGTTCGAGTGTGACGTGGTTAAGGTCAACCTGAACTCGCGCGACAGCGTGATGACTAACGCGACGAAGCTGGCTGCGGTTGGTGGCGGTGGAACTAACTGCAGCGCGCCGCTGGCCCTGCTGAACCGCCGCAAGGCCAAGGGCGATCTCGTGATCTTTATTTCGGATTAGGAGTCGTGGGTCGATGCCGGCGGAGGCCGCGGCACCGCAACGATGAGAGAGTGGAATGCGTTCAAGCAACGCAATCCCAACGCTCGTCTCGCTTGATCGACCTGCAGCCTTATCGCATGGTGCAGGCAGTTGAGCGTGAGGACATTCTCAATGTCGGTGGATTCTCGGATCAAGTCTTTGATGTGATCTCGGAATTCGCGCGCGGTGAATTTAACGCTGACCACTGGATCGGTGTGATCGAGTCGGTGGCGCTTTGAAGAATTGGTTCATTGATTCATTGGATCATTGGCTCAACAGCCGGTGATTTCAATGAGTCAATGGATCAATGAGGCAATGAATCAATATGTAATGGCGAATGCTGGTGTGGAGTACATGGTAAGCGAAAGCCAGGGTTCGAATCCCGTCCCACTTGATTGTCTCTCGTGGGTTCCTCTCACCGATTTTGTCGCCATTGTCAGTAAGCGGTGAGCAGTAAGCCGCAAGCAGTTAACTTCAGCTACACAATCTGCTCACTGCTCACTGTCTTGGGGTGAATGCCTGTGAGGACTACATTAGCTCAGTCAATAGAGCGTTCGACGATTAGTCGAAAGTGCGTTCGGTGTAACTCCGAACATGAGTCTTCCAATACTCGTCACTCCTTTTTGATAGCGCGACGAATGCCGGTGGAACTACATCACTTGAATGACGAGGTTCCGGGTTCGAGTCCCGGTGGCTCCAACATGCGGGGCCATAGCTCAATGGTAGAGCACGAGGTTTCATCAAAAACTTGTCGTCGCGCTTTCAGTTTAGAAATCGATTCTCTGAACGAGCGGCCTTTGCAATTTCGTCGGAGATCAAGGCCGACTTGGAATCGCGCCGAGTCGCTACTCGAACGGATTGAGCGTGAATTGAGTCGCGGTAAGTTGTTGAAGGGAAATGGCGGAGGGGACAGGAGTCGAACCTGCATAGCCTTGCGGCCGGCGGTTTTCAAGACCGCTGCAATACCATTATGCGACCCCTCCGCATTGACGCCGATTGAACTATATCGCAGGCGTCGGCGTTGGCTCAACCCGCATCTGCGGTGACGATTTTGATGCAAGTTCGCCCGCGCGTCGCGTTCTTCTGATGTGTTTGAGCAATGCACTCAGGAGAATTGGCGATGAATAATCTGCAAAAGGCGCGCAACTTCGCGCTCGCGTTCGTGTCCCTGCTATTTTCCGTGGTCGCGGTCATCGGGCTCATCTCGATGATGGCCGCTTACGGAGGTCGCACCGCCAGCGGTGCCCCCGCTCCTTTAGTTTCCTGGGCCAAAGGCAAGAAGACCATGCGCTCGTTCGGTTCGGACGAAGAGCTAAAGGCCTATCTGAAGAAGTTGGCGGAAGAACAAAGACGCGTGTCGCGACGCGGCGAATCGGCATCTGATGCGGCCGCGCCCGCACCGGCGACCACAGCTAATCAGGCGACGGGTTTGGCAAAGGCTGCCGAACCCGGCAAAGACGAATCGATCACCAACACGCAACATGCCGGCGTCGATGAAGGCGGCATCGTCAAACTCCATGGTGATCACCTGGTGGTATTGCGACGCGGCCGCCTATTCACCGTCGCCGTCGGCGACAATTCGCTCAAACCAATCTCGACGGTCGATGCATTTGGACCGGAGATCGATCCGCGCTACACGTGGTATGACGAAATGCTGGTCTCGACAGATACGGTCGCCGTGATTGGCTACAGTTATGAACGAGGCGGCACGGAGGTCGGCCTGTTCAGCATCGACCGCGCAGGTAATCTGGCCTACCGATCAACTTATCACCTGCGCTCGAACGATTATTATTCGTCACGCAACTATGCGAGCCGTCTGATCGGCAGCAAGTTAATCTTCTACACGCCACTCTATTTGAATCCTTACGCGAGCGATCCCTTTGCGACGTTCCCGGCGGTGCGCAAGTGGCATAAAGGAGCCACGCCCGCTGAGTTTCAGCGCATCGTCTCGTCAACGCGCGTGTATGTCCCCGAAAGTAAGTTAACCGCATCGTCCGGAATTGCTTTGCACACAGTGACGGTCTGCGATCTGGCGAACAACAATTTCAAATGCGATGCGACGGCCGTTCTGGGCGCGCCGGGCCGCGTGTTCTATGTGTCGCCCGAATCGGTTTACGTGTGGACCACTGAGTGGTCCGGCTACAGCCAACGCGGCGGTCAGCGCTCGATGCTTTACCGCATGCCCCTCGATGGATCGGGCCCGAGCGCGATTGGCGTTTCCGGCAGTCCCGTCGATCAGTTTTCATTCCTCGAAAGTGAGGACAAAAACCTGAACGTGCTGGTGCGCAACGATTCGTCGGGCGACGGCATGTGGGGCGCAGAGTACGCCAACGGTGACGTGGCGTTAATGCGCGTGCCCGTTTCACTCTTCAACGATGGTAGCGAGAGCGCGTCGTCATGGTGCTATCACCCTTTGCCGAAACCTTCCGGCTACACATTTCAGAACCGGTTCGTTGGCAATTACCTTTTGTATGGAACCGGCAGCGGCTGGGGCGCACCCGGGAACAACAAACAGTCGAGTCTATACGCGGTGCGGTTCACTGATGGTGATACCAACGAGTTGCAAGTCAATCATGGTGTAGACCGAATTGAGGCGCTGGGTTCGGACGCGATCGTCGTCGGCACCGATGGTAAGGATTTGCATTTCACGGCGGTCAAGTTGGGCGATTCGCCGAAGCTGGCAGATGAGTACGTTCGCAAGGACGCGTCGCAAGGTGAGTTGCGCAGCCAGGGATTCTTCTACAAACCTGATGGTCCCGATTCCGGCGTGCTGGGTCTGCCTATCAGCGTTCCGGCACGTTCCGGTTACATGCACCTGTTTCAGAGTTCGGCGGCGATCCTTTTCCTGCGCAACCGTTCGCTGCATTTTGAAGAACTGGGGGAATTGAGCGCGCAGTCGGACAAGGCGGTTGACGACGCTTGTCGCGCTTCGTGTGTGGACTGGTACGGCAACTCGCGCCCGATCTTCGTGCGGGGTCGCGTGCTGGCGCTGCTCGGCTATGAAATTGTCGAAGGCGGACTGCGAGACGGCCGCATGGAAGAGATGCGTCGCATTAACTATGCGCCGCAACGCGTGGTGATTACCAAGAACTAAGAACTAAGAACTCATCAATCGCCAGCGAGATACGGCCGGTCTGAAGAAATTCAGGACCGGCCGTTTCCGATCGCGTGAAGTCAAAGCCCACCACAGCTTTGCCCAACAGCGCGGAACGCCAACAGCTTACCTGGCGTTTATGGCGTGACAGGTTTCGTGGCTGGCTTTGGCTTCGACGGAGGGCGTTTGATCATTCCTTGAATTACCTCCAACCGGGCGATCAATTGCAGTGGTCTTAAATCAATTCTCCTCGCCTGCGCCAATCCGCGTTCGAGATCACGTAAGCCGACGGCAGAGAACGCCTGTTCCATCTCGGCGGCATTGATCAATTCGTACACGTCATTAAGTTGGGCCATCAGCGCGTCGGCCGCATTTTTCGTGGCGCCTTCTGATTTGGGTTTATTGGCGAGTGCATTAATGCTCGTCACCGCGCTGTTGAGAAAGTCGAAGACATCATCGTCCTCAGGGCCGTCGGCCAGCTGACTGATGAAAGAGAACAAGGCCCGCACATGCAGGCCATTGCGGTCGGTTTGGGGGATCAACAGCCTGGCTTCGTTAATGATGATACGCGTCAAATTTGGATCCCGCTTTTTCTTGTTCGACTTCAAAGCTTCGAGGTAGAGCGCCAGGCGAGCGGTCTGATCTTCGACTTTACGAATTACGGTCAAAGCTCCTACCACGTCTCCACGACCTAGCAGAGTGCGGGCCCGAGTCTTGTGCAGGATCTGGCCATACATTTCTCGCTTCTTGTCATCATTGAGGCGCTCAAGTTGTCTTTCCGCTTCATCGTAATCTCCCGCCGACAATGCGTATGCGAAACTCTCTTCCGCATCATCCGAACTCAAAGTATTGCCGCTTAGCTTAGCCAGGCCCAGACGGGTCAGCTGCGCAAGATTCGGCGGCATCTGCGGGCCGAGCCTGGCGGCGATATCGCGTAATTCAACGGCGAATGAAGGTTGGAAACGCGGCGCCAGTGCAGCCAGGATGGCCGCAATCAAGGCTTGATTCGAAGCGCGATACTGCACTTCACGGGCGGTGTAGCGCTTGATTAGCGTTTCATTGGTTTCGGCTAATGAAATTTTTAGCAGGTCATATCCAATTAAAAAATACTTGAACTGGAGCGCCTGGAGCGACGACTCGGCTTCGAGTCCACTCATGTCGCCGCCTGAATTGGGGAACACGTACGCGGTCAACATTTGCAGTGCAGGTAGCGCCACGAGTGTCGGTTGGACCATCAATGAGTCGAGCGTCTTGCTGGCGACGTAATCAGATAGCAGTGAATTCGTCTCGCGCAGGTGAATCAAGGCAGCGAGACCGTCAGGACTGGGCGATGTGATCAAAGACTTTTCCAGCAAGGTGGCAGCCGCGGAGGGATCGACTTCCATAAGCCGCGATGCCAGCTTTGCCGTCTGTTCATTCTCCTCGGCTCCGGTGGTGCTCGATGGATCTTTCGTTTTGTCGGCCTTTGGTTTTTCGGCGAGCAACTCGCGGGCAAGTTTAGGGTTTCTGACAAAGACATTTTTCAAAACGATCAGTTTTGCCTCTTGTTTGTCGAAGTCAGGATCAGATTGATCGTTTATGAACTTCCATAGATCGCGGAACATGCTTTCCGCCCGCGGCGGATCAGAATATGAAAGGAGCATCGCGGCACGGGCGCGAACGCTAACGCGGGCGCTCTTGTTATCAACGCTGCGGACTTCAATAATCACAGCCTCGAGTTCTTCCCCCGCGATGGTGTAATTATCCTTCGGAACCCCGGCTACTCCTTGTCCTGATGCGCAAGTTGGAATGAGCGCAAGTAAGCAGACCATCATCGTCAAGAATCGGGAGATCATTTCAAGCCTCCTTATGCTCGCGGACTGTGCGTACATGAAGATCGCGCGAACTTCATGTACGCAGCAGTCGCGCGGATTAGTAACTACGTCAGGGCTTAACGCATGGGCCCTGGCGGGGTTGAGTTTCGGGATAGCTTTGCGAGCTTTCCACTAAGAGTTTTTGAGTCCCGAAAATTGTGCGGCAGTTTTGGCGTGATGTTCTTCGACGAGTACCAGACGCACTTTAACGAACATCCTTCCACTATCCACTCGCTTATCCCAAGGCATGCTGCGCAACCAATAATCCCGATGGGATTGCCAGTTCCGGCGGCAACGCAGGCGCCCGCACATATTGTCAGCGCGGTGTTACTGACCCACCGGCTAAGACAGTCTTTAAAGCAACTTCCAAAGCCGAACTCGTCCACTTCTTGAGGCGCCGCCACACAGCCGCAGCCTTTGGGGCCGGAGCTCGCCAGCTTCACCAACTCACGCTTCGAGATTTTTATTATCCGAATCGTGACACCAGCGCGGCTGGCAAGGCGCGAAAACTCGGCCCGGTTAACAAAAACAACCCCCTTGCTCTCCTTGAATTGACGGTTGTCAGTATTTGATCGCACCGCCCCCTGAGTTTGCATCGTCGCCAAAAAGACGAACAGCAACGCAAACCCACACACAACGTGATGTCGTTTCATAGAAACCTCCTACGGTTTTTAATTTTTTAGAACGCCACCTTGATAGGAGCACCGGGGTTCGTCAGCGACGAGACGAACAATAGCCGTGAGCTAAAACCCGGTTGGGACTGACTGTCGACGCGGCGATAATATCAGCCGTGTCAAGTAAAAGTTTTTGCGCCATTGAGATGCGCGGAATCAAAAGTTTGATCCTCGATTTGGAAGAATGATTGGCGCTGAATAATGAATGGCCCGAGCTAGGTTGGCTTAAATTACTTCCGTCGACAGACGCAAAGGCCGGCGCCAATCACAGAGATCAGCGCCGGCCTTCGGAAAGAGGCAACTCGTCGAGACGACTACGGACAGCCGTTCACCGTATAGACCGGCCCATCATCGATTGCCGGCGAGCCGTTCTGTGATTTGGGTACGGTGACTTTAGCAGTGGCTGTCGTGCTGTTACCTGAGCTATCAGTCACCTTGAAGGTGATGGTATAGACGCGTCCATTGCCGCCACCCATTCTTTCGGCCCGCAATTGCACCGACTTGCAGCCCGGCGTAATCACGATGTCGTTTAGTGTGTTGCCGTCGCCGGCAGTGTTCTCTGGTTCGTCACTAGTGACACTGGCGATGACGACGCTGTTGATGTTGATACTCGGGTCGCACAGATCGCTGGCGCTCGCCACCATGTCGGTGACGTTTATCGTCGCGTATTTGTGATCCGGCGGCCAGAGCGTAATTGTGTTGCCAATCAGGTTGATGACCGGCGGCGTGACGTCGTTGACCGTCACCTTGAAGGTGCAGGTGCTCGTGTTGCCCGCCGCATCGGTGGCACTGGCGTGCACGGTCGTCGTTCCCACCGGGAAGCTCGAGCCGGAGACGTGGTCGACCAGCACCGGCGCAGCCGAACAGTTGTCGTTCGCCGTGACCACGAAAGTAACGTTGGCCGCACACGTTCCCGGGACGGCGTCGGCACTGATGTCGCCCGGGCAGGTGATCACAGGCGGCGTATTGTCGATGACCGTGATTGTCTGGACGGCGCTCTGGGTGTTGGTAGCGTCATCGGTAGCTTTGAAAGTCCGCGTGATTATCAAAGGATCACCGGGACTGCCGGCGCCGCTACTTGTCTCGGTGACAGTAACCGCCGGGTCATCACAATTATCGGTAGCTGTGGCTTGCGAAGGATCCGCGGGCGGCACCTCGCTCGCACATTGATAAGCCGCGTCAGCCGGCGGAGTGATCGACGGTTTCTGCGCGTCCTTCACCGTGACTTTGAAGCTGCACGTGGCGCCGATAGAGCTGGTGCACTTCACGGTCGTCTCGCCCACCGGAAAGAAAGATCCGGAAATATGATCACAGGTGATGGTCCCGCAAGAATCGCCCGAAGGAGGATCATAAGTCACATTTGCGCCACACTCGTTAGCATCGTTGTCGACGCTTACGTCGCTCGCGCAGGTCAGCGTGCAGAGAGGTTGCAACTCGAACGCACCGATGTCGGTGGCATCGCTCGTTGCTGCATCAACTGTTCCCGGGTCGTCGAAGGTGCGTGACATGCCACGTTGATCTGTGGTTGCGCCGGCGGCAATGCCCGCATCGATCGCCGGGCTGCCGGCGTTGAGCGCCATCGTCTGAGTCGGCCCACCATTATCAGCCAAAGCTGCCAGCATCGGATCCACACCTGTTTGATCGCCGGTGCCCGTGAAGCCAGTCGCTTCAGTGACATTCTTGATAAGGTTGTGGCCGTTGCTGGTGACCGTGCCGTCAACATCAGGACCGGGTGTAAAGGCGCCGGGATTGGCGCCGACGCCGTTGGCTGCGGTATTGCCGGAAATGATGGTGTTTTCCAAGGTCACGCTTCCGGGACCGACGCGAATTCCACCGCCCGTTCCCTCAGCCGCGGGACGAGGCGGCAGGCTGGCGCCGCCCTGGTTGACTCCGCTGTTCCCGGCCTGAGCACTGTTACCACTGATCGTCGAGTGCTTGATGTTCAGGGTCGCTGCGTTATTGTTGGTAATCGCGCCGCCATAGGCAATGCCGCCGTCGCCGTGTTGGCTCTGAGCGCAGGTGGCGACATTCGTTGGTCCACCGTCGCCGCCGTTACCACCTTTGGCAGAGTTGCTCGCGAAGGTTGCCGTGTCGATAAGGACACTCCCGCCATCCGCCAGTAGAGCGCCTCCCCGGGCGGCGCCAGCGTTAAGAGATTCATGAGCGCCAAAGCAGTCCGGCCCGAAGGTATCACCGCTACGGCCGCCCGTGGCGCTGTTCAAATCAAAAGTTGAGTTGCTGACCGTGGTCGCGCCAAGACTGTAGACACCGCCGCCACCGGCATCGCCGGCCGGCTCGGCGCCGTTTTGTCCCGTGCCTGAATTGCCGCCGGTAGCTCCGCAGCTCTCGACTGTCGTGTTATTTATGCCGGCCGTCCCGCCGCCAATCCAGACCCCGCCACCTTGAGCGGTGCCGCCAAAACCTCCGTTCTGCTGATTGCCGGGACCATTGCCTCCTTTACCGCCGGTCGCACTGCTCGTATCGATGCGCGATCCAGCAATCGTCAACGTCCCACCTTCAAAATAAATCGAGCCGCCGTCTGCATTCGATCCCTGACCGTTGTTGAAATTGCCGCCGTCACCTCCCAGCGCCGAGTTGCCGGTGAAGGTGCTGCCGGTAATCATCACTGTTCCGGTATTTGACAGACTGGCAAGGCCGCCGCCATGCGCATCGAGGAAGGTATGATCGTTGACCACCGTGTCGCCTTTGCCGAGAACCTGGCATGATTGAATCGTCACGTTTGTCAGGGTGACGCTGCCACCGTTGTTGAGAATGCCGCCACCCGCGCGGGAGGAAGGAAACGTGCCGTTTTGTGCTGTTGGATTCGTGCTGACGCCACTCGTACCATCGTCCGCGGCAACGCCGTTCTCAATCGTGAGATCCTGGAAGACCGCAGTGACTCCGCTTCCGGTAAGATGGAAAGCGCGGTCTCGCATGCTACCGGTATTCAAGGCAGACGCGTTGATGACAGTTGATGGTCCACCGCCTTGAATTGTCACCGAGTGCGCCGTCGTGGTGATGTCCAAGTCACCCGTGAGCGCGCCGTTCTCTTGCGTAGCGTTCGCCAAGGTCAGGTTGTATGTAGTTGCCGATTTCAACTTGATGATAATCGGCGTCGCGCCGCCGGCGGTGTTCGCCGCGATAATCGCGCCGCGCAAGCTGCAATCGTTTGCGGCGGCGGTGCAGGCTCTGGCTGCCACTGCAGCCGTATCGTCAGTCCGGTCGACATTGAAAGTCGTGGCGAAAAATGGAATAGGAGCCGGAGCGGCAGCCAAACTGCTACCTGCTACCGACGGAATCCGGCGTGAGCTGGACGACACTGTTTGCGTGAACTTAAGAGACGCGCCTGCCAAGACCATGAGCGCCAATACCGACAACAGACCTTTGCTTTTCATTGAGATTCTCCCCTGTGAATGTTAGACCGAGTGGTTGGGCGACTGTGGTCATATACACTTTTCCCGGAGAACCAGCAAGCGAAGTTGGACAGTGGGCGGTGTATGGAATCGTGTGTTGCCGGCGTTGCGAGCCGGGCACTGGCAAGGCCGCAAGCAACTTATAATTCAGACACTTACCGGCCAAGTTAGTAATAACCTGAACGAAGTTGGACAAAACTGAAGCAGAGTTGCGCGTAACCGGAACAAAGTTGTGCGCAACTGAACCGCAGTTAGCCTAACCAAGAATCAAACACGCTAACCGATCGCGATCATGCGCTGGACGGCACGCGCCGCGCGCGTGCGAATGTCTTCAGGGATGGTAACTTCATATTGATTCTTGCGGAGTGATGCCAGGGTATCTTCCAGCGTGATCTGATTCATGTGCGGGCATCGGACGCTGCACATGCGCACCATCTCTTTTCCAGGATTCGCGGCGGCGACGTTGTCGCCCATCGCGCATTCTGTCAGCAGAAGATAGCGTTGGGCGCTGCTCTCCTTAACATATCTGCTCATCGCGGTGGTGCTGCCGGCGTAGTCGGACGCGGCCACTACCTCCGGGCTGCATTCAGGGTGCGCCAGGACCAGCACATCGGGAAACTGGCTGCGAACGTTGGCGATGTCTGCAACCGTGAACTTCTCGTGGACTTCACACCGCCCGCGCCAGCCGATCATTTGATAGTCCAAAGACGCTTCGGCATCGCTCGTCCCGTTCCCGGATCCATTCGGGCGCGGAAATATGATGTGCTTACCGGTTTCACGCGCGACGTTCTTCGCCAGAAATTCATCGGGAATAAAAATGACGCTGTCGCTGTCGAGCGAGTTCACAATCGCCGCTGCGTTTGCCGAAGTGCAGCAGATGTCCGATTCGGCCTTCACCTCGGCGTAGCTATTGATGTAGGTGACCACCGGCACTCCGGGAAATTTTCTTTTCAGCTCGCGTACGTCGGCGGCGGTGATGCTCGAGGCCAGCGAACAACCAGCCAGTGATGGAATCAAGACGGTCTTCGCGGGATTCAGAATCTTCGCTGTCTCAGCCATAAACCGAACGCCGCAGAAGACAATGATGTCGGCGTCCGTTGCTGCCGCCTGGCGGCAAAGCTCCAGCGAGTCGCCCACGAAATCAGGAATCGAGTTGAACAGCGCCGGCTCCATGTAGTTGTGGCCGAGAATGACGGCGTTCTTTTCGCGCTTCAGACGATTGATCTCAGCGGCCAGTTCGGCCTTATAACCCAACTCGATTTCCGGTACGATGCCGGCCAGAATCGCTTCCAGTTGGGTCTTCATCTCAAACGTATTGGTTATGGCTGCGGTATTCATTTGGTAATGCAGATGTTTACTTTGATTTGTGTTGAGGGGAGATTCCTAGTGTAACTATTCCCGCCGGGATTTTCCTAAGCGACCCACTTGAAACTCGAATCGAACGAAGCCGGCGAATGCGTCAGCGCGCCCACGGAAATGTAATCCACGCCGGTCTCGGCAATTTGTGTCACGTTGTGCAGGGTCACGTTTCCGGACGCCTCGAGCTTCGCGCGATTTGCATTCAACGTCACGGCCTCGCGCATCGTTTCCAGGGTCATGTTGTCGAGGAGAATTCTTTTGATGCTGAGATCGAGCGCCGCGTTCACGTCGGCCATCGTCCGCGCCTCGACTTCAATCTCCAGATTGGTCTCCGCAGCCCGAGCGCGACGCACGGCCTCTGCGATCGAACCGGCGAAATCGATGTGGTTGTCCTTGATCAGAATCATGTCGTAGAGGCCGATGCGATGGTTCTCACCGCCACCGCGGCGCACGGCCAGCTTGTCGAGGATGCGTAGTCCTGGCGCGGTCTTACGCGTGTCCAGAATTGTGGCTCGCGTGTGCGCGACGGCATCGACGAACTTGCGTGTGAGCGTGGCAATCCCGGACATGCGGTTAAGCAGATTGAGCGCGGTGCGTTCTCCGGTTAATAAAGATCGCGCCGATCCGTCTGCCTCGGCGATCAACCCGCCGGCTTCGATGTGTCCACCCTCGGCTATCGCCGCGGTAAAATTAATTTTCGTATCGAGCAGGCGAAAAACTTCTGCGGCCACGTCAACGCCGGCGACAATGCCATTCTGTTTGGCGATTATTTGTCCGCGCAACGTCGCGCCTTGCGGGACGATTGCTTCAGTGGTCGCATCGCCGGCGCCAACGTCTTCGGCCAACGCATGTTTTAGACAGGCAGTAATCTCGGCTATCAGCTGCGAACTCATTGGGACTATTCTACGAAGCTCAAGAGCGATACCATAGTCGAGCGTTAGTGAGACCGATGCTTTACATCTTATGGCAAGAACTAACTCGGGGCCTGCATAGTAGCGATGAAGCGTTCCGCGTAGTCATCCGGCTGGTCGCGGCGATGATTTTGGGCGGCATCGTCGGCGTGCAACGCGAGAGCACGCGCAAGCCGGCCGGCCTGCGGACTCACGTGCTGGTCAGCGTGGCCACCGCCGCCTTTATCATCGCGTGTTCCGCGAGCGGCATGTCAACGGACGGGCTGTCCCGCGTGATTCAGGGAATTGTTACGGGCATCGGCTTCATCGGCGCCGGTACCATTCTCAAACTCAGTCAGGAACACGCGATAAAAGGACTGACCACCGCGGCCAGCGTGTGGATGACCGCAGCCATCGGTGTGATTGTCGGTCTCGGCAGTTTGGGAATCGCGTTGATGGTGACGGTGCTGGCCCTAATAATTCTTTCGCTCGCCAGGCTGGAACATTCAATTGAAGCACAAGGGCGTGAGGACAAAGGGAGCGGCGATCATGAACGATAGAGTTCATCGATCAACTGGCCATATTTCTGGTCGATAACCGCGCGCTTCACTTTCAAGGTGGGTGTCATCTCGCCTTTTTCAATCGAAAATTCTTCCGGCAGCAAAGCGATGCGGCGGACGCGTTCGTAGTCGGCGAGGTGTGCGGTGATGGCGGTGACGTCTTTTTGCACCAGTTTGGCGGCGGCGGGCATGCGGCTGATGTCGGCGTGAGTGCCACTCACGTCTTCACCAGCGGCGCGCAGGGCGCTCTTCAAATCTTCCCAGTCAGGAACAATCAAGGCCGCCGGAAATTTACGGCTGGAGCCGATCACGATGACTTGATTAACGAACTCGCTCTGCTTCAGAAGGCTTTCGAGTTGCTGCGGCGCGATGTATTTGCCGTTCGATAATTTGAAAAGATCCTTCTTGCGATCGGTGATAAAGAGGTGGTCCGCATCGTCCTTGTAACCCACGTCGCCGGTCGCGAACCACCCGTCTTTCATCGCCGCGGCCGTAGCTTCGGGGTGGCCAAAGTAACCGCGCATGACGCTCGGGCCACGCACCAGCATCTCGCCGTCTTCGGCAATTTCAACTTCAATTCCGGCGAACGGTTTGCCGATTGAGCCGACGCGATTATCTTCCGGCCGGTTCGCGCAAACAATGCACGTCTCGGTCATGCCGTAGCCTTGCAGAATGCAGATGCCCGCGCCGAGGAATGAGTACGAAAGCGTCGGCGAGAGCGGCGCGCCGCCCGAAACGAAGTAGCGCAGGCGTCCGCCGATGCCTTCGCGCCACTTGGTGAACACGAGCCGATCGGCGATCGCGTGACGCGCTTTCAACGAAAGCGGGACACGCTGCTTTTTGTCTTTCAGTTCGGCGTAACGCTGACCGACGGCCAGCGAGCGCTCAAAAATCTTGCTTTTCATGCCGCCGGCCGCCATGCCCTTTTTGACGATGCGGTGATAGACCTTCTCAAACAGGCGCGGGACCGCAGTCATGATGGTGGGGCGAACTTCGCGCAGGAACTCACCGACTTGTTCAATCGAAGCGGCGTAATGCACTGAGACACCAACGTAACAGAAAACATAGAAGACGCTGCGTTCGAAGATGTGTGAGAGTGGCAGCACCGAAAGCGAAACGTCTGCGGGCGAGATCGGCAAACCGACCGTAATCGATCGCACGTTGGAAATAAAATTTGCGTGCGTCAGCATCACGCCCTTGGGCTCTCCGGTCGTGCCCGAAGTGTAGATAATCGTAGCGAGATCTTCGGACTTGCCCTGCGCCGTCAACTCATCAAAAGCGCGCGGATTGCTCGAGAGAATTTCTGCGCCGCGCGCTTCAATCGCGGCCAGGCTGGTGGCGCCCGCCAAACCGCCGGCGCTCTCGGCATCGAACACGATCACGTGTTCGAGATGACTCGCATCTTCGAATCCCTTGCGCGCATGTTTCAGAACTCTGCCGCCCGAGACCATCAAGGCGCGCGCGCCTGAGTCCCGCAAAATGTATTCGATCTGATCGACCGATTGCGTCGTGTAGAGCGGAACTGTGACCGCGCCGGCGCTCAGAATCGCGAGATCGACGATCGACCATTCGGGACGGTTCTCAGATATCAGAGCGATGCGATCGCCGGCGCAAATTCCTGCGTCCGTTAGACCGAGCGCGACATGACGTACGCGTCCGATAAATTCGCCGGCCGAAATGTGTACCCATTTGCCGCTGCGTTTCTCGCTGACCGTGTTCGGTTTGTTATGGCGCGCGACGGCGTCCAGGCACAGTGCCGGAAGCGTTTGGAGCTGGCTTGAATTTGCTTGATCGGGTGAGACGCTCGGAGCCACTGCCGAAGACACTTTGAAAACGATCTCCTTGTCGGATCGGGACTAGAACCTTTAACGCCGAGTATCGGGAAAGCCGCGCCAAGACTACATCTTCTGGAATGAAAGACACAAACTGCAAGGGTCGGGGTTAGGGGGGATTTCCTTGATGTCCCAACGGGACTGCGGCCTTCAGCCCAGGGTTGCCGCTTCGGCTACCCTG
>Ga0105242_10001707_pt1 | contig 17362 bp, 20 predicted proteins | sample KBSM24metaG_FD_81521 | JGI IMG/M metagenome (GOLD analysis project Ga0105242, IMG submission 81521) | Miscanthus rhizosphere microbial communities from Kellogg Biological Station, Michigan, USA - KBS M2-4 metaG | ecosystem: Host-associated > Plants > Roots > Rhizosphere > Soil | place... | reverse complement strand
GTGCCGGCCTCGATCTCGCGGCAGGCGATCACCACGTCGTCGGCGGGATTCAGGCGCAGGTAGAGGGGGGTTTCGCGCAGCATCGGGGACCTCCTACTTCATCGCGTTCGGCAGCCAAAGGCTGACCTGGGGAATATACGTGACTATCACCAGGCTGATGAGCAGCGGCACCAGCCACGGCAGGATCGCCATGGTGGTGCGTTCCACCGAGAGCTTCGCGACCCGCGCCAATACGAACAGCACCAGCCCCATGGGGGGGTGCAGCAATCCGATCATCAGGTTCAGCACCATCACCAGGCCGAAGTGCACCGGGTCGATGCCGAGCTGGCGCACGATCGGCAGCAGGATCGGCACCAGGATCGTGATCGCGGCGGTGGGTTCGAGGAAGCAGCCCACGAAGAGCATCAGCAGGTTCGCGAGCAGCAGGAACCCGCCGGGCGTGTGGGTCACCGAGAGCACCCAGGCGGCGATCATCTCGGTCGCGCGCGTGGCGGTGAGCATCCAGCCGAAGATCGAGGCCGCCGCCACGATGAAGAGCACCGCGGACGTGGTCTCGATGGTGTCCATGGACACCTTGATGAGCTTCCTCCAGTGCAGGGTGCGGTACCAGACGAGGCCGAGGAAGAGCGCCCACACGCAGGCGGCGATCGCGCCCTCGGTCGCGGTGAAGATGCCTGTCGTCATGCCGCCGATGAGCAGCACCGGCGTCATGATCGGCAGCACCGCGTTGAACTTGAACTTCCAGTCGGCCACGAAGAGGACCACGAGCCCGAGGAGCACGGTCCACTGCGGGTCGAGGCCCAGGCCCCTGTCCGGGTCCGCGAGGAAATAGATCGCCGTGGGCCAGGCCATCACGATGAACATCTCGCCGAACGCCTTCAGCACGCGCGGCCACTGGAAAGGCACGTCCGCGCCCCACTTGTTCTTGTGTGCATAGAAGGCGACCGTGAGCATCATGAGGATCGCCATGACACCACCCGGCAGGATCCCCGCCAGGAAGAGCGCGCCCACGGACACGTTGGCGAAGAGCGCGTAGATCACGAACGGCAGCGACGGCGGGATGATGGGGCCCAGCGTCGCGGAAGCGGCCGTGACGCCCACCGAGAACTCCTTCGAGTAGCCGTGCTCGGTCATGGCGCGGATCTCGATGGTGCCGAGGCCCGCGGCGTCCGCGATCGCGGTGCCCGACATGCCGGCGAACACCACCGAGCCCACCACGTTCACGTGGCCGAGGCCGCCCTTCATCCAGCCCACGATGCCGAGCGCCCAGTTGTAGATGCGGTTGGTGATCCCCGCGGAGTTCATGAGGTTGCCGGCGAGGATGAAGAACGGCACCGCCAGCAGCGGGAACGAGTCGAGCCCGCCCACCATGCGGTGGATCACCACGTAGTCGGGGACGTTGCCCGAGACCATCACGTAGACGAGGGAGGCGCCCGCCATGGCGATGGCGACGGGAAGACCCGAGCCCATGAAGCCCAGGAAGAGGAGCTTGAAGGTTCCCGGTCCCATCAGTGAGCCTCGTCGGCCAACTCCGGCCGCTCCAGGACGGAGGCACCGCGTTTCCAATTGGCGATGCCCACGCCGATCGCGCGATACGTCATCAGCACGAAGCCCGCGACTACGAAGCCGTAGAGGATGCCGATGGGCCAGTCGATGATCGCCATGCGTTGGCCGCCGATCTTGCGGATGAGCGCGATCGTGAGCCACACGCAGTAGCCGAGGAAGAGGATCCGCAGCACGTCGACGAGGGTCGACATCACGCGGTTCACGATGCGCGGCAGCAGCCGGTAGAAGAAGTCGACCTGGATGTGGTTGTTCTTGCGCACGTTCACCGCGGCACCCACGAACGCGGTCGCGATCAGCAGGTAGCGCGCGATCTCCTCGGTCCACGAGGCCGAGTCGTTGAGGGCGTAGCGCGTGAAGAACTGGTAGAAGATCACGATCGCCAGGGTCCAGAAGATGGCGAACGCGGCCCAGTCCTCGAAGCGGTAGTGCGAGAGGTCGACGGCCTCCTCGTGGACGTTGAATTCGCCCGAGTCGGTCATGACGTGCTCTTCCCCGGTCGCCTGCGGCTTCTCCTCGGTCATCGTTTTTTCCTCTTGTCCCAGCTGGTGCTGAAGCGCCGGGCGGCATGGTTCATGTGCCGCCGCATGGCCGCGCGCGCCGCCGCCGGATCGTGGCGCGCGATCGCCGCCACGATCTCGCGGTGCTCGCGGATCGCCACCGTCCAAAGGGCCGGCGTGTCGAAGTGGTGCTCGAGGCGCAGGAACAGCGGTCCGGTGCGCTGGTCCCAGAGTGTCCTCACCACGAGCGCCAGCGCGCTGTTGCCGCTCGCCTCGGCGATGCGCATGTGGAAGAGCCGGTCCGCCGAGAGCGGCACCTGCCCGCGGTTCTTCTCGGACTCCATGGTGTCGAGGGCCTCTTCCATCGCGCGGACCTGGGTCCGGGTGGCGGCCCGGGCCGCGAGCGCGGCGCATTCGGCCTCGATGAGCCAGCGCGCCTTGATGATCTCGAAGGGACCGGTATCTTCCGCAAGCTCGGTCGCGCGCGCTTCAGGCAACGGGCCGACCACATAGACCCCGGATCCGACTCGCACCTCGACGTAGCCCTCGACCTCCAGCGCGATCAGCGCCTCGCGCACCGACGGCCGCGACACGCCCAGCTGCCTCGCGAGGTCGCGCTCGGGCGGCAGCCGCTTGCCCACCCCGTACTCCCCCCGCTCGATCAGGGCCGCGATCTGGTCGGCGATCTGCCGGTAGAGGCGGCGGCTTTCAACGGCTTGGAGGGGCATTGGTAAAGTGGTCAGGCCAATTCCGGGGCACTCTAGCATGTGACGCCGGCGCGCGCTGCGTGACATTCCGTCACCCCGCGCCATGGGGCCTGGGGCATGCTGGGCGCCATCGAAAAACCTGCCGGGGATCGAAGATGCGAAGGATCGCGCTGTTGGGATTGGGCCTCGCCGCCTTGCAGGCAGGCGCCGCCGACTTCGCGGGACGCTGGTCGGGAATGGCCGCCATTCCGGGGCGCGAGCTTCCGGTCGTGGTGGACCTCGCGCGCGACGCCTCGGGTGCATGGGCGGGCTCGCTCATCATTCCCGGCATCGACGTGAAGGGTGCCGCGCTCCACGACATCCAGGTCGTGGGCGACGAGGTGCGCTTCGACGCCGGCGACGCGCTGGGACCGGCGCCGTACGGGCCGACGACATTCGCGGCGCGCCTCGGCAACGACGGGCGCCTGCGCGGCGAGATGAAGCAGGCCGGCAACGCGGCGCCGCTCACGCTCGCGCGCACCGGCGAGGCGCAGGTCGAGTACGCGCCGAAGAGCGGGCCGGTGGCGGCGGCGACCGAAGGACGCTGGGTGGGCGAGTTCGAGCTGGGCGGCTTTCCGCGGAAGGTCACGATCGACATCGCCAACCGCGGGAAGGAACCGGCGCAGGTCGATTTCGTCGTCGTCGGCAAGCAAACCACGAAGATCCCGGTGGATTTCGTCGCCGAGGAAGACGGCGTGCTGCGCATCGCCTCGCAGATCTACCGCATCGTGTTCGAAGGCCGCGTGAGCCCGGGCCGGATCGACGGCTCGATCGACGTCGGTCCCCAGGAAATCCCGCTGAAGCTGCGCCGCCCGGAGAAATCGTGATGACGAAGACCCTTGCCGTCCTGCTGCTCGCGGCCGCCCTCCCCTCGGCCGCCGCCGTCGAGCCCATGTTCCGCGGCGGCCCTGCGCACGCCGGCGTCGCGGGATCCGAGGCGCCGCGCGAGTTCAAGCGCGTGAAGTGGGCGTTTCCGACCGGCAATCGCGTCGTCTCCTCGCCGGTGATGAACGCGGGCACGATCTACTTCGGAAGCGACGACGGCAACGTCTACGCGGTCGAGGCCGCGACCGGCCGCCAACTGTGGAAGCGCGCCACCAAGGGCCCGGTCCCCTCGACGCCCGCCGTCTCCGGGAATCGCGTGTACGTCACGAGCTATGACGGCCACCTGTATGCCCTGGACGCGAAGACCGGCGCGGTGCGCTGGAAGTTCGCCACCGAGGGCGAGCGCCATTTCGAGGCGAAGAACCTGCACGGCTGGACGCCGGCGAAGCAGACATTCTTCGATCCGTTCGACGTCTTCCTCTCCAGCCCGGTGGTCGTGGGCGGCAGCGTCTTCTTCGGCAGCGGCGATGGCAACCTCTATGCCGTCGATGCGGACGGTGGCGCGCTGAAATGGAAGTTCGCGACGAAGGACGTCGTCCACGCCTCGCCGGCGTATGCGAACGGCGTGCTCTATGTCGGGAGCTGGGACAGCTACTTCTATGCGGTCGACGCGGCGACCGGCAAGGAAAAATGGCGCTTCCACGCGGGCGAGGATCCGGTCACCCACAACCAGGTCGGCTTCCAGGGCTCGGCTGCCGTGGTCGACGGCGTGGTGTACGTGGGCTGCCGCGACTCCAACGTGTACGCGCTGGACGCCGCCACGGGGGCCGAGAAGTGGCGCTTCAACAATGCGGGCAGCTGGGTGATCGCCTCGCCCGCGGTGGCCGACGGCAAGGTGATCTTCGCGACCTCGGACTCGGCGCTCTTCCACATGGTGGACGCCGCCACCGGGAAGCCGGTCGCGAAGCAGCAGTCCAGGGCCTACATGTTCGGCTCGCCGGTCGTCGCGGGCCGCATCGTGCTGCAACCGGTCCTCAACGGATCGCTCGAGGCGCGCGACCTCGCCGACGGCGCGCTGCTGTGGGAATTCCGCACCGACGCGGCGAAGGCGAATCGCGGCTGGGCGCTCACCTCCGAGGGACGACTCAACATGCCGCTGCTCTTCCGGTCCAACAGCGGCCAGGACGGGATCCTCGGCCTCGACCGGCAGCTTTCCGCGGGCGGGATGTTCTCCACGCCGCTGGTCGCCGGCGGCACCATCTACGTGGGCAGCAGCGACGGCAACCTCTACGCGCTGGAGTAGCGGCGGCGCTACTCCGAGCCGTGCTCTTCCTTCGCCCGCGGGAGGCTGTCGAGGAAGCCTTTCAGCTCGTGTGAGCGCGGCAACACGATCCAGAAGAACGTGAAGACGCCGAAGAGCGCGGCGGCGGGCAGCGCCGCCCACGGCGTGTCGAGCACCAGCCGCGCGACCACGTAGTAGTCGAGGCAGAGTCCCACGCCGAGCACCACCATGCTCGCCACGAGGAGCCGGGTCGAGTTGCGCAGGAACCGCTCGCTCACCTCGCGCACGCCCTCGGTCCGGTGATAGACCGCGGGCGCCATGATGAGCGCGATCGCGATCGCCACCAGCGACAGCGACACGAAGTGCGTCACCTGTTCCGCGAAGCTCAAGTCGTCGGCGAAGCGCTGGTTGAACACCGCGATCATCTGGAAACCGAAGAGCGCCTGGATGCCGGGCAGCACCATGCGGCACTCGTCGAGCAGGAAGCTCGCAGCGTCCGAAAGCTTTACCGTTTCCTCGCGCCCCCGGTCGCCTGGCTCCCGGGGATCGTCCTTGCGCCTGTGCATCCGCATGATGGATAGACATTCGCGGGGCGCAACGATTCCCGCCGGCCGCCTCTGGTAAATTGGTCAGGCCAATTTCCCAGGGAGAATCCAAAAATGGCCAACCGTCTGGCAGGCAAGCGCGCCCTCGTCACGGCCGCGGGCGCCGGCATGGGTCGGGCCGGGGCCATCGCCTTCGCCCGCGAAGGCGCCAAGGTCGTCGCCACCGACGTCAACGCCGACTCGCTGCAGTCGCTCGCCGCCACACCCGGGATCGAGACGCACCTCCTCGACGTGACCAACGAGATCGCGGTCAACAAGTTCGTCGAGTCCGTGGGCGCCGTCGACATCCTTTTCAATTGCGCCGGCTGGGTGCACCAGGGCTCGCTCGCCGAGTGCACGCTCGCCGACTGGGACAAGAGCTTCAACGTGAACGTGCGCAGCATGTTCATGATCACCAAGGCGATGCTGCCCAAGATGGCGGCCAAGGGCGGCGGCGTGGTCCTCAACATGGCGTCGGTGCTGGGCGCCGAGAAGGCCGCGCCCAACCGCCTCGCCTACGCCGCGTCGAAGGCGGCCGTCGCGGGTTTCACGCGCGCGCTTGCCATCGACCACGTGAAGCAGAAGATCCGCGTGAACTGCGTCTGCCCGGGCACGGTGGACACGCCGTCGCTTGGCGACCGCATCAATGCCTTCGCCGATCCGGCGCAGGCGCGCAAGGACTTCATCAACCGCCAGCCGATGGGGCGGCTGGCGACCGCGGAAGAAATCGCCGAGACGTTTGTTTACCTCGTTTCCGACGAGTCGTCGTTCATGACCGGCCAGGCCGTGTTCGTGGACGGCGGCATGAGCCTCTGAGGTAAAGTAATCCGAGACAACACGGAGCAAGAACAAATGAAGCTACTTCGCTACGGCGCCCCCGGACGGGAAAAGCCCGGCCTCGCGGACCGGGAAGGCAACATCCGCGACCTCTCGAAGGTCATCACCCAGATCGACGACGCGATGCTGTCGCCGCGCAATCTCGCGCGGCTCGCCCGCGTGAAGCCGGAAACGCTGCCCATCGTGCGCGGCAGCCCCCGCCTCGGCGTGCCCTACGCGGGCATCAGCAAGTTCGTCGCGATCGGCCTCAACTACCGCGACCACGCCGAGGAGTCGGGGCTCGCGATCCCCGCCGAGCCCGTGGTCTTCATGAAGGCCACCACGTGCCTGTGCGGCCCGAGCGACGACACGATCATGCCGAAGAACTCGCAGAAGCTCGACTACGAGGTGGAGCTCGGCGTGGTGATCGGCACCAAGGCGCAGCACGTCTCCGAATCCAAGGCCCTCGACTACGTGGCGGGCTACGCCGTCGTGAACGACGTCTCGGAGCGCTACTTCCAGATGGGACCCGGCGGCCAGTGGGATCGCGGCAAGGGCTGCGACACCTTCGGCCCCGTGGGCCCGTGGCTCGTCACCACCGACGAGATCGCCGACCCGCAGGCGCTCGACATGTGGCTCGACGTGAACGGCGAGAAACGCCAGCGCGGCAACACGCGCACCATGATCTTTCCGGTGGCGCAGCTGGTGTCGTACGTGAGCCGGTTCATGACGCTCCTGCCGGGCGACATCATCACCACCGGCACGCCGCCGGGCGTGGCCCTCGGCATGAAGCCGCCGGTGTGGCTCAAGGTGGGCGACGTCGTGACCTGCGGCATCCAGGGGCTCGGGGAACAGCGGCAGAAGATCCTGGCGTTCCCGGGCAAGTAATGGAAAGGGTGCCTCCCGCGGCCCTGTCGGCCTGGGCCCGGGACTGCCTCGAGAGGGTCGGCGTGCCTGCGCCCGAGGCGAAGCTGGTCGCCGACTGCCTGGTGCAGACGAGCGTGTGGGGCGTGGACTCGCACGGCGTGCTGCGCCTCACCCACTACCTGCGGCGCATGACCCTCGGCTCGGTGAAGGCCGCGTCGACTCCCGTCGTGATGCGCACGGGACCGGTCACCGCGCAGGTGCACGGCGAAGACGGCCTCGGCATCGTGCACGCGGCGCTCGCGATGGAGACCGCGATCGAGATGGCGAGGGAGAACGGCGTCGGCGTCGTCGGCGTCGGCCACTCGTCGCATTGCGGCGCCATGGGCCTCTACACGCGCATGGCCGCGCGCGAGCACCTCATCGGCATCGCGATGACGCACTCGTCCTCGGTGGTCGTGCCCCACGGCGGGAAGGAAAAGTATTTCGGCACCAACCCGATCTCGTTCGCGTTCCCGCGCGCGAGCGGCGAGCCCGTGTGCCTCGACATGGCGACCTCGCAGGTCGCATGGAACAAGGTCCTCAACGCGCGCATCGAGGGTCATGACCTCGATCCGGGCATCGCCGTGGACAAGGACGGCAATCCCACGACCGATCCGCATCGCGCGCAGGCGGCGATCCCCTTGGGCGGCCCGATCTACGGCTACAAGGGATACGGGCTCGCGTTCGCCGTCGACCTTCTCTGCGGCGTGATGAACGGCATGACCTTCGGGCGCCACATCAACAGCATGTACGAGGACCTGCAGAACCCGCGCAAGATCGGCCACCTGCTCGTGGCACTCGACCCCGGCCGCTTCGCGGGCGGCGCCGCGCTGGAATCGCAGGTCGACGCAGTCGTCGCCGACCTTCGCACGCAAGGCGATATCCTGTATCCGGGCGAGCCCGAGGAACGCGAGATGGCCGAGCGGCTCGTCAAAGGAATTCCCATCGACGCCGAGGCGCTCAAGGACATGCGCGAATGGTCCGCGAAGCTGGGCGTCCCTCCCCCGAACCCGAGGCACTGAAAATGAAACAGCCCCTCATCATCACCGGCCCGATGTACCCGCCGACGCTCGCCGAGCTCGAGCAGACCTACGACGCGCATCGCCTGTGGACGGCGCCCGACAAGGAAGCGCTGATCGCTTCCCTCGCGGACAAGATCACCGCGGTGGCGAGCTCCAACTCGGGCGGCATCAACGGCGCCACGATGGCGAAGCTGCCGAAGCTGAAGACCGTGGCGCACTTCGGCGTCGGTTATGACACCGTCGATACGGATGCCGCGAAGAAGCGCGGCATCGCGGTGACCAACACCCCCGACGTGCTGACCAATGAGGTCGCGGACCTCGCCGTCGGCTTGCTGCTGGCGACGATCCGCCGCATTCCCCAGGGTGATCGCTATGTGCGCGAGGGCAAGTGGCCGAAGGGCGCGATGGCGCTCACCGAGAGCCTTCAGGGCAAGACGGTGGGCATCATCGGCATGGGGCGCATCGGGCGCGCGATCGCCAGGCGCGTCGAGGCCTTCGGCGTGAAGATGGCGTACCAGGGACCCAACCGGAAGAAGGACCTGTCGTGGGCGTACTTCGCGGACCCGGTGGCGCTCGCGAAGGAGTGCGACGTGGTCATCGCGGCCTGTCCGGGAGGAGAAGCGACCCGCGGCCTCGTGAGCCGCGCCGTGATCGAGGCGATCGGCCCCAAGGGTACGTTCGTGAACATCTCGCGCGGCTCCGTGGTCGACGAGCCCGCGCTCATCGAGGCGCTGCAAAACGGCAAGCTCGGCTCCGCGGGCCTCGACGTCTTCGTCGACGAGCCCCGCGTGCCCGAGGCCTTCATGACGATGGAGAACGCCGTGCTGCAGCCGCACGTCGCCAGCGCCACGCACCAGACGCGCAAGGCGATGGGCCAGCTCGTGATCGACAACCTCGCCGCGCACTTCGCGGGCAAGCCGCTGGTGACGCCGATCTGAGGCCATGAGCGCGCGTCCCGGATCCCGCACGCGCTGGATCGCCGGGGCGGCGCTGGCTTGCGTCGGCGCGCTGCTGTTGTCGCTGGGCGGGTGCATCGACGAGCCGCTGGATCCGCGCGCGCGGAGCCTCTTCCTTCCGGAGGCCGGGCCGCTGCCGAAGGACAACGGGTTCGCCTTCATGATGGGATTCGACGCGGCGCCGGAGCGCGATCCGCGTGTCGCGGGAGCGGAATGGGTGGCCGGGGTCCACAAGGCCAGCCTCGAACGCGTTCGCTTCTCGCCCGTAGCCTCGAAGCTGCCGTTGAAAGGCAGCGACGAGCTCCTCTGCACCGCCGATACCGTCGACTGCGTCGACAGCGCGCGCCACGGCAACCCCGCGTGGTTCGCCCAACTTTTCTCCGATAACGAGGTGCTCCTGCAGCGCTACCGCGCGCTGCTGGCGGAAACCGATCTGTCCGAGCACGGCCTCTACGTTTCATTCGAGGTGGGCTTTACGGGTTTCGCCAAGGTCACCGAGGCCCAACGCATCTATCACGCGCAAATCGCATACCTCGTCGCGGCGGGCGAGCTCGATCGTGGCCTGCAGATGCTGGAACTCGAGAACGCGTTCCTCCGCCGCTGGTTCGCGCAGGCCGGGCAAATCATCGCCAAGTTGGTGGCCACGCGCGCCTTCATCCGCAACCTCATGCTGGCAAGCGAGATCGCGAGGCAGCCGCGGCTCACCGCCGTCCAATGGGATTCGCTGGAGCGAGTCGCGAGGCCCCTGGCGCTCGAGGACATGAGCATGTCCCGCGCGATGCGGCACGAGGCAAAGATCGTTCCGGAGCTGCTGGATCGCATGGGCGACATGCGGCCTGCGACGGTCGCCGAGCTCACGAATCCCGATCCCCGGGTGATCAGCCTCGACGAAGGCGGCGGGTTCGCCCCGTTGATCGCGCGGCACTTCATCGCCCGCAACGCGACGCTCAATTTCCTGCGTCCGGTCTACGAGGCCTGGGGCGACCTCGACACCGTTCCGACTCGGGACATCGTCCGAGCGGCCAAGGACACCTCCGACGCCAACGCGGCTTACCTGCGTCCGAGACTGTCCTGGGTCTACAACCCCGCGGGGCGCGGCGTCGCTTCCGAATGGAGTCCCGACCTGGGAACCTACATCGTGCGACCGCGGGATGTGGATGCCATCGCGCGCGCCGTTTGCAACCAGGTCCGCGCCATGCGGCAAGGCGTATCCGCCGGCGAGATGGCGACCTTCCTCGCATCCGTGGGATCCGACTGCGCCAATCCATATACGGAAAAGCCGTTCGAGTGGGACGCCGAAACGAAGCAGATCTGGTTCAAGCCTGGCGCCGAGCGCACCGCGCAAATCGGCATCGGCGGCCGCAAGGACCGCGTGGGCATCCGCGTCGGCGGCTAGAGGATCTCGAAGGCGATGCCGTTCTTCCGCAGCTCGCCCTCGATCATCTCCTTCCAGACGTGATGCGGCGTCCAGATGCGCGAGACGTCGCGGTACGCCTCGCGCGCATCCTGCTTGAGGACCGTGGTGCGGTAGAGGAACGTGAACGCCGAGGCGCGCATGTTGACCTGGCAGTGCACCAGCACCTTGCGCGGGCCCAGGGCCTTGAGGACCGCCGCGAACTGCTCGAAGTCGGCTGAGGTCGGGTTGTCGAACCGGACCGGGATGTTGATGAAGGTGATGCCCTGGCGCGCGACGATGAGCGCCTCGTCCTTCACCGCGTCGCTCACCGTCGGCGGCGCGAGGTAGATCACCGCCTCGAAGCCCTTCTCCTTCAGCCGCCCCAACTCGGCCGCGGGCGGTTGTCCCGACGTGACGAGGCTGGCGCTGATGGGGACGACGTTCGGCGCCTCGACCGGCGCCTGGGCGTGAGCTGCGGTAACGAACAGCGACGAAGCCGCGACGAACGCCGCGGCGGCCGGGCTACTTCTTGCGGACGTACTTGAGGTCGTAATGGGGACTCCAGGTCTTGCCGTCATCGCGCGAGAGCTCCGAATATTGCCTGACCTCGCCGTTGCCGAGGTCGGTGAAGGTCATCTTGCGTAAGACGCGCTTGTCCCCGCGGTGGGATTCACCCTCGAAGCGCATTTGCCGGTCCGCGTAGGTCCCGGCGAACTCGCTCGCGTTGCCGGCGCTGTCGGCCCACGTCTGCCGCCACTTGCCGAGGAACGGGTCGAAGAAGTTGATGCTCTTCCCCGAGTAGCCATCCATCTGCGTGTAGTTCTCGAGGACGAGGCAGCCGGAGGCCGCCTTCTCGATGCGGCTCGTGGCGACGGCCTGGCCGTCGCTCATGACGGTCCATTCGCCCACCCAGAAGTCGAGCTGCCGGCTCTCGGGCCGCGACTCGCAGGGAAAATCGGCCGCCGCCGCGATCGACGCGGCGCAGGTGACGGCCGCCGCGAGCGCCCTACTTCCCCTCATAGGCCTTCCGCAGCGCCGCGATGTCGAGCTTCTTCATCTTCATCATCGCCTCGAACGACCGCTTGAACCCCGGGGACTTCGTGTCCTTCATCATGTCGACCATCACCGTGGGCACGACCTGCCACGACAGCCCGAATTTGTCCTTGAGCCAGCCGCATTGCTGCGCCTTCGGGTCGCCGCCGGCACCCAGCTTCTCCCAGTAGTAATCCACTTCCTTCTGGTCCTCGCAGTACACCTGCAGCGACACCGCCTCGTTGAACTTGAACACGGGACCGGCGTTCAACGCCGTGAACGGTTGCCCGTCGAGCTCGAATTCCACCGTCATCACCGAGCCCGCGACCTGATGGTGCACGTCCTGGCCGGCTTCCGGGTAACGGGATGTTGCAGTGATGCGCGAATTCTTGAAGATGCCGACGTAGAACCTCGCGGCTTCCTCGCCTTCCTTGTCGAACCACAGGCATGGGGCGATCTTCTTCATGGCCGGGTCTCTCCGATTGAACGAAAGTCATTGTCCCATCGACCGGCGTAGGATGGGCCCCACAAGGCCAACAACAGCCCGGAGTTCCCATGAAGCGCAGCCTCTTCGCAGCCTTCGCCCTGTCCGCCCTCGCCGCCGGCGCCGCGGACACGCTCGCCCCCGGCAAATACGCCGGCACCTACGACCTGCAGACGCGCACCGGGCCGGTCCAGGTGAGCATCCAGCTCGACATCACCGAGGTGAAGAAGGACCACGTGGCCGGCACGGTGGCCATGATGGGTTCCGGCGGATGCGACGGCGACTACAAGATGGCGGGCAAGTACGCCAAGGGATCGCTGTCGCTCAAGTCGACGGAAAAGAGCGGGCGGGCGCACGACTGCAACTTCAACTTCAAGGTGAAGCCCGAGGGCGACAAGCTCGTCGGCAAGACCGGCGGCGGCCGCGACCTCACGCTCACGAAGAAGTAGCCCGCTCCTGCCACGTCCGCCAGGTGTACCAGGCGGCCCAGGCGAGGCCGGCGATCATCACGAGCACGCCCAGCCAGTTGATGGCGGTGCCCCAGCCGTGGGCGTGCCTGAGCTGGCCGATGTCGCCCAGGATCGCGACCCAGTCGTGGGATCCATCCTCGCCCGTGGTGCCGCTGGTGAGGATGAGCTGCGGGTGTAGCGCGTCCCACACGTAGACCGAGAGGTCCACCAGGCTCGTTCCCGTCCACCACAGGCAGATGCCCGCACCAAAGGGCTCGCGCTGCTTCAGGTAGAACGCGACCGCGATGCCCAGCGGCAGCGCCACCTGGAAGAGGCTTCCGCCCAGCGTCGTCATGAATGAGCCGAACGGGATGAAGAGGATGTGGCCCGCCTCGTGGATCGGAAGCAGGATGGCGTGCATGAAGCTGCGCGTCATCGCGTCGTTGCGGTAATCGATCGCCGCCAGGATGACGCCCCACACTCCGAGCAACGCCAGGGTCACGACACGGCCGTAGAAGACGGCGGGGTCGTACGGCTCGATGGCGGCGCCGCCGTCATCGTCGTCCAGGTCGATGGCGGCGACCTCGCCCGCGGGCAGCGGCGCATTCCACTTGTGGAAGAAGATCCCGCAGTGCGGGCACTGCGCATCGTCCGGCAGCGCGGGCTTGAGGTACGCCTCGCACTTCGGGCAGCGATGGATCACCGCAGGTAGGGACGCGCCCAGCCGAGGCCTTCGCTCGTGCCTTTCTTCGGGTGATATTCGCAGCCCACCCAGCCGGCATAACCCAGCTCGTCCATGAGCGCGAAGAGGTACGGATAGTTCACCTCGCCGGTGTCGGGCTCGTGGCGATCGGGGACGCCCGCGACCTGCATGTGGCCCACCCCCTTCATGTACTGGCGCATCTTCATGGCGATGTCGCCTTCCACGATCTGCACGTGGAAGAGGTCCATCTGCACCTTGATGTTGGGCTCGCCCACCTCCGCGCAGACGCCATGCGCCTCGTCCTGCCGGTTGAGGAAGAACCCGGGGATCGATCGCGTGTTGATGGGCTCGATCACGATGGTGATGCCGGCGGACCTCGCCGCGCGCGCCGCGTGGCCGAGGTTCTTCACGTACACCTCTCGATGGCGCTTCCGGTCCTGGCCGGGTTGGATGAGGCCCGCCATCACGTGCAGCGTCTGGTTGCCGATGACCGCCGCGTACTCCAGCGCCTTGTCGATGGAGCGCGCGAACTCGTCTTCGCGGCCCGGCAGCGACGCGAGGCCGCGCTCGCCCTTCTGCCAGTCGCCGGGCGGCCCGTTGAAGAGCGCCTGCGTGAGGCCGTTGGCATCGAGGCGCGCGCGGATCTCGGCGGCCGGATGGTCGTAGGGGAACAGGAACTCCACCCCCTTGAAGCCATCCTTCGCGGCCGCCGCGAAACGGTCCAGGAACGCGTGCTCGTTGTACATCATCGTGAGGTTGGCGGCGAAGCGCGGCATGCCCTGTCCTACCAGCGCGCGCCGAACGTGCGGCGCAAGTCTTCGATCTCGTCTTCGCGCAGCGGCACCGCCTCGCCGCGGCTCAAGGCCCACAGCTTCGCGGTCTCCGCCAGCTCCTCCAGCACCGCCATCGCCAGGGTGGGCGACTCGTGCCACACGTTGGGCCCGAGGCGCTCGAGCATCACCGCGCGGATCGCGGCACCGCGTGCGGCGAAGCGCGCGATCGTGGCCGACACCAGGTCGCCTACGCGGGGATCGCCCGGTCGGTGATACGGGATGAGCGGCACGTGCCCCACCTTCATCACGAAATACGGCGTGATCGGCGGGATGAACTCGTTGGGGTCGCGGTGCCCCGAGAGGGTGAGCGCGACCAGGTGCGTCGAGTGGGTGTGGATGACGCAGCGCGCTTCCTTGTCGGCGGCGTAGATGCGCCGGTGCAGCGCGATCGTCTTGCTGGGCCGATCGCCCGACATCGGCGCGCCGTCGCGATCGACCTTCGAAAGCCGCGCCGGATCGAGGAATCCCAGGCACGCCTCCGTGGGCGTGATGAGGTAGCCGTCGTCCAGGCGAACGCTGATGTTGCCGGCGGTCGAGTGCACGTAGCCGCGATCGAAGAGGCTCTTGCCGACGCGGCAGATCTCGTCGCGGAGGAGCTTCTCATCCATTCGCGAACGCCTTGGTGAAGAAATCGGCGCTGCCGAAGTTGCCCGACTTGAGCGCGAGGTGCAGGGGCGCCCCGCCCGAAGCGGGAGATCGGGCGGCACACCACGGTACGCCCGGATCGATCTGCGGTCCGATGCGCATCCTTTCGATGGCCAGCGCCTGCACCACCGCGCCCGACGTCTCGCCGCCCGCGACGACCAGGCGGCGCACGCCCCGCTCGACCAATCCGCGTGCGACGCCCGCGAGCGTCTTCTCGACCAGCGCGCCCGCGGCCTGCACGCCGAGCTTGTCCTGGACGGCGCGAACGGAAGCCGGATCCGCCGACGCGTATACGAGCACCGGGCCGCGCGCGAGCTTGGCCTCGGCCCAGGCGATCGCCGCCTCCGCCGATTCCTGGCCCAGTGCGATCTTGAGCGGATCGAGTGAAAGCGCCTCGCCTCCCGTGTCGCGGAAGGCTTTCACCTGCCCGAGGGTCGCGGTGGAGCAACTGCCCGACACGATCGCCGCGGCGCCGGACACGCCGGGCAGCGCCGCCGCCTGCGGCCGCGCGGCGATGTTCCAGTTCGCCGGCAGGCCGATCGCCACGCCCGAGCCGGCGGTCACCAGCGGCATGTTCTTCAGCGCCGGCCCGAGGCGGCGCAGGTCGTCGTCGGAGATCGCATCGACGATCGCGATGCCCACGCGCTGCACGCGCAGCTCCTCGATGCGGCGCGCGACCGCGTCGGCGCCCTTGGCCACCGTCGCGTAGTCGATGAGCCCCACCTTGCGCTTGGTCTGGTTCTGGAGCACGCGCACCAGGTTGGCATCGGTCATGGGCGTGAGCGGATGGTTGCGCATCCCCGACTCGCTCAGGAGCTCGTCGCCCACGAACAGGTAACCCTTGAAAATCGTGCGCTTGTTCTCGGGAAACGCCGGGCAAGCGATGGTGAAGTCGGTGCCGAGCGCGTCCATGAGGGCCTCGGTGACCGGGCCGATGTTGCCCTTCGGCGTCGAGTCGAACGTGGAGCAGTACTTGAAGTAGAACTGCTTCGCCCCTTCGGACTTGAGCCACGCGAGCGCCGCGAGCGACTGCGCGACGGCGTCGGTCGCGGGAATGGTTCGCGACTTGAGCGCCACGACGACGGCGTCCACGTCGTCGCCCAGCGGCTCGACCGGCACGCCGATGGTCTGCACGACGCGCATCCCGGTACGCACCAGGTTGTTGGCGAGATCCGTCGCCCCGGTGAAATCATCCGCGATACATCCCAACAGGATTGGCTTATCGCTTTTATCGGCGTTCATCAGCGCGTCATCGGCGTCATCGGCGTTCAGCCCTTGCCTTTCGGAAGCTCGATCCCGGGGAATACCTTGATCACGGCGGCATCGTCCTCGCGCCCATGTCCCGCGGAGGAGGCCTGCATGAACATCTGGTGCGCGGTCGAGGCGAGCGGCAGCGGGAATTTCGTGGCGCGCGCGGTATCGAGCACGATCCCCAGGTCCTTCACGAAGATGTCCACGGCCGAGAGCGGCGTGTAGTCGCCGGCGAGCACGTGGGCCATCCGGTTCTCGAACATCCAGCTATTGCCCGCGCTGTGGGTGATGACGTCGTAGAGCGAGGCGGGATCCGCACCCGCGCGAATGCCGAGCGCCATTGCCTCGGCCGCCGCGGCGATGTGCACGCCGGCGAGGAGCTGGTTCACGATCTTCACGGTGCTGCCCGGCCCCGCGCGGTCGCCCAGCTTGTAGACGCGCGCGGCCATGTCTTCGAGAGCCGTGCCGCACTTCGCGTACGCCGCGGGCCGCCCCGCGGTCATCATCGTCATCTCGCCCGAGGCCGCCTTCGCCGCGCCGCCGGAGATCGGCGCATCCAGGTAGAGCATCCCCATCGCCTCCAGCCGTCCCTCGAGCGCGATCGACCACCTGGGATCCACCGTCGAGCACATGACGAACACGGCGCCCTTCTTCATCGCGGCCGCCGCACCGTGCTCGCCGAAGAGAACCTGCTCCGTCTGCTCGGCATTCACCACCACCGAGACGATCACCTCGCAATGGCCCGCGACCTCCGCGGGCGAGGCGCAGGCAACGCCGCCCTCCGCCGCGAATGCACGCGCCGCTTCGGCGCGCACGTCGCAAACGTGCACCTCGTGTCCCTTGCGCCGCAGCGACCCGGCCATGCCGCGCCCCATGGCGCCCAACCCGATGAGCCCGACCTTCATTTGAGCTTCGCCACGTCGATCTCGAAGATGAACGGGAAGTCCTGGTCCTTGGCGTTGTGGTACTTCTGCGACCCCGATTCGGAGATCGCCCACAGGCGGCCGTCCTTGTCGAAGGCGATGTTCTCGATCCGCGGCGGCATGTCGTAGCGCGCCAGCGTCTGGCCGGTGCGCCGGTCCACGCGCGCGAGGTACGAGATCCTCGGCCCGTAGCTGCCGGCGATCCACAGGTTGCCCTGCGCATCGAAGGCGCCACCCTGCGCATGGATCGGCACCTTCACCACCTCCAGCGGCACGTCCTTGTCCACGTTCACGCCGTCCCTGTCGAAGAGCGCCATGTCGAGCCGGTAGACCTTCGAGTCCTCGGCGTTCTTCTCGGTCACGAAGACGCCGTTCCACAAATGCTTGCCGTCGAAGAACGTGAAGGCCGATCCGAACCCCACGCCCAGCTTGATCATGCCCGTCGT